>Ga0209793_1001338_pt1 | contig 16368 bp, 13 predicted proteins | sample EBPBio122009_DNA_FD_185863 | JGI IMG/M metagenome (GOLD analysis project Ga0209793, IMG submission 185863) | Wastewater treatment Type I Accumulibacter community from EBPR Bioreactor in Madison, WI, USA - Reactor 1_2/2/2009_ DNA (SPAdes) (version 2) | ecosystem: Engineered > Bioreactor > EBPR >... | reverse complement strand
CGGGTCGTCGAGGCGGTCGCCGGCGCGACGCTCGACGTCGTCGTCAAGGAACACGTCACCGAACCGCTCGGCATGCACGACACGATGTTCCGGCTCGACGCCGGACGGAGCAAGAACCTCGTGACGGTCCACGTGCCCGGCGACGACGGCTGGACCTCCGCCGGCGAGATCCTCAACCAGGAACCGGACTGGTGGGCCGGTGGCCACGGCCTCTACTCGACGCCGCGGGACTACATACGTTTCGAGCGGGCCCTGCTGCGCGGCGGTGAGCTCGACGGCACGCGCATCCTCCGACAGGAGACGGTCGATGACGCCTTCCGCAGTCAGATCGGCGACATCCCGTTCCCCGAGGAGATCCCGACCGCCGATCCGGCCACCACCGACACCCTGCACATCGGACCGGGCTGGACCTGGGGCTATGGCCTCATGATCAACACCCAGGACGTGCCGGGTCGACGCCGCGCGGGAAGCGGCGCCTGGGCCGGGCTGTTCAACACCCATTTCTGGGTCGACCGGACGACGGGCATCTGCGCCTCGATGTACACCAATTCCCTGCCCTTCATCACCGAGAACGACGCCTGGCGCACCTACGGCGAGTTCGAGGAAGCGGTGTACGCGGCGCTCTGACACCCAGCGAGGCACGCCGGCTCCCGGGGAACCCGTCGGGAGCCGGCGTGGCACTCGCATTTGAACCCTTGGCTCGATGGCGCCATCAGCGGAGACATCCGCGACATCACCTCGACGGCGCGGACGCCAGCGCTCATCGGGATGGGCGCCCGGTTTCGGCACTGCCCTACCTTGGGCGTGCTGCCTTCAACCTTGGGCGTGCGACATCTCGTGCGACATCTCCCGGTCAGGCGCGGTCTCTGAGTGTCAAACACGGTGGGCCAGCTGACTCAACAGCAGGCAGTCCATGCAATGAAGCCGCAGGTCAGAGGGGCTCTGATCTGCGGCTTCGGGAGTGGCCAGGGACGGGGTCGAACCGTCGACCTTCCGATTTTCAGTCGTAGGAATTCGTGCAGGTCACGCGGCTATTCGACTGCCGTGCAACATCTCGTGCAACTTCTACGGTCGTCTGCGGGCTCAGATCCTCTTGGGGAGCCTCGTCGCGTCGCCCGTCTCGGCCAAGGCGGAGAGGGCTTTGGCGATTTCATCGTCACGTCCTTCGACGGCGTGCACGTATCGCTGAGCTGCCGCGGTCGATGAATGACCGAGACGCTGCTTGAGGTCGACCAGGCTGGCTCCTGTCGCCGCGGCGAGGGACTGGCCGGTGTGGCGCAGGTCGTGGAAGGAGATCGTTACGCCGACCCTCTTGCGAGCCCGGACGAACGCCTGGTAGACCGCGTTCGACCGCGCGCGGTCGCCATAGCGGTCCCCGAAGAAGAACTGCGTTCCGGCGAACTCCTCGACGTGGGCGCGGAGGACGGGGATGACGTGAGGCGGAATCGTCACGGTGCGCTTGCCGGCGTGGCTCTCTGGGATCCTTCTCGAATCGAGTCGGTGCCCCGAGGAGCTCGACCCAGTTCTTGCTGACACGGACAGTTCCCTGTTCGAGGTCCACATCGCTGGTCCTTAGGGCGCAGATCTCTCCGCGTCGCAGGCCGCACCAGGCGGCGAGTACGACCGCAGCCCAGAACCTCGGCGTCGTTGCCTCGACGAGGGCGGCAACCTGGGCTGGCGTGGCAATTGACCGTTCGGGGCTGCGCTGCGCGCCCGCACCGGGGATCTGGCAGGGGTTACGGAGGACGGCGCCGTCCTGAACGGCGACGTTGAAGACCGAGCGCATGAGGCGGTACGACTGGCTGATCGAGGTGCGGCCACCCGCGCCTTTAAGGGCCTTGGCGTGCCACGCGCGCACCACCGTCGGGGTGATGGAACTGATCGGCTCGTCGAGGAGCTGGACCATGTGCAGCCCCATGTTTCGGCGGCACGTCTCCGCCCAGCGCTGTCCGACCCGCGGGTTCTCCTCGAGGTATGCCTCGCAACATTCCCGCAACGTGCGGCGGCCCAGGCCCTCGTCTCCGGTCCAAAGACCGCGGTGGATGTCGCGCTCGACTCGTTCGAGGTAGCGCACGGCATCGGCTTCGGTGCGATAGGTCTCCGGCGCCGACTGTCGCTGGCCGTCGGGGTCCATGAAGGACGCTTGGAACCTGCCGGACGGGAGACGCGGATCGAACCGAACCGACGGCGAACCATCAGCGTCGGCTTCGGCTTCGTAGAGCGACCGGTTGGACGGTGCCCGCCTGGACGAGTGCCTCGAGCTCACCCTCGGGGATGCGGACATGACGGCCGATTCGCACGAACTGGATGCGCCGCTCCGCGATTAGACGGCGTGGGAATCGACTCGTGGTACCGAGCGCCGCGGCGGCCTCGTCGACACTGAGCAGGCGTTCCATGGGGACTCCGTTCCATTGCATGGATAACGTCGTCCATGGGGCCGATATCGGTGACAGTCCCGCTCCGCTCGCGTGGCGCAGCCCCACGCCCCGTCTGTGGACTCGCCAATGAGCGCGGACGTGCGACCACCTGACGGCAGGCCCCATTGTTGGAGTTCCACCGTCGGGAGGCGTCGGGAGAAGCCTTAGTGCACCGCACGTCTGTGTCGAGGTTCGACGACGCCGGCCCACGGCGGGTCTACTTGGCTTGGTAGTGGCTGGCCACAGACGCAGCGTTGTCCCGTACCGGGCGACTAGCATGGGTGACACCGAACCCCCGGTCAAGAGCGGTTGGCAGCAGAATTGCGGGAATTCGACCACCGAGTAAGCGCCGAACTACATACCGGAGAAGATGTCTCGATGTCAATCACTCAGCCACTACCTTGTCTTGACGTCGTCAGCTTCAGGATCTACGCATGAAGGCTGAGCACTGGCTACCCCTTGCAAGAACTGTATTCTCAACCGCCCTTACTCTCCTACATCCCCCTGGCGCGGCCGCCATCAAGGGCATAGCAGATATAGCGTTTGCCTTCGAAGGGAATCGCTCCGACGATGAATCGGCGCAAATCCGTCGAACTGTCAACGCAGTAGTTAAGCAAACCACCAAAGTCTTGGGCGCATACGACAACCTGTATCAGCAGGTGCCCGAGCCAGAGAGACAGCTGGCAGCATCTTTGACGATGCAAGCCGTTCAATCCCTGAATCTGGATTTCCCCACTTTGGAAACCTTGGATTTTGACGCCTCCCGCCTCGAGAATCTCCTTATTGCGAAAGTCTCAGTTCAAATTCGCCGAGATCTTTCCGAGGCGGGAGAAAGTTACGCTCGAGGCCTCATCGGTCTTGTCGCTCGCGCAATGATGAATCTCATGCGGTCGTCCCCACAATTCGACGCCGAACTCAGCGTTCGGACCTTCTTGCTCCTGAATGAAACGGCCGATCGACTCAATGATCGCATCGATCAGATCTTCTTGCCAGCCGCGCGAAAGGGAACTCCGCGGGAGCACGCTGAATACGAGGCAAAGTACCTCGAGGCGTTGGTCCTTAGGTACGGCTCCATGCAACTATTCGGCCTTGAGGACGTTCCCCCCGGCCTTACTTCGACCCCCCTTGACCCCAGCTATGTGACTCTCAGTAGCTCGAATACGCTGCAGGGGCGACGGCTCGAACAACTCGCGCGGGCAACCTCCACCTATAACTCCTCTGTAGACTCGCAACGGCTCAGTATCGAGGACGTGATATCGGAAGCATTATCATTCGATTCGAAGAAGGGGTTACGGCTGGCCATCTCCGGCGCAGCTGGCTCGGGAAAGACCACATTATGCCATTGGCTCGCGACTCGAGTCGCAATCTCCAATCACGTTCCCCACGCCTTGCCCGAGCCGCTCCAAAGGCTGGCCAAGTTTGTACCGTTTATCGTTCCTCTCCGTCACAGCGTGACCCGCGGCGCAAAGATCGAGACAGCCAGCCTCCTGCTCGACTCAATCGACGTGTCCGACCGGCCGGGAGACTGGTTGAATATGGTACTGAAGTCAGGTAACGCCTTGATTATCATAGATGGGCTAGACGAAGTACCCGAAGATTTGAGGTCGCGCTTTCAGACGTGGCTGGAGACCTTCCTGAAGCTCTACCCGACTACGAGCGTGCTGATGTCGGCGCGTCCCGAAGCAATCGACCTAAGCTTCTTGAGCTCGCTCGGGTTCGGAGTCTCCTCGTTGCACGCGATGGACATTAGCCAGATTGAAACGCTCGTCGGCAAGTGGTTTGCGGTTCAGTGTTCCGCGGTGAGTCCCAGACTGGCCGGCGCTTATCGACGCAGGGAGTCGTCCCTATTGCGACAAGTGAGAACTGTGCCTGGGGTGAGAGACCTGTCCGAGACCCCCCTTCTTGCCGCGATCCTATGCGCCTACTTTGCTGCGGGCTCTCAGGAGTCCCCCCTGGGTACTGCCCGCCTGATCGAGAGCGTGATCAAGACACTAGTTGATGGGCGAGAACGATCGCGCGGCCTTATCCCAGACGAGTTGGCACATGTCACACTGGATGAGAAGTTGTCCATTCTAGCTCGGCTTGCATTCGAGATGTTCTTAAGGGGCCAAAGCGCCACCAAACTTGGATTTAGGGGCGGACGGGTAACACTTGAGGGCGACGTCATTCCCGACGACGTGCAGCCACGGGGTGCTTCCGTGAGCGCCGTAATGCAGCACTTGATTGCGCGATCGGGACTCTTGCTTCGCGTGACAATGTTGGAAACGCAGTTTGCTCATCGGGTCTTTCTCGAGTACATGACGGCTCTTCATGTGATGGAGAATGATGAACGCAAGAGGCTACTTGAATCGCAGAGCCGGCCGGGCTGGTTCAGCGTAGTTCCGTTCTTCGCAGCGATCGCTCCTCAGCATGAGGCCCGTAGCCTTGTCTCTGAACTCTTGGAGTCCGAATCGATCGAGGAGAGTCGGCGTTTAACATATTGCGTCCTCGCATGTGCAGGTGCGCTTACATCAATCTCTGACCAGATGTTGGAGGATCTCGCCAGCTTGATCGGCAAGAATCTTCCACCACGACAACTCGAAGAGGTATCGGCGCTTGCACTTTTGGGGGACAACGCCTTACGTCTCCTTGGTCCCGCGACTGGTGAGGCTGAGGTAACTGCGCGCATTGCGACCGCCATCCGCGTGCGCACCCAGGCCGCGCTGGATCTCCTTGCCTCACTGGCCTCTAGTACCCGGCTAAACCCTTCGCAACGGCGGGCCTTGGTCGACGGATGGATTGACTTCGACGCCAAGGCGTACGCCGCTCGGGTATTGAACGTCTTGGACCCCCCCATCTTGGAGGTCGACGTTCGTACGCGCGAGTGCACGTTCGCGATGCCTCTTCTGCCCCGGGTGCAAGTTGTTGCGCTGATGGGTTGCGAGGGTGTTTCGGATATGACTTGGATTAGTCCCGACGCGGATCTGCGCAAGTTGAACCTGGAGTCGGCCGCTACCATCCATTCTTTGGACGGAATCGAGAGTGCTAGAGAGCTTACGACGCTAACACTTCCACTAGATGGTAATGGCTTGTCTCTATTGCCGCTGCAACAGAACCGTCTTTTGGAGTTGCTTTCATGTGGAGATAGCCGGTTGTTCTCCCATTGGGAGGTTCTGCGCGGCCTTGAAATAGCCGAACTGGGAGTCGCCATCATCGGGGATCAGCTGGCGGACGAGTTTGCGTTAACCGGGAGGCGGCTCTCTTCTTTAGTGATATCCCGAGCGTCGCCTCATGTTTCGGTAGTGCGTCACTGCACTAACCTCAGACATCTATCCCTCACCATCCCGTCTTCCATGTCCACGCTGGACCTTTCTGAGTACTCGCAGTTGCGCACTCTGAAGGTGGAGGCTTCGAATTGTGAAGTCCTCTTGCCTCAAGCGGGTGGTCTGGAGGAAGTAGTGGTGTCAGGCACTAGTTGCATCGTTATGGGGCTGCCGCTACAGCCACACTTGGCAGTCTTGCGGCTGCGAGGGGGGGTTTCTGTCGCAAGAAGGACGAGCCGCGCTAATGTGGGCTCTCGCCCGACCTCATGGCGCGTGGCCGAACTTGTCCCAAAGAACAGCCTCGAGGTTCTCGACTTGAGAGGCAATTCGCACCTGAATTCGCTTTATGGTATCGAGACAATGAAATCTCTCAAATGGATCGACGCGAGCGAGACGGGCATAACCAGCATAGAGGGATATGTTGAGTCGGTACAACTTGATGGACTGGGCCTTGATGAGCCCAAAGTAGGGACCCGCCGCTGGTCCATCGGAGAGTGTCAAGCGCTCCAGAATGTCTACTTGGACAACTGCTTCCAGATCGTTGATTGCGGAGCCTTGCTTCAATTACCAAGGGCTTGTCACCTGAGTATTCATGGCAGCAGTGATGAAGAAGGGGTTCGGGCTCTCATAGATGATGGACGAGACGTTGCATTCGATCCCTGGATCTTCCACCAAGAGACCGGCTAGTCGGCTTCCGCGTATGCACGGCGGTCACAGGTTCAGACCGCCGGCAATGCAAGGCGTCCAAAGGCGGTACTGTCGAGGGCGACTAGAGCACGGGCCCGCGGCGGTTCAATCGATCTTTTGACGGCCTCGGAACCCCGCCTTGGGAAGGGTTTAAGGGCTCATCCCAATTGAGGGTGTAGCGACGGTCTGAAGCCGCCGGTCTCGAGGAGGCTGCGGGCGATGTAGTTGGTGAGGTTGCGGAAGCCGAGGGCGGAGCCGCGGAGGTGTTCGAGGCGGCCGTTGAGCGCCTCGGTCGGTCCGTTGCTGGTGCCGGGCCGGTCGAAGTAGGCGAGCACATCGGCGGCTCTCTTGGTCAGCGTCCGCCCGAGGGTGAGGAGCTCGGTCAACGCTGCGGGGACGCCGACACGCAGCGCGTCGATGACCGCGTGCATGAGCGCTCACGCCCTCTCGCCCGGTCGGGGTCCCGGTAGGCGGTGATCATCCGCTGGTAGATGCCCCAGGTCGCCTCGACTTCGACGTGGTCCTCGACCGCGAACAGCGCCACCAGCCTCATCCGCTGGCGGTCGGTGAGCAGGTCCTCGCCGGTGTGCAGGGTCCGGCGGGCCCGGTACAGCGGGTCGCCGGCGTAGCCGCGGTGGCCGTGCAGGTCCTGCTGGACCCGGCGGCGGCACCGGTCCAGGGCGTCTCCGGCGAGGCGGACGACGTGGAAGGGGTCCATCACCGCGACCGCGTCCGGGAGTTCTTCGGCGGCGGCGGTCTTGAACCCGGTGAACCGTCCATCGCGACGACCTCGACGGCGTCGCGCCACGCTTGGGGTCGGTCGGCGAGCCAGGTCTTGAACGCGGCCTTGGACCGGCCTTCGACCATGTCCAAGAGTCGTGCCGGGCCGGTGCCGTCGCGGATCGGGGTGAGGTCGATGATCACGGTGACGTACCGGTCTCCGCGGCGGGTGTGCCGCCACACGTGCTCATCGACCCCGATGACCGCGACACCGTCGAACCGGGCGGGGTCGCCGATCAGGACCCGGTGCCCCTCGGCGAGAACGGCGTCGTTGGCGGTGTCCCACGCGACGGCCAAGGCGTCGGCGACCCGCGCGACGGTCAGGTGCTGGCACACGATCGCCTCCAGCGCCCAGGCCAGCCCGCGGCGGGACAGCTTCGCCCGCGGCTCCGCCGCCTTGGTCATGTCCTGCCGCCACACGTGCCCGCACCCGGCGCACCGGTACCGGCGCACGGTCACCGCCAGCGTCGTCGGGCGCCACCCGAACGGTTCGTGCGCCAACCGGCGGACCACGCTGCCGCGGGTCACGCCTTCGCAGCCGCACCGGCGGCACCATCGGTCCTCCTGCACGATCCGGCAGGCGAGCACGGCACGGTCCGGCTCGAGGCGTTGACCGGTGACCACCAGCCCGAGTTCGTCGAGGCGGCAGAACGTCGTCAGGTCAGGGCAAGCGAAGGTAGCGTCAGCCACGTCGAGGTCTCCCCGGATGGGCGTGTAGGAACCTTCATCCTCGGGAGGCCTCGACTCCTACCCGGACATCGACTCGCCGATGGTCAGCGCAGCCGACCTACACCCTCGTTTGGGATGAGCCGCTTTCACGCCCGTGACGGGGTCTTGTCAGTCAGGAACCAAGGGAGAACGTTGGAGATCGTCTTGGACGAGGTCGCGTCATAGATTTTGTATCGTGATCCCTGACTGTGAGGTTCAGCCCTCGTTCATCGTTCCTCCTGGGGCGAGGCTTCCCAGCCCCGAAGAGGTCGATGAAGAGGGCTACGGGTACTTTCGGAACGTTTGGCTCATCAGACCCGGCGTCCCGCTCGAAGAGGCTGCTTCAGTGCTCGCATGGGAAAGGCAAGCCGTGGGTCTTGTCGACTCGTTGGTTGACACTGCCGGTGCCTTCGACAGGGCGGCAAGGGTCATCGAGGACTTCAGCCCTGACGAGGAGGAGCTACTAGTTACTCCGGCAGATTATCCGGGCCTCAGCCAAGAGACCTGCGAGCGCCTTCGCATCTGGCTAAGCCTGCAGACTCTTTCGCTGGGAGGTTTGGATCTCGGTATCGCTGGCATGGTCTACGCCCTGTCGGCCCGGGGGTTTTTTCCGGTGGCCAGTTGCCGCGGCCACGCTGACGACTCTTCGTGGTCGCTGTGCCCGGTCGTGATTTTCGCTGGTAGCACTCAGCGTCTTGGGCTGCTGCGGCGGACTGTTATCCGCGCAGGATGCTCGCTCGGCGATGCTTCGGGAAACGGGCGAGGACTTGTGGCTGTGCACGGACCGTCCATCGGAAGCATGATGATGTTGGCGGAGATGTTGTTACGGATGAAGTTACCCCAAATCGAGCCCGCAGCTTTGGATCTCATGTAGCAGAGCTAGGCTCCGCCGCGATCTCAGGAAGAAACTCCTCCAGCAGCCATCTATACGTTGCCCGACACGTCTCGTAGTGCCCCGCTGGGTCAAGTTTTGCACCGCCAATATCCTTCCCGTGCGCAACAAGATTCCGAATCTCGAGGAGCGTGTTCAGACCCTCGCGCCTCTCCTCCGTCATGAATTCTTCCAGGCTCTTTGTGGTTTCCTTGCCGAACCGCCCAATCAATGTTTCGAAAGCCCTAGCATTGAGATTCGGCGACTTCGGAAAGTACGAGGTTGCAAAACTGTGGACCGGGCCCCCAGATTTCTGAATCAGGAATTCGGTCAGAATCTCATACGTGACCTGTTCCAGGAAGCCCGCGCAGCGGAGACAAAAGTACCGTCGAAGATCGTCCTGAAGCGCTAGAGCTTCCTTAATGGGAAGATCTGAAGCGCGCATGAGCGTGGATACTGCCACAGAATACCGAACATGCTGTGCTTCGAGGGCGTTCCAAAGTTGATGTGGACGCGCTCGACCCTTTGAACTCACTGGTCTACTCGGTGAATGCCTGGTATGCCAGCCTCAGACGACCAACAACGTTTTCGCGGTGAGAAGTGCTTCGAGTCACGTACTCGTTGTAATCGGCATTCCCTCTGAGTTCATGCAATCCCGAGCGAACGCTCCCCACGTTGGGTGCTCGGCCGGACTGGCCGAGTGAAGTTAGTGTCGCGAGAACGGCATCGACGTGCGCCGCGTTGAGCACTCCCTGAAATTTGAGCGAGTTGGAGCCCCCCGCTTCCACAATAAGCCTGCAGCTCTCTGCGAAAGCCTTACCGAGTTCGTCCATCGGGAGGCTGCCGGGAGCTTTGTAGGCCTTGAGAAAATTGTTCAGAAATTCGGACATCGGAGGTGTGTATGCACTTTGCTGCACTGCCTTCGTTTCCCAATTCCCCTGCAGGGCGCCACTGGTGAGGCTAAGTGCCACGGAGCGAAGAACCAGCTCGTGATCCTTTAGCCGACTATGCGCGGGGCCGAAAAGTCGGCGCCAATTCAGGTCATGGTTGAGATCTCGAATCCACTCCACGACCGGGCCGCGGTACAGCGCGACCCTAATTTCCTGAGCAGTGAGACTAACGCCGCCGCTATTCAAGCGTCCGAAGAGCTTATATACGGAGTCTCGGCCTTCATCCCCGATAGGCTCGATGACGGTTGCCTGAATGAATGTGTTGTGAAGTTTCCTGCGGCTCTCCTGTCCGAGGGTCTTGTAGGTTACCCCCTTAAGGTGTTCCGCCACATCATGCAGCTTGAATTCGCGACCGTTCGGGAAATATCCGCTGAAAAAGCTCTGCAGGGTGGTCAGACGCTGCTGTCCGTCCAGAACTAAATACCTCTGGTCTGTGTCAAGAACGAGGAAGATGCTGGGAACCGGCCAGCCGAGAAGCAGCGATTCGATGAACTTCTCCATACGCGGCGCAGCCCAGACCCCTTGTCGCTGGAAACCGGCAATGGTAGCTCCGTCCGACTCATCCGGATCGAAGCGTGGGATGATGATGTCGCGATCCTCAAGGCGACGGACTAAACCCGCGATGTCGAAGTCCGCCCCAAAGTGAGAGAGCGTCGACTCTTCGGTCTGGATGAGTTCCTCGTCATCGTCAACACTCTGGTCGAGCACGCCCTGCTCGTTCGGATCATTGGTCACGTCCACCATGGGATCACAATAGGTGGGCAAGCCCTGCGCGGTGCACGACTTAACCCGCACGGCTGGAGGCGTAGGCTGCAGACCATGCCCGAAGAGTCTTGGGCAGCAACCCCGGCGCGGCGCCGCAACATGCAGGCGAACCGTTCGCGTGACAACAAGCCCGAGCTGGCAGTCCGAAGGGCCCTCCATAAGGACGGCTATCGCTACCGCGTCGCCACGGTGCCTCTGCCCGGCAGTCGTCGACGAGCCGACATTGTCTTCCCGCGCCAACAGATCGCGGTCTTTCTGGACGGCTGCTTCTGGCATGGCTGCCCAGAGCATGGCCGCTCCGACTTCCAGCGCAACGCCGACTACTGGCTCCGGAAGATTGCTCGCACCCGTGAGCGGGACGCTGAGGCGGACCGGACGCTCGGGGAGAACGGCTGGACGGTTCTTCGATTCTGGGAGCACGTCCCCACCGAAGACGTTGTCCAGCGTGTGGAACACGTTGTTGACGCGGCTCGCGCACGCGAACGACCCTGAGTTGTCCCGGTGTTCGGGCGCGCCGCCCATGTTTCCCCTGGTTTCCCTATAGCGTGTCGCCTTGACTGGAACGGCCAGTTCGGGAAGCATCGTCTCGAACACCTGTTCGACGATGAGAGTGGAGTTTCGACGTGGACCGCATGACCTGCCTTGAGATCTGCGCAGGAGCCGGCGGCCAGTCGTACGGCCTCGAATCCGCCGGTTTCGACCACCTCGCAGCGGTGGAGATCGACCCCGATGCATGTGAGACGCTCCGCCTGAACCGTCCCGAATGGACGGTGCTCCAGAACGACGTCCGTGACATCGACGGCGCGGACTACAAGGGAGTGACGCTGCTGGCAGGCGGCGTTCCATGCCCTCCCTTCTCGATCGCAGGGAAGCAGCTCGGCTCCGACGATGAGCGTGACCTCTTCCCGGAGGCGCTCCGCCTCGTTGAGGAAGCCGAGCCCGAAGCCGTAATGCTCGAGAACGTCCGCGGTCTGTCCACGGCCAAGTTCGCTTCCTACCGCGAAGGCATCCTGAACAAGTTGCACGAACTTGGGTACGAGACTGACTGGCAGGTGCTGAACGCGAGCGAGCACGGGGTGCCCCAGCTGCGCCCCCGCTTCATCTTGGTCGCCATGAAGCCAGAGGCGTTCAAGCACTTCCAGTGGCCTAGGCCGGTGAATTCTCCGCCCACCGTGGGCAAGAAGATCGGCGACCTCATGGCTGAGGGCGGCTGGCGGGGTGCCAAGGACTGGGCAGAGCGCGCTAACGGCATTGGCCCGACGCTGGTCGGCGGATCCAGAAAGCACGGCGGACCGGACTTGGGTCCCACGCGCGCACGCGAGGCGTGGCTCAAACTGGGCGTCGACGGCAAGGGGCTGGCGGATGCACCTCCGTCGGCGGATATGCCCAAGGACTTCATCCCAAAGATCACTGTTCGCATGGCGGCGGTCATTCAGGGCTTTCCGTCAGACTGGAAGTTCTCCGGCCGGAAGACAGCGGCCTACCGTCAGGTGGGTAACGCCTTCCCGCCGCCGGTCGCTCAGGCGGTCGGTGAGTCGATCCGCGACGCGATCAAGGCAGTCGCGGCCGAAGGACAGACGAAGCGCCTACGCGCGGTGAGCTGATTCGCGGGCGGCACGCCGCCGTTCCGCCTCGGCCGCAATGGCCTGCGGGATGTTCTCGGGCAGGCGTGTCCACTCCACAACGCGGTAGTAGGCACGCACACGGGCACCTTCGTCGTAGCGGTTCTGGTGTTCGATGCGCCATCCCAGGAAGCGCAGGTCACGAAGCCGACGCTGCCAGTCTTCCTGGTACTCCTTTGCGCTCGCCACGATGGACAACAGGTCGCCGCGAACCCACTTTCCATCGAACGCCAGCAGCAGCTCGCCGATCCGACGCTGTGGTTCGTCGCAGTTGGCGGCTTTGCGGATCTCCTCGGCGTGCGCATCGAAGGACTGGAAGTAGTCGCGCTTCCCGCCATTGCACTCCTCGCAGAGCGGCTGCAGATTGTCGCGGTCGCTGGTTCCACCCCACGAGACCGGAACCTTGTGATCGACGACGAGAACCACGTGATGGTCGAGTGGCGTGCGGCCGCACATGGCGCAGCGTCCAGCCGAGAGGACTTCGGCACGGAGCCGCGGACTGATGTCGAGGGAGTCAAGCGACGCCGGCTGCTCTGCCCAGCCGTCCAACTGGTAACGCTGCTTGCCGTCCATCCAGACGATGTCGAGGGCGAAATACCGCCGTAGTTCTCGCACCCGCCGATCTGTCTGCGACTGGTCTTCACCGAGTGCGTCCGCTGCGAAGGCTCGGAGCTCGACCATGGTCGGGGGGTGTGAACGCCGCCGATACAGGAGGCCATAGAGCAGCCGCTGCGTCGACGAACTGACCAGAGCAGCGAGCTCCTCGCTGTCTGGCTCCGGCAGTGGACGATCCATCACGTGGCTGACGGTAATTGAAACGAGCGATCATTCACTGCGACCTGTGGGTCTGCGGCAGCATCGGAGCACGTTGGGTGGGTGCGTCGCCATCGTCGGCCAACTTCCACAGTCGTCCATCGAGCTCGATAGCCACGTTGTCCATCTCATACGCGACGTCCACGCGGAGACTGACGACTTCGCCAGGTTGTGGGACTTCCGCACCCAGCCTCTCGGCTACGCGACGGTGCTCCTCGTAGTCGCCGCCTGGGATGATATAGCCCTCCGGGGCTAGCGCAGATCGGGCGCCGCCGTTGTAGCGGACGCGCTTCATGAAGTCGTCCTGCTGCGCCACTGTCGCGATTGTGTTCCGCCCGATTCGCTGGTTCGTCACCAGGCGTAGCAACTCGTTCACACGTGCCTGGCCTGACCTCTGGCTGAAGATCTGCGCAACCACATCAGGAGACAGGCGCTGCAGTACGTTGGGCGGCAACTCGGCGTGACGCGCGATCCACACGATTGCCGCTCGGCCGGCCGCGTTGAGTCCAGTCTTCCCGTCGCGGTTCCGGCCTGGACGTAGATGCTCCTCGGAGGCTCGCACCATCCCGAGGCTCCAGGTTCCGGCGGCATCGTCGGCTGTCACCACTAGGAGCAGTCGCCCGAAGGCTTCCGGTGGGACCATCCAACCGCCATCGGTCTGTGAATACTTGCAGTCGATGTCGTGACCGGCGATGCGGTAGTCGAGTAGCACACCATCTTCGATGATGTCGTCGAACTCGCGACGCAGGTTGATCTCGAGCAACGTGCCGAAGTGGGTCTTCTCAGTCTTGAACAGCTGATCCCACCGGTAGCGCCCAGTGTGCTGGCCGTCGTAGAGTTGGTCGAAGGTCTGACGGACTACATACGCAGAACGGCTCAGATCGGGGTCGGCAAGTTCCCACCGGGCCACGGTGCGCATGAGATAGATGTCGGCTTCTTGCAAACTCGCACTTGACATGCCGGGACAGTAGCAATGCGGCTCATCCCAATTGAGGGTGTAGCGACGGTCTGAAGCCGCCGGTCTCGAGGAGGCTGCGGGCGATGTAGTTGGTGAGGTTGCGGAAGCCGAGGGCGGAGCCGCGGAGGTGTTCGAGGCGGCCGTTGAGCGCCTCGGTCGGTCCGTTGCTGGTGCCGGGCCGGTCGAAGTAGGCGAGCACATCGGCGGCTCTCTTGGTCAGCGTCCGCCCGAGGGTGAGGAGCTCGGTCAACGCTGCGGGGACGCCGACACGCAGCGCGTCGATGACCGCGTGCATGAGCGCTCACGCCCTCTCGCCCGGTCGGGGTCCCGGTAGGCGGTGATCATCCGCTGGTAGATGCCCCAGGTCGCCTCGACTTCGACGTGGTCCTCGACCGCGAACAGCGCCACCAGCCTCATCCGCTGGCGGTCGGTGAGCAGGTCCTCGCCGGTGTGCAGGGTCCGGCGGGCCCGGTACAGCGGGTCGCCGGCGTAGCCGCGGTGGCCGTGCAGGTCCTGCTGGACCCGGCGGCGGCACCGGTCCAGGGCGTCTCCGGCGAGGCGGACGACGTGGAAGGGGTCCATCACCGCGACCGCGTCCGGGAGTTCTTCGGCGGCGGCGGTCTTGAACCCGGTGAACCGTCCATCGCGACGACCTCGACGGCGTCGCGCCACGCTTGGGGTCGGTCGGCGAGCCAGGTCTTGAACGCGGCCTTGGACCGGCCTTCGACCATGTCCAAGAGTCGTGCCGGGCCGGTGCCGTCGCGGATCGGGGTGAGGTCGATGATCACGGTGACGTACCGGTCTCCGCGGCGGGTGTGCCGCCACACGTGCTCATCGACCCCGATGACCGCGACACCGTCGAACCGGGCGGGGTCGCCGATCAGGACCCGGTGCCCCTCGGCGAGAACGGCGTCGTTGGCGGTGTCCCACGCGACGGCCAAGGCGTCGGCGACCCGCGCGACGGTCAGGTGCTGGCACACGATCGCCTCCAGCGCCCAGGCCAGCCCGCGGCGGGACAGCTTCGCCCGCGGCTCCGCCGCCTTGGTCATGTCCTGCCGCCACACGTGCCCGCACCCGGCGCACCGGTACCGGCGCACGGTCACCGCCAGCGTCGTCGGGCGCCACCCGAACGGTTCGTGCGCCAACCGGCGGACCACGCTGCCGCGGGTCACGCCTTCGCAGCCGCACCGGCGGCACCATCGGTCCTCCTGCACGATCCGGCAGGCGAGCACGGCACGGTCCGGCTCGAGGCGTTGACCGGTGACCACCAGCCCGAGTTCGTCGAGGCGGCAGAACGTCGTCAGGTCAGGGCAAGCGAAGGTAGCGTCAGCCACGTCGAGGTCTCCCCGGATGGGCGTGTAGGAACCTTCATCCTCGGGAGGCCTCGACTCCTACCCGGACATCGACTCGCCGATGGTCAGCGCAGCCGACCTACACCCTCGTTTGGGATGAGCCGGTTTAAGGTTCGGTTGCGACTGTGTCGGCGGGTCCTGCGTCTGGGACTCAGCGAGTGCTGCAAGACCTGCTCGGAACTCCGACGGCTTCATCTCGAACGGCCGGGGCAATGTACGCCTACTCGCAGGCAGGCCTCCAAGAAGGTCCGCTCCGAGAGTCCGCAGGTGTCGAGGTAGTCGGGGTGGTCTAAGTCCACGACCTCGGGGATGCCGAGTTCTCGGATCGTCCGCTCCACCGAGCGCATGGCCGCGACGCGTTCCGCACCGGACCTGTGGGGGTCGCCGATCGCGTGGAGCGCTCCCGCAAGAATCACAAGCCTGCTGGTCGAGTCTGAGCCGCTCCCAGGGGCACCGGCGGCAATTCGTGCGTGGTCGGCGCTATGAGCGAGAACAATGAGCTCGCTCTGGGGCATCTCGTGCGCACCCATCACCTTGGCTAGTACTTCAGGGAGGCTCTGACGACGACGGTAGGGCAGCAGAACCACAGGTGATTTGACGCCGACGTTGCGGCCGATCGCGGAGTCGCGATCAGAACCTGCACGCTGGCTGTCGACGGCCGCGCAGATCGCAGGCGACGACCGGACGAGTTGCCCACTTCTCGAGCGTGCAGGCCGTGAGCCGTAATCGTAGCCTTGTGCGGGGCGGGCTCCGACGCCAAACCGCCGAGGCGATCCGAAGCGTCGCAGCGTCGCATCTGGGGCCCGTAGGCGTCTCATGAGTGGGGGGTTTCGGGATGACGGCCGCACGCGCCTTGGATCTCTTGACGTCAAGAGTTCGTGCAACATCTCGTGCAACATCTCTCGGCTATCCGGAGTCTCTGCAGGTCAATCAGAGCCAGCGGCCCCCCACTCCGCCTTGGGCCGGTAGACAAGGGAAACCGCAGGTCACACGCTCGTGACCTGCGGTTTCAGGAGGTGGCCAGGGACGGGGTCGAACCGTCGACCTTCCGATTTTCAGTCGGACGCTCGTACCAACTGAGCTACCTGGCCGTGCGCGCGAGCGCGCCCACGCAGATTACCTGACCCCGCGGCATACAAACAA
>Ga0209793_1001337_pt1 | contig 16382 bp, 13 predicted proteins | sample EBPBio122009_DNA_FD_185863 | JGI IMG/M metagenome (GOLD analysis project Ga0209793, IMG submission 185863) | Wastewater treatment Type I Accumulibacter community from EBPR Bioreactor in Madison, WI, USA - Reactor 1_2/2/2009_ DNA (SPAdes) (version 2) | ecosystem: Engineered > Bioreactor > EBPR >... | reverse complement strand
CTCACCCTCGCCGTCGACGGCTGAGCGCCTACAGTGGGCCACGCGCGCGAGTGGCGGAATTGGCAGACGCGCCAGATTTAGGTTCTGGTGCCCTCGGGTGTGCGGGTTCAAGTCCCGCCTCGCGCACCAAGACGTTCTTATTTGAACCTGCACGAAACAGGTCCTCAAGTAGGAAGGTCTCAGGATTACGGTCAACGTCCCGGACGGTCTCGTCTGGGGCGTTTTCCGTTTGTCCGACGAGGTCCTGGACGGTGACCAACGCGCGAGGGGCGCGGGTATCGCCGTAGGCAACAGCAGCCTCGTGCAGTTCGTGGACGATCGGGGTCTTCTGGTCGCGGGCGATGCCGTCCTCATCGATCCACAGCTTGCTGAAGCTGGCGATATTGAGGTCTCGCCTCGTCGCGTCCGGGGCGGTGGCGTAGGTGCCGTGCGGGTCTTCGAGGAGCCGGAGATGGCCACTGAGCACCTCCGCGCCAACCCGGAGCTTGTCACCGGTCTCGGTGAGCCCTTGCTGGGCGGCCGCACGTTCGATCTGGATCTGGCGCAGGCGTGAGCGGATCTTCTCGCGAGGCAGCGCGTCATCTTCAGCGAGGTCGAGCAGCTTTTCCTCGCGGACGGCCAGCTTGGCCAGTTGCTTGCGGTAGCCGTCATGTAGCTCGCGGACGCTCGTTTGCTCGGCGTGGATCGTCTGCTCAACAGCTTCGGCAATCAGGTCACGGAAGTCGGTCGGCAGACCGAGCGTGAAGTAGTGGTCGGCGACGTGCCACTCAACCTCTTCTGCGGGGAGATACGGCAGGGTGCATGGTCCCTGGAGGCGGCTGCGGCACGCGCGCATCAGCGAGGTCGCCGAGGCCAGCGATGTAGTTCTGGACTTCGTCGATGTAGACGTTGATGGGCGTGCGGTCGGCGGGCGCGGTGGCGATGCGGCCGAGGATGGTGTGCCAGAGCTGGGTCGTCACCAGTGAGCCGAGTAGCCGGGCTCCCTCGATGCCGACGACGCCCTTGCCGAGGGCGACGAGCAGCACCTTGTTGCCGGTGAAGACGTCGCGCAGGTCGAACTTGGGCGACCGCTGCCCGAAGATGCCGCGCAGCGTCGGGCGCAGCATCACGGTGCGCAGCTTGTTCATGAGGGGCTGGATCGCTTGGGCGCGCTCGGCGTCCGACCACGACTCATACGTCGCCCAGAAGGTGCCGAGGCCGAGCGGGTCGGCGGCGGCCAGGGCCCGGACGACGGATCGGCGAAACCCGGCGTTGGTAAGCAGCAGCGGCACCATGACGAGCGAGGCGTCGCCGCGCCGGGCCAGGGTCAGGACGGCGGCGTGCAGGATGTCGGCGGTGCGTGGGCCCCAGCTGTCGGCGAACAAGGCGTGGAAGACGGTCAGGATCGAGTCGGCTGCAAGGTCGGGGTCGCTTCCTACGAGTGGGTTGATCCCGACCGGCTTCGGGTGCCGAGCATCGAGCAGCACGATGTCGTGGAGCCTCTTGGTCGGGACGCGGGCCAGGATGTCGTCGACCAGGTCGCCCTTGGGGTCGATAAGGACGGCACCGCGCCCCTCATCGAGGTCGTGCAAGATGAGTCGGCCGAGCAGGGTCGACTTGCCGGTGCCGTTGAGGCCGAGCACGTGGGTATGGCGCAGGGCGTCCCCGTCGGGTTGGGCGATAACCCGGGTGGAGCCGCGAAGTGCGGCGTCAGCGGCGTGCCCGACGGGTCGACCGTCGCGAGCATGAGCAGCGGTCGCAGGCATGAGCTTCGGGTGCCGTGGTGGCAGTCCCGGCAGGGCGGCGTCCTCTGAGGCGACCGGCCAGCCCATGAAGGGCACGAGGTCGTCGACCGACAGCCAGAGCGGCCAGAAGAACGGCGTGCGCACGTCGTGCACGGCGCGTCGACCCTGACCGCGCAGTCGCAGCGTCATGCCGGGAACGTCGAGCACGTGGAAGGCAGCAGCGACGCCGTTAATGAGGGTGCGGGCGCGGGCGTCGTGACCGGAGCGGGCGGCGATCCGCAGCGCGCAGCCGAAGCCGTACTCGCCGAACTTGCCCTCGATCCGCGACCGGGAGATGCCGTCGACGACCGGCGCGATCTTCGGTGTGGTGCGCGGCCCGAGGATCAGCTGCAGTCGAACAAGCTCGGTACGACCAGTGCTGGCCAGTACGTCGAACAGTTGGCGCGTCACCTGCTCGACCGCCGCCGGGTCGTGACGTAGCGGCAGCGTCCGCGAGTGCGGCACGGCGACCGAAGCAGCTTGGTCGATGTCGGCGTCGTCAAACGTCGACCGGGTCGGGGTGATGCGCACGTCCGGGATCTGTGCCCGAAGCACGGCGCGAACCTTGGCGAGGGCCGACTCGTCGGCCCCGACCCGCCAGGCAACGCGGTGGTCGCTCGCGTGCACCTCAAGGACGATGCGCGGGTTACCGGCGATGGTGGCGAGGCCGAGCATGACCGACCGGGCCTGCTCCGGGCTCACCGGACTGGTGAAGTCGAGACGCCGCCAGGCGAGATGGTCAGGCATCCGGGTCCTGCCCTTCTGCCTGGCGCTCGGCAGCCGCCTCGGCCTCCAGCCGGGCCATCTCCATATCGATGATCGCTCGGGCGATGCGGCGGACGTCAGGCTTGTCGCGCAGTTCGCCGCGCACGCTGAGGTGCCGCTGACGCTGCCGTGACGACCGGGACGAGGAACAGCCCTGCGAGTCACGCCGTCGGCCTGCGCCTCCGGGACGGGTGGATTTCGGATGGGTATTTTTGGACATAGCGAATAGACCTCCTTTCGGAATTACTGGGGTTCCTTGGGGATGTCACTGCAGCGACTCGAACGCCGAATAGTTGCGTGAGTGCAATGAATCTGCGTTTTACTATGCAGTGCATGCGTGCAATTAGCAAGGTAGTTTGCGCATTTCACAACAGCGAACGGTGCTGGACAATTGGCGTCGGGATGGCGACGAAATCTGCCTGGAAATCGTCGCCACCCCGAGGTTTCTCAGAAGCCGCGCATCCGCCGGATGAGCAGCCACGCGCCCACCCCGCTGCCGACGACGGCGAGCACGATGCACAGCGGCACGAAGATCGCCGCCAGAATCTGCACCGCCCCGTAGAGCGCCATCGCCGCCAGCAGGATCGAGAAGCAGATGCCTGCCAGCGTCGAGACGATCGACGCCGGCTGCTCCGGCTTCATCGGATGACGCTCATCGCCGTCGGCGGGCCGTCCTCCCTGATCGCCTCCGGGTCCGGGATGAATCGCAGTTCGTCGAGCAAGCCGACATCGAAGCCGTGCATGAGGCAGGTCTCGGCGAACCGCAGCTGGTTGTACGGAAAGCGTCCCGCGATGCCCATGAGGTAGAGCTGCCCGACGATGTCCGCCCGGAACAGCCGGAAGCTCAGCCCGGCCGGGTCGAACCCGGCGCGCTCGAGCTCCGTGCAGTGCCAGATCGCCAGCTCCAGCTCGTCGTCGAGGTTGAAGCTCAAGCCGAGCTTGACGTGGTGGACGTCGTGCCAGAACCGGAAGCACATGTTGTCCTTCGGCGACAGGTAGATGCTGGTGTCGCAGAACTCGTTCGAGATCGGCAGCGGCGTCTTCGTCGCCCAGCTGTCGGCGTAGGCACCGCGCAGCTGCTGGTACTGGCTCGGGGCGTCGGGGCAGCCGACGAACCCGAAGCCCACCGCCTCCTCGGTCTCGACGGCCTTGAACCGCACGAGTTCCGAGAGTTCAGCGCGGGCGGCGATGAGCTCGCCAGCGCTGGGCACGACGTAGCCGTCGTGCGTACGATCTGTAGTGGTCATGATGTCTCCTTGCACTTCGCGTCAGAAGTTGTCGTTGATGAGTGACCACTCACGCCCGGTGCAGGTGCTCGTAACACCTGCACCGGGTTCCGCTCACGCCCGAGCGGTGGAGTTGTCACCGGAGCCGGCTCATATCCGGGCGCCGGGCCCGGACTGCCGTGACTAGCGCCGACGAGCCCGCTGGGCGGCCTCGGTCATCGCGCGGGCGGCGCGGCACGCCTCCTGGTCGAGCAGGGCCTTCGTCCGCACGGCGTCGGCCAGGATCTGGCTCTTACGTGCCTCGATCGCCCGCTGACGGGCGGCCTTGCGCTCGCTGAGGAAGCCCATGGACGCGACGGCCATGGCCAGCCCGAGGCCGACCATGACGACGACGGCCGCCATTACTGGAACCGCGCAATCGCGTTGGCAGCACCGACGCTGTACGCGTTGATGATCTGCTCGTAGTGCGCCGCGCCCTCCGGCGCGACGTCCATGAGGCTCTTCGCGGTCGACACGAGCGTGCCGACGTTGTTGAGCGCCGAGTAGGCCAAGCCGGTACGGACGGTGTCCGTGATCAGCGCAACCTCGCCTCGTCCGAGGACGAGATCCGTACCCTTACGCGTCTGCCGACTGACGGCCCGTCCCATCGTCTGGCCGGGGGCCAGACTTGAGGACGTGCCACCGAAGAGCTGGAGGTCGTTCGTCATGTCTCTCCTTCCGTGGGCCGCTACTTGCTGCCCTGTTTCAAGTGAACTGGGCAAGAGTCGTCCAAATCTGGGCACTCGACGGGAAGTTTCAGGGCAGTATTAGGGCATGCCGGACTCCCAGATGCACGCTCAGCTCGTGCGCGAGCTGAAGGTCGTGCGACGTGCTGGGCTGCACCGCCTGCGAGATCACCTCGACGAGCTCCCAACGCTCTGCGGGCTTGCCGAGCGCACCCTGGGCGCAGCGACCGCGGATCGCGTTGAGACCGTGTTGCGAGAAGCATGGCGACAGAAGGCGGAGGGAGCGCAAGGTACGGCAATCGGGCTACTGCTCGGGCTTGAGCAGGGGCGGAGGGGTGCGAACCCTCGCGTGCTTCGAGAAGTTGCCGCCAAACGCCTCGGGTATCACTCGGTAGACACATTCCGCAAGAAACCCGAAGAATACGCGTTCGCTGCCTTCGCAGACACAATTGAAAGCTGGGTCATTGACTTCGAAAACGCGCCAGTCCGGCAGGACGACCGGATCGAAACGGCAATTCGCGCCATCGAAAATCTCAACGCCCGCGAGTACGGTTTATTGATTCAACGACTCCGCGAGCGATACCAATGGTTCAATACTGAGCCTGGCAGCACTGAGTTCACCAAGTAACTCCACAATTAGGCAAGTCTCATTTATACTGAGATTAAATGACAAACAATGAAGGACAGCGAACCGTGGCGCTAAAGAAATCCGACCTCTACAGCTCTCTGTGGAAGTCTTGCGATGAGCTTCGTGGCGGCATGGATGCCAGCCAGTACAAGGATTACATCCTGACACTGCTGTTCGTGAAGTACGTCTCCGACAAGGCCAAGGTAGACAAGAACAGCCTCATCGAGGTGCCCGCGGGCGGATCGTTTGACGACATGCTCGCCGCCAAGGGTGACGCTGAGATCGGCGATAAGTTCAACAAGATTATCGGCAAGCTCGCCGAGGCCAACAACCTGCGCAACGTCATCGACCAGGCCGACTTCAACGCTCCCGAAAAGCTCGGCAATGGCAAGGAGATGGTCGACCGGCTGTCCAAGCTGGTGACGATCTTCGCCGACCTCGACTTCCGCGGTTCGCGCGCCGAGGGCGACGACCTACTCGGTGACGCCTACGAGTACCTGATGCGCCACTTCGCCACCGAGTCGGGCAAGAGCAAGGGGCAGTTCTACACGCCAGCTGAGGTGTCGCGCATCCTCGCCAAGGTTGTCGGCATCAAGAAGGAGACCAAGCAAGACGAAACGGTCTACGACCCGGCCTGTGGCTCGGGCTCCCTGCTGCTCAAGGCCGCAGCTGAAGCACCGCGCGGCATGACCATCTATGGCCAAGAGAAAGACAACGCCACCTGGACGCTGTCCAAGATGAACATGATCCTGCACGGCAACGAGATCGCTGACATCCAGAAGGGTGACACACTCACCAGTCCGCAGTTCACCCACGGCAACCAACTCGACACCTTCGACTACATCGTCATGAACCCCCCGTTCTCGGTGAAGTCCTGGCGCAACGGGCTCGACCTTGAGTACGGACGCTTCGAGTACGGCACTCCCCCGGAGAAGAACGGTGACTACGCGTTCCTCCTGCACGCCCTTACCTCGCTGAAGTCACGTGGTAAAGCGGCGATCATCCTGCCGCACGGCGTCCTGTTCCGCGGGAACGCCGAGGCCACCATCCGCACCAAGCTGCTCAAACAGGGTTTCATCAAGGGCATCATCGGACTGCCGGCCAACCTGTTCTACGGCACCGGCATCCCCGCCTGCATCGTCGTGCTCGACAAGGAGAACGCCCAGGCGCGAACCGGCGTCTTCATGATCGACGCGTCCAAGGGCTTCATCAAGGACGGCAACAAGAACCGCCTGCGCAACCAGGACATCCACAAGATTGTCGATACCTTCAACCGCCAGGTCGAGATCGACCGCTTCTCGCGCATGGTGCCGATGGCCGAGATCGCCGACCCCAAGAACGACTACAACCTGAATATCCCGCGCTACATCGACTCATCCGAACCCGAAGACCTGCAGGACCTCAACGCCCACATCCACGGCGGCATCCCGAACCACGACCTTGACCTGCTCAGCGCCTACTGGGACGCCTTCCCATCGCTGCGCGACCAACTGTTTGTCGCCAATCGTCCGGGCTACTCCGACCTCAAGCTCGAAGTCATCCAAGTGCAGCAGATCGTCCTCGACTCGGCGGAGTTCAAGAACTTCAAGGACAAGGCACGCGGCCACGTCGTGCAGTGGTTCGAGGCACACCGCGACGAGCTCGAAACCATCGACGCCGCCACGGTGCCGAACGACCTCATCACCACCCTCGGCGATGACCTGCTCAAGCGGTTCAAGCCGGTGGCGCTGCTCGATGAGTACGCCGTGTACCAGCAACTCATGGGCTACTGGCACGACACGATGCACGACGACGTCTCGCTGATCATGAGCGACGGGTGGCTCGACGCCGCCAAGCCGCGGCTGGCCATCACCGACAAAGAGCGGAAGCTCGCCGAGGAGCCTGACCTGACCACCGGCACCGGCAAGAACGCCAAGAAGTACAAAATGGATCTCGTCCCACCATCGCTCGTCGTGGCGCGCTACTTCGCCGACGACCAAGCGAAGGTCGACACACTCAATGCCGACCTCGAATCGGCATCAGCCGCTGCAACCGAGCACGCCGAGGAGCATGGCGTCGACGAGGCACTGCTGGCCGAAGCCACCAACGACAAGGGCGCCTACACGAAGCAGCTCCTCACCGCCGTCGTGAAGGACGCGAAGGCTTCCCACGATGCCGAGACCCTGGCTTGCGCCAACGCAGCGCTGAAGCTCGTCAATGCCGAAGCTGCGGCCAAGAAGGCGACGAAGGACGCTCAGGTCGCGCTCGACCTCGCCACACTAAAGAAGTACGACGAATTGACTGCGACCGAGGTCAAGATGCTCGTGCTCGACAATAAGTGGCAGAAGACAATTGCTCGCCGCGTTGAAGGCGAAGCTGATGCTCTCACACTCGATCTCGTTACCCGGATCCAACAGCTCGGGGAACGATACGCGTCAACGCTGGCAGAGCTTGATAGTGAACTCGCGAAACTCGAGTCGCAGGTCATGCGTCACCTGTCCGACATGGGGGTTGAGTCATGACTACGGCAGTTCGGCTGCGCGACGTCGGAAGCACGTACGGAGGCTTGACCGGCAAGACCAGGGCCGACTTCGGTACGGGTGACGCGTCGTTCGTGACATTTCTCGAAGTAATCAACAATACGCGACTGCACGGCACATCCCTAGAGAGGGTACGCGTCGCGCGCGGCGAACGGCAAAACCGCGTAATGCGACAGGATCTTCTCTTTAATGGGTCATCCGAGACACCGGAAGAAGTTGCACTGTCCGCCATCGTAGACTTTGAACCGACAACTGACACCTTCCTGAACAGCTTCTGTTTCGGCTTTCGCCTCCGACAGACAGAAACGGTCAATCCAGCGTACCTTGCCTACTTCTTTCGGTCCCCATCTGGCCGGTCCCTTGTTGCCTCTCTCGCACAGGGCGCAACTCGCTACAATATCGCAAAGACGAAGTTTCTTGACGTCGAAATCGCTCTGCCATCGCCGGAACGACAGCGCCAGATTGTCGAGTTCCTCGAGGATGCGGACGACCTTATTTCCACACTCGAGCGCCTCATCGCCAAGAAACAGGCGATCAAGCAGGGCATGATACAGCAACTCCTGACCGGCCGTACGCGCCTGCCCGGTTTCGATGACGATTGGACCGAAACGAAGCTGAGTCAAGTACTTAGCTTCGAAGTCGGTTTCCCGTTCCGCTCAGAGTTTTTTATTGATACCCCCCAAGGCATGCGCCTCGTGCGTAACCGAGATCTAAAGGAACAGAACTCTCGCACATATTATTATGGACCGTTTGCTGATTCGTACGTCGTCACAGACGGGGATGTTCTCATTGGGATGGATGGCGACTTCTCACCTTGCCTTTGGCGGGGCGGTCGAGCCCTGTTGAATCAACGGGTTGGAAGGCTACGCGTAAATGGATGTTCGAGTCGTTATATGTACTACGCGCTAGCTGCACCGCTATCCGCTCTAGAGGCTGGAACGGGTGCGACAACCGTCAAGCATCTGTCCCATGCCGATGTCGAGAAACTTAGGCTTGTCCTCCCATCGATAGAAGAACAAGATGCGATCGCCAGAACATTGGGCGACATCGATGCTGAAATTCTCATACTGCACGCTCGTCTCGCGAAGGCTCGGGCCATCAAGACCGGCATGATGCAGCAGCTCCTGACCGGCCGCGTTCGTCTACCCGTGGAGGTATCAGCATGAGTGACGTCGGCCAGGTCGAACGCAAGACGCAGGACCGTGTCGTCAAGATGTTCGCCGAGCAACTCGGCTACGAATACGGCGGCAACTGGGAGTATCGCCAGGGCAACTCGAACATCGAGGATGCGCTGCTCACCCAGAATCTCAAGGCGCGTGGCTACTCCGACCTCTTGGTCTCCCGCGCCATCGACCAACTCAAGAAGGCTGCAGCGGTCAGCGCCGGCCACGGCCTGTATGAGGCCAACCGCGAGGTCTACGAGCTGCTGCGTTACGGCGTCAAGGTGAAGCCGAGCGTCAGCGACCCGACGGTGACGGTCTGGCTGATCGACTGGAGCGACCCGAACGCTAATCACTTCGTGGTCGCCGAGGAAGTCACGGTGCTCGGCCAGCACACCAAGCGGCCCGACGTCGTGCTCTACGTCAACGGCATCGCCTTCGCCACCATCGAGCTGAAGCGCTCGTATGTCGGTGTCTCCGAAGGCATCCGGCAGACGCTCGGCAACCAGGACAAGCAGTTCATTCGGCCGTTCTTTTCGACAGTGCAGCTGGTCTTCGCTGGCAATGACGTCGAGGGGCTGCGCTACGGGGTCATCGACACGCCCGAGAAGTACTGGCTGGCGTGGAAGGAACCGTCTGACGTCGCTGGTCCGCTTGACCGCGCGCTGCTGCAACTCTGCAACAAGGCTCGCTTTCTCGAACTGATCCACGACTTCACCGTCTTCGACGCTGGCGTGCGCAAGACGGCTCGGCACAACCAGTTCTTCGGCGTGACAGCCGCTCAGGAACGGATCGCCAAGCGTGAGGGCGGCATCATCTGGCACACCCAGGGGTCGGGCAAGAGCCTCACTATGGTCTGGCTGGCCAAGTGGATCCGCGAACATCAGGACGATGCGAGGGTCCTGCTGATCACCGACCGCACGGAACTCGACGAGCAGATCGAGGGTGTCTTCAAGGGTGTCAACGAGCAGATTTATCGCACCAAGAGCGGCGCCGACCTGATCGACGCGCTCAACAAGAGCCAGGAGTGGCTCATCTGCTCACTCGTTCACAAGTTCCGCGCAGCTGACAGCGACAAGGGCCAGGACGAGGCGGCGGGTGACTTCATCAAGGAGCTCAGCGCCTCGATCCCGAAGGACTTCTCGGCCAAGGGCAACCTGTTCGTCTTCGTCGACGAAGCCCACCGCACCCAGTCCGGCAAGATGCACACCGCCATGAAGCAGCTGCTCCCGGGTGCCATGTTCATCGGCTTCACCGGTACGCCGCTACTCAAGGCCGACAAGGCCACCAGCATCGAGACGTTCGGCTCGTTCATCCACACCTACAAGTTCGACGAAGCGGTCGCGGACGGCGTCGTGCTCGATCTGCGCTACGAAGCCCGCAACATCGACCAGCACCTGACTAGCCCGAAGAAGATCGACCAGTGGTTTGACATCAAGACCAAGGGCATGACCGACCTCAGCAAGGCCGAACTCAAGAAGCGCTGGGGCACGATGCAGAAGGTGGTCTCCAGCGAGCCCCGAGCCAAGCAGATCGTCGACGACATCTTGCTCGACATGGAAACCAAGCCCCGCCTGATGAACGGGCGCGGCAACGCCATGCTGGTCGGCGCCAGCATCTACCAAGCGTGCAAGTTCTACGACCTGTTCGTGGCCAGTGGCTTCAAGGGCAAGTGCGCCATCGTCACCAGCTACGCGCCCAACGCCAGCGACATCTCCAAGGAAGACTCCGGCGAGGGTAAGACCGAGAAGATCCGCCAGTACGACACCTACCGCAAGATGCTGGCCGACTACTTCGACCAGCCCGAAGACGTCGCCGTCGCCCGAGTCGAGGAGTTCGAGAAGGCGGTCAAGAAGCAGTTCGTCGAGAACCCAGGCCAGATGCGCCTGTTGATCGTTGTCGACAAGCTGCTGACCGGCTTCGATGCACCGAGCGCCACCTACCTCTACATCGACAAGAAGATGCGTGACCACGGGCTGTTCCAAGCCATCTGCCGCGTCAACCGACTCGACGGCGACGACAAGGACTACGGCTACATCGTCGACTACCAAGACCTGTTCAACTCACTCGAAGATGCGATCACCGACTACACCTCGGGTGCGCTCGATGGCTACGAGAAGAAGGACATCGAGGGTCTGCTCTCCGATCGCATCGAGAAGGCACGCCAAGATCTGGACGAGGCGCTGGAAGCTGTGCGGGCGCTCGTTGAGCCCGTGCCGAATCCGAAGAACACGGTCGACTACTTGCGCTACTTCGCCACCGTCGACGCCGACGGCAAGCTGCTGAAGAACAACGAGCAGAAGCGCGTCGCCTTCTACAAAGCCGTCACTGCCGTCACCCGCTGCTACGCCAACCTCGCCAACGAGATGACCGAAGCCGGCTACACGGACGCCGAGGCTGCGGCCATCAAGCAGGAGGTTGCCCACTTCGTTGACGTCAGGGCTGAGGTCAAGCTCGGCGCTGGCGAGGATGTCGACTTCAAGCAGTACGAAGCCGGCATGCGCCACCTCCTCGACACCTACATCCAGGCTGACGACTCCGAGGTGGTCTCCGAGTTCGACAACGTCGGACTGGTCGACCTCATCGTCAAGCTCGGCGCTGGAGCGATCGACGCGCTGCCAGCGGGCATCAAGAAGGATCCGGAGGCCGTCGCCGAAACGATCACCAACAACATGCGCAAGGTCATCATCGACGAGCACGCCACCAACCCGGCGTACTACGACAAGATGAGCGCTCTGCTCGACTCGATCATCGAGGCTCGCCGCAAAGCGGCAATCGACTACAAGCAGTACCTCGCGTCACTGCTCGATGCCGCGAAGCAACTCGGCAGCAAAGGATCTGACCAGGCGTACCCGGAGTGGGTGCACAACGGAGCGCAGCGAGCCCTGATCGACTTCAAGTTTGCCGACCCAGCCCACCCGATTCAGGTCGATGCGGCTGTGCGGACGTCGAAGCCGCACAACTGGGTTGGGAACGCCATGAAGGAAAAGGTCGTACGACGCGCCATCGCTCAGGTACTCCCTGACGGATTTGACCGCCTCGACGAGTTGTTCGACCTCGTGAAGGCACGTGATGAGTACCGCTAACGCCTACCTGACCATCCGCGGGATCGACATCGATGTCATCTACAAGGACATCAAGAACCTGCACATCGGCGTCTATCCGCCACTGGGCCGCGTCCGAGTAGCCGCCCCGACTCGACTCGACGACGACGCCGTACGACTGGCCGTCATCAAGCGACTGCCGTGGATCAAGCAGCAGCGTCAGCAGTTCAAGGACGCCGAGCGGCAATCCGAGCGCGAGATGGTCACCGGCGAGTCCCACTACGTCTGGGGTAACCGGTACCGCCTGAAGATCGTCGACCGACCTGGCCGCACTCACTTCGAGATCGACGGCGACCGACTCGTGCTCTACACCCCATCAGCAAGCGAGACCACTCAACGCCGCACTGCCCTCGATCGGTGGTACCGCGAGCAGCTCCGCCACGCGCTGCCTGATGTGATCGCCACGTGGGAGGACAAACTTGGACTGTCGGTGCCGAAGTGGACAATTCGACGCATGAAGACGAAGTGGGGCTCGTGCAACCGGGAGACCCGGCACATCTGGTTCAACGCCGAGCTCGCCAAGAAGCACCCTGACTGCCTGGAGTACATCGTCGTCCACGAGATGACCCACTACCTTGAGCGGGGACACGGCGAGAGGTTCACCAAGCTGATGGATCGAGAGCTCCCCAACTGGCGGAGTCGCCGCGATCAACTGAACGAAGCCCCACTACCTCAGGAACAGTGGGGCGGTGAGTAACTGATGGAGATACGTCGGATTGACATCGAGAACTTTCGGGGAATTGAATCTCTCGAATGGAAGATCCCTGCGGGACGTCGCTTCCTTGCGTTGATAGGACCGGGCGACAGCACTAAGTCGACAATCTTGGCCGCGATCGACCTCGCCCTGAGTGACAGGTGGAACCTGTCGTTTACCGACACAGACTTCTACCAAGCGGACGTAACTCGCTCGATATCAATCCGGGTGACGCTCGCGAACCTGCCGCCCGAGCTTCGGCAGCATGACGTACTTGGTTTGCATCTGGGCGGTCTTGATGCAAACGGTCAGCTTCATCAGGATCCTGACGATGATCACGAAGCTTGCGTCACGATTTGTCTCACGGTCGACGGCGATCTGGAGCCCAAATGGACTGTCTCCCGACTCGGAAAGGGTCCGGAGGAAGCGGTGGTTAGCTCGGCCACGCGTCGCCTCATTGGTACTTACAAGGTGGACGATCGCATCGACGCGCACCTCCGATGGACCAAAACATCGGCACTCGGCCGACTTACCGAGGCCAAACACGGGGCTGCGAAATTGCTAGCGGAGGCGAATCGCACGGCTCGCGTAGCGGTGGCTGAATCGATCCCAGATGAGCTGGAGCAGCTGACGAAGTCTGTCCAGGACAAGATGCATGACTTGGGCAGCGGCGAGTTCGGTTCCTTGCGGCCGGGACTCGACCAGTCGCTCTCAAACTCAACTGGAAACCTCGCGCTGTACGAGGGCGAGGTCCCACTAACCAATTACGGTCTCGGTAGCCGACGACTCGCTGGAATTGCTGCGCAGCAATTGGCTCACGACGGCAAGGCGTTTCTTCTTGTCGATGAGATCGAATACGGACTTGAACCTCACCGTTTGGTGAACCTGCTCGCGCAACTCCGCCGAGCGGATATTCCGGGCCAGGTGTTTGTCACTACTCACTCGCCGACCGTGCTAAGAAACCTCTCCGCTGAGGATCTAGCCGTTGTTCGTTCGTGCGCCGACGGTCGGATCGAGGTGAAGTGCCTCACGGACGGCGAGGAGGATATACAGAAGTTGATCCGGGCCTCGCCGGAAGCACTACTCGCACGGCGGATCGTAATCGGAGAGGGCAAGACCGAGTATGGGCTGCTGCTGGGTCTCTTGGATCGCTGGGATGCCGAAGCCGCCCAGGGTGGAGATCCCGTCAGTGCCGCACGCGGCGTGGTCGCTGTCGAAGGGAGTGGCCCACAGACCGTCACCCGCGGCGCGCTTCTCGATGACCTAGGCTATGAAGTCACCCTGCTACTCGACAGCGATGTTGATGCCGTCAACACCAAGGCCGACTCCTTCGCTACGCGACCACGCGCGGCCGTCATCCGCTGGCGCGACCGCTTCAACGTTGAGCGGGCACTCTGCGAGGTGCTCGACGCCGACGGCCTGACCGCGCTCATACAACTCGGAATCGACCTGTCCGAACATCCCGACGACGGAGCGACGAACTTCCTGGTTCACCTCAAAAGCCATGGACTGCCGCCCAAACTCACCGACCTGGAGGTCGCGCACTGGGTCGACGCCGGGTACATGATCGGCAAAGCGCGCGAGCTAATTGCCACCGTTGCCAGCAAGAAGGGCTGGTTCAAGCAGGTGCACCGTGGACGCCATCTCGCGGCGCTCCTCATGACCGCCCCGCACCTCCAGGACTCAGACGAACTCGTTAAAGTCACCGCGCTCCGCAGTGCAATCTTCGATCCACGAACGACGACCTCAGGTGAGAGTGAAGGATCGGAGGGTGAGGCCGCGCAGTGAGTGCTCCGCGACTTCTCGACAGCCTGCCTGCATCGGTCGAGCTAGCAGCTGGCGGCGGCAAGACCTGGACCTTGGCGGACACGGTCCGAAACATCGCTGAAGAGGGCGGCCGGGCACTCGTTCTGACCCACACGGTCGCCGGCGTTCATGCTATGAGGTCCAAACTCCGTGAGTTTGGCATTGCGCCGGACGCGTACCACGTCGCAACCCTTACGAGCTTTGCTATCGAACTCGCTAACGCCTACTCTGTGCACGCCGGTTTTGATGTTCCGGAGATCGTCGATCTCAGTCGCGCTGATGAGTACATCCAGGGCGCTATCGCCGTACTCCGGCGGCAGCATATTCGAGAGGTATTTGCCCTCAGCTACACCCACTTGCTCGTCGACGAATACCAAGACTGCTCGACGACTCAGCATGCACTAGTGCAAGCTCTGAAGACGTCAATTCCACAGACGGCCGTCTTCGGTGACCGTCTGCAGGGCATCTTTGGGTTTGCTGACCCAATCGTCGACTGGGCCGTCGATGTTGCGCCTGCGTTTCCGGACTTCCCGATGGACCAAGTCCCGCGCCGGTGGCAGGGAAATAACGAAGAGCTCGGCGATTGGCTCCTCGCAGTGCGGCCGCGCCTAATTGCCGGCAACGTGCTCGACCTGAGCAGTGGCCTCCCGCGCGGCGTGACCTTCCTGACCAAGACGACCGCAGGCTTCGAGCTGATCAATGCCGCACGCGAACGCCGCGGGGATGGCGAGACTGTCGTTGTTATCACGGCGCCTCACCTGCATTCGGTGCGGGCGGTCGCTGCACGCCTGCCGGGGTACCACGCGATGGAGGAAATGGGCGGTAGCTTCATGGTCAGTCGGCTCGCCGCTCTCGCCGACGCCGATCTAAGCGACTATGCAACTTGGCTCGTCTCGGTTGCAAAGGAGTGCTTCACGGGCTACGGCAAGCTCGACAAGGGCGTTCTGGGGCGTCTCGCCAAGGGCCAGCCTGTGGCCACGCTCAAGAGACCGGGCCTGGAGCGCACGCTCGCTGCAATCGATCGGGTCCAGTCGCAGCCACGGCTCGCCACTCTCGCGGCGGCTATGAATGAGATCCGTGTCGCGCGAGAGGCGCACCTCCACTCCCGCGAGGCGTGGGGCGATATGGCTGTGGTCATTGAAGCCTGCGCGCTTGATCCGGAGCGAACGATGTCTGCCGAGCTTGCGCGTGTACGCGAGCGGGTGCGCCATGGCGGCCGGCGGAGTCAACTACGTGTGGTCTCCCGCACCGTCCTCATTAAGGGCTTGGAGTACGACCATGTCATTATCGCGAACATCGCGGATATTAGTGACGCATGCAATCTCTATGTTGCGCTGAGTCGGGCTCGGAAGAGCGTAACGATAATCGGCCCAAGTCCGCTCATGACAATCAAAGAGACGTCGAGGGGTCGCCGACCTTCGTGATTTCGTCCGACCCTTGGGTGGACGCTCAATAACGACGCGACGAGGTCTGTATGTCTGCACTTCGCAGCCGCGCCAACTCTAGCCTCACCGTCGAGTCCGGCACGCCAACTCGTCGCGACACCTCCATTGCCGAGGTTCCGGCTCGGCTCAAGATGCCGATCTGCGCGATTTGTTCGGTCGTGAGCGAACTACGGCTTGGCGGCAGACCTTCTTCTGCAAAGAACATCCGCAACGCATAGTCGCTGACGCCATATCGACGACTGAGCTCCGGCATCGTGGCACCATCCCGCCGTTCCTCAACGATCCGGGCACGAGCAGCCGCTGAGAGTCGGTCCCGCAACCGACGCGAGCCTGCGCGACGCCGTTCGACAGCCTGCGAGTTATCCGCGATCCGTCCCAGGCGAGAGGTGAGGTGACCCTGCCTCGAATGGCGTCGCATGATGTGCACGTGGCCGAGCGACCTCGCTCAGTGGGCCTCGCACTGGCCCGACTCGTCGGCGAGCCGATCAGCATCAGTCTCCTCGGCAACACCGGCCCCGACCGAGCGTGCCGGCGGGTCGACCCGGAA
>Ga0209793_1001334_pt1 | contig 16407 bp, 11 predicted proteins | sample EBPBio122009_DNA_FD_185863 | JGI IMG/M metagenome (GOLD analysis project Ga0209793, IMG submission 185863) | Wastewater treatment Type I Accumulibacter community from EBPR Bioreactor in Madison, WI, USA - Reactor 1_2/2/2009_ DNA (SPAdes) (version 2) | ecosystem: Engineered > Bioreactor > EBPR >... | reverse complement strand
GCCTGCGTTTCGCGATCCGCGAGGGCGGCCGTACGGTCGGTGCCGGCGTGGTGGCGAAGATCATCAAGTAATCCGATCCAACGCCTGCTTCCCGAGCGGAAGCAGGCCGGATCAGGGCAAGGCGGCGTCAGCCGCCGTCGCCTTTTTCAGAAAACCGAAAATTTACGCCGTACGCCAGTAGCTCAATTGGCAGAGCAGCGGTCTCCAAAACCGCAGGTTGGGGGTTCGAGTCCCTCCTGGCGTGCCATCCACCCACACGAAGCGGGTACGTCATTGGCGCACCGCATCGAGGAAACCGCGGCAAGTGAACAGCAAGACCATGACCGCCAAGCGCGGCGCCTCCGGCGCCGACATCGTCAAGTTCGTCATCGCCGGGTTGCTGGCGGTGGCCGGCGTGTTCGCCTTCTATTGGTACCAGGGCGAATGGGCGACGTGGATGCGCGTGGCTGCCGTCATCGCCGGGCTGGTGCTGGGCGCCGTGGCGTTCATGACCTCGAGCAAGGGCCCGGAGCTGCGCGAATTCTTCTCGGAAACGCGCTTCGAGCTGCGCAAGGTGGTCTGGCCGACGCGCCAGGAAACCATGCGGACCACCTGGGTGGTCATGGCGGTGGTCGTGGTGGTCAGCCTGATCCTGGGGGCGTTCGACCTCGTCATCCAGCAGATCATGAAGTGGCTGCTGGGTGCCTGAAGGCAATCGAAGGGAACACGAAGTGGAAGCGAGTTCGACCGACAACAAGCGCTGGTACGTGGTGCATGCCTATTCGGGCTTCGAGAAGTCCGTCGCACAGGCGTTGCGCGACCGCATCGTGCGCATGGAGATGCAGGACCGTTTCGGCGACGTGATCGTGCCGACCGAGGAAGTGGTCGAAATGCGCTCCGGCCAGAAGCGCCGTTCCGAGCGCAAGTTCTTCCCGGGCTACGTGCTGGTGCAGATCGCCACCCACGACGAAAGCGGCATCCCGCGCATGGACAGCGAGTCCTGGCACCTAGTCAAGGAAACGCCCCGCGTGATGGGTTTCATCGGCGGCACCGCCGACAAGCCGCTGCCGATCACCGATGGCGAGGCCGACGCGATCCTGCAGCGCGTGCAGGACGGCGTGGAGAAGCCCAAGCCGAAGGTGCTGTTCGAGCCGGGCCAGATGGTGCGCGTCACCGATGGCCCGTTCAACGACTTCAACGGCGTGGTTGAGGAAGTCAATTACGAGAAGAGCCGAGTCCGCGTGGCGGTGCTCATCTTCGGCCGCTCCACCCCGGTGGAGCTCGAATTCGGCCAGGTCGAAAGGGCCTGACCGGCAACCGGAAGCCGCGTCCCCGGATGCGGCCTCCCGATTCAACCAGACGGGGAGTCCCGCAGCCGCGAGGCGTGCAGACGTTTGAACCCGAGGAGAAAACAACGTGGCAAAGAAAGTTGTTGGTTACATCAAGCTGCAGGTGAAGGCCGGCCAGGCCAACCCCTCGCCGCCGGTGGGTCCCGCGCTGGGTCAGCGCGGCCTGAACATCATGGAATTCTGCAAGGCCTTCAACGCGGCGACCGCCAAGCTGGAGCCGGGCCTGCCGATCCCGACCGTGATCACCGCCTATTCCGACCGTACCTTCACCTTCATCACCAAGACGCCGCCGGCGTCGATCCTGCTGAAGAAGGCCGTCGGCATCCAGTCCGGTTCCAAGCGTCCGAACACCGAGAAGGTGGGCAAGGTGACGCGCGCGCAGTTGGAGGAGATCGCCAAGGCGAAGGAACCCGACCTGACCGCGGCCGACCTGGACGCAGCGGTTCGCACCATCGCGGGCTCCGCCCGTTCGATGGGCCTGACGGTGGAGGGCTGAGGACATGGCCATGAACAAGCGACAGAAAGCCATCGCCGCGGCCGTCGAGCCGGGCAAGGCCTACGCGATCGACGATGCGCTCAAGATTGTCAAGGACAACAGCAAGACCAAGTTCGTCGAAGCCGTGGACGTCGCCGTGCGTCTGGGCGTCGATGCGCGCAAGTCGGACCAGCAGGTCCGCGGTTCCACCGTGCTGCCGCAGGGCACCGGCAAGACCGTGCGCGTGGCGGTGTTCGTGCCGGCGGGTGCCAAGGCCGATGAAGCCCTGGCTGCAGGCGCAGATGCCGTGGGCATGGACGACCTGGCCGAGAAGATGACGGCCGGCGACCTGAACTACGACGTTGTGATCGCGACCCCGGACGCGATGCGCGTCGTCGGCAAGCTTGGCACCGTGCTCGGTCCGCGCGGCCTGATGCCGAACCCGAAGGTCGGTACCGTCTCCCCGAACCCGGGCGAAGCGGTGAAGAACGCCAAGGGTGGCCAGGTGCGTTACCGCACCGACAAGGCCGGCATCATCCACTGCACCATCGGCAAGGCGGACTTCGAGGCCGGCAAGCTGAAGGAAAACCTGACGGCGTTGCTGCTCGACTTGGTCAAGGCCAAGCCGGCGACGTCGAAGGGCACCTATCTGCAGAAGATATCGATCAGCTCGACCATGGGTCCGGGCGTGGTGGTCGACCAGTCCTCGCTGGCTCTGAAGTGATGCAAAGGCGGGGCTGCGGGCTTGAATGCCGGCGGTCTTGCCCATAAATCAGAAGGTTCCCCAGTTTCTGCGGGAACCAGCAAGAAACTGGATGACGGCGAAATCGTCATCCACATTTTGAAGGCGTCGCGCCGTGCAAACGGTGCGGAGCCATCAAAGACCGCAGGCGCGGTCAGCGCACATCGACGACGGGCAACGGAAGCTCGGCATGGCAGGGAATCGCCGTCGATGAAAGCGGGGCTGCTTAATCATGCTTCGCAAGAAGCCACCTGCGCAGATGGTCGCCCTTCTGGAAGTTTTCACGGGTTGTTGTCCCGGTTCAGAAGCGCACCACGGGATGCATCTGCATCCCCGGTACCAGGGAAGGTATCGCCAAGTCCCGCCCATCGCTGGAGCGATGGGTGGAAATTCCAACAGGAGTGCTTATGGCTCTGAATCTGAACCAAAAGAAAGACGTCGTTGCCGAAGTGTCTGAAATCGCCGGCAAGGCGCACTCCCTGATCGCAGCCGAGTACGCAGGCACCACGGTCGAGCAAATGACCGCGATGCGCAAGAAGGCCCGCGAAACTGGCGTGTACTTGAAAGTTGTCAAGAACACGCTGGCCGCGCGCGCCGTGGAAGGCACCGATTTCGCAGTCGCACAAGACTCGATGGTCGGCCCCCTTCTGTATGCGTTCTCGACCGAGGAGCCCGGTGCAGCCGGTCGCCTGATCAAGGAGTTCGCCAAGGGCAACGACAAACTGCAACCGAAGTTGGTGGTAGTCGAAGGCCAGCAATACGGTCCTGCGCATGTCGAAGTGTTGGCCTCGCTGCCGACCCTCGAGCAGGCACTGGGCATGCTGGCACGCGTTTTGGCCGAGCCGGCGACGATGTTCGCCCGCGCAGTCAAGGCAGTCGGCGAGCAGCAGGGTGGCGATGCCGCCGCTGCGCCAGCCGAAGGCGAAACCCAGGCCGAGCCGGCCTGATCGCCCGACGATAACCCTTCTCAACAACCCAATCCAAGAAACTACAGAGGTAATCCAATGTCTCTTACCAATGAACAGATCGTCGACGCGATCGCCACCAAGTCGCTGATGGAAGTGATGGACCTGGTCAAGGCCATCGAAGAGAAGTTCGGCGTTTCCGCCGCCGCTCCGGTCATGGCCGCTGCCGGCCCGGCCGCCGCCGCTGGCCCGGCCGAAGAGCAGACCGAGTTCAACGTCATCCTGAAGGCCGCCGGCGAAAAGAAGGTCGAAGTCATCAAGGCCGTCCGCGCCATCACCGGCCTGGGCCTGAAGGAAGCCAAGGACCTGGTCGAAGGCGCCCCGCAGACCGTGAAGGAAGCTGCTTCGAAGGAAGACGCCGAGAAGATGAAGAAGGACCTGGAAGCCGCTGGCGCCCAGGTCGAACTGAAGTAAGTGCTGCAGCCTCGCCGCGCGACATCGGCGAGGACCTGAGGCTGGGGGCGGAAGCCCCCGGCCTTTGGCCGTTTCAACGGCAGGCGATCATGGCCCGCCGGGTTCCATCGAAAACGCAATACCCGAGTCGACAGTCGGAAGTAGCGGGAGAGGGCGTGCTGGTGCCGGCAATACCAGCGACTTCCCACTGTCGGTTCCCGTCCCCCGGACGGAGATCCGGTCATCGGCGGCACTGCGCCGCCACCTGACACACGAGGTACCGCTCTCATGGCCACCGCGCCCACCCCGCAATACACCCTTACCGAAAAGAAGCGCATCCGCAAGAACTTCGGCAAGCGCAAGTCGATCCTCGAGGTCCCGTTCCTGCTGGCGATCCAGGTCGACTCATATCGCGAGTTCCTGCAGGCCGACAAGGCGATGGACCAGCGCGACGACAAGGGCCTGCACGCCGCGCTGAAATCCGTGTTCCCGATCACCAGCTACAACGGCTACGCCGCGCTGGAATACGTCGGCTACACGCTGGGCACGCCGGTGTTCGACGAGCGCGAGTGCCGCAATCGCGGGTTGTCCTACGGCGCGCCGTTGCGCGTGACCGTGCGACTGGTGATCTATGACCGCGAGTCCTCCAGCAAGGCCGTGAAGTACGTGAAGGAACAGGAGGTCTACATGGGCGAAGTGCCGCTCATGACCGACAACGGCACCTTCATCGTCAACGGCACCGAGCGCGTCATCGTCTCGCAGCTGCACCGTTCGCCGGGCGTCTTCTTCGACCACGACCGGGGCAAGACCCATTCGTCGGGCAAGCTGCTGTATAGCGCCCGCATCATCCCGTACCGCGGTTCCTGGCTGGACTTCGAGTTCGACCCGAAGGACGCGCTGTACACCCGCATTGACCGCCGCCGCAAGCTGCCGGTCAGCGTGCTGCTGCGCGCGCTGGGCTACTCCAACGAGGAAATGCTCAACGAGTTCTTCGAGATCAACACCTTCCACATCGATCCGTCGGAAGGCGTGCAGCTCGAGCTGGTGCCCGAGCGCCTGCGCGGAGAGACCCTGGAGTTCGACCTGGCCGATGGCGACAAGGTCATCGTCGAGGCCGGCAAGCGCATCACCGCACGCCACGTGAAGCAGCTGGAGCAGTCGGGCATCGCTGCCCTGGCCGTGCCGGACAGCTACATCCACGGCCGCATCCTTTCCCATGACGTCGCCGACCCCGCCACCGGCGAACTGCTCGCCTTGGCCAACGACGAGATCGATGAAGAGCTGTTGGGCAAGCTGCGCAAGACCGGCATCGCCGCCGTCGGCACCCTGTGGGTGAACGACCTGGACCGCGGCGCATACCTCTCCAACACCCTGCGCGTGGACAGCACCCGCACGCAACTGGAAGCGCTGGTCGAGATCTACCGGATGATGCGCCCGGGCGAGCCGCCGACCAAGGACGCCGCGCAGAACCTGTTCCACAACCTGTTCTTCACCTTCGAGCGCTACGACCTGTCGAGCGTCGGCCGGATGAAGTTCAACCGTCGCCTGGGCCGCAAGGAAGTCACCGGCGCGCCGGTGCTGTACGACCACAAGTACCTGGGCGATCGCGGCGACGAGGAGTCGAAGCGACTGGTCGAGGCGAACGGCGACGGCTCCGACATCCTCGACGTGATCAAGGTGCTCACCGAGATCCGCAACGGTCGCGGCGTGGTGGACGACATCGACCATCTCGGCAACCGTCGCGTGCGCTCGGTCGGCGAAATGGCGGAGAACACCTTCCGCGTCGGCCTGGTGCGCGTCGAGCGCGCGGTGCGCGAGCGCCTGACCATGGCCGAGGCCGATGGCCTGACTCCGCAGGACCTGATCAACGCCAAGCCGGTTGCGGCGGCGATGAAGGAGTTCTTCGGTTCGTCGCAGCTGTCGCAGTTCATGGACCAGAACAACCCGCTGTCGGAAGTGACGCACAAGCGCCGCGTCTCCGCGCTGGGGCCAGGCGGCCTGACCCGCGAACGTGCCGGCTTCGAGGTGCGCGACGTGCATCCGACCCATTACGGCCGCGTCTGCACCATCGAGACGCCGGAAGGCCCGAACATCGGCCTGATCAACTCGCTGGCCGTGTTCGCCCGCACCAACAACTACGGCTTCCTCGAGACGCCGTATCGCAAGGTGGTGGACGGCAAGGTCACCGACCGGATCGAGTACCTCTCGGCGATCGAGGAAAACGAATACGTCATCGCGCAGGCCAACGCGCCGCAGGACGCCAAGGGCAAGATCACGGCGGAATTCGTGACCTGTCGCTTCCAGGGCGATACCCAGCTGCGTCCGCCGGGCGAAGTCGACTTCATGGATGTCTCGCCGATGCAGACCGTGTCGGTGGCGGCCGCGCTGGTGCCGTTCCTCGAGCATGACGATGCCAACCGCGCGCTGATGGGCGCCAACATGCAGCGTCAGGCCGTGCCGACGCTGAAGTCGCAGAAGCCGCTGGTCGGCACCGGCATCGAGCGTGCGGTGGCGCGCGATTCCGGCGTGACCGTGAACGCACGACGTGGCGGCGTGATCGAGCAGGTCGATGCGGCCCGCATCGTGGTCAAGGTCGACGAAGCGCAGATCGAGAGCGACACCGATGCCGGCGTCGACATCTACAACCTGATCAAGTACACCCGGTCCAACCAGAACACCTGCATCAACCAGCAGCCTCTGGTGAAGGTGGGCGACTTGGTCGAGCGCGGAGATGTGCTGGCCGATGGTCCGTCCACCGATATCGGCGAGCTTGCGCTGGGCCAGAACATGCTGGTCGCGTTCATGCCGTGGAACGGTTACAACTTCGAGGATTCGATCCTGCTCTCCGAGCGCGTGGTCGAGGAGGATCGCTACACCACGATCCACATCGAGGAGCTCACCGTCCAGGCCCGCGACACCAAGCTGGGTGCCGAGGAGATCTCCGCCGACATCCCGAACGTCTCCGAGCACGCGCTGAACCGTCTCGACGAGTCCGGGGTGGTGTACATCGGCGCCGAGGTTCGTGCCGGCGACATCCTGGTCGGCAAGGTCACGCCGAAGGGCGAGGCCCAGCTGACGCCGGAAGAGAAACTGCTGCGCGCGATCTTCGGCGAGAAGGCGTCCGACGTGAAGGACAGCTCGCTGCGCGTGCCGCCGGGCATGGACGGCACCGTCATCGACGTGCAGGTCTTCACCCGCGACGGCGTGGAGAAGGACAAGCGCGCGATCAGGATCCAGGAAGACGAGGTGCGCCGGGTCAAGAAGGACTTCGACGACCAGCGCATGATCCTGGAGGCGGCGATCTTCGCCCGCCTGCGCGCCCAGCTGCTCGGCAAGACGGCGAACGGCGGTGGCGGCCTGAAGAAGGGCGAGACGGTGACGTCGCTGGTGCTCGATCAGATCCGCCCGCGTGATTGGTTCCACTTCAACATGAAGGACGAGGAAGCCGCCGAGGCGATCGATCGTGCCCAGAATCAGATCGCGCTCCACGAGAAGGAGTTCGAGCGCCGTTTCGAGGACAAGCGCGCCAAGATCAACCAGGGTGATGACCTGGCCCCGGGCGTCTTGAAGATGGTCAAGGTGTTCCTGGCCGTGAAGCGCCGCATCCAGCCCGGCGACAAGATGGCCGGCCGTCACGGCAACAAGGGCGTGGTGTCGAACATCGTGCCGGTCGAAGACATGCCGTACATGGCCGATGGCCAGACCGTCGACATCGTGCTGAACCCGCTGGGCGTGCCGTCGCGCATGAACATCGGCCAGATCCTCGAAGTCCACCTGGGTTGGGCTGCCAAGGGCCTGGGCCAGAAGATCCAGCGCATGCTGGACGACAAGGCCAAGGTCACCGACCTGCGCAAGTTCCTGGACGAGATCTACAACCACGACACCGAGAAGCTGGGTGAAGTGCGCGTCGACCTCAAGCAGTTCAGCGACGATGAGTTGCTGACGCTGGCCGGCAACCTGACCGATGGCGTGCCGATGGCGACGCCGGTATTCGACGGTGCGGCCGAGACCGAGATCAAGAAGATGCTCGAACTCGCCGACCTGCCGACCGGCGGCCAGACGCAGCTGTATGACGGCCGCACGGGCGAGGCCTTCGATCGCAAGACGACCGTTGGTTACATGCACATGCTGAAGCTGAACCACTTGGTGGACGACAAGATGCACGCGCGTTCCACCGGCCCGTACTCGCTCGTCACCCAGCAGCCGCTGGGCGGCAAGGCGCAGTTCGGTGGCCAGCGCTTCGGCGAAATGGAGGTCTGGGCGCTCGAGGCCTATGGCGCCGCCTACACGCTGCAGGAAATGCTCACCGTCAAGTCCGACGACGTGCAGGGTCGCAACCAGATGTACAAGAACATCGTGGACGGCGACTACGACATGGTCGCTGGCATGCCGGAATCCTTCAACGTGCTGGTCAAGGAAATCCGCTCGCTCGGCATCAACATGGAGCTGGAAGAGCACTGACGCCATCGCCTGGCGGGCGGGCCGGATGACGGCCGTGCCCGCCGCGGTACCGATTCGACAGTGATTCCTTCCAGACTCCGCGGAGACATCAAATGAAAGACTTGCTCAACCTCTTCAACCAGCAACGCACCGTGCCGGACTTCGACGCGATCAAGATCGCGCTCGCCTCGCCGGACATGATCCGCTCCTGGTCCTTCGGTGAAGTCAAGAAGCCGGAAACCATCAACTACCGCACCTTCAAGCCCGAGCGGGACGGCCTGTTCTGCTCGGCCATCTTCGGTCCGGTCAAGGACTACGAGTGCCTGTGCGGCAAATACAAGCGCATGAAGCACCGTGGCGTGGTCTGCGAGAAGTGCGGCACCGAGGTGACGCTGGCCAAGGTGCGTCGCGAACGCATGGGCCACATCGACCTTGCCGCCCCGGTCGCGCACATCTGGTTCCTGAAATCGCTGCCCAGCCGCATCGGCCTGATGCTGGACATGACCCTGCGCGACATCGAGCGCATCCTGTACTTCGAGGCGTACGTGGTCACCGAGCCGGGTCTGACCCCGCTCGAGCAGGGCCAGTTGCTCAACGAAGAGCAGCACATGCAGATGCGCCAGGAGCACGGCGACGACTTCGAGGCCGCGATGGGTGCCGAGGCCGTGTTCGACCTGCTGCGCGACATCGACCTGCAGGCCGAGATGGTCAGGCTGAAGGAAGAAATCGCCGCCACCGGCAGCGAGACCAAGTTGAAGCGCCTCACCAAGCGCATCAAGCTGGTCGAGGCCTTCCTCGACTCCGGCAACCGTCCGGAGTGGATGATCATGACTGTGTTGCCGGTGCTGCCGCCGGACCTGCGTCCGCTGGTGCCGCTGGACGGTGGCCGCTTCGCGACCTCGGACCTCAACGACCTGTATCGCCGCGTCATCAACCGCAACAACCGCCTGCGTCGCCTGCTCGAGCTGGCCGCGCCGGACATCATCGTGCGCAACGAGAAGCGCATGCTGCAGGAATCGGTCGATGCGCTGATGGACAACGGCCGTCGCGGCCGCGCCATCACCGGCACCAACAAGCGCGCCCTGAAGTCGCTCGCCGACATGATCAAGGGCAAGCAGGGCCGCTTCCGCCAGAACCTGCTCGGCAAGCGCGTGGACTACTCCGGTCGTTCGGTGATCGTGGTCGGTCCGTACCTCAAGCTGCACCAGTGCGGCCTGCCGAAGAAGATGGCGCTGGAACTGTTCAAGCCCTTCATCTTCGCCAAGCTTCAGCGTCGTGGTTTGGCCACCACCATCAAGGCGGCGAAGAAGCTGGTCGAGCGCGAAGAAGCGGAAGTCTGGGACATCCTGGAAGAAGTGATCCGCGAGCACCCGGTGATGCTGAACCGTGCGCCGACGCTGCACCGCCTCGGCATCCAGGCGTTCGAGCCGGTCTTGATCGAAGGCAAGGCCATCCAGCTGCACCCGCTGGTCTGCACCGCGTTCAACGCCGACTTCGACGGCGACCAGATGGCCGTCCACGTGCCGCTGTCGCTGGAAGCCCAGCTGGAAGCCCGCGCACTGATGATGTCCACCAACAACATCCTGTCGCCGGCCAACGGTGAGCCGATCATCGTGCCGTCGCAGGACGTGGTGTTGGGTCTGTACTACATGACCCGCGCGCTGGAGAACAAGGCGGGCGAGGGCATGGCCTTCGCCAACGTGGCCGAAGTCAAGCGTGCATACGACAACCGCGTCGTCGAGCTGCATGCCAAGGTCAAGGTGCGCATCACCGAGTACGTGCTGAACGAGGAAGGCGAGCGTGAAGCCAAGACCTCGGTCGTCGACACGACCGTGGGTCGCGCGCTGCTGGCCGACATCCTGCCGAAGGGTCTGTCGTACTCGCTCGTCAACACCGAGTTGAACAAGAAGGCGATCAGCCGCCTGATCAACACCTGCTACCGCGAGCTGGGCTTGAAGGACACGGTCGTGTTCGCCGACCAGCTGATGTACACCGGCTTCTCGTACGCGACGAAGGCGGGCGTGTCGATCGGCATCGACGACATGATCATCCCCGAGCAGAAAGCCGGCATCCTCGACGAAGCCGAAGCCGAAGTGCTGGAAATCCAGCAGCAGTACCAGTCGGGCCTGGTCACCGGCGGCGAGCGCTACAACAAGGTGGTCGACATCTGGTCGCGTACCAACGAGCGCGTCGCCAAGGCGATGATGGACACGATCGGCACCGACAAGGTCGAGAACGCCAAGGGCGAGACCATCGACCAGAAGTCGATGAACTCGATCTACATCATGGCCGACTCCGGCGCGCGTGGTTCGCAGGCTCAGATCCGCCAGCTGGCGGGCATGCGTGGCCTGATGGCCAAGCCGGATGGCTCGATCATCGAGACGCCGATCACCGCGAACTTCCGAGAGGGCCTCAACGTCCTGCAGTACTTCATCTCGACCCACGGTGCCCGAAAGGGCTTGGCCGATACCGCGCTCAAGACGGCGAACTCGGGTTACCTGACCCGTCGCCTGGTGGACGTGGCGCAGGACGTGGTGATCACCGAGACCGATTGCGGTACCTACAACGGCCTGACCATGACCCCGATCGTGGAAGGCGGCGACGTGGTCGAGCCGCTGCGTGACCGCGTGCTGGGCCGCGTCGTGGCCGAGGACGTGTTCCTGCCGGGCAACGACGAAGATCCGATCGTCACCCGCAACACCCTGCTCGACGAAGCTTGGGTGCAGATTCTGGAAGACGCCAGCGTGCAGTCGATCCAGGTCCGTTCGACCATCACCTGTGATGCGCCGTTCGGTGTCTGCGCCCTGTGCTACGGCCGTGACTTGGGCCGCGGTCACCTGGTCAACATGGGTGAGGCGGTCGGCGTGGTCGCCGCGCAGTCCATCGGTGAGCCGGGCACCCAGCTCACCATGCGTACGTTCCACATCGGTGGTGCGGCGTCGCGTGCGGCCGCCATCGACAACATCACGGTCAAGACCAATGGTTCGGTCAAGTTCAACAACTTGAAGTCGGTATCCCACGAGAGTGGCGGCCTGGTCGCTGTCTCGCGCTCGGGTGAGCTTTCGGTGCTGGACGACCATGGTCGCGAGCGCGAACGCTACAAGCTGGCGTATGGCGCGATGGTCAATGTCAAGGACGGTGCAGCGATCAAGTCGGGCCAGACCATCGCCAACTGGGATCCGCACAACCATCCGATCGTTTCGGAAGTGGCCGGTTTCGTGCGCTTCTACGACTTCGTCGATGGCGTCACCGTGATCGAGAAGACCGACGAACTGACCGGCCTCGCCTCGCGCGAGATCACCGATCCGAAGCGTCGCGGCTCGCAGGGCAAGGATCTGCGCCCGCTGGTGCGCATCGTCGACAAGAACGGCAAGGACCTGAACATCCCGGGTACCGACCTGCCGGCCCAGTACCTGCTGCCGCCGCGCTCGATCGTCAACCTGCAGGACGGCGCCGCCGTCGGTGTGGGCGACGTGGTCGCCAAGATCCCGCAGGAAGCGTCCAAGACCCGCGACATCACCGGTGGTCTGCCGCGCGTGGCCGACTTGTTTGAAGCCCGCAAGCCCAAGGACCCGGCGATCCTCGCCGAGATCTCGGGCGTTGTCAGCTTCGGCAAGGACACCAAGGGCAAGCAGCGCCTGATCATCAAGGGGCCGGATGGCGTCGATCACGAAGAGCTGATTCCGAAGTACCGCCAGGTCATCGTGTTCGAAGGCGAGCACGTCGAGAAGGGCGAGACCGTGGTGGACGGCGAGCCGAATCCGCAGGACATCCTGCGCCTGAAGGGCGTGGAGGAACTGGCGGCCTACCTGACCAAGGAAATCCAGGACGTCTACCGCCTGCAGGGCGTGAAGATCAACGACAAGCACATCGAGGTGATCGTTCGCCAAATGCTGCGCAAGGTCGAGATCACCGACGCCGGCGACAGCCGTTACCTGGCGGGCGAGCAGGCCGAGCGCCAGCGCGTCATCGAGGACAACGCCAAGGCGGAGACCCGCAATGAGCTGCCGGCGAAGTACCACCCCGTCCTGCTGGGCATCACCAAGGCCTCGCTGGCGACGGAATCCTTCATCTCCGCGGCTTCGTTCCAGGAGACCACCCGCGTGCTGACCGAGGCGGCCGTCCGCGGCACCCGCGACAGTCTGCGCGGCCTGAAGGAGAACGTGATCGTCGGCCGCCTGATCCCGGCCGGCACCGGTCTGGCGTACCACACCCAGCGCCGCCGCAATGCCGCCGGCCTGACCGAAGCCGACATGGCGCTGCTCTCGGCGGACGTCGCCGAAACCGCCGAGCCGCTGGAGACGCCGGTGGAGATGGTGATGATCGAAGCCGACGGAACCGATGCCGGCAACGAGCAGGCCGAGGCGGAGTAATCCGCCTGGCCACCCCGTCAGTCCGGCGACTTGCCGGGCTGGCGGGATTGGATTACAATCCTCCAGCTTAGGTGGCCCTCGGGCTGCCCAGAACCCGAAAAGAAGAACAGGAGGTTCTTCGTCTTCGGCACAGGGATGAGCGGGGACGTGCGGTGGGCAGCGTACTGCGCCCGCACAGCTTCAGGAGCTTGCGTCGACGGAAATGTCGCTCGCAGGCTATGTTTTTTTGTCTTCGCCCAACGGTTTTCCGGACGGCGGGGATGCCAACCCAAGCCAAGGCCCCAGGGCCAGAGAATCATCGGAATCGCATGGCAACCATCAATCAGCTGGTCCGCAAGCCGCGGAGCCCGGAAACCTACAAGAGCACGTCGCCGGCCCTGCAGAACTGCCCGCAGCGTCGTGGCGTGTGCACCCGCGTCTACACCACCACCCCGAAGAAGCCGAACTCGGCGATGCGCAAGGTGGCCAAGGTGCGCCTGACCAACGGTTACGAAGTCATCTCGTACATCGGCGGCGAAGGCCACAACCTGCAGGAGCACAGCGTGGTGCTGATCCGTGGCGGCCGCGTCAAGGACCTGCCGGGCGTGCGCTACCACACCGTGCGCGGCTCGCTCGACGCCGCAGGCGTCGCCAAGCGCCGCCAGCGTCGTTCCAAGTACGGCGCCAAGCGCCCGAAGGCCTGATCGCTCCCTTCCTTCGCGGCGCCGTTTAAGCGTCGCGTCCGCAAGAAACCAGAGATACCGCTATGTCCCGCAAAGGCAATACTCCGCAGCGTTCCGTCCTGCCCGATCCCAAGCACGGCAGCGAGACCATCGCGCGCTTCATCAACATGGTCATGAAGAGCGGCAAGAAGTCGGTCGCCGAGAAGATCGTGTACGGCGCCATGGACGTCATCGGCGAGAAGAACGACAACGCCCTCGAGCTCGTCGAGAAGGCGCTTGGCAACGTGTCCCCGTCGGTCGAGGTGAAGTCCCGCCGAGTCGGTGGCGCCACCTATCAGGTGCCGGTCGAAGTGCGCGCCTCCCGCCGCATGGCGTTGGCGATGCGCTGGTTGATCGAATCCGCCCGCAAGCGCGGCGAGAACTCGATGCCGCGCAAGCTGGCCGCCGAGTTGATCGATGCTTCGGAAAACCGTGGCGGCGCGATCAAGAAGCGCGAAGAGACCCACCGCATGGCCGACGCCAACAAGGCGTTCGCGCACTTCCGCTGGTAAGCCTCAATCGGGCGCCGTCGTGGCGCCCGGCGACAGCCGCGAGGCCGGTCGCGTAGCGGAAACCGCCGGCTTTCCGCGATCGAACCAGAGGCCGCCGTCAGGGCGGCGTCTGGCCATATGAAACCCGGCTTGCCGGGACGCCCATCAGGCAGACAAAGAGAGAACACCGTGGCCCGCACCACTCCCATCGAGCGTTACCGCAACTTCGGCATCATGGCCCACATCGATGCCGGCAAGACCACTACGTCCGAGCGCATCCTGTTCTACACCGGCAAGAGCCACAAGATCGGTGAAGTGCATGACGGCGCTGCCACCATGGACTGGATGGAGCAGGAGCAGGAGCGCGGCATCACCATCACCTCCGCCGCGACCACCGCGTTCTGGAAGGGCATGGACAAGTCGTTGCCGGAGCACCGCTTCAACATCATCGACACCCCCGGCCACGTGGACTTCACCATTGAAGTCGAGCGCAGCCTGCGCGTGCTTGACGGCGCGGTGTTCGTGCTGTGCGCCGTGGGCGGCGTGCAGCCGCAGTCCGAGACCGTGTGGCGCCAGGCCAACAAGTACCATGTGCCGCGCGTGGCGTTCGTCAACAAGATGGACCGCACCGGCGCCAACTTCTACAAGGTCCGTGACCAGCTGAAGTCGCGCCTGGGTGCCGTGGCCGTGCCGATGCAGGTGCCGATCGGCGCCGAGGACGGCTTCGAGGGCGTGGTCGACTTGATCAAGATGAAGGCGATCCATTGGGATACCGCATCCCAGGGCCTGACCTTCGAGTACCGCGACATCCCGGCCGAGCTGCAGGCGAAGGCCCAGGAAGAGCGCGCGTTCATGGTCGAGTCCGCCGCCGAGGCGAGCGAAGAGCTGATGGACAAGTACCTCAACGAAGGCGATCTGTCCGAGGCCGACATCATCGCGGGCCTGCGCCAGCGCACCCTCGCGACCGAGATCGTCCCGATGTTCTGCGGCACCGCGTTCAAGAACAAGGGCGTGCAGGCCATGCTCGATGGCGTGATCCAGCTGCTGCCGTCGCCGGTCGACGTGCCGCCTGTGAAGGGCGTGGACATGGACGACGAGACCAAGGAGCTGAGCCGTCCGTCCGACGACAAGGCGCCATTCTCGGCGTTGGCGTTCAAGATCATGACCGATCCGTTCGTGGGCTCGCTGACCTTCTTCCGCGTCTACTCCGGCACGCTCAATGCCGGCGACCAGCTGCTGAACTCGGTCAAGGGCAAGAAGGAGCGCATCGGCCGCATCCTGCAGATGCACTCCAACAACCGCGAAGAGATCAAGGAAGTGCTGGCCGGCGACATCGCCGCGGCGGTGGGCCTGAAGGATGTCACCACCGGCGACACGCTGTGCGCGCAGGACGCGCCGATCGTGCTCGAGCGCATGTCGTTCCCGGAGCCGGTGATCTCGATGGCCGTCGAGCCCAAGACCAAGTCGGACCAGGAAAAAATGGGTATCGCGCTGGGCCGCCTGGCCCAGGAAGATCCCTCCTTCCGCGTGCGTACGGACGAGGAATCCGGCCAGACCATCATCGCCGGCATGGGCGAGCTGCATCTGGACATCCTGGTGGACCGCATGAAGCGCGAGTTCAACGTGGAAGCCAACGTCGGCAAGCCGCAGGTGGCCTACCGCGAGACGATCCGCAAGAATGCCGTCAAGAGCGACTACAAGCATGCCAAGCAGTCCGGCGGCAAGGGTCAGTACGGTCACGTGGTGATCGAAATGTCGCCGATGACCGACGAAGATCGCGCCAGCGCCGACGTCAAGGACGATTTCCTGTTCATCAACGACATCACCGGTGGCGTGATTCCGAAGGAATTCATCCCGGCGGTCGAGAAGGGCATGCGCGAAACCATCACCAGCGGTCCGCTGGCCGGCTTCCCGGTGGTGGGCGTCAAGGCCCGCCTGATCGACGGTTCGTACCATGACGTCGACTCTTCGGAAATGGCGTTCAAGCTCGCCGCCTCGATGGCGTTCAAGGAAGGCTTCCGCAAGGCCGATCCGGTCCTGCTGGAGCCGATCATGAAGGTCGAGATCGTGACGCCGGAAGATTACGTCGGCGACGTGATGGGCGATGTCAGCCGTCGTCGCGGCCTGCTGCAGGGCCAGGACGACAGCCCCTCGGGCAAGATCATCAACGCGATGATCCCGCTGGGCGAGATGTTCGGCTACGCGACCTCGCTGCGGTCGATGTCGCAGGGCCGCGCGACTTTCACGATGGAGTTCGACCATTACGCCGAAGCGCCGTCGAACATCGCCGAAGCGGCGATGAAGAAGGCCTGATCGGCAAGTGCGGGGCGCCCGGTGCGCCCCGTCCCCCAACATTCACTCATTGAGGTAACAAGTCATGGCAAAGGGCAAGTTCGAGCGCACCAAGCCCCACGTGAACGTGGGCACGATTGGACACGTGGACCACGGCAAGACGACGCTGACGGCGGCGCTGACGAAGGTGGGCGCCGAGCGATTCGG
>Ga0209793_1001333_pt1 | contig 16412 bp, 17 predicted proteins | sample EBPBio122009_DNA_FD_185863 | JGI IMG/M metagenome (GOLD analysis project Ga0209793, IMG submission 185863) | Wastewater treatment Type I Accumulibacter community from EBPR Bioreactor in Madison, WI, USA - Reactor 1_2/2/2009_ DNA (SPAdes) (version 2) | ecosystem: Engineered > Bioreactor > EBPR >... | reverse complement strand
AGAGCGAGTTCGTCGGCCGCCAGAAGCGCCGCCGCTCTCGTTCGATGAGCGGCGTTATAGGCCCAACATTTTAAACCGTCAACTCACATAATCACAAAAATGAAAAAAACTCATAACCTACTGAATTCAAACAAAAATCTCCCAAGCCAACACTCCCCCAACACCCAAAGCCAACCCAATAACTCAGAAAATCAATCGAATTTCTTGTAATGGCGGTACAGACATACCGCGCCACGGCGAAAGCCGCCGTCCGAAAGGTGAAAAGCCCTGTGCGAAACGAGAATGTCGGGGACAGATTCATCCTTTTGCTTGACTTGCCGACAAACAAAAAGGGCGCCGGCGGATATCCGCGGCGCCCCTCCCTTGCCAGTTCCGGCGTGGATCAGCCCTTCAGCTTGCCCATGATCTGCTCCAGGAAACCGAGCAGCACGGCAGAGACGACGAAGGCGAGGTGCATCAGCGTCATCCACATCAGGCGGCCTTCCGTATATTGCTGGACGTTGAGGAAGACCTGCAGCAGGTGGATCGACGAGATCGCGACGATGGACGAGGCGACTTTGATCTTCAGGCTGCCGGCATCGAGCTTGCCGAGGAAGGAGACATCCTTCTCCGCCTCGTCGAAGCGGCTGACGAAATTCTCGTAGCCGGCGATCATGACCATGAGGATGAGGCTTGCGACCAGCGCGGCATCGATCAGGCCCAGCATGGCGAGGATCATCTCCGCATCGTCGAAAACGAAGACGTTCTTGGCCACCTTGACGAACTTGTAGAGGAAGGAAACCGCATAGACGGCCAGCGCCGCGACGAGGCCGAGGTAGAAGACCACGAGAATCCAGCGGCTGGACAGGATGATGCGTTCGACCAGAAGTTCGAGGGATTTCATCGGGCAGGCTCCATCGGGAATCGTCAGACTATCGACCGCTGATTAGCCAAAGGGCCGCGGACCCGCAAGGCGCCCACGAAAAAGGCGGCGTCCGCAGACGCCGCCTTTTCCAGGATCACTCTGTCCTCATGCCCTGCGGAAGAAGCCTGCGACCAGCGACAGGACCAGAAGGGCCAGGAAGACGAAGAACAGGATCTGCGCGATACCGGCAGACGCGCCGGCAATGCCGCCGAAGCCGAGCAGGCCGGCGACGAGGGCGATCACGAGAAAGACCACAGCATAATAGAGCATTTTCGAACTCCTTCTTTCCATCGCTGGGACAACGGGGACGGATGGAAAAGGTTCCCGTGGTTGCGGCCGGAGAAATGCGGCAACCGCCAGCGCGCGCCGGGAACAAATTCACCCCTACCACGTTGTCGGCTCGCCACGCGACAGCACGACCGCCGCCGCGCGGACCATCTCAAGCAGGAAACGGGCCTTGCGGCCCGCTTCGCGATTATCCAGGTCTGGAGAAGAATGCGCTCAGGAACCGCTCTCGGCCCTTCGCTCGGCTTCGTCGAGCTTTTCGAGAAGATCGAGCAGGCGATCGGGCACCGGTTCGGTCTCGACGGCGTCGTAGAAAGACTTGAGCTTGCGGCCGATCGCGCCGTTGGGGTCGAAAGCGGCCGTGGCGGAGGTTATTCCACCGGCGCGTCTCTTGTCGTTGCTGGGCTCGGTCATGGTCCTGTTTCCATTGCGTGCCGCCCGCTATCTTCCTTTTGCCCAAAAATCCCAATAGCAAGTCAGACTTAGCATGCTACCAATAGGTTTCCGCATGATGAACTCTATCGGAAACGGTTCCGATACGGAACAGATCCAGGGAGAACGAAATGTCACTTTCCACCCGTATCGCACCGCATCTCGCCTATCTGAGGCGGTTTTCCCGGGCCGTAACGGGTTCCCAGACCTCCGGTGACGCCTATGTCGCCGCCACGCTGGAAGCGCTGGTCGCCGATATCTCGCTTTATCCGGAGGGCCGCAGCGACCGAATCGCCCTTTACCGGCTCTATTGCACGCTCTTCGACAGGCTCAACGTGACGCTGCCGGACAATGCCTCGCCTTTCAGCTGGGAGCGACAGGCGGCCGCTAACCTTGCCAACCTGCCGCCGGACGAACGCAAGGCCTTCCTGCTCGTCGCCGTCGAAGGCTTCGACATCGCCGAGGGTGCGGATATCCTGGACGTTTCGCCGGAGCGTTTCGCCGGATTGCTCGACGAAGCCTCGCGCGACATCTCGCAACAGGTCGCGACCGACATCATGATCATCGAGGACGAGCCGCTGATCGCCATGGACATCGAGGACATGGTGAAGGGTCTCGGCCACAACGTGACGGGCATCGCGCGCACCCATTCGGAAGCGGTCGAACTCTATCACCGCACCTCGCCGCGCATGGTGCTGGCCGATATCCAGCTTGCCGACGGCAGCTCGGGCATCGATGCCGTGAACGACATCCTGAAGAACAGCACGATCCCGGTGATCTTCATCACCGCCTTCCCGGAGCGGCTGCTGACGGGCGAAAAGCCGGAGCCGGCCTTCCTCGTCACCAAGCCGTTCAACCCGGACATGGTGAAGGCGCTGATCAGCCAGGCGCTGTTCTTCGACGAACAGGCGCGGCTCGCAAAATCCGCATAAACAGAAAGGCCCGCGCAAGCGGGCCTTTTTTCAGCGGCTCAGCCCGTCGAGGGCGGACGCGACGATGGCATCTATCGAGGCATCGATATCGACGGTCACGACGCCCGCCTCGCCGGACGGATCCTCCAGCGTCGCAAGCTGGCTGTCGAGCAGGCTGACGGGCATGAAGTGCCCTTCCCGCGCGGCCATGCGGGACATCAGCAATTCGCGGCTTCCCTTTAGGAAGACGAATGCGAGCTTGCCGCCGGCGGACGAGCGCAAGCGGTCACGGTAGGCTTTCTTCAAGGCGGAACAGGAGACGACGACGCTGCCGTTGCCGGCAAGCACGTCCGCCATCGCCCGGCCGACCGTGTCGAGCCAGGGCCAGCGGTCCTCGTCGGTCAAGGCGATACCGTGGGACATCTTGTCCACATTGACGGCGGGATGCAGGCTGTCGCCTTCGATGAAGGCGGCGCCGAGGCTTGCGGCAAGCCCCTCGGCGGCCGAGGTCTTGCCGCAACCGGAAACGCCCATGACGACGACCGCGCAGGCGTTGTTCATGGCGTCGGCGCCATCAGGCGACGCGCTGGCGCTTTTCGATGCGGGCGCGGATGGCGTCCACGTCGACGCGGGGCGTCGCGGCGAAGAGCGTCTTGGTATAGCTGTGCTGCGGGTCGTCGAAGACCTGGTCGCGGCTGCCATATTCCACCGCCTCGCCGAAATACATCACCATCACATCGTCGGCGATGTGGCGCACGACCGAAAGGTCGTGGCTGATGAAGACATAGGTCAGGCGGAACTCGTCCTGCAGGTCGGCGAGCAGGTTGAGCACTTGGGCCTGGACCGAAAGGTCGAGTGCCGAGACCGGCTCGTCGAGTACCAGGAGACGGGGATTCAGCATCAGCGCACGGGCGATCGCCACGCGCTGGCGCTGGCCGCCGGAGAACATGTGCGGGTAGCGCCCGTAATGCTTCTCCTCCAGCCCAACCTTCTTCAGCATGGCCATGGCGCGGTCGCGCCGTTCGCCGGCCGGAATCTTCGTGTTGATGACCAGCGGTTCCGTGAGGATATCGCCGATCTTCTTGCGCGGATTGAGCGAACCGTAGGGATTCTGGAAGACGATCTGCACCTTGCTGCGCATTTCGGCGGTCAGCGGCTCGCTGGCGATATCGACCTTGCGGCCGTCGATCAGCATTTCGCCCTCGGTGATCGGGTCGATCATCGTGACCATGCGGGCAAGGGTGGACTTGCCGCAGCCGCTTTCGCCGACGATGGCGAGCGTCTTGCCCTCCTCGACCTTGAAGCTCACGCCCTTGACGGCGTGAACGGTCTTGGCCGGCTTCATGAGGCTGCCGGGGATGTGGTAGTCGCGCTTGAGGTTTTTTGCTTCGAGAACAGGGGTCATCGCATGGCTCCCGCAAAGATCTCGGCGTCGGTCAGCTTTTCCGTGATCGTCGGCAGACGGCCGCCCGTGGCGTTCTCCGGCAGGGCCGAGAGAAGAGCCTTGGTATAGACACTCTTGGGGGCGGTGAAGAGCGAGAGCACGTCGGCTTCCTCGATCTGGCGGCCCTTGTACTGCACGATGACGCGGTCGGCGGTTTCGGCGACGACGCCCATGTCGTGGGTGATGATGATGAGGCCCATGCCGTGCTCGGCCTGGAGCTTCATCAGGAGGTCGAGGATCTGCTTCTGGATCGTCACGTCGAGCGCGGTGGTCGGCTCGTCGGCGATGAGGAGCTTGGGATTGCAGGCAAGCGCGGTCGCGATCATCACGCGCTGGCACTGGCCGCCGGACATCTGGTGCGGATAGTGGCCGAGGCGCTCTTCCGGGTTCGGGATACCGACGAGCTGGAACAGCTCGATCGCCCGGTCGCGGCGCGCCTTGCGGCCGAGATCCGTGTGGATGCGCAGCACTTCCTCGATCTGGTAGCCGACCGTGAAGCACGGATTGAGACTGGCGATCGGTTCCTGGAAGATCATGGCGATATCCTTGCCGATGATCCTGCGCCGCTCGCTGTCCGACATCGACCGCATGTCGCGGCCGTTGAAGGTGAGAACGTCGGCTGTCACCTTCGCCGTCCAGGGCAGGAGGCCCATGGCGGCGAGCATGGAAACGGACTTGCCCGAGCCGGATTCGCCGACGATGGCGAGGACATCGCCCTCGTCGACCTTGAGGGAAACCCCGTCCACGGCGCGGAAGGGACCGGATGCCGTCTGGAATTCGACGGTGAGGTTTTTGATTTCGAGAAGCGACATCACGACCTCTTCAGCTTGGGATCGAGGGCGTCGCGCAGGCCGTCACCCATGAGGTTGATGGCGAGCACGGTGACGAGGATGGCAAGGCCGGGGAAGGTGACGACCCACCAGGCGCGCTGGATGAATTCGCGCGCTTCGGCAAGCATCGTGCCCCATTCCGGCGTCGGCGGCTGAGCGCCCATCCCGAGGAAGCCGAGGGCTGCCGCGTCGAGGATCGCCGCCGAGAAGGCGAGCGTGGCCTGGACGATGAGCGGTGCAAGGCAGTTCGGCAGGATCGTCAGGAACATCAGGCGCAGCGTGCCCGCGCCGGCGACCTGCGAGCCGATGACATAATCCTTGGACTTTTCCGTCATCACCGCCGCACGCGTCAGGCGCACGAAATGCGGCTGGTTGACGAGCGAGATGGCGATCATGGCGTTGAGCAGCCCCGGCCCCAGCACGGCCACCAGCACGAGGGCGAGCAGCAGCGAGGGGAACGCCAGGATGATATCCATGATACGCATGATGAAGGTATCGACCTTGCCGCGGAAATAGCCGGCGACGAGACCGATCAGCACGCCCGAGACCACCGACAGCGTCACGACGACGAGACCGATGAAGAGCGAGAAGCGCGCGCCATAGATGAGGCGCGAGAGGATGTCGCGACCGACGGCGTCGGTTCCGAGAAGGTAGCTCCAGTTGCCGCCCGCGGAGAAGACCGGCGGCAGGAGGAGGACCTCGCGGTTCTGGATGCTCGGGTCATGCGGCGCGACGAAGGGTGCGAAGACCGCCAGGACCAGGATCACCAGGAAGACGGCAAGGCCGATGACGGCGCCCTTGTTGCGCGAGAAATAGAACCAGAACTCGGAAAAGCCCGAGGGCGGCGTGGTGTTTTGAACAGCCGTGCTCATGGATCGCCTCCTAGTGCCGGATACGCGGATTGACCCAGCCGTAGAGCAGGTCGACCACGAGGTTGACGATCATGATGACGGCAGCGATCAGCATCAGGCCACCCTGCACCACGGCATAGTCACGCTTGAAGACGCTGTCGACCATCCACTTGCCGATGCCCGGCCAGGAGAAGATCGTCTCGGTGAGGATGGCGCCCGCGAGCAGCACGCCGACCTGAAGGCCGATCGTGGTGATGACGGGGATCATCGCGTTGCGCAGCGCGTGGATGCCGACGACGCGGAAGGGCGAGAGGCCCTTGGCGCGGGCGGTGCGGACATAGTCCTCGCCCAGCACTTCGAGCATGGCCGAGCGGGTCTGGCGCGCGATGACGGCAAGCGGGATCGTCGCAAGGACCACCGTCGGCAGGATCAGATAGGTCAGGGCCGACTTGAAGGCGCCGGCCTGCCCGGAGATCAGGCTGTCGATCAGCATGAAGCCGGTCACCTGCGGGAAGAAGTACATCAGCGAGATGCGCCCCGAAACCGGCGTCCAGCCGAGGTAGCCGGAGAAGAAGATGATGAGCAGCAGGCCCCACCAGAAGATCGGCATCGAGTAGCCGACAAGCGCGACGCCCATGATCGACTGGTCGAGCCAGGTGCCGCGCTTGACCGCGGCCAGCACGCCGGCCGGAATGCCGAGCAGGACGGCGACGATGATGGCGCAGAGCGAAAGCTCGAGCGTGGCCGGGAAGAGGTTCACGAAGTCGTCGAGAACCGGCCGCTTGGTGACGATCGACGAGCCGAAATCGCCCTGGAGCAGGCCGGTCAGATAGTCGAAATACTGGATATACATCGGACGGTCGAGGCCGAGCTGGTGCATGAGCTCGGTGTGCCGTTCCGGCGACATGACGCGCTCGCCCGACATCAGCATGACCGGATCGCCCGGTAGAAGTCGAATGAAGGAGAACGCGATGATCGATACCCCGATGAACGTGGGTATCAGGACGGCGAGCCGTCCGAAGATGAAGCGCAACATGGGAGCCAATCCCTTCTTTTTGAAAAACCGGCGGCCCGAATGCCTTCGGACCGCCGGCCAATGCACGCTCTTTGCGGCGTGCCTTTCTTGTGCCCGATATTACTCGGCGATGTCTACACCGTCAAAGCGGTGAATGCCCAGCGGGTCCATCTTGAAGCCCGAAACCTTCTTGCTCATCGGAACGACGACGAGCGAGTGGTCGAGGGTGTTCCACGGCGCTTCGCGCTTGAAGATCACCTGGGCCTCTTCATAGAGCTTCGTGCGTTCCGCGATGTCGGCGGTTTCCTTCGCCTTGGTCATCAGGTCGTCGAACTCCTTGTTGCACCACTGCGCGCGGTTGTTGCCGCCGACGGCATCGCAGCCGAGCAGGGTATCAAGGAAGTTGTCCGGGTCGCCGTTGTCGCCAGTCCAGCCGAGGATGGCCGCGCCGTCGCGGTCCTTGGCGGAGGAGAGCTTCAGGTACTCGGCCCATTCGTAGGAGACGATCTCGGCTTCGACGCCGATCTTGGCGAGGTCGGCCTGCATGAGTTCGGCCGCGCGGCGGGCGTTCAGCATGTAGGGACGGGCGACCGGCATGGCCCAGATCTTCATCTTGAGACCGGCGGCGCCGGCTTCCTCGAGCATCTTCTTGGCCGCTTCCGGATCGTACTTGTCGTCTTCGACGGCGTTGTTGTACGACCACATGGTCGGCGGGATCGGGTTCTTGGCGACCGTTGCCGCGCCTTGGAAGACGGCGTCGACGATAGCCTGGCGGTTGACCGCCATGTTGAGGGCCTTGCGGACCTCGACCTTGTCGAACGGCGGAACCAGCGTGTTATAGGCGAGGTAGGCGACGTTCAGGCCTTCCTGCTCCAGAACCGTCAGGTTCTCGTCCTTCTTTAGCTCGGCAACGTCGGCGGCGTTCGGATAGGCCATGATGTGGCATTCGCCGGCCTTCAGCTTCTGCGCGCGGACGGCGGCGTCCGTGGTGATGGCGAACACGAGGTCGTCGATCGGCTGCTTGCCGGCCCAGTAGTCCGGGTTCGCCTTGTAGCGGATCGCGGCATCCGTCTGGTAGGCGACGAAGGTGAAGGGACCCGTGCCCAGCGGCTGCTGGTTCAGGAGTTCCATCTTGCCGTCGGCCTGCAGCTTGTCGGCATATTCCTTGGAGATGATCGAGGCGAAGTCCATGCCGAGATTGGCGATGAAAGGCGCTTCCGGACGCTTCAGCACGAACTTGACCGTCAGGTCGTCGACCTTCTCGATCTTCTCGATAAGATCAGGGAAGCCCATGCCCGCGAAATATTCCCAGGACGCGCCGGCGACATACTTGTTCCACGGATTGTCGGTCTTGTACTGGCGCTCGAACGAGAAGATGACGTCGTCGGCGTTCAGATCGCGGGTCGGGGTGAAGAAGTCCGTCGTCTGGAACTTCACGCCCTTGCGCAGCTTGAAGGTGTATTCCTTGCCGTCGGCGGAAACTTCCCAGCTCTCGGCCAGGCCCGGCTCGACTTCCGTGCCGCCGTGCTTGAACTCGACGAGGCGGTTGTAGACGGTGCGCGACGTGGCGTCGAAGGTCTGGCCGCCCGTGTAGAGGCCGGGGTCGAACCCTTCCGGCGAGGCTTCAGAGCAATAGACCAGCGTCTTCGACCAGGCGGCCGTTGCCATCATCGAGGCAAGCGCCGTCGCTGCGAGGAGAGTAGTCAGCTTTTTCATCGTGTGAGCTTCCCAGGTTTGCTTTTTTCTCTTGCTTGCGGTCACGGGCGCGTGTCCAGCCCCGTCCGTGCGCGGATGGAACGACATTTGCCGCAGGATTGCAATAAGTGCGCGAACAAATTTGTCCAAACGGAAAAATCCACGCAACACTATTCTCCACAGCATTGGGAATGCCGGTAAAATTGCTTCAAACCGGCGCGCCAGACAGCCGCTTCCCCTGGGCCGGGACAGCGGGAAAACAACAACCGCCCTCAATATTCATTTTTCTTATCAATATGTTACGGATTCACTCATCGAAAGACACCCATACCGTCGCGAAATTGCCCCGTAAAACCCTTTGCCTCCTTGGATTGCGGCGCTAGATTGTATTGCGTGGAATCTAGGGGGTAGGCGCCACGTGACTACACTGAACGGACATTTCCGAAGATACGGTTTCGAAGGCGATCTTGAGAAAGCCCTCAATCGCGTCGATTTCTTCCGTATCTTCCACACGATGGCACTACGCTACGGCTTCGAGCATTTCGGCGTGCTTCAACTGGCGAACGAGCACGAGCCGAGCACGCTTGCCGGCCGCCTGATGCTGCACGACCTGCCGGCGGGCCTCGCCGAAACCTACGACAAGCGCCATCGCCTCAACGACAGCGCCCTCTTCAAGAGCTTCTACCGATCGACGATCTCCACCGTCTGGCGCACCGGCGACCGCCTGCAGAACGGCGCGGCGCAGGGCGCCGACTTTCTCGAGCAGGTCGGCTTCGACATGGCGCTCGCCGTTCCGGTGCACGCGGTCAATGGCACACGCTATATCGTGCTCTTCCTCGGCGACGGCACGGATATCGGCAGCGCCGAGCATTTCAAGGTCTGCTACGAGGCCAATTGCGCCTTCGACTATTTCCACCGCCAGGTCCTCGCCAACAAGGCGGGCATGGGGCTGACGCCGCGCGAGACGGAAATCCTGCGCTGGATCTCCTACGGCAAGACGGCGAGCGAGATCGCGCTCATCGTTTCCGTATCCGAGCATACCGTGAACTCGCATACGGCGACGATCCTCAAGAAACTCGACGTGGTCAACCGCACGCAGATGGTCGCCAAGGCCATACGCGAGCAGATCATCCAGTAACGCGCAAAACAGGTCCGTGCGTTGCGGATAGGTAGAGTTAGGGACTTGTTAACAGGCGCGGGCTGGATGACAGTAAGCGCGGCTTTCGAGGCTGACGCCTCTCCGATACAGCAGGTTTACCGGCTACCATGACAGCAACAGTGCATATCCTGCTCGTCGACGACGACCCTACCGAAAACATCATCCTCGGCGCACTGATGCGCAAGGTCGCAAGCTATGCGATCACGCTTCATTATGTGGAGACCGTGGACGACGCGCTCGGCTTCATCCGCGCGTCCGGCGCGCCGCTCGACATGATCCTGATGGATAACCGGCTCCAGCCGCAGGCGGATTTCCGGGAAACCGTGCCGGAACTGCGCCGTGCCGGCTATATCGGGCCGATCGGCGTGATCTCCTCGTCGATCAGCGACGCCTATTTCCAGAAGATCGACGATTACGGCGTCGACTTCCGCATCGACAAGGCGGAACTGGACCCGACGGCCATCGAATTCATCCTGCGGGAATATGTCGGGCGCGACGTCGGCGCCGGCATCTGAGGCAGCCGGCGTCATTCCAGGAAAAAGCTGGCGTCAAGCCGCCATCACCAAGGGAAAAGCCGGCGTCAAGCCGCCGGCTGGCGGGCCACGGCGTTTTCCAGGCCGAGCAGCATGCCGATCTGCGGACGCGCCTTGACGAGATCGTCGATCGTATATTGCTGCAACACCTCGAAGAAGGCGTTCAGCGCCTTGCGCAGCGCGGCGTTCAAACCACAGCTATCGACGAGCGGGCATTCGATCTCGCCCGCCTCGAAACATTCCGCCATCGCGAAGGAATCTTCCGTCACCCGCACCACGTCGAACAGCGTGATCTCCGTCGCCGACCTGGGCAGGCGCACGCCGCCGTTGCGGCCGCGCACGGTCTCGATGATCCCGGCCCTGGTGAGCGGCTGGAGAATCTTGAACAGGAACAGTTCCGAAACGCCGTAGGCCCGCGCGATTTCCGGAATGCGGCTGAGCTTCTCCCCATTCGCCGCGCAGTACATCAACATGCGCACGGCATAGTTGGTTTGCTTCGTCAGACGCATGGGAAACTCCGAATCCGGTTTTGAAGTGACACCACATATAGGGCAGATCGCGGTTTAGAACAATTCCAAAAAGCGGAAAATCACATTCATGTTATGCGAGTGGTCGCATGATTGACTGCGGGGGGCAAGGCGCTAAAGAAGACTTTAGCAGTAAAGAATAAATTCCCCCCAGGAGGACCCGATGCGACTGCTCCAGACTTCCCTCGCCGCCCTTGCCCTTTCGACCGCCGGCCTTGCCCTGGCCGCCCCCGCGCATGCGGACGGCGAAGTCAACATCTACTCCTATCGCCAGCCGGACCTGATCAAGCCGCTGCTCGATGAATTCACCAAGGAAACCGGCATCACCACCAATGTGCTCTTCCTCGACAAGGGCCTCGTCGAGCGCATCCAGGCGGAAGGCGCGAACTCGCCGGCCGACGTCATCCTGACGGTCGACATCGCCCGCCTGACGGAAGCCAAGGAAGGCGGCGTCACGCAGCAGGTCAAGAGCGACGTCATCAACAAGGACATCCCGGCCGCTTACCGTGATCCCGATGGCGACTGGTTCGGCCTCACCACCCGCTCGCGCGTCGTCTACGCCTCGAAGGACCGCGTCGCGCAGAACGAGATTACCTACGAGGAGCTTGCCGACCCGAAGTGGAAGGGCAAGATCTGCACCCGCGACGGCCAGCACTCCTACAATATCGGCCTGATCGCCTCGATGATCGCCCACCATGGCGAAGCCGAGGCCGAGAAGTGGCTGACGGGCCTGAAGAACAACCTTGCCCGCAAGCCCGACGGCGGCGACCGCGACCAGGCCAAGGCGATCCTCGCCGGCGAATGCGACCTGGCGCTCGGCAATTCCTACTATGTCGGCCTCATGATGACCAACGAGAAGGAGCCGGAGCAGAAGGAATGGGCGGCGGCCATCAAGGTGCTCTTCCCGAACACCAACGACCGCGGCTCGCATGTCAACGTTTCCGGCATGGCGCTCGCCAAAAACGCCCCGAACAAGGAAAACGCGCTGAAGCTGATGGAATTCCTGTCGGAAGGCACCGCGCAGAAGATCTATGCCGAGCAGGTCTACGAGTACCCGGTCCTGCCGGGCGCCGAGCCGTCCGAAGTCGTGAAGTCCTTCGGCACGCTGAAGCCGGATCCGCTGCCGCTGGTCGATATCGCCGCCAACCGCAAGAAGGCTTCCGAGCTGGTCGACAAGGTCGGCTACAATGACGGCCCCGCGCAGTAAGCCCCGGCTTTTCGGGACGAGACAGGAAACGGCGGCCCTCGGCCGCCGTTTTCGTTTCTATTGCAGCTCCGGGTCCGACTGGCCGGAGACGATCCGGGCATAGTCGACGATATCCTTCTTGCGCTGCGGGGTGCCGGGGTGGGTGGAGAGGATATCGGTATCCGAGGTGTCGCCGAGCTTTTCCTCGATGAGCGTGAAGAACCGGGCGATGGCGGCCGGATCGTAGCCGGCCCTGGCCATCAGCTCCACCGAGCGCCGGTCCGCCTCCGTCTCCGCCTCGCGCGAATAGGACAGCGCCAGAAGGCCGCCGCCCTGCACCAGCACGTCCTCGACTGCCGAGCCGACGTCACCGGCGATCAGCATGATGAGGCCGGTCATGCCGGCGGCCCGGTAGAATTGCCGCAGGCTATGATCCAGTTCGACATGGCCGATCTCGTGCGCCAGCACGCCGACGATCATCTCCGTATCGCCACCCGCCATCTCGACGAGCTGGTCGGTGACGACGAGCGAGCCGTCCGGCAAGGCGAAGGCATTGGGACCGATGATGCCGCCATCGCGGAAATTGAGGGTGTAGGCCGCGGCTCCGCGCGGCGACAAGGCGGCGATCCGCGCAAAACCGTCGGCGATCTCCTTGCGGCGGGCATCGGGCAACGTGCTCGGCGAGAAGGCCGTCTTGTCGAGCGCCTGCAGCGTGCCCTCCCCCATCAGCTCCGGCACGATCGGCGGCGTCGTCCAGACGGCGACCTCCACCAGCGCCGGAACGCCCCAGCGATAGACCGCGCCGCCGAGCGCAAAGGCGACAAGCAGGATGACGACGAGGCGCAGGCGGAACTGCTCCAGCCAGTGCACGAGGCCGGCGCCGCCCCTGCCCCGCGCCGCAAGGTAGCGATCGATGCCGTCATTGTCCCAGGTCTCGAAGATCGAGCCGTCCGGGAAGGTCACCCGGCGGGGGATGGATCCGACGCGGCCCGAAACCTCCACCCAGGAAAGCCCCGCCCCGGCCAGCGGCTTGTCGCCCCCGGCCGGCACCGCGGCGATTTCTCCGCCCCGCTCCACGAGCCGGGCTTCCACCGAGCGGCTGGAGCCGGGAGGATGCCATTCCCCGCCGGCGATGGCGGCATTGTCAGAAGCCAAAGTCGAACCCTTCGAAATCCATGAATTCCGCGCCGACCGCCGAGCCTTGCTCCTCAATCCTGCTGAACAGCTCGCCGACGTCGCCGGCAAAGGTAACGCCTGTATGCTGCCACGTATAGCGGGCCATGCGCACCGCAGCCCAGGGCCGCATGAGGCCGAAGGTGAAGATCGTCACCAGTACGTTGGAAATGGCGATCCAGGTGTAGCGGCTGCGCGAGACGTCGCTCAGCAGCCGGTGCCGGCCGTCAAAGAGCGTCGTGGACCAGGTGGCGTTGCGTACGCCCGCCCGGTAGAACAGGCCGGCAATGCCGAAGGTCGCGAAGATAACGATGTAGCCGATGACCATGCTGGCGATCAGCGGGATCTGCTCCTCGGGCGTCAGCGAACCGGGCGTCTCGATCATCGGCACGATGCGCGAGAAGTTGGCCATGACGAGAAGCGCGATGACGCCGAGGCCGACGAGCGCGATGAGGAAGGAAACGAGCCAGGATTTATAGAGCGCCCCGAGCCTGGGATCGGTCTCGAATGTCCTGCCGCCATAGCGCAGGTTCTGACCGAGATAGCGCGCCGCCCAGCGGCTGGCGAGCGGCGTCAGGATGCCGAGCGTGACGACGGAAAGCAGGCCGCCGAGGATGAAGGCCTTGAAGGCACCGCCCGGGCCGCCGACGAAATCGAAGCGCACATTGCGATAGCTCGTCACGCGGGCGCTGAAGCGCAGGCCCTTTGCCACCAGCCACGGCAGGGCGATGAGGATGGCGATGGTCGGCAGCAGCGCCAGCACCGGCACGACCGCCGCGACGACGTTGAGCACGATGAAGGCGACGAGAACGATGAGGCGGCCGATGAGGATCTGCAATCCTCGCGCATGATACTCGAAAGACCGGCCGAGCAGCACGGTATTGCCGTAGAAATACCGGTTGCGGCGCACCTTCGCCCAGGCCGAATAGATGCCGAGCGTGACGATCGTCAGCAGCACGTTGACGATCCAGATGCCGAAATATTCCGATGCCTTGCCGGTAAACTCGATACGGTGGAAGCCACCCGCCTGTCCTGCGGGTTGCGGCGATCCTTCCAATGACATGTCTGCCCCCTTCGAAACTTGAACACGGGGGTAACGGGCCGCGCCTGCGGCCTATTCTTCGCACGGCACAAAAAACCGCAATGCAAAAAGGGCTTCCGTGAGGAAGCCCTTTTCACAATCAATCCAAATGGATCACTTCATCGTCGGGATGGAGAACTCCGCGCCATCCTTGATGCCGGACGGCCAACGGCTCGTCACGGTCTTGGTGCGGGTCCAGAACTTGATCGAGTCGATGCCGTGCTGGTTGAGGTCACCGAAGGCCGAAGCCTTCCAGCCGCCGAAGGAGTGATAGGCGAGCGGAACCGGGATCGGAACGTTGACGCCGACCATGCCGATGTTGATGCGGCTGGCGAAGTCGCGGGCCGCGTCGCCGTCACGGGTGAAGATCGCGACGCCGTTGCCGTATTCGTGCTTCATCGGCAGGTCGAGGGCTTCCTCGTAGTTCTTGGCGCGAACGACGGAGAGAACCGGACCGAAGATTTCGGTCTTGTAGATTTCCATGTCCGGCGTGACGTTGTCGAACAGGCAGCCGCCGACGAAGTAGCCGTCCTCATAGCCCTGCAGCTTGAAGCCGCGGCCGTCGACCACGAGGTTCGCGCCTTCCTCGACGCCCTTGTCGATGAGGCCGAGAATGCGCGCCTGGGCTTCCTTGGTGACGACCGGGCCCATGTCGGCCTTGTCGTCGGTATAGGGGCCGATGCGCAAGCCCTCGATCATCGGCGTCAGCTTTTCGATCAGGCGGTTCGCCGTCTCTTCGCCGACCGGAACGGCGACGGAGATCGCCATGCAGCGCTCGCCGGCCGAGCCGTAGCCGGCGCCCATCAGGGCGTTGCAGGCCTGGTCGAGGTCGGCATCGGGCATGATGATCATATGGTTCTTCGCGCCGCCGAAGCACTGGGCGCGCTTGCCGTTGGCGGCGGCCGTGCCATAGACGTAGCGGGCGATCGGCGTGGAGCCGACGAAGGAGACGGCGGCGACATCCGGATGCGCCAGGATGCCGTCGACGGCACCCTTGTCGCCGTTGACGACGTTGAGGATGCCCGCCGGCAGGCCGGCCTCGATCATCAATTCGGCAAGGCGGATCGGCAGCGACGGATCGCGCTCGGAAGGCTTGAGGATGAAGGCGTTGCCGCAGGCGATGGCCGGGGCGAACATCCACATCGGAATCATGCCCGGGAAGTTGAACGGCGTGATGCCCGCGCCGATGCCGACCGGCTGGCGGATCGAGTACATGTCGATGCCCGGGCCGGCGCCTTCGGTGAACTCGCTCTTGGAGAGATGCGGGATGCCGATGACGAATTCGCAGACTTCGAGGCCGCGGATAACGTCGCCCTTGGAATCTTCCACCGTCTTGCCGTGTTCACGCGAAACCAGCACGGCGAGTTCGTCCATGTGCTTGTTCAGAAGCTCGACGAACTTCATGAAGACGCGGGCGCGGCGCTGCGGATTGGTGGCGGCCCACTTCGGCTGGGCGGACTTGGCGCTGTCGATGGCAGCCTGCAGATCGGCATCGTTGGCGAGCGCGACCTGCGCCTGAACTTCGCCCGTCGCCGGGTTGTAGACATTCGCGGTGCGGCCGCTGGAGCCGGGAACCTGCTTGCCGTGAATGAAATGGCCGATCTGGTACATTGGGGGAGTCCTCCGTGGTTATGCGGGGATCATCGCACTACAATTTGCACAACACAATCGCCTCCTGTAAGGAACCGTTGTGCAAAAATTAAAGCCGGAGACCTCCATGAACTGGGACGACGCGCGCATGTTCCTCGCCGTGGCCCGCACCGGCCAGATTCTCGCCGCCTCCCGCCGCCTCGGCGTCAACCACGCCACGCTGAGCCGCCGCGTCAGCGCGCTGGAAGAGGCGCTGAAGACCCGCCTCCTCATCCGCCGCACCAACGGCTGCGATCTCACCGCCGAGGGCGAAGCCTTTTTGCGAGCGGCCGAGAGGATGGAGACGGAAATGCTGGCGGTGCAGGCCAGCATCGGCCGCATCGATACAGCCGTCGCCGGCACCGTGCGCGTCGGCGCGCCGGACGGCTTCGGCGTCTCCTTCCTCGCCCCGCGCCTCGGCCGGCTGACGGCGCGACACCCGGAGCTGAAGATCCAGCTCGTGCCCGTGCCGCGCTCCTTCTCGCTCTCCCAGCGCGAGGCCGATATCGCCATCACGCTGGAGAGGCCGGAACAGGGCCGCCTCGTCTCCTCGAAACTCACGGATTACACGCTGGGACTCTATGCCTCGCGCGACTATCTTGCGGAAAACGGCACACCGGAAACCATCGAGGACCTGAAGGCGCACCGACGCATCGGCTATGTGGAAGACCTGATCTTCACGGCCTCGCTCAATTTCACCGGCGAGATCATGCGAAGCTGGGACGCCGGTTTCGAAATCTCCAGCGCCACCGGCCAG
>Ga0209793_1001325_pt1 | contig 16510 bp, 24 predicted proteins | sample EBPBio122009_DNA_FD_185863 | JGI IMG/M metagenome (GOLD analysis project Ga0209793, IMG submission 185863) | Wastewater treatment Type I Accumulibacter community from EBPR Bioreactor in Madison, WI, USA - Reactor 1_2/2/2009_ DNA (SPAdes) (version 2) | ecosystem: Engineered > Bioreactor > EBPR >... | reverse complement strand
CCGCTCGGCCGCCGCCCGCTCCTACATCAAGGCATCGGCATCAAGGACGACCACCAGCGGATTACTTGATGCTCCTGCCTTATATCCATGCCTTTAGGGCCAATTCTCATAATTCAGAAGTTTCGGAATGCTCCTAAAATCTGCCGACACCTTGTCCAAACCATAATTATATGAATATATTTTCACCAGATTCACAGTAAAGCATGTGTATTTATGTGATGTTTCCATGCAACTCTTAATGTGCCGAAACTTCTGAATTATGAGATGAAGGAATTTCTCTTTACTCAACAATGATACGATATGGTGAAGGTTGATATAAATTATAAATATCAACTTAAGAAGCTGATTTACAAGAAAAAATAACAATAAGAAACTTAAAGACATGAAACTCATGCAGATGGTGCTCGGGCAGAGCAACGATGCGGTCATGGCCGCCCTCAACCGCTCTCAAGCCGTTATTCACTTCACACCGGACGGCACCGTCCTCTGGGCGAACGACAATTTCTGCAAAGCGCTGGGTTATAGTCTCGACGAAATCAAAGGTAAGCACCACAGCCTGTTCGTAGAACCGGACTATGCCGCAAGCCAAGATTACAAAGACTTCTGGAATACGTTGCGTTCCGGCCGCTTCCAGTGCGCCCAATACAAGCGGCTCGCCAAGGGCGGCCGTGCGGTCTACATCGAGGCCAGCTACAATCCGGTTTACGATGCACGGGGCAGGACGGTGAAGGTGGTCAAGCTGGCGACCGACATCACCGTCAAGACCCTTAAGATGAAGGAAGCGCTCGACCGCTCCCAAGCCGTGATTTCGTTCACGCTTGACGGCACAATTCTGGAGGCGAACGACAATTTCCTCAACGCCATGGGGTACACGCTGGCGGAGGTTAAGGGCCAGCATCACCGCATGTTTGTCGAGCAGACCTACGCGCAAAGCGCCTCTTATCGGGATTTCTGGGGGGCTCTGGGCCGTGGGGAGTTTCAGGCAGGCGAGTTCCTGCGTATCGGCAAGGGCGGCAAGGAAGTCTGGATACAGGCAAGCTATAACCCGATATTCGGCAATGATGGCGTACCGTATATGGTGACGAAGTATGCCACTGACATCACACCACAGAAGGTTCTGGCACGCCAGACCTCCGAGGTCGCATCCTCGGTGGCCGCCGCCACCCATGAAATGACCGGCTCGATTCAGGACATCGCCCGTAGCATGGCGATGACCCGCGACAGCGTGCAGATGGTATCGAATGAGACCTTGGCGGCCTCGCAGTTCATTGACCAGATGGCCGCAGCAGCCGAAAGTATGGGCGCGGTCGTGACCCTCATTGATGCCATTTCCAGCCAGATTAACCTCTTGTCCCTGAATGCCGCCATCGAAGCGGCGCGGGCCGGTGATGCGGGACGTGGCTTCTCGGTCGTGGCGGACGAGGTGAAGAAGCTTGCCAACCAGACCAGCCAATCGACCGAGAAAATCGTCTCGGAAATCGGCGGGATGCAGAAAATCTCACATAACGTGTCCGATATCCCCGCAAAGAGCCGAGCTGTTGTTTCAATGCTGCAAGCTCTGCATTCAACTTTTTCAGGTTGTCGCGCAGCACTTCATAATCCGAAAGGATGTTCGTACCCGATGGGATAAGAGGCTGCGGATATGTCACCGCAGCGTTTCGTGTGAACGGCAGGACGTTGTGCATGCTGCCATCAGCGTAGGCTTTGACCGCCATCAGAACTCCTCCCAGCTCTCGGATTTCACGGCGGCATTGCCGTTAAAAGCATGGGCGACCTTGGCCGTCATCTGGCGGACTGCCGAAACAGGCTTTGATGAGGGTGCGGGTTTGCCGCCACGGTGCGTGCTGCCGCCCGAACCGATATTGAACTGGCCGAGCAACTGGAAGAGCTGGTCGGCCTCGTTTGCGAGACTGTGGGCAGCGGCTGTGGTTTCCTCCACCATGGCGGCGTTCTGCTGCGTGCCCTGATCCATGGTGTTGACCGCCGTGTTGATTTCCTTGAGGCCGGTGGTCTGTTCCTTGGAGGCCTCGACGATGGCGCCGACATTGGTGTCAACCTGCACGACTTGTGCGACGATTTCCTGCAACGCCTTGCCCGTCGTGCCGACGAGCGCCACGCCGCTCTGCACATGGGCGTTGGACGCATCAATCAGGCCCTTGATTTCCTTCGCTGCCTTGGCGGAGCGCTGGGCGAGTTCACGGACTTCCTGAGCGACGACGGCAAAGCCCTTTCCGGCCTCACCGGCACGCGCGGCCTCGACACCGGCATTCAGCGCTAGAAGGTTGGTCTGGAAGGCGATTTCGTCGATGACGCCGATAATGTTGGCAATCTCGCTCGCGGAGCGCTCAATCTTGCCCATGGCCTCCACGGCCTGCCCCACGACATCACCGGAGCGCTCGGCATTGTCTTTCGTCCGGCGCACCAGTTGACCAGCCTCCTGCGCCCGATGGCTGGAATCGGCGACCGTCGTCGTGATTTCCTCAAGAGCTGCGGCGGTTTCCTCGACCGAGGCGGCCTGCTGCTCTGTCCGCTTGGACAGGTCGTTCGAGGCGGACTGGATTTGCTGGGAAGCGGCGGCAATCGCTCCGGCGTTCTCCGAAATGGTCTGCAACGTGCCGCACAGTTTTGCGACCGCACCGTTGAAGTCCACCCGCAGCTTTTCCAGACTCGGCAGGAACGGCGTTTCCAGCTTCACGGTCAGATTGCCGTCCGAGAGCGCGGTCAGCGCATTGGCCAGATGGTTGACGTTGTCCACCCGCTGCGTCACGTCCGTGGCGAACTTGACGACCTTGAAGACCTTGCCGTTCATGTCGAAAATCGGATTGTAGGACGCCTGGATATAAACCCGCTTGCCGCCCCGGCCGATGCGTAGGAATTCGTCCGAAATGAATTCGCCTGCGGCCAGCCTGTTCCAGAACTGCCGGTATGCCTCGCTGTTGGCATAGTCCTGTTCGCAGAACATGGCGTGGTGCTTGCCCTGCACGTCCGACAGTTGGTAGCCGAGGGTGCTGAGGAAGTTTTCGTTCGCCGTCAGGATTTCGCCCTTCGGTGTGAACTCGATGACAGCCTGCGCGCGGGAAATCGCGCTCAGCTTGCCTGCGTCTTCCGCGCTCTTCAGTTGCCGCTCGGTGATGTCGGTCGCAAACTTCACGACCTTGTAGGGCTTGCCGCCACGGAAAACCGGATTGTAGGACGCCTCGATCCAGATTTCCTTGCCGCCCTTGCCGATGCGCTTGTACTGGCGCCGGTCGAATTCGCCACGCGCAAGTTTGGCCCAGAACTCCCTGTATTCCGGCGAGGCGGCTTCCGCCTGCTCGATGAACATACGGTGATGCTGGCCGACGATTTCCGATAGCTGGTAGCCGATGGCGTGGCAGAAGTTCTCGTTCGCCGTGATGATCGTCCCGTCAGGCTTGAATTCAATAATTGCCTGCGACTTGCTCATCGCCTCCAGAACCGCTTTCGCGTCGGTACCTGCACCCAATCCAAGCATTGCAATCCCCCAACTGCGCTAAGCGCCTGCATTTCGGTGAACATTCACCCATGATTTCTCGCATGCTATATTTTGGGAAAATTGCTTTACGCTACGTTAATGTTATTTGGGATGCTTGTCATTTTTTATAACGTTATTGAATAGATGTTTGTTTATAAGTACTTAGTAATGATTGAGTGGCCCTATCCGTGGCCCTATCCAATGAGGGCTACTACCACTTACAGTCAAATCCCTCATTTTTTAGGGTTTTTACAAAAAAATTCGATTTATCAAAAGTATGGGTGCTTTTAACACAAACTGCACGAGTGGTATTGCGAGGCGGGTGCATAGCGCGTAACCATTTATATAATTTAGAGGACATTAATGCACATCGTCCTTACGCACCTATCTCCTGCCGACCGCCGCGAGCGAATATATGCGGGCTGGCTCACTTTCGTCGATGATACGTGCATCGCCATCATCAATGACGGAGAATACAAGGCGTTTGACGTCTCGGAGATGCTTTCCGTCATATCGGTCATGACCGGAGAAGAAATAGCCTTTGATGATTTAAAGGCTTGCCTGAACCTCCCCAAATAAGGCGGAGGCGCTACGCGGTCAGGATCGCATGGAAACGGCGAACAAGAGCGTCAGGAACGCATCCCATTCAGGTCGCGCAATTTCATAGAGAACGGATTTTCCCTCGCGCCGCACGGCGACAATATTTCGCGCGCGCAAGACCGCCAAGTGTTTCAGGATCGTTGTCTCCGACACGCCCAATCTCCGCGCCAACGGCTCCACTGATTGGCGGTGTCGGCGGAGCATGAACAGGATTTTAAGCCGGTTCGGATGAGCGAAGCCGCGTAGCGTCTTCGCTTGCCATTCGATCTCTGCGGACGTGTCCGGTGAGGCCATAAGCACGGTGCAATCCTAGCCTAAAGAAAAAGCCCCCTCGCGGGGGCTTGGAGACACACCAACGGGGGAGGAGGTGATTTCTCAAATCATGCACTGGCCTTACTGATTTAATTTGCGTCAAAAACAGCAGGGTTGCAATCCTCAATTCACGCTAAGCCTCCGGTTTGTATCCCGCACCTAGAAATCTCGCGAAGCTGGCCAGCTCGCCTCCCGCAAGTCCTCACCTGAACGAGGGGGAGAACAATTCAGTAAAGCGCGCGATCAAGTCACCCAATTCCTTTGACGTAAGGTGGTAATAAACCACCTGACCCTCCCGACGCGCGGCGACCATGCCAGCCTCGCGAAGTATCGACAAATGCTGCGATATTCCTGCGGGCGTCAGAGAGATAGCCACAGCCAAGCGGCCCACCGGCACCTCGCCCTTACGCAGAATGAGGAGGATTTTGAGGCGGTTGCTGTTGGTAATCGCAGAGAGAAACCGCGCTTGCGATTCAGCTACCTGAAAGCTGTCTGGAGGGAGCATATACGGAAGGAACCGAAAAGGGGCGTCATCAAGCCCGCCCATGTTGATGCGGGTGTGTAACACAATAGCACTGCTTTGCCGATGACGCATAAATCAAGACTTTTGGGAATTTTTCTTGCCCCTTTGCCGACAAGGGGTTAGAGTTCCCAAAAGATATGACCGAAACTCCCGCCCCTCACCGCCTTGGATACGCCCGCGTCAGCACCGTGGGGCAGACCCTTGAGGCCCAACTCGAACAGCTTGCCGCTGCAGGCTGCGCCACCATCTACCGCGAGAAGGTCAGCGGCGCGCAAGCCAACCGCAAGGAACTGAACCGGCTCCTCAAGGCGATGCGGCGCGGTGACGTGCTGGTGGTGACGCGGATTGACCGGCTGGCCCGCTCCACCTTCGAGTTGTTCGCCATCATCAAGACCGTGGTGGACACGGGCGGTCAGTTCCTATCCCTTGCCGAGCCGTGGGCCGATACATCCACCAGCACCGGCCGCATGATGATTGCGGTATTGGGCGGGCTTGCCGATGTGGAGCGCGACCTTATCCGCACCCGTACCAGCGAAGGGCGTGCCCGTGCCAAGGAGCGCGGGCAGCACATGGGCCGCCCCGCCAAACTTACACCACACCAGCAACGTGAAATCCACGAACGGAGGACCGGCGGTGAGAATGTCAGCGACCTTGCCCGCTCCTACGGAGTCGGACGGTCGAGCATTTACAGGGTGTTGGGCGCTAAAGGGATGGAACGGCATGCATGACGAAACCCACGACCTCATGAGCACCCTGCTCTTTACGCTTGAGGTCATCACCAGCAGCCGTGGAGCCGACCGCCTGCGGATAGTTGACGCCTATGTCGAGGCGCAAACCCTCGCCGCCAGCATCGAGCGGGATGAGGGCTCCGCCCGCCCGCGCATCGTTGCCTGCCTTGAACGGTTCAAGGTATGCAAGGCGGCCGAGGATGTCGCCGCCTCCGCGTGGGTACTGGTCGCCATTCAGGAGCGTATCACCGAACACGACCTGACCGGATGGCCGACCCTCAAAATCGTGGCCGACAAGGCCGCAAGGCTTTTACGGCCAACGAGGGCGCAGATGCATTAACATGACCCCACATGTTTACCTCATCCGCACCGACCAAAGTCAAAACATAGCCCGCTTCTACGCCATGAGCTTACAGGCCACCCTGTTCGGCGAATGGTCGCTCGTGCGCGAATGGGGCCGCATCGGGCGCGCTGGTCAGGTTCGCCTGACCGCTTATGAAGCCCATGCTGACGCGGAAGCCGCCATGGAGAAGACGGTGCGCGTCCTCACCATCATGCTGGCCGAGGAATACTAAACTGGCACATTCGCCACACTCCCCACCTCAATGGGCGTCATCCAAGATACGATATGACGCTCATTGCGAGTGTCGTATAGCCTGAAACATCAGCATTTCCGCTGCGTTACAGGTTTCGCACCATTTTTAACACCAATATTAATTTCAACATTAACATTGGTGTTAAAATTAATTTTAATGTTGTTTTTAATGTTTGCGCCTACGATGCCACCAAACGAGAGGCAAGCCATGTTCACCATCACCTTCGCCAACCCCAAGGGAGGCTCCGGCAAAACCACGTCGGCCATGCTCTTGGCCGAGCAAATCCACCAAGCGGGCGCGTCGGTCGCCATCCTCGACTGCGACCCCAACCGTAATATCCTGCAATGGGCCGAGCAGCGGGAAGGGCAGGGCAGGGCCGTGCCCTACCGCGTCAGCGCAGCGAAGGAAGCAGAGTTCCTTGACGCTTTCGACGCTATCGACGGCAAGGCCGATTATCTCATCATCGACCTAGAGGGCACCGCATCCACCCTCGTGACCTACGCCATCAGCCGTTCCGACCTCGTGCTTATCCCGTTCGAGCCGACACCCATGGAAGCGCGGCAGGCCGCCCGAGCCGTCCAGCTTATCCGCAACACCGGCCGCGCCATGGGCAACCGCACCATCGCCCACGCGCTCTTACTGACCCGCGTCAACGCCGCGTTCCAGACCAGCGAGGAAAAGGACATCCGCAAGGAAATGATGGGCGCAAACATGCCGGTGCTGACCCATGGCATCGTGCGCCGTGCCGCCTACACCCGCATTTTCCGCGACGGCTTCCTGTTGAACGAATTGCTCGAACAGGGCCGCGAGGAGGTGAAGAACAGCACCAGCTCACAGCAGGAACGCATTTTGAAACCGCTGGAATCCGCCATCCAGAACGCCAAGGAGTTCACGCAGGAGGTGGTCAACCAGCTCGGCCAGCAGGAGGCCGCCGCATGAGCTACGGATTTACCAGCGACGAGGCCGTACCAGCCGCACCGACGAACACGGTGAAACTGCCGCCTGTGCGGCAGAAGCCTGCCGAAAGCACCGCAGCCGCGCCCGCCATGGCGCGCGTGGTGCAGGCGGGGGCGGAACTCGGGTTCGTATCCCGCGACACGACCGATCGGCGCCGACCTGGCCCCAAGCGGAAAGAGCCGCAGGACAGGATAAGCATTGCAGGCCCGAAGCGCGTTCTTGACCGCCTGAAAGCCTATTGCGACGGGGAAGGGGGGCTGTCTTATTGCGAGGCGATTAGCGCCCTGCTGGACATGGCGGAGGCCAAAGGGAAGGAATAGGCCATGAACGAGACAAGCGCGCCTAACCCATCCCTCATCCGCGATGCCGACCTGAAAAAGGAGCTGCTGCGCCACCAGCGGCGCAATTTGGCGCCCAGAATGTACGAGCTTGAGGTTCAGCTTCTTGTCGAGGAGCAGGCCAAGCGCGACGAGACCAAGGTCGCACGTTCGGCCGAGCTGGAGGCCATGCCGCGCGGTGCCCGCCGCCGCGCGAAAAGCAAAGACGCCCTTGAAGTCGGCGGCCAGCGTGAAGACCTCCGGCACATTCACAGCGTTCTTGCGCTTTGCGGCCTGCCTTACAGTCGCCAACCTATCGAGGAGCGCGAATATCGCAGCAAGCAGGGCAATATGCGCCTGATTGTGAATGCCGGAGAGCTGTTGTCGCCGGAAGGTGAGTTCGTCAAGCAGCCCTTGCCCTACGGGTCACGGGCGCGCCTGCTGCTGCTGCACCTGTGCAGCGAAGCCATTCGCCAGCAATCCCCCACCATCAACATTGACGACAGCCTGACCGCCTTCATCAAGAAGATGGGGTTTGAGGCCAACGGCGGTCCGCGCGGCAACCTGACCGCTTTCAAGCAGCAGGTCAACGCGCTCGCCGCCTGCAAAATGACCATTGGCACCTTTGACGAAAAGGGCGGGCGGGCGAAGACCGTCAATACCGCGCCCTTTGCCTCGCTTGATGTGTGGTTCCCCACCAATCCCGACCAGCAAATGCTCTGGCCCAGCACCATCACGTTCAGCCGCGAGTTCTACGACACGCTCGCCAAGCACGCCTTGCCGGTCAACGTCCATGCTATTCGGGCGTTTTCGGACTCCCCCCGCAAAATCGACATCTACTATTGGCTTAGCCACCGCAGTTACAGCCTGTCCGAGCCGATTGCGATTAGCTGGGAATCTCTCAAGGAGCAGTTCGGGGAGGGGCATTTCGTGACATCCGGAAAGACCGGCGGTTATACGCGTGACCGCGATTTCCGCGCCAAGTTCAAGGAGGAGCTGGCGCATATCTGCGAGGTATTTCCGAAGCTTCCCGTCAGCGTGACGGAAACCGGAATCCGGCTGAAACCGGCCGATTCGGACGTGCTGTCAATACCGGCCAAGCGTTCCACGAAAAAAGCGTGAAACCATAAGGATTTAGCTACGCTGAATCGGTCGCGCTTCTAGTGGTTTTCCATCCCATAAGATTCAATGACTTAAACAGGTGGCTACGCTGAATCGGTCGCGGGGTCACGCTGAATCGGTCGCGCTTAGGCATGAAATCACGCTGAAACGGTCGCGCCCTTCACGCTGAATCGGTCGCGCTTTTACGCTGAATCGGTCGCGCCCTATATATAGAACTGAACATTACGGAACATTGCGGAACACTTTTTCTAAACATCCAACAGAATCTTCAGAACAGGGATTTTCCAATTTTTGAGAAGAAAAAGGATTTAGAACCGATGGGCGATAACCGATAAAACCCCCTCTCTCACAGACGCCACACAGAGGCTTTTCAGCTTCTTGACAGGGCGATGCTCATCAAAGACCCCCAAACCGCTCCTGACGCTTCCTGTGAGGCCGTGAGGGGCATGGTAGGCGCTGGGCGAACCCAGCGGCCTAACCCTTGACGGTCATCGGCTCCTCAGCCTGTTCCGTGCAGCGAGTGAATCACGCCCGCCCCGCCCGTGCAATGGCCTAACCCTTGGAAAAATACCTTCGGGGGGATGTGGGGGGCAGACAGCCCCCCACTTGCAGTAAGACGCACGCAATGCTTTTACTGTGGTTGCTGCTTTAAGTTGTTTGGCTGGGGGATTTTAGGGGTCAGGACAAGAGCAGTTCAAAATCCTGCGTTAAGCTCGAACGAACTGAGAACGTCATGCCGCTCGCAGGAATTGGCCAGGGATGCGCAGAGATCTGAAGCCTTCCGGCATCTGCTGTTCGGTGTCCCAGGAATAGATGCCAGTGAGATTTATGTGCTCCCAACTGAGCGGCGAGATGTGCTTGAGCAGATCGTCAGGAATATGCCGGCCCTGTTGCCGCAGATGGGCAGCGGCACGGCTGAGATAGACGGTGTTCCAGTGGACGATGGCGCTGACGACCAGATTGAGGCCGGAGGCCCGGAATGCCTGGCTGTCAAAGGAGCGGTCGCGGATTTCGCCGCGCTCGTGGAAGAAGACGGCGCGCTTGAGCTTGTGGGCGGCTTCGCCCTTGTTGAGACCGGCCTGACAGCGCCGGCGCAACGCCGGGCTCGAATACCACTCAATCATGAACAGGGTTCGCTCGATACGACCGACCTCGCGAAGCGCTTTGGCCAGATCGCTGGATTTCGATGAGGCGGACAACCTTTTGAGGATCGTCGATGGTGCAACGGTACGGGTCATAATCGAGGCGGCCAGACGCAAGAGATCGTCCCAATGCTCCAGGATGAGTGCCGTGTTGATCGGTGCGCCGATATGGTTGGCCAGCGCCGGATAGGCATCGGCCTTCTCGAAGGTGTGGAATTTCCGGTCCTTGATATTGCGCAGACGGGGCGCGAAGCGCTTGCCGATCAGGGCAAACAGCGCAAAGACATGGTCACTGGAGCCACCGGTATCGGTAAACAATTCTTCGATCTCCAGAATCGTGTCGTGATCGAACAGGCCGTCGAGGACATAGACGGCCTCGCTCTCGGTCGGACTGATCGGCAGAATGCTGAAGTAGCCATATTGGTCCGAGAGTCCGCTGTAGAATTTCGTGCCAGGCTCGTTGCTGTAATGGAGATTGATGTCACCCCGCTTGGCAGCCCGATCGCTAGCCCGGAAGAACTGCCCGTCGGATGAAGCGGTTGGGCAAGCTCCGCACCGATATAGCCGCCGCCAAGCACGATCATCGAGCGCGGCAGTTCGGCCAGGGCCAGCGCCGTCGTGCTGTCGAGCGGCGACACGTCGACGATCCCCGGAATTCCCGGCAGGCCTGGGCGCGCGCCCGTCGCGATGATGATCCGTTCGGAGGCGAGGCGCTGGCCCGCGACCTCGACGCCGCCGTCAACGAGGCGGGCCTGCCCTTCGCGATAGACCACATTGTTATACTCCGGCAGCAGATCAGCGTATTTCGCCTGCCGAAGACCCGCAACCAGGGCGTCTTTCTGGGCAATCTGAGCGGCCCAATCGACGACGCGCGCGCCGCTTTCAATGCCATCGAAGCGGGCTTCCGCATCATTGGCGTGACGCACGGCTTCCGTGGCCCGGATCAGGGCTTTCGAGGGCACACAACCGATATTGACGCAGGTGCCGCCAATCGTGCCGTGCCCGACAAGGGCCACTTGCGCGCCTTGTTCGGCGGCCGTGATCGCGGCAGAGAATCCGGCCGAGCCAGCCCCGACGACTACAAGATCGTAACGGCCGTTGCCTTTGCTGGAACTGGGAGCATCACAAGCTTCGCACATCTAACTTATCCCTGTCGTTTGTCATTGATTGAGCAGCAATCGGCATCAGCCGATGGGCCGGAACGGCGGCGCCGATAAAGGTAAAATGCCGCTAGCCCAATAGCAGCGAGTGCGATCGGGATCAGCACATAGCCGGCTGCAGCGAGCCATGCGGAAACCCCGAAGGAGCCCGCAGCGACCAAAAGAAATGGGGCGGCACAACAAATGACGGCGAGAAGCCCGACACCGCCCATGCCGATGAACTTTCCATCCGTCATGCTGAGCCTCCCTACTGCGAAACCTTGGAGGGATAGCCGGCGTTGGTGGTTGCGGTGATCAACGCAGCGACATTTGTCTTGCCGTCGTCAAACCGCACTTTGGCGATCGCCCCATCTGTCGCCTCCGACACGTCAACCGCGAGCACCCCTGACACGTTGCTGAGCGCCCGCTTCACGATCGGGCCGCAAAGTTCGCAGGTGGCATTGGCGACATTCAGCGTGACGGTCTGCTCGGCGGCAAAAGCGGCGCCACTCGCCAGCAGGGACGCGGTGAGAGCGATAAGGTGTAAAGTTTTCATCAGGAACTCCTTGAGGTTAGGCGGTGAGGAAGAACCGCGCTGCATAGGGAAAGCCCACGGCGACGATGATCAGAATCGTTGCGATCCAAAGGCCCATCTTGGCGTTGCGATGGGACGACGGACGCGCGCAGTAGGAGCCCTCGATGCACTCAGCCGCCCTCGGCTTGCGATAGACGAGATAGAAGCCGTAGCCGAGGCAGGCGAGCGCGATCGTGACGAACACGGGCTGATAGGGCTCGAACGCGGTCAGATTGCCGATCCACGCGCCGCTGATGCCGGCAAAGAACAAGACAAAGGGCACCACGCAGCAGGTTGCCGCGCCCAGTGCCGCCACGATGCCGCCAACCGAGAGCAGCGCTGCCTGATCAAAACCCTTTTCGACGGGCTCCAGGGCCGTATCTGCCAGTGGCCGCGCTTCGTTCTGCATCATCGTTCACATGCTCCCGCAATTGATCTATGGTGACCCTAATGCCTGTAGTAACTACAGGGTCAAGCGGGAAAGTTTCACGGTGTTGTGCGAGCTATGTGATGAAACAGGCTGATGAATTTTCGATCGGCGTCCTGTCCGAACGCAGCGGCGTCAACATCGAGACGATTCGCTATTACGAGAAGATCGGCGTCATGCCGAAACCAGCGCGCAGCGCGGGCGGGTATCGCGTCTACGGCAACGATCACGCAAGGCGGTTGCATTTCGTGCGGCGCGGCCGTGAGCTCGGCTTCAGCCTCGACGAACTGCGTGGACTGCTTCGCCTGGTCGACGGGCATAGCTACACCTGCCGTGAGGTTCATGACCTCACCATCGAACACCTGAAAGATATCCGTCAGAAAATCGCCGATCTACGACGTCTGGAGCGGGCAATGTCGGATATGGCCGCGCAATGCACCGGCAACCAGGTTCCGGAATGCCCGATCATTGATGCTCTATTCGAGATGCGCCCAGTGGGCCGTTCCCGCTCCGTTCGACCTTAGCGCAGGATTTTGAACTGCTCTTGTTCCGACCCCATTTTATGGTCAAGTTGATTGTCGGCTCGTTCATGTTCATTGCGGGCCTTTTCTTGTGCTTCACGGGTGTCGGCGCCCTTGTCGGCATACCGCTTTTTATCGGCGGGCTGGCAACTGGTGCTGCCGGTATGGCGTCCTTGGGGGTCACGGCGGTTAAAACCGGCGTCGCGGCCGGTAAGGTGGTGCGCGAAATTAAGAACAACCGCGAGACGGCGAACTACGTCGAGCCGGAACCGCTGGCTGGCCCGAGCGTCGCTGATGAAATCACGAAGCTGGCCTCGTTGTTGAGCGCCGGACACCTGACGCAGGCTGAGTTCGACACGAAGAAGGCCCAGCTTTTGGGCTAATGGCATTAACGGGGGCGAATATGAAACTTGAAGGGCAGGGGCCGGGTCTTTTCAATGCAGGCGGCGGCACAATCGAATTGCTGGATAACGCCGTGGTTATCCAGAAGAAGAATACAGACATGAGTGGTACGGGGTTTCTGGACATGGCCATCAACCTCGCTACCTCAACACGGGGCGGCTATACGGCGGCGTACGACGCCATCCACTCCGTGAATATCTCCGAAGGTGGATTCATGAGCCCGCCCTTCATTCAGGTGCTCACGGCGGGAGAAAAGTCGGTTTCCAGCTCGGAAGACGCGGCGAAAACGCCATCGTGCCTCTTGTTCAAAAAGGCCGCGCTGGGTCAGTTCAAGGCGCTCAAAGCCGAGATTGAGGGCCGCGTTGCCGACGCCAAACGCAAACCAGCCCCTTCAGCGCCCGCGCCGAGCCTCGCCGATGAGCTTACCAAGCTCGCTGCGTTGTTGAGCGCAGGCCACCTGACACAGGCCGAGTTCGACCAGCAAAAGGCGCAGCTTCTTAGCCGAGCTTGAGAAGCCCGCCCGAATAGTCGAACGCGGTGGCAGGCTCGATGCGCGCGCCGTATTCCGCAAACCCGTAGGCCTTGAGGACACGCGCAGGGGAATGCCCCTGCGCGACCGTCAGGGTGAGGTCGCGGAAGGCCTCGCCGGTCAGCTCGTGCGGGAACACCAGCGGCTTGCGCTGCCCGTCAATCAGGCCGTGGCGGTCGTCCAGTTGCTTCGAGATTTTGAGGGCCTGCTCGCCGCTCAAACCCATGAACTGCCGCACATAGCTGTTTTCCAAGAAGCCCTCGGGGTTGTCGTAATACTTTTTGAGCTGCCCGTAGTTCTGCGCGAACATCCACAGGCGCACGCCATGGCCGCGCCCCATCTCAAGGGCCGATTCCAGAATGTCGAGGCGGTGCAGCGCGGGCATCTCGTCTAGGAAGAACGTCACCACGGGCGTGGTGCGGTCGGCCTCGCCACGGCAGAGCGTGAAGAAGGCCTGCCCGACAAGGGCGCGGAAAAACGAGGTGTATTCCTTCAGCTCGTCGATGCTGATGCAAATGTAGAGCGTGGCCTTGTCACGCCGCAGGCTGATGGGGTCGAAGGTCGAGTGCATCGTCAAGTCCTCGATGCGCGGAGCCTGCCAAGTGTCGATATGCGTGCGGGCGGTTTCGGTGACGCTTTCGCGCACCTTGTAGGGCATCGTGCGCACAGGCGCAGCGTGGCCCGCTCGGCCTCGGTCATGTCGCGCAAGGTGCGCTGGAACGCGGCGCCTTTGAGCGCCATTTCGGCCGTTGCGTGCAGATAGTCGCGCTCGACAGCGCCCGCCGCCTTGAGAATATAATCCTCGTCACCTGCGCGCCGGTCGAGGTTCGCGTGCTTGTCGGCGATGGAGCGGGCGAGCCGGTGGAAGCTGACCCCCTTCAGTAGGTCGGGCGTCAGCTCGGCCACGGTCATGTTGATGGCGTTCAGCTCGTTGGCGTGAAAGGCCTCGATTTCGGACAGAGGGTCGGCGCCCGAGGGGAGGAGGGTGGTCGATTTTGCGGCGGGAAGTGGCGGGGCGGATCTCGCACGCGAGCGTGCGGCGCCGCCGCCAACACCACCGCCTTGTGTTACCATGAACGCCACGAAAAAGAGGGCGCCCAGCCCACATACAAAAACCAAAAGTTCCATATTCGCCCCTATGCCCGCCGCCACGTTAGCCGCAGGGGCGAGTGGGGGCAATCCGGCAATCAGCGGTGGCGCGATGTGTGGGCCAGCAGGCCGGTGCGGTAGTGACCGCACCTAGGGTTTGCAGAGCAAACCACCGTCTTTCCCCTGCCTGCCCCTGTCAGAAAAACTTGCTAACAGTTATCAATCCATGTCATAAAGGGGAAAGGAGTAACGACCATGGCCAGTAGCGCAAATCTCGGTGACAAGCTGGAAACCTACGTTTCCGACCTCGTGAAAACGGGGCGCTATAACTCGCGCAGCGAAGTCCTGCGGGAGGGCGTGCGCCTTGTCGAGGAACGCGAAAAGCGCCTTGCCACCCTCGATGCCGCGATTGCACGCGGCCTCGCCGACGCAAATGCAGGCCGCACCTATTCCATTGAGGAAGTCGAGGCCAGCCTGACCGCCAAATACAAGAAAATGGCGGAAGAACGCGGACTGTGAAGGTCGTTATTGCCGCCGAGGCCGTGTCAGACCTCGAACACATCGGTGACTACATCGCCGCCGATAACCCCGTGCGCGCCGAAAGTTTTGTGCGCGAGCTGCTGGCACGGTGCTATGCCCTCGCCGATATGCCCCGCGCCTTCCCCTTGGTGCCGCGCTATGAAGATACCGGCGTACGCCGCCGCCCCCATGGCGATTACCTGATTTTCTACCGCGTCGGCGCCGACGTGGTGGACATCCTGCACGTCCTCAACGGTGCCCAGAACTACGAAGCCATCCTGTTTCCCGACGAGTAAAGAGCCGACGCAGGACGGCGGGCGGTCGTGGCCCCCGTCGCCGTTCGCGTCACACGGCCTAGAGTGGTCGGGGTGGTGGAACGGCGGTATGCCGCCGTCAACGGGCTTTGCGCTCCATTCGCTGCGCTCCCGTAAAGCCCATTGACTGCGACCGGCGCGACACGCGCCTCATACCGGCCGTTCCCCTGATGACCCGACCGGCTGCGATGGACGCGGACGGAAAACCAACGGGAGAACATCACATGACCACCACCAACCGCCCCACCTACGGCGTCTATCAAGTCGAGGAAGGCAAAGGCGACCGCAAGGGGTTCTGGACAAAAGTCGGCGCGGCATGGCCTCACGAAAAGGGCGACGGGTTCAGCATCAAGCTCACCTGCCTGCCTCTCGACGGGCGGCTTGTCGTGCGCAAACTCGACGCCAACGACAAGACCCAGACGGACGACGAGGGGCGCTAGGCCCCTCCCATTCCGACGTTCAAGCCATCGGTCATGCCGGTGGTTTTTTCGTGCGCTGCGGGTGGCGGGGCATCACGCGACCGCGACCGGCCCATGCGCTGCATCGGTCACGGTCAGTCGGTCGCTTGCGGTTCCTAACGGGTTGTGTAGCATGGGCAAGGTCAGGCTAGAGCGCACTTATGGGTTTCGTTCCGAAACCCGCGCTCCGTTTCACCGTCCGAGGCGCATGAATGGCGATTTACAGCCTACATCATCAGCCGATTGGGAAGAGCACGCAGGCGCGTCCGCACACGTCGGCCGCCCATGTGCGCTACATCACGCGGCCATCGGCCGCAAGCCGCATCGAGGCCGGACGGATGCCCACAAAACCCCGCGAGGCGGCTGCGTTCATGGTGGACGCCGAGAACGGCGACCGCAAAAATGCACGGGTGTCCGACAAGCTGATGCTGGCGCTGCCTCGCGAGCTGGACGCCCAACAGCGGGCCGAGCTGGTGCGCGGCTACGCCGAGGAGGTTACACAGGGGCGGGCGCCATGGCTTGCCGCCTTCCATGACCGAGGCAAGGACGCCGCCAACCCCCATGCCCACCTGCTTGTGCGCGACCGCGACCCTGCCACCGGCAAGCGCGTGGCGGGGTTGAGCGAGATGGGCAGCACCGAGCGCCTGCGCGCCTTGTGGGAGAACCACGCCAACCGCGCCCTAGAGCGCGCGGGGCGGCCGGAACGCATCGACCGGCGCACGCTGGAGGCACAGGGCATCGAGCGTGC
>Ga0209793_1001323_pt1 | contig 16517 bp, 29 predicted proteins | sample EBPBio122009_DNA_FD_185863 | JGI IMG/M metagenome (GOLD analysis project Ga0209793, IMG submission 185863) | Wastewater treatment Type I Accumulibacter community from EBPR Bioreactor in Madison, WI, USA - Reactor 1_2/2/2009_ DNA (SPAdes) (version 2) | ecosystem: Engineered > Bioreactor > EBPR >... | reverse complement strand
CCCCCGCCACGCCAGCAGCCCCGGATTCGTCCGGGGCTCTTGGTTTGTTCGTTTCCGATGCAGCCGCAGGGGGGGACGGGCACCTAATCGGGGATCTTCGGAGCCCTTCACCGCCCGGCCTCAACCCCCGGGCAAGCAAACGGAAGACAGGAAACATGGCACTCAAGTCGTATAAACCGACGACGCCTGGCCAGCGCGGGCTGGTTCTGATCGACCGTTCGGAGCTGTGGAAAGGCCGCCCGGTCAAGCACCTCACCGAGGGTTTGAACCGTTCAGGCGGCCGGAACAACACCGGACGTATCACGATGTTTCACCAGGGCGGGGGCGCCAAGCGCCTGTACCGGGTGGTCGATTTCAAGCGTCGCAAATATGATATCCCGGCGGTCGTCGAGCGGATCGAATATGACCCGAACCGCACCGCCTTCATCGCGCTGATCAAGTATCAGGACGGTGAACTGGCCTATATCCTCGCGCCGCAGCGCCTCGCCGTGGGCGACAGCGTTGTCGCGGGCGCGAAGACCGACGTGAAGCCCGGCAACGCGATGCCCTTCTCGGGCATGCCGATCGGCGCCATCGTCCACAACGTCGAGCTGAAGCCTGGCAAGGGCGGCCAGCTGGCGCGCGCCGCGGGCACCTATGCCCAGTTCGTCGGCCGCGACGGCTCCTACGCGCAGATCCGCCTGTCCTCGGGCGAGCTGCGGATGGTGCGCCAGGAATGCATGGCGACCATCGGCGCCGTGTCGAACCCCGACAACTCGAACCAGAACTTCGGGAAAGCCGGTCGTATGCGGCACAAGGGCATCCGCCCGACGGTGCGCGGCGTCGCGATGAACCCGATCGACCACCCGCATGGCGGCGGCGAAGGCCGTACCTCGGGCGGCCGTCACCCGGTCACTCCGTGGGGCAAAGGCACCAAGGGCAACCGGACCCGCAAGCCGAAGGCGTCGGACGCGCTGATCGTCCGTTCGCGTCACGCCAAAAAGAAAGGGCGCTAATCCATGGCACGTTCCATCTGGAAGGGCCCGTTCGTCGACGGCTACGTCCTGAAGAAGGCCGAGAAGGCCAAGGCCGGTGGCAAGGCGGAGGTGATCAAGATCTGGTCGCGCCGCTCCACCATCCTGCCGCAGTTCGTGGGCCTCACCTTCGGGGTCTACAACGGCAAGAAGCACGTTCCGGTCAACGTGACCGAAGACATGATCGGCCAGAAGTTCGGTGAATACTCGCCGACGCGGACCTACTACGGTCACGCCGCCGACAAGAAAGCGAAGAGGAAGTAAGCCATGGGTGCGGAAAAGAACCCCCGCCGCGTGGCGGACAACGAAGCGATGGCCGTGCTGCGGATGCTGCGCACGTCCCCGCAGAAACTGAACCTGGTCGCGGGCATGATCCGCGGCAAGAAGGTGGACAAGGCCCTTGCGGACCTGACGTTCTCCAAGCGCCGCATTGCCGGTGACGTGAAGAAATGCCTGCAATCGGCGATCGCCAATGCGGAAAACAACCACAACCTCGACGTCGACAGCCTTGTCGTGGCGGAAGCCTGGGTCGGCAAGAACCTGGTGATGAAGCGGGGCCGTCCGCGGGCGCGCGGCCGGTTCGGCAAGATCATGAAGCCGTTCTCTGAAATCACCATCAAGGTCCGTCAAGCCGGGGAGTCCGCATAATGGGTCAGAAGGTCAATCCGATCGGTATGCGCCTTCAGGTCAACCGCACCTGGGACAGCCGCTGGTTCGCCGAATCGAAGGACTACGGCAACCTCCTGCTGGAAGACCTCCGCATGCGCGAGTTCATCCACAAGGAGCTGAAGGCCGCCGGCATCAGCCGCGTGATCATCGAGCGTCCGCACAAGAAGTGCCGTGTGACCATCTACACCGCGCGTCCGGGCGTGATCATCGGCAAGAAGGGCGCCGACATCGAGACGCTTCGCAAGAAGCTGACCGTGTTCACCAAGTCCGAGCTGCACCTCAACATCGTCGAGGTCCGCAAGCCCGAGCTTGACGCCCAGTTGGTCGCCGAATCCATCGCCCAGCAGATGGAACGTCGCGTCTCCTTCCGTCGCGCGATGAAGCGCGGCGTGCAGAACGCGATGCGCATGGGTGCGCTCGGTATCCGGGTGAACGTCGGTGGCCGCCTCGGCGGGGCCGAGATCGCCCGGACCGAATGGTACCGCGAAGGTCGCGTGCCGCTGCACACGCTGCGCGCCGACATCGACTATGCTTTGTCGGAAGCCGAGACCCCCTACGGGATCATCGGTGTGAAGGTCTGGATCTTCAAAGGCGAAATCCTTGAGCATGATCCGCAGGCCCATGATCGTCGTCTTGCCGAAGCGGCTGACGGCCCGGCCCCCCGTGGTCCGCGCCGCGACCGCGAACGCGCCTGAGGAGTAACGTAAGATGCTGCAACCAAAGCGCACAAAGTTCCGCAAGATGCACAAGGGCCGCATCCATGGCGAAGCCAAGGGTGGGTTCCTGATCAACTTCGGCTCCTACGCCCTCAAGGCGACCGAGCCCGAGCGCGTCACCGCGCGGCAGATCGAGGCGGCCCGCCGCGCGATCACCCGCCACATGAAGCGTCAGGGCCGGGTCTGGATCCGGATTTTCCCGGACGTTCCGGTTTCGGCCAAGCCGGTCGAGGTTCGGATGGGTAAGGGTAAGGGCTCGACCGACTACTGGGCGGCCAAGGTCAAACCCGGCCGGATCATGTTCGAGATCGACGGCGTGAACGACGAGATCGCGCGCGAGGCCCTGCGCCTGGGCGCGATGAAGCTTCCGGTCACTACGCGCATCATCGCGAAGGAAGACTGGTAAGAGTCGGGGTGAACCCCGGCCTGCGATATTGGCCCCCGCTGGAAACGGCGGGGGCCTTTTCAACTCTGGAGACCACAATGCCCGACATCACCTCCATCTTTGTCACCCGCCTCTACCGCGCCAGGCTGAATGAGCTGGCGAAGAAGAAGGTCGACTACGCCGAGCTTCGCCAGACCTGCGAGATGGTGGCCGAGGATGACGAGGCGGGCCAGGAGTGGTGCGAGGCGAACGGCTATCCCGGCTACACCTCCTATGCCTCGCTGGATGACCTGCCCTGGCGGATGCCGATCTTCGGGCTGCTGGAAAAGGCGCTGGACAAGCACGTCGGGGCCTTCTGCAAGGACCTGGGCTTCGACCTTGGCGACAAGAAGCTGAAATGCAATTCGCTCTGGATCAACATCCTGCCCGAGGGTGGCACCCATGCCAGCCACATCCACCCGCATTCGGTGATCTCGGGCACCACTTATGTCGCGATGCCGGAAGGCACCAGCGCCCTGAAACTGGAAGACCCCCGCCTGCCGATGATGATGCTGGCCCCGGTGCCGCTGAAGAAGGCCCCGCAAGAGCTGCAGCGGTTCGTCTATGTGAAGCCCTCGGTGGGCGAGGTCCTGCTCTGGGAGAGCTGGCTGCGCCATGAGGTGCCGATGAACATGTCCGAGGAAGACCGGATCTCGGTCAGCTTCAACTATGGGTGGGGTTAGCCTTCAAGTTCGTCCAGATAGCTGAGCCCTGCGAGGTTTCGTCTTTGGTGCAGGATGCGCAGGATCACGGGCTGCCCGCCGAAACTCGCAACCGGTGCGAAGAAGATCAGGTGCTTCTCATAGACCAGTGACCGCATCCTGCCGCCCAGAACGTCGCGCGAGCGACCGCATGTCGGGTCAGCCGCTATGCGCCGGAACGCCGTGCCAAGCCCACGGTAGTAGGCCTGCCATTGCTCCCGGCCCCAGGTCGCAACGGTCCAGTCGCGGATTTCGTCCAGATCACGTCGGGCGCGACGCGAAAGCTCGGGAACGGCGGGTCTCACTTGAAGGCGTCAGGCTCGTAGGCCTCCACATCAAACGGCGCGTGATCCCCGGCCTCAGCTTCTGCCAGTGCGAGTTCAAGCTCCGCCTTCAACTCCCGGAAGGCGCGGAGGCGATCCTTCTCCATGAGGCCCCGCATTCCCTCCCGCACGACCTCGGACAGGTTGGCATAGGCGCCGGCCTCGATCTGCGCCTCGGCATATTCCTGCATCTGCTTGGTGAGGTGAACGTTCGGCATTGGTGGTCCTCCATATGGCAGATCGTAGCAGATACTGCCATACTGGCAAGGGCGCCGGGCCGTCGATCTTGAAAAGGTATAATTTCTCTCCTATATTGACCCATGAAGTTCGAGTTCGACCCGGCCAAGAGCACTAGCAACAAGGACAAGCATGGTATCGACTTCGTCGAAGCGCAGGCGTTGTGGGCTGATGAAGGACTTGAGGTTGTTCTGTCGAGATCTCGCATGACGGATGAGGCGCGCTTCCTTGCGATTGGCCGCATCAAGGTCAAGCACTGGACGGCGATCTGCACGTTGCGGGGCGAGGCGATCCGGATCATCTCGGTTCGGCGGGCACGGAAAGAAGAGGTGGACTATTATGAAGGCAACTGAGGCCACAAAGGCGCCCAAGGTAATCTCGGCGGCAGAGCTGGACGAAAAGTTCGACAACGGCGAGGACGTCAGTGAATACTTTGACTGGTCTAAGGCCCGCCGGCCCAATCAGGAACCCCGCCGGGTGAACGTGGACTTCCCGGCCTGGATGGTTCAGGGGCTCGACAAGGAGGCCGGGCGGCTGGGCGTGACCCGGCAGTCCCTGATCAAGATGTGGATTGCGGAGAAGTTGGGGTAAAGTGCCCTACGGGTGATCTTTCATGACTAACGTTGACTGCGACGAGCGCTACTACTTCGAGATTTGGACAGGAAAATCCTCGGCGATGTTGGCACGCGCGCCGAGCATCTCTTACTGTGAGAACCACAACGGAGACTTGGACTACGGACTGGCGCAAACCGACTTTAGAATGGCGGCAGATGCGCTGATTGCTGTTCAGCGCGAACAGCCCCACATCAGCAACTGGATCGCGCCCTTCCTGCATCTGATCCGACAGACCGTAGAGCTGAGTCTCAAATCTTTACTTCAAAATATAGACTGGAAGCTCAAGGTTACGGAGAAGTCCTTCAAGTTTAGCCATGACCTTGAGAAACTCTGGAAACAGGGACGGGGTTGGTTAGTGAATAACGGCTACGATATCGAACGAGACGCACGGCTGGCAGACACGGACAACCTAGTTGAGAATCTTCACGCTATCGACCCCACAGGCGATCTGTTTCGCTTTGGGACATCGAAGCAAGAAGCCTTTGGCCGCCAGAAGAGTTCGGACCGTGTCGGCTTCAATCCGACGGACCTCTTCCGCGAGTTTGGAAGTGCGTGCGAGTGTCTTGGACACTGGTCGGCGGTTGTGATGCGTGAAATCATTCAAGAGGAACAGGGCTGGAAGGAAGATCCGTTCTTTGACAGGGACGACTATCCCAGGATCCAACCTACCAGGTGACCCCCAACTTCCCCCTTGCCCCCCACCCCAGCTTCCCCTATACGGCGCCATCCAGCGATTCCGGGCCTCCCGGATTCGCTGGTCTGTCATTGATCCGTCAGGTCCGCAGTGACCCTCCCGCAGGGGCTGTCTGACGATTGTGGAAAAGGAAGCGGCATGAAAGCCGAAGAACTGAAGACGAAAACGCCGGACCAGCTGCGCGACAGCCTGGTTCAGCTGAAGAAGGAAGCGTTCAACCTGCGCTTCCAGCAGGCGACCAACCAGCTTGAGAACACCGCCCGCATGCGCGCCGTCCGCCGCGACGTCGCCCGCATCAAGACCGTTCTCGGCCAAAAAGCCGCCGAAGCTGCGAAGTAAGGGGAACCGCCATGCCGAAACGTATCCTGACGGGCACCGTCACCTCGGACAAGAACGAGCAGACGATCACCGTTTCCGTCGAACGCCGCTTCAAGCACCCGCTGCTGCAGAAGACCGTTCGGAAGTCGAAGAAATACCGCGCTCACGATGCGGAGAACAAGTTCAAGGTCGGCGACACCGTGCGCATTGAAGAATGTGCGCCGATTTCGAAAACCAAACGCTGGACGGTTGTGGTCGAGGCGTAAGCCGGAACCGCAGCAGACCAGCTGAACGAAACCCCGGGGCCGAAACCGGTCCCCGAAGGTCGGGAGAAGACCAATGATCCAGATGCAGACGAATCTGGATGTTGCTGACAACTCCGGCGCACGCCGGGTGCAGTGCATCAAGGTTCTTGGCGGTTCGCACCGCCGTTATGCTTCCGTGGGCGACATCATCGTGGTGTCGGTCAAGGAGGCGATTCCGAAAGGCCGCGTGAAGAAGGGCGACGTCCGCAAGGCTGTCGTCGTGCGCACCGCCAAGGAAGTCCGCCGTGAAGACGGCACGTCCATCCGTTTCGACCGCAACGCCGCCGTCATCCTGAACAACCAGGGCGAACCGGTCGGCACCCGTATCTTCGGGCCGGTCGTGCGCGAGCTGCGTGCCAAGAACTTCATGAAGATCATCTCGCTGGCGCCGGAGGTGCTCTGATGGCTGCGAAGCTCAAGAAGGGTGACACGGTCGTCGTGCTCACCGGCAAGGACAAGGGCAAGAAGGGCGAGATTTCCGCCGTCATGCCGTCCGAGAACAAGGCCGTGGTCGATGGCGTGAACATCGCGATCCGCCACACCAAGCAGTCGGCGCAGAACCAGGGCGGCCGTCAGCCGAAGGCGATGCCGATCGACCTGTCGAACCTTGCGATCCTCGACAAGAACGGCAAACCCACCCGCGTCGGCTTCCGCATGGACGGCGACAAGAAGGTGCGTTTCGCCAAGACCACCGGGGAGGCGATCTGATGCTCGACCAAGCCAGCTATACCCCGCGCCTGAAAGCCGAATACAAAGGCAAGATCCGCGCGGCGATGAAGGAAGAGTTCTCGTACAAGAACGACATGCAGATCCCGCGTCTGGACAAGATCGTCCTGAACATGGGCGTCGGCGAAGCGGTCAAGGACACCAAGAAGGTGAAGCAGGCCGCCGAGGAACTGGGCCAGATCGCCGGTCAGAAGGCCGTGATCACCAAGGCCAAGAAGTCCATCGCCGGCTTCCGCGTCCGTGAAGAGATGCCGCTCGGCACCAAGGTCACGCTGCGCGGCGACCGGATGTACGAATTCCTCGACCGGCTCATCAACGTGGCGCTGCCCCGCGTCCGCGACTTCCGCGGCGTGAAAGGCTCCAGCTTCGACGGCCGCGGCAACTATGCCATGGGCCTGAAAGAGCACATCGTGTTCCCCGAGATCAACTTCGACAAGGTCGACGAGGTCCTGGGGATGGACATCATCATCTGCACCACCGCGAACTCCGACGCGGAAGCCAAGGCGCTGTTGAAGCATTTCAACATGCCCTTCACGTCGTAAGCGCGAGGAACCTGAGATATGGCAAAGAAATCCATGGTGAACCGCGAAGTGAAGCGGGCGAAGCTTGTGAAGCAGCATGCTTCCAAGCGCGCCGGCCTCAAGGCGGTGATCAACGACCAGTCGAAGCCGATGGAAGAGCGTTTCAAGGCGACTCTGAAACTGGCCGAGATGCCCCGCAACTCGTCGGCGGTGCGGATCCACAACCGCTGCCAGCTGACGGGCCGTCCGCATGCGTTCTACCGCAAGCTCAAACTCTCGCGCATCATGCTGCGTGACCTGGCTTCGTTCGGCCAGATCCCCGGCATGGTCAAGTCCAGCTGGTAAGGGAGGAATCAGATGTCCATGAACGATCCTCTCGGCGATATGCTGACCCGTATCCGCAACGCCCAGATGCGCGGCAAGTCCACCGTGACGACCCCCGCATCCCAGTTGCGCGCCCGTGTCCTGGAAGTGCTCCTGAACGAAGGCTACATCCGTGGCTTCGAGAAGGCCGACACCGCCAACAAGCAGGGCGAATTCACCATCAGCCTGAAGTACTACGAAGGCGAGCCCGTGATCCGCGAACTCAAGCGCGTCTCGAAGCCCGGCCGTCGTGTGTACATGGGTGTGAGCGAGCTTCCCTCGGTCCGCAATGGCCTGGGCGTCGCGATCGTCTCCACGCCCAAAGGCGTTCTGTCGGATGCAAATGCACGCGCTGCCAATGTTGGCGGCGAAGTGCTTTGCACCGTGTTCTGAGGAGGGTTCCATGTCTCGTATCGGCAAGAAACCCGTCACCTTGGTCAAAGGCACCTCTGCCTCGATCAGCGGCCAGACCATCGAGGTGAAGGGTCCGAAAGGCACCCGCAGCTTCACCGCGGGCGACGACGTCACGCTGACCATCGAGGGCGATGCCGTCAAGGTCACCCCGCGTGGCCTCTCGAAGCGTGCGCGCCAGCAGTGGGGTATGACCCGCTCGATGATCGACAACCTCGTCACCGGCGTTTCCACCGGCTTCAAGTCGGAACTGGAAATCCAGGGCGTCGGCTACCGCGCTGCGATGGCTGGCAACGTCCTGAAACTGTCGCTCGGCTATTCCCACGAAGTGAACTTCGACGTGCCGAAGGGCGTGACCATCACGGTCCCGAAGCAGACCGAGATCACCGTGGAAGGCATCGACCAGCAGCTGGTCGGCCAGGTGGCCGCGAACATCCGCGAATGGCGCGCGCCCGAGCCCTACAAGGGCAAGGGCATCCGCTACAAGGATGAGTATATCTTCCGCAAGGAAGGCAAGAAGAAGTAAGGGTGGCGAAAATGGCTTTGAAAAAACGCGAGCTGTTCCTCAAGCGCCGCCTGCGCGTCCGGAACAAGATCAAGGCGACCTCGCATGGTCGTCTGCGGCTGTCGGTGCACCGTTCGTCGAAGAACATCAGCGTTCAGCTGATCGACGACGCGAAGGGTGTGACGATTGCGGCGGCCTCCACGCTGGAGAAAGACCTCGGCGTGGTCGGCAAGAACAATGTCGAGGCATCCGCGAAAGTGGGCGCCGCGATTGCGGAACGGGCCAAGAAGGCCGGGGTCGAGGAATGCTACTTCGACCGTGGCGGCTTCCTGTTCCACGGCAAGATCAAGGCGCTGGCCGATGCGGCCCGTGAAGGCGGCTTGAAGTTCTGATCCAGCGGGCGGCGCCCCACATGGGCGCGCCGCCCCGATGATCCGGGTCTCCGGCATGATCGGCGACACCAGGGTTGGTTATAGACGGCGCGCTTCGCGCCACCAATGAAGGAATGCCTTATGGCAGAACGTGACAATCGCCGGGACAATCGGGGCGGAGACCGCCGCGACAACCGCCCGGAAGAAACCCCGGAATTCGCCGACCGTCTGGTCGCGATCAACCGCGTCTCGAAAACCGTCAAGGGTGGCAAGCGCTTCGGCTTTGCAGCTCTCGTCGTGGTCGGTGACCAGCGCGGTCGTGTCGGCTTCGGCAAGGGCAAGGCCAAGGAAGTGCCGGAAGCGATCCGCAAGGCCACCGAACAGGCCAAGCGCTCGATGATCCGCGTCGCGCTCAAGGACAGCCGCACGCTGCACCATGACATGGAAGGCCGCCACGGCGCCGGGAAAGTCGTGATGCGCACCGCTGTGGCCGGGACCGGCATCATCGCCGGCGGCCCGATGCGCGCCGTGTTCGAGATGCTGGGCATCCAGGACGTCGTCGCCAAGTCGATCGGCAGCCAGAACCCCTACAACATGATCCGCGCCACCATCGACGGGCTGAAGCACGAAGCCTCGCCCCGTTCGGTCGCGTCGCGTCGTGGCAAGAAGGTCGCCGAAATCCTTCGGAAACCCGAAGCCGAAACCGTGGAGGCCTGAACATGGCTGCCAAGAAATCTGACGCCGCGAAGAAAACCATCGTCGTGAAGCAAGTCCGCTCTGCCGCGCGCCGTCCGGCCGTGCAGACCGCGACCCTGAAGGGCCTCGGCCTGAACAAGATGAACCGCACCCGCGAGCTGGAGGACACCCCTTCCGTCCGCGGCATGGTGAATTCGATCAGCCACTTGGTCGAGATCATCGAAGAGCGCGGGTAATCCAAGGTCGGGGCTTCCCCCGATTCACTGGCATCAAACGCCCTCGCGGACCCGCGGGGGCGTTTCCTGTTCTGCGCTGGCTCGGGCGGGAAGCAGCGTGGTGACCCTTTCCAGGCCTGCGCGCGCCCCGTCCCTCACATCACCGCCACCAGCGCGTAAACCGCCATCGCCATCACGATCAGCGACCCCAGCGTGTAGAATGTCGCCCGAACCTCATGCGACCGGGCTGTGGCATAGGCCACCGCATGGGCCGCCCGGGCCGCGACGAAGCCGTACATCAGCGCCTGTGCCAGCCATAGCGGCGGTCCGACCGCCACGAAGATCAGCCCCGCTGCCCAGAAGGCCGGGATATTCTCCAGATCATTCCGGTGCATCCGACGCGAGCGGTCGACATAGTCGTTAACCTCCAGCTGCTGTGGGTCCGGCGCCTTGTTGATCAGGCCGGGCCGCAGGTCCTCGGGCGCGGCATAGCCACCACCGGCCTTCATCATCCGGTAGACCGTCATCCAGCCCTGTCCCATCACCTTCAGCACGGTCAGCGCAGTGGCGATCATCCAGGTGACAAAAACCGGGTTCTCGGTCGTGAAATATCCCATGTCGATCCCTCCCCGTCGGGCAGTTTGGAAATCCGCCCGGACCTGTCAGTGTCCGGTCGGAGACCGTCCTGCCCATGTCGCAAAATCTTACCCCGCGTCATTCTGCGGTGCTACGCTTCTCTCAACGACTCGACCCTGACCCGACAAGGGCAGGGGGTCGTCCAAGGGAGGAAACCATGACCACGCATTACGCCGGCGGCTGCGAACACGTCCATGTCACGGCCAGCGCCGAGCCCATCGACAACCACGAGTGCCACTGCAACGTCTGCAAGTCGGTGACGGGCCAGCACACCACCCATGTCGCTTTCTTCAACCATGGCGATATCCAGGTCGACCACCCCGAGAAGATCAAGCGCGTCCCCTTCAACGCCCAGAACCCTGACGGCCCGCTGGAGATCTGCCTCTGCACCGACTGCGGCGCGGTCCTGATGCTGGACGACAAGCAGGGCCGCATCCGTGTGGCCGTGCCGAACGTCATGGGCTACGACGACGCCAAGTTCCCCAAGGCCACCTATCACGCCTTCTGGGACGAGACGAAGGGCTATCCGGCCCCGCAGGACGGCCGCCCGGTCTACTCCGGCCTCCAGCCCAGCTTCGTCTGGCCGAAGGGCGCGTGAAACCGGCTTCCATGGGATAACGCCGCCCTAACGCGATTCGCTAACTCATTGAAATCATGTGATCCAAAAGGCTGCCCGCGCGCGGGCAGCCTTTCCCTTGCCAAGCCCCCCGCCTTCCTGTAAGGCCCCCCGGTGGCCAGTCCCGGCCATGAGAATCAAGAAAAGCCGTGGTCGCCCCGTTCTCGCTTCGGGGGCGTTTCCGGCAAGGAGAAGCGACATGAAACTGCATGAACTCGCCGACAACGAAGGCGCGGCGAAGAAGAAGAAACGCGTGGCGCGCGGCCCCGGCTCGGGCAAGGGCAAGACCGCCGGGCGCGGGATCAAGGGCCAGAAATCCCGCTCGGGCGTGGCTCTGGGTGGCTACGAAGGCGGGCAGATGCCGCTCTATCGCCGCCTGCCGAAGCGCGGCTTCACCAAGCCGAACAAGCTGCACTATTCGGTGGTCAACCTCGGCCTGATCGAGAAGTTCATCGCCGCGGGCAAGCTGAACGCCAAGGAAGAGATCACCGAAGACGCGCTGGTCGCGGCCGGCGTGACCTCGAACAAGCGCGACGGCATCCGCGTGCTGGCCAAGGGCGAGCTGAAGTCGAAGCTCACCCTGACCGTCACCGGCGCCTCGGCTTCGGCGGTCGAAGCGGTCGAAAAGGCGGGTGGCAAGGTCACTCTGTTGGCACCGGTCGCCGCCGCGGCTGAATAAGGGATTGTGAGCGGCCATCAGGTCGCTTACATCACACCAAGTTTTCCCGCGCCGCCGAACCGGAGAACGGTCCGGCGGCGCTTGGCTTGAAAGAGACCTGACATGGCATCTGCTGCAGAGCAAATGGCGGCGAACCTCAGCTGGGGCATGCTCGGCAAGGCGACCGACCTGCGCCAACGCATCCTCTTCACGATCGGCCTCCTGATCGTCTACCGGCTCGGCACCTACATCCCGGTTCCCGGCATCGACGGCGATCAGTTGCGCCAGTTCATGGACAAGGCGGGGCAGGGGATCGGCGGGATGCTGAACCTGTTCACCGGCGGCGCTGTCAAGCGGATGGGGATCTTCGCGCTGGGGATCATGCCCTACATCAGCGCCTCGATCATCGTGCAGCTTCTGTCGACGATGTACGGCCCATGGCAGCAGCTGAAGAAGGAAGGCGAGCAGGGCCGCAAGAAGCTGAACCAGTATACCCGCTACGGCACCGTCGCGCTGGCGATCATGCAGGGCTACGGCATCGCCATGTCGATCCAGCACGGTGGGCTGGCGCATACGCCCGGCCTCTTCTTCGTTGCCTCCTGCGTCATCACGCTGGTCGGTGGCACGATGTTCCTGATGTGGCTGGGCGAGCAGATCACCGCGCGCGGCATCGGCAACGGCATCTCGCTGATCATCTTCGTCGGCATCGTGGCGGAAATCCCCGCCGCTCTCGTGCAGTTCTTCGAGCAGGGCCGCTCCGGCGCGCTGTCGACCCCGGTCATCCTGGGCGTGATCCTGATGGTGATCGTCGTCATCGCCTTCGTCGTGTTCATGGAACGGGCGCTGCGCAAGATCTCGATCCTGTATCCCCGGCGCCAGGTCGGGATGAAGGTCTATGAGGGCGGATCGTCGCATCTGCCGATCAAGGTCAACCCGGCGGGGGTGATCCCGGCGATCTTCGCCTCGTCGATCCTGCTTCTGCCGACCACGGTCTCCACCTTCTCGGGCGGCAGCACGAACCCCGTCCTGTCGTGGCTGGCGGCGAACCTTGGCTACGGCCAGCCGCTGCACCTGGTGTTCCTGGCGGCGATGATCGTGTTCTTCGCCTATTTCTACACGCTCAACGTCTCGTTCAAGGTCGATGACGTGGCCGAGAACCTGAAGAACCAGAATGCCTCGGTTCCCGGCATCCGCCCGGGCAGGAAGACCGAGGAATATCTGGAATATGTGGTGAACCGCGTCCTGGTCCTGGGTTCGGCCTATCTGGCGGCAGTCTGCCTGCTGCCCGAGATCCTGATCAGCCGCGTCGGCATCCCGTTCTACTTCGGCGGGACCTCGGTGCTGATCGTCGTCTCGGTGACGATGGATACGATCCAGCAGGTCCAGTCGCATCTGCTCGCCCATCAATACGAGGCGCTGATCGAGAAATCGCAGCTGCGCGGGCGCAAGAAGCCCGGCGCCAAAGCGGCCCCCAAGGCCCCGGCGCGGCGCTGATCCAGATGCCGAACATCATCCTTCTGGGACCGCCGGGGGCGGGAAAGGGCACGCAGGCCGCGCGGTTGGTCGAGGCCCGGAACATGGTGCAGCTCTCGACCGGCGACATGCTGCGGGCCGCCCGTACCAGCGGGACGGAAATGGGCCGCAAGGTTGCCGCCGTCCTGGACGGGGGCGGGCTGGTGACGGACGAGATCGTCATCGGGTTGATCGACGAAAGGCTGGCGCAAGCCGGCCATGGCGGCTTCATCTTCGACGGCTTCCCGCGGACGCTGCGGCAGGCCGACGCCCTGGGCGCGCTTCTGGTGCGCAAGGGCCTGACGCTGGATGCGGTGATCGAGTTGCTGCCGTCGCCGGTCGATATTCCGCCGGTCAAGGGCATCAACGAGAATGAAACCGAGGGTGAGCGCGAAGCCTCCGACGATGCGCCATTCTCGGCGCTGGCCTTCAAGATCATGACCGACCCGTTTGTCGGCCAGTTGACCTTCTTCCGGGTGTACTCGGGTGTGGTCAATTCCGGCGACACGGTGTACAACCCGGTCAAGGGTCGCAAGGAGCGCATGGGCCGTATTCTGCAGATGCATGCCAATCAGCGCGAAGAAATCAAGGAAGTGCGCGCCGGTGACATTGCCGCCGCCGTGGGCCTGAAGGAAGCGACCACGGGTGAAACCCTGTGCGATCCGCAAAAGGTCATCACCCTCGAACGCATGGTCTTCCCGGAGCCGGTCATTCACGTTGCCGTCGAGCCGAAGACCAAGGCCGATCAGGAAAAAATGGGTATCGCTCTGGGTCGTCTGGCACAGGAAGACCCCTCGTTCCGCGTCCGTACCGACGAAGAATCCGGTCAGACCATCATTTCCGGCATGGGTGAATTGCACCTGGAAATCATCGTTGATCGCATGAAGCGCGAGTTCGGCGTCGAGGCGACTGTCGGTGCGCCGCAAGTGGCCTACCGCGAGTGCATCAAGAAGGCGGTCGAACAGGAAGGCAAGTTCGTCAAGCAGTCCGGCGGTCGCGGTCAGTTCGGTCACGTCTGGATCAAGATGGAACCGAACGAGGCTGGCAAGGGCTACGAGTTCGTCGATGCCATCAAGGGCGGCGTGGTGCCGCGCGAATACATCCCGGCGGTCGACAAGGGTCTGCAGGATGCCATCGGCAGCGGTGTGCTGGCCGGCTTCCCGGTGGTCGATGTCAAATTCACCCTGTTCGATGGTTCGTACCACGATGTTGATTCGAACGAAAACGCCTTCCGCATGGCGGCTTCCATGGCTTTCAAGGAAGCCATGAAGAAGGCGCAGCCGACCCTGCTCGAGCCGATGATGGCCGTCGAGGTCGAAACGCCGGAAGACTACATGGGTAACGTCATGGGTGACCTGTCCTCCCGTCGTGGCATCGTCCAGGGCATGGAAGACCAGGTGGGTGGCATCAAGCTGGTCAAGGCGGAAGTTCCGCTGTCGGAAATGTTCGGCTATTCGACCACGCTGCGCTCCCTGTCACAGGGTCGCGCCACCTACTCGATGGAATTCAAGCATTACACCGAAGCGCCGAAGAACGTCGCTGAGGCGGTCATTAACAAGAAGTAATCTGGATCTGGAGCATATAAATGGCTAAGGAAAAGTTCGAACGTACGAAGCCGCACGTGAATGTGGGCACGATTGGTCACGTTGACCATGGCAAGACGACCTTGACGGCGGCGATCACGACGGTGCTGTCGGCGAAGTTTGGTGGTTCGGCGAAGAAGTACGACGAAATTGATGCGGCGCCGGAAGAAAAGGCCCGTGGTATCACCATCAACACGGCGCACGTTGAATACGAGACGGCCAACCGTCACTACGCGCACGTTGACTGCCCGGGACACGCCGACTACGTCAAGAACATGATTACCGGCGCTGCCCAGATGGACGGCGCCATTCTGGTGTGTTCCGCCGCTGACGGCCCGATGCCGCAGACCCGCGAACACATCCTGCTCGCCCGTCAGGTGGGCGTGCCCTACATCATCGTCTTCCTGAACAAGTGCGACATGGTCGACGACGCCGAGCTGCTCGAACTCGTTGAAATGGAAGTGCGCGAACTGCTCAGCAAGTACGACTTCCCGGGCGACGACATCCCCATCATCAAGGGCTCGGCGCTGAAGGCCATGGAAGGCGACAAGGGCGAAATCGGCGAAGGCGCCATTCTGGCCCTGGCCGATGCTCTGGACAGCTACATCCCGACCCCGGAACGTCAGATCGACAAGCCCTTCCTGATGCCGGTTGAAGACGTCTTCTCCATCTCCGGTCGCGGCACCGTGGTGACTGGTCGTGTCGAGCGCGGCATCGTCAAGGTTGGCGAAGAAATCGAAATCGTTGGCATCCGCCCGACCGTCAAGACCATCTGCACCGGCGTGGAAATGTTCCGCAAGCTGCTCGACCAAGGTCAGGCTGGCGACAACATTGGCGCCCTGCTGCGCGGCACCAAGCGTGAAGAAGTCGAGCGTGGCCAAGTGCTGTGCAAGCCGGGTTCGGTGAAGCCGCACACCCACTTCAACTCGGAGGTGTACATTCTCTCCAAGGACGAAGGCGGTCGTCACACCCCGTTCTTCAACGGCTACCGTCCGCAATTCTACTTCCGCACCACCGACGTGACCGGTTCGATCGATCTGCCGGCGGGTGTGGAAATGGTGATGCCGGGTGACAACGTGGCGATGACGGTCAAGCTGATCGCCCCGATCGCCATGGAAGAAGGTCTGCGCTTCGCCATCCGTGAAGGCGGTCGTACCGTCGGCGCCGGCGTCGTCGCCAAAATCATCGAGTAACACCAGTTTGCGGGCGGAGAGAATCTCTCCGCCCGTGTTCGCTCTTTATCTCGCTCTTTGGGAACCGCAATGCAAAGCCAGAAAATCCGTATCCGCCTGAAAGCTTTCGACTATCGCCTGATCGATCAATCCGCCCAGGAAATCGTCGATACCGCCAAGCGTACCGGCGCCGTCGTCCGTGGCCCGGTGCCGCTGCCGACCCGCAAGCAACGTTTTGACATCCTGCGTTCGCCGCACGTCAACAAGACTTCGCGCGACCAGCTGGAAATCCGTACCCATCAGCGTCTGATGGATATCGTCGATCCGACCGACAAGACGGTCGATGCGCTGATGAAGCTGGATCTGCCGGCTGGCGTGGACGTCGAGATCAAGTTGCAGTAAGTATCAAACTGCAGATATAATCTGCGGTTTTTCGGGGGTGGCCGATAACGGCTACCCATTTTGCGTCAACATCGGTCGGCCAATCGCAGCCGACGATGAGGAGAATAACCATGAG
>Ga0209793_1001321_pt1 | contig 16557 bp, 16 predicted proteins | sample EBPBio122009_DNA_FD_185863 | JGI IMG/M metagenome (GOLD analysis project Ga0209793, IMG submission 185863) | Wastewater treatment Type I Accumulibacter community from EBPR Bioreactor in Madison, WI, USA - Reactor 1_2/2/2009_ DNA (SPAdes) (version 2) | ecosystem: Engineered > Bioreactor > EBPR >... | reverse complement strand
GCCGGACATCTCCCCCTCAAGGGGGGAGATCGGCTGTCATCGCGGCTTTCGCCAATCGCCGACGTTTCAGAACAGGCGGCGTCGTTCAAGCTGCCAATCTCCCCCCTTGAGGGGGAGATGGCCGGCAGGACAGAGGGGGGTCGATGCAGAACCATCTCGGCGGTGAAGCTGGGTGCGCAACGGGCAAAATCGCGACAGCCGCGTGCCCCTCTCCTGCGAAATCAAGCGCTTGGCGGCGCGTGTCTCGCCCTTCGGGGTTGCGCGCCGCTAAGGCGCTGATTTCGCTTTCTCCCCCGCCGGGGGGAGATAAGGCAGGCGCCTCCATTCTCCACTCTTGCGGGGTGAGGCGCGATTTGAGCAGCAAACGAAAAGCCCCAAAAACTGGCTTTTCGAGTGACGAACGCCGGCGGGCCGGAAGGGGGCCGGTTCGGGGCGCCGGCAGCTCCGCACCGGGGCTGAGAACGGTCATGGCGATGGCTCGAAAAGCCATTTGACCGGCGCGGGGGCCAATCGCTACAGGTTCTCCACACACAGGAGGATAGATCATGAATCCATCAGGACAGGTCGCCATCGTCACCGGCGGCGGATCGGGACTAGGCGAGGCGACGGCGCGGGCGCTGGCCGCCAAGGGCGCCAAGGTCGCGGTGTTCGACGTCGGCGCGGAGCGCGCGGCGAAAGTGGCGGCCGATATCGGCGGCATTGCGGTGAAAGTCGACGTGTCGAGCGCCGAGGCCGGCGAGGCCGCGTTCGCCGAGGTCGATAAGCAGTTGGGACCGGCGCGCATCCTGGTCAATTGCGCCGGCATCGGCATCGCCATGAAGACAACCTCGAAGGAAGGCGCGCATCCGCTCGACATCTATCGCAAGGTGATCGAGGTCAACCTGATCGGCACCTTCAACATGATCCGGCTGATGGCGGTGCGGGCGGAAAAGACCGAGCCGCTGGCCGGCGGCGAACGCGGCGTGATCATCAACACCGCGTCGGTGGCGGCCTATGACGGGCAGGTCGGGCAGGCCGCCTATTCGTCGTCGAAGGGCGGCGTGGTCGGCATGACGCTGCCGGTGGCGCGAGATCTCGCCCGCTCGGGCATCCGGGTGTGCACGATCGCGCCCGGGCTGTTCAAGACGCCGATGATGGCCGGCCTGCCGCAGGAGGCGCAGGACTCGCTCGGCGCGCAGGTGCCGTTCCCGCCGCGGCTGGGCGACCCGAAGGAATATGCGGCGCTGGCGCTGCAGATCGTCGAGAACCAGATGCTGAACGGCGAGACCATCCGCCTCGACGGCGCGATCCGCATGGCGCCGAGGTGAGGGTGTGAAGCGGCGTATGTGCGAACGTTGAATCACCCCCACCCTTGTCCTGCGCAACTACCCCCACCCCTTACCCCTCCCCCTTGAGGGGTAAGGGGTGGGGGTAGCGGTAGTGGGGAGCATATGGGCGGGGGCAGCAATTTTTTGACGGGCCATGACTGAACCGAAAAAAGACGTGATCCGGACCACCGACGCCGAAAGCATTCGCACGGCGCGGACGCTGTTGCGGGCGTCGCGCCACGGGGCGATGGCGGTGATCGAGCCGGGCACGGGCGCGCCGTCGGCGTCAAGGGTCGGGGTGGCGAGCGATACCGACGGAACGCCGCTGATCCTGATTTCCGGCCTGTCGGCGCACACAGGAGCGCTGATGGCCGACCGGCGCTGTTCGCTGCTGCTGGGGGAGCCGGGCAAGGGCGATCCGCTGGCGCATGCGCGCATGACGGTGGCCTGCGAGTCGAAGCGGCTGGAGCGCGGATCGGACGACTGGGCGCGGGCCGAGCGGCGCTATCTCAACCACAATTCGAAGGCGAAACTTTATGTCGGGCTCGGCGATTTTGCCTTCTTCCGGCTGAACGTCACGGGCGCGAGCCTGAACGGCGGTTTCGGCAAGGCCTACCGGCTGGGGCGCGATGAGCTGCTGACTGCGGGCGACATGGTGGCGTTCGCGGCGGCCGAACAGTCCGCGCTCGACCATATGAACCGCGATCATGCCGATGCGGTGGCAAGGCTCGCGGCGCATTTCGGCGGCGCGACGGCGGGCGGATGGACGATGACCGGACTCGACGCCGACGGCATCGACCTGGCCGACGGCGACAGGATGTTGCGCATCTTCTTCGCCGAACCGCTGGCCGCGCCCGGCGACGCCCACAAGCGGCTGGTCGAGATGGCGAAACAAGCGCGGCTGGCGCTGGACAACGCGGCGAGACCGCGGCCGGCATGACCGGCGCAAGGCTGACCCGCATCGAGGATGCGGACGACCCGCGCATCGCCGCCTATCGCGACATCCGCGAACGCGACCTTGTCGGGCGGCAGGGCAGGTTTGTCGCCGAGGGCAAGGTGGTGGTGCGGGTGCTGCTGGAAGCCGGGCGGTTCGAGCCGGAATCGCTGCTGCTGCTGGAAAACCGGGTCGACGGCGCGGCCGAACTGATCGCGCTGGCGCCGCCAGACCTGCCGGTCTATGTCGCCAGCGCCGCGGTGCTCGACGCGGTGGCGGGGTTTGCCATGCATCGCGGCATCGTCGCCATCGGCCGGCGCGGGGCGACGCAAAGCGCCGGCGCGCTGATCGCGTCGCTGCCAAACGAGGCGCTGGTGGTGGCGGCGGCCGGCATCGCCAACCATGACAATATGGGGTCGATCTTCCGCAATGCTGCGGCGTTCGGGGCGGATGCGGTGCTGCTCGATCCGGGCTGCTGCGACCCGCTCTACCGCAAGGCGATCCGGGTGTCGGTGGGGGCGGCGCTGAAGACGCCGTTCGCCATCGCCGACAGTCTCGAGGAGATGGTCGGCGCGCTGGCAGCGGAAAATTTCCGCATTGTGGCGCTGTCGCCGTCGGGGCCGGTCGATATCGCCAATGTCGAGGCAGGCGGGCGCGCGGCGCTGCTGCTGGGCACGGAAGGCGAGGGGCTGCCGCGCGGCATTCTGGACCGGTTTCAGTCGGTGCGCATCCCGATCGCGCCGGGCTTTGACAGCCTCAACGTCGCCGCCGCGTCGGCGGTGGCGCTGCACCGGCTGTGGCGCGGATAGGCCCGAACCGCGAAACGGTCTATTTGGCGGACGCCGCCTTCTGCAGCGCCTTGACGCGGTCGGCGAGGCTGACGATCCGGTCGGCCCCGGCGGCCGACCCGGCGTCGTCGGCGAGAATTTTGCGGATCGGCGAGTCCGGGCCTTCCAGCATCGCGGTCATGTTGACGACCTCGGCGGCGAGGTCGTTGATCTGCTCGCGCAGCAGGGCGCTGGAGCGGCGCTCCTCGTTCCAGTCGTCCTGCTTGCCGCGCTCGAACTGCTGGACGTCGCCCTTCAGCTTCTTGTTTTCGCGGGTCATGGTGACGAGGCGTTCCCGCAGCTGGTCCTTCTCGGCGTTCAACCTGGTCATCGCCTTCTCGATATCGCCGCCGGTGGCGCCGTTGAGCAGGCCGGTCATCTGCAGGTGCATGTCGGCGAGCTCCGCCTCGAGCCCGATCTTTTCAGCCTCGATCTCGACGAGGCGGGCGTCAAGGTCGGAAGAATGTTTCGCGCCGCTGGTCTGGCCCTCGCGCAGCCGCGCCATCTCGGCCTCGCGGCGCTCGAGCTTGTCCTCGCGGTCGGCGACGGTCTTCAGCAGCCGCTCGACCTTGCGGTCGAGGTCTGCGGCGCGGCGGCGCTCCTGCTTGAGCGCGTCCTGCGAGGCCTTCGCCTCGGCGGCGACTTCGCGCAGCCGCTTGTCGGAATCCTTGCGCTGCATGCGCAGATCGCCGATGTCGCCGGACAGTTTTTCGAACTCGGCCTCGCGGGCGACCAGCGCCACCTGGCGGCTGCTCGAGGTCAGCGCCGCCTCGTCATACATGCGGCCGAGTTTTTCGATCTCCAGCGCTTTCTGCTCGAGCACCCGGTCGGCGTCGGCGAGGCGCGCCGACTGCTGCTGGACCTCCGCCTCGCGGCGGCGAAGGTCGGTGCGCAGTTCCGATCCGCGGGCTTCAAGCTCCGACAGCGCGCGGTTCTTCTCCTCGCGCTCGGCGGCGAGCTGCTTCAGCTCCTCGCGGTTGCGGTTGATCTCGATAATCTGCGACGACGCCTTGTCGCGGAACGACTTGATGCTCATCTCGAGCCGGCGCGTCGACATGGCGAATTCGGCGCGCATGCGGTCCTTGTCGGCCTGGATTTCGTTCATGGTGAGGGGAACAGACGCCTCGATGCGCTTGCGCGTCAGCAGCACGGCGCGGCGCCAGATCGCCGGAGCGACCATCAACGCCAATGACAGAGCGGTCAAGAAGCCTAACGAAAAGAACAGGATAGACTGGATCAACGTCGGGTCCCGCAACTGAAAAGGGCGCTGTCCCCGCGCCCGTGAGAAGCCGTAAATGTGCCACGCCGGGACAGGATAAATCCAGCCCCGGCGCGGTTATCCTGTCTTTAACCCTAACGATGCGGCGATCAGGCCGCGGGATCAGAAGGGGTTCCAGGTCGGCCGCTGCGTCATCTTCAGGTAGCCGACATTGACGCCGAGCCTGGCGCCGACGCCGGTGCGCACCGGCACCAGCAGGACGCGGCCGTTCTTCATGACGTTGAAGCCGAGCCCCGCCAGCACATAGGCAGAGCCGGAAACGCCGCCGAACCGCTTGTAGAGCGCATCGACAGTGTCGAGATTGTAGACTAGGATCATGGTGCGCGAGCCCTCGCCGCCATAGTCCCAGCCGATCGACGGGCCCTGCCAGAACACCTTATGGTCGCCGGCGTTCTTGGTGTAGAGCATGCCTTCGCCATAGGTCAGGCCGCCGATCAGCGCGCCCGAGCCTTCCTCGCCGAGCACATAGCCGTTGGGCAGCCCGTAGGACGAAAAGATCTTCTCGACCAGCGTGGCGAGGCCGCCGGATGTCTGGCCGAAGAAGCTGTGGCCGGAATCGATGACCTCCTGGGCCGTGTAGGTGTCGCTGGCGCGGGCCTCGACCGAAGCGAACGCGACAGAGGCGACAATGGCGGCCGCAACCGCGAAGGCGCGGATCATAGGGCCGAACAGGTTCTTCATGGGTTTATTCTCCCTTTTGGGAGCACTGCTGAATGACGCCATACGCCACCGGCTCTGCGGCCGGTTGACGTTCGACCCCGAAACTACGCCTCAATTCTTTTTCAACCATTAACAGAAGGTTTCCGCGGCAAATTGGCTGGACTTTGGCGATTTCTTGTCGGCGGTGGCGGCGCTGTGTATCAAAAATAAAAAAGCTCGCAGCTGATTCGGATCCGTTCCGCACATCGGCGAGGGCGTTCGCACAAGGGGCACAATCGACAATGGCCGATCTATTTACGCTGAGCGCCGGCGATCTCGCCGCACTGTTGTGCAGCCGCGTCTGCCACGACATCATCTCGCCTGTCGGGGCGATCAATAACGGGCTCGAACTGCTCGATGAAGGCGGCGCCGACGAAGACGCGATGAAGCTGATCCGCACCAGCGCGCGCAACGCGTCGGCAAGGCTGCAGTTCGCCCGCATCGCGTTCGGCGCCGCCGGATCGGCCGGCATGCAGATCGACACCGGCGACGCGGAAGCCGTCGCGGCCGCCTATATCAAGAACGAAAAGCCGGAACTGGAGTGGATCGGCGCCCGCGCCCTGCTGCCCAAGAACAAGGTCAAGCTGCTGCTCAACATGATCCTGACGGCGATCGGGGCGATCCCGCGCGGCGGCAAGATCTCGGTCAGGCTCGACGATCTCGACACGACTCCGAATTTCACCATCACGGCGGCCGGTCCGATGGTGCGCGTGCCGCCGAAGTTCCTGGAGCTGCATTCCGGGCAAAAGCCCGCCGAGCCGATCGACGCCCACTCGGTGCAGGCTTATTACACGCTGCTGCTGGCGCGCGAAGCCGCGATGGAGATCTCGATCCGCGCGGGCGCAGAGGACGTGGTCTTCACTGTCAGCTGACAGCCAGCCAACAGCCATCTGCGGGACCCTGGCCGCCGACACGTCTTGGTTGCGCGAGCCGGTCGGTTTTCGAGCCTTTCATGGCAAATTGTTTCCATCCTGCCCTGAAACGCTCGAGGCTGCCGCCTTGGCGTGGCTGCAACCGGCAATGGAAAGTCCGGAACCGGCCATTTGCGACGGTCCGTCGAATTTCGGTTGCGCCCGGCGCGATAGTTCAATTTTTACCATACCCCTTTGATGGATGTTTACGTGACCGCGCTAGCTTGGCTTTTGTGAACCGGCGTTACGTCAAGCGACGCCCAAAACAAGTCTTGGGGAACTGAGCCATGAAACGCTGCATGATCGTCGACGATTCGAGCGTGGTCAGGAAGGTTGCGAAGCGGATCCTCGCAGGCCCGGAACTGGTCGTCATCGAGGCCGCGAACGGCCGTCAGGCGATCGAAATGTGCGCGGCGCAGATGCCGGACATGATCATGGTCGAGGGCGCGCTGCACGACATGGCGACCGTCGATTTCATCCGCCAGGTGATGTCGATCGCAACGACTGTGAAACCCAATGTCGTCGTCTGCTTCAGCCAGTTCGACGTCGCCGCCATCATGCGGACCAAACGGGCAGGAGCGTCCGGCTACGTGCTCAAGCCGTTCAACCGCTCGCATCTGCTCGACCGGTTTCGCGACGTGACGATCGCCGCCTGATCCCGACCCTTACCGCGCACACATGAAAACGGCCCGCATTGGCGGGCCGCTCGACGTCGACGGGGCGAAAAGATCAGGGGATGAAAGGATCAGGCGCTGGCGCGCAGATCGTCGGGCTCGCGCAGCACATAGCCGCGGCCCCACACCGTCTCGATATAGTTCTGGCCGTCGGAGGCGGCGTCGAGCTTCTTGCGCAGCTTGCAGATGAAGACGTCGATGATCTTCAGTTCCGGCTCGTCCATGCCGCCGTAGAGGTGGTTGAGGAACATTTCCTTGGTCAGCGTCGTGCCCTTGCGCAGCGACAGCAGCTCAAGCATCTGGTATTCCTTGCCGGTCAGGTGAACGCGCTGGCCGCCGACTTCGACGGTCTTGGCGTCGAGGTTGACGATCAGGTCGCCGGTGGTGATGACCGACTGGGCGTGGCCCTTGGAACGGCGGACGATGGCGTGGATGCGGGCGACCAGCTCGTCCTTGTGGAACGGCTTGGTCATGTAGTCGTCGGCGCCAAATCCCAGGCCGCGGACCTTGTCTTCGATGCCGGCGAGACCCGACAGGATCAGGATCGGGGTCTTGACCTTGGACAGACGCAATGTGCGCAGAACTTCGTAACCCGACATATCGGGCAGGTTCAGGTCGAGAAGGATGATGTCGTAGTCATAGAGTTTGCCGAGGTCGACACCTTCCTCGCCGAGATCCGTCGTGTAGACGTTGAAACTCTCGGATTTCAGCATCAGCTCGATCGACTGAGCCGTTGCACTGTCATCTTCAATAAGCAGGACGCGCATCTAAATCCCCTTCTCCGTCTCCAGGCCCGCCGTCACGCCGGCCCCAGACACAGATTGCCTGAACCGAAGGTTGCCACCGATTGGTTAACAAAATCTGATTCCGCATCGCAAGCGCATCAAACAGGTTGTAACTTTTTGGGGCAGCCTTTTGAATCTGATAGCGAAACATCTGAACCGAGACCTCATGAATTACGCGAAACTTCCCGCGTAAGTGATTCAAGGGACTCGTTTTGGCCGGTTTCGCTGTTATTCGCTCCACATTTTTACCGGGCCTTAAGCCCTGCTACGTATGATTAACAATGCGCGTAAACGAATGGTTACCGCGTCGACCTGAACGATGAATTTTGTTTACGAACAGGCCAACGTGGTTTCGAGTATGCGCACGGTCCCTTGTGCGGACCTTGTGGTGAGTTGAGTTCGCGTACGGAGTATCGAGTCATGAAATCACGCGAGAACCTCGTCCGCCTGAAACTGTTTCAGGTGAACGAGAAGCGCCGACAGCTCGGGCAGATCGAAATGATGGTCGCCGATTTCGAGCGCATGGCGAACGAGCTTGACGCCCAGATCGCTTCGGAAGAGCGCAAATCGGGCATCACCGATGTCAACCATTTCGCCTATCCGACCTTCGCCAAGGCGGCGCGGCAGCGCCGCGACAATCTGATCACCTCGCAGTCGGGCCTGATGGCCCAGCGCGCCGGCGCCGAAGCTGCATTGACGGAAGCGCAGGCGGAACTGGCAAAGGCCGAGGCGCTGGAAAACCGCGATCCGCGGAGCCGGGACATGGACGGCAGCCGCCGCGCGGCGGCGATCTAAGGCGCAAGCCCGCGCCAAGGCGCGCGGGGCGCATTCGAGACAATCAGACAAAAGCCGGGCGCTGCCGCCGGGCCGGTCGCGCGATCCGATCGCGCGGCTTTTTTTGTTTGGGTCGCCGTGACGTTCTCCAGCAAAAAGCGCATCAGGCTGGCGCGGACGTTGCCCGGGCCGGCCTGAGGTCAAATTCGGCGATTACTGAAGGGGGAGCGTCTAGTGGCGGTATTGCTGGATGCGCGTGGTGCGCAGGCCGGCGAGGCCGTATTCGTCGATCGAGGCCTGCCAGGACAGGAATTCCTCGGTGGTCAGCTTGTAGCGGTTGCAGGCTTCCTCGAGGCTCAGCAGTCCGCCACGCACGGCGGCGACCACTTCGGCCTTGCGGCGGATGACCCAGCGGCGCGTATTCGACGGCGGAAGATCCGCTATCGTGAGCGGGCTACCATCGGGCCCGATCACATATTTGACGCGCGGTCTGACCAACTCAGTCATATTACTCTCTACGCAACACAAACACAGATTACTCAATCTCCGTCACAATACCGCCACAGGTTTAAAATTTGCCTAAGCGCAGAAACGTTGGAAATCAGGCATTTCGGCCGCCGGGAACATGTTTTTTCGCCGTCCGGTTGGCCTCGAAGAGAGCTTGACCTACATTGGCCCGATTGGCAGGACACCACCTGACCAGACGCCAACAAGACCAGCTTTGACGATGAACAGTCTCGACCTTCCCGGACGTCCCGAAGATACCCGCGTGGTTGTCGCCATGTCGGGCGGCGTCGATTCGTCGGTGGTGGCGGGCATTTTGCGCGACGAAGGCTATGACGTCGTCGGCATCACGCTGCAGCTCTACGACCATGGCGCGGCGGTGCAGCGGGCGGGATCGTGCTGCGCCGGCCAGGACATCGAGGACGCCCGCCGGGTGGCCGAGGCGCTGGGCGTGCCGCACTACGTGCTGAACTACGAACAGCGGTTCCGCGAGGCGGTGATCGACCCGTTCGCCGCCAGCTATGCGGCGGGCGAGACGCCGGTGCCGTGCATCGCCTGCAACCAGACGGTGAAGTTCGCCGACCTGCTGGCGACTGCCAGGGAACTGGGCGCCGACGCGCTGGCGACGGGGCACTATATCCGCAGCCGGGCGAACGGCGCGCACCGGTCGCTGCACCGCCCGGTCGACGCCGACCGCGACCAGAGCTATTTCCTGTTCGCAACGACGCAGGAGCAGATCGACTTCCTGCGCTTTCCGCTCGGCGGCCTGTCGAAGCCGCAGGTGCGCGAGCTGGCGGCGAAGATGGGCCTGTCGGTGGCGGCCAAGCAGGACAGCCAGGACATCTGTTTCGTGCCGCAGGGGCGCTATTCCGACATCATCGCCAAGCTGCGCCCCGATGCGGCGACCGCCGGAGAGATCGTGCATATCGACGGGCGGGTGCTCGGCCGGCATGACGGCATCGTCAACTATACGGTGGGCCAGCGGCGCGGCATCGGCGTGGCGGCGGCCGAGCCGCTCTATGTGGTGCATCTCGATTCGGCGCGGGCGCGGGTGATCGTGGGACCGCGCGAGGCGCTGGAGACCCGCAAGGTTGTGCTGCGCGACCTCAACTGGCTGGGCGACCGCCCGGTCGAGGAGATGGCGGCGCACGGCGTCGAACTGTTCGCCCGGGTGCGCTCGACCCGCAAGCCGGTTCCGGCGGTGCTGCGCCATGTCGGCGGTCATGCCGAGGTGGAGCTGTCGTCGGGCGAGCAGGGCGTGGCGCCCGGCCAGGCCTGCGTGCTCTATGACGGCGAGGGCGACGGCGCGCGCATTTTTGGGGGCGGTTTCATCGCACGCTCGGAACGCGCGGCGGAAGCCGAAGCCATGCTGCGCAAGATCGCGGTCTGATCCACCAATAGAAGATACCCCACCCCGTACCCCTCGCCGCAAGGGGGAGGGGGGCGTCGATGGCGAGGCCAGTTCGTCGCGGTTCGCCACGATCGCGGCGTTGACGGCGGGAATACGCTTTCGTCGACAAAGGGCTCGTCCTATCGTGCCGCCAGTCCCGAGGCGGTGCGGCATGAAATTTGTCAGCTACAATATCCAGTACGGGTTCGGCCGCGACGGCCGCTACGATCTGGCGCGGGCGGTCGCAAGCGTCGCCGACGCCGACGTGATCGCGTTGCAAGAGGTCGAGCGGCACTGGCGGCGCAGCAATTTCGACGACCAACCGGAGATCATCGGCCGGCTGTTGCCCGAGCACTACTGGGTCTACGGCCCCGCCTTCGACATGGATGCGAGTTTTCGCGACGGCGGCCGGCTGGTCAACCGGCGGCGGCAGTTCGGCACGATGCTGCTGTCGCGTACGCCGATCCTTTGGTCGCGGCTGCATCTGCTGCCGATGCGCAAGGCGTTCAATCCGCTCAACACCCAGAACCCGGCGCTGGAAGGCATGATCAATACGCCTGCCGGGCCGATCCGCGCGATGTCGCTGCATCTGGGCCATATCGGCGTGGACGAGCGCCTGGAACAAATCGACTTCCTGATGGCCAGGCACCGCAACACGCCGTTCGAGGGCGGGCCGTGGAGCGGGCGCGACGACGAGCCGGGGCGTGACTGGACGCATGGCGAAGCCGAGCCGCAAGCGCCGCTGGACGCGATCTGGATGGGCGATTTCAACAGCGAGCCGGGCAGCCGCGAATACCGGCGCATCGCCGGCGAGGCGCCCTATCACGACAATGCCGTCTACGCTGGCGGTTTTGTCGATCCGCTGGCGCAGCAAGGAGATTTCTACACGCATGAGCGGCAGTTTCGCGGCGCGCGGCAGCGGCGGCGGCTGGACTATTGTTTTGTCGGGGCCGGGCTGGCGTCACGGGTCAGGCGGTCATGGATCGATCACGAGGCGCAAGGCTCCGACCATCTGCCGGTGTGGACGGAAATCGACCTCGATCAACAATCCTAGACGTGTTCGCGCCGCGCGGCATCGGTCAGGCCGGATCTCACTCGCCCAACCGGGCGGGGAAACCAGGGGCGCGCAGATCGTGGCCGGCGGCGTCCTCGAGCAGCTTGACGATCATCGTTGACCAGGCGGCGCCGCCGAAACGGGCCTTGCCTTCGACAAAAATGTCGTTGGTCAAGCCGGCGAGGGCGAGCGGCACGCCGTTTTCGTCGGCCATGCGCATGGCGAAGCCGAGATCCTTCAGCGCCAGGTCCATGGTGAAGCCGATGTCGTAGCTGCCGTTGAGGATCAGCTGGCTCTCGGTCTCGTGGACAAAACTGTTGCCCGAAGAGGCGACGATGGCGCGGTAGGCCTGGCCGAGGTCGAGGCCGCCGGTTTTCGCCAGCATTAGCGCCTCGCCGGCGGCGACGAGATGGATGAAGGCCAGCATGTTGGTGATGACCTTGATGACGGCGGCGGAACCGACAGGACCCATGTGGAAGATGCGGGCGCACATTGCCTCGATCGCCCGCCGATGCGCTTCCAGCACCGATGCGTCGCCGCCGACCAGAGCCGTGATCCTGCCTTCGGCGGCAAGGTGGACGCCGCCGGTCACAGGGCATTCGAGCGCGTGGACGCCGGAGCCGGCGGCCAGCGCCGCCAGCCGCACGATCTCGTCGCGGCCATTGGTCGACATTTCGATCCATACCGCGCCTGGCTTCAGGCCCTGAAGCAGGCCGTCGGGACCGGCCAGCACCGCCTCGCTGACGGCGGGCGCGGGCAGGCAGGTGACGGCGTTGCGGGCGCGGGCGGCAGCGTCGGCGGGACTGGCGGCGACCGTCGCGCCAAGGCTCGCAAGCCGCTGCATAGACGTGGCGTCGCGGTCGAATACCGCAAGCGAGAAACCGGCGCGCAGCAGGCTTGCCGCGAGATGGCCGCCGAGATGGCCGAGACCGATGAAGGCGTAGTCGTGCATGGGATGTCCGGTCGAGGAAGGGGCGCGCTGAGAAGGCCGATCTTTGCGCCGCCGTCCGGCGCGCCGCAAGAGCCTCGCCGACGGGTTGCCGTGGTTAGCAAAACGCCAACGCCGCCGGGCAAATGCGCGGTGCGCAATTCAACCGTATTCAACCTGTGACGGGTAGTAAGCTATCTATCGAAACCTGCCGTTGCGTCAGACAGGGATTATCATGCGCATAGACAACAGTTCCGTTCTTTTGTTCAACGCCGGATCGACCGGCCCGGCCAAGCCTGAGACAATCGAGTTGAGCCGGATGGCCAACAGCCAGGCGGCGGCGCGGGCGGGCATCGTGCAGGGCGAGACGCCCGGCAGCTATCGCGGCGTGTTTTCGGCCGGAACCCGGACGATCAGGGAAGACGTCTACGAGGCGCGCGCCATCACCAGACGGGAAGACGTATTTAAGGACACGGCGATCACCGAAAAGCGCGACGTCCACGGCACGCGCGACGTCTACGAGACCCGCGACGTCTACGAGACCCGTGCGGTCCATGAGGAGCGCGAAGTCTACCAGAGCGATGTGACGACCAGCGGATCGCGCGACCTGCGGCCGTTCGCCAGCCCGAGCAATGCCGGCATCGACACCGGGTCGGACCTGAGGATCAAGGTCGGCGACGGGTCGTGGGCCGAAATCCAGTTCGAATCGTCGAACCGGATCTCCGTCACCAGGGACGGCCAGAAGGTCAATTTTTCCTACACCAGCGGCAACGGTTCGTGGCGCGACGCGCTGGTCAATGCGTTCAACAGCGTCGGCGGCGGCCTGGACGCGTCGATCTCCCAGGACGGCAAGCTCAACCTGACCGCAGACAACAGCCAGTCGATCCAGATCGCCGACGTATCGAACGGCCTGTTCGACTGGTCGCGCGGCCTGGTCGGGGCGCTGGGCCTGAGCGAAGGCACGACCAGCGCGCAGTTCCTTGGCTACGAACAGGTGCAGACCGGCTCCGAGCAGGTGCTGGTCGGACAGGAGCAGGTGGTCGTCGGGCAGGAGCAGTATGTTTCCGGGCAGGAGGATTTCGTCGTCGGCTACAACCGCGAGAAGGTGGGCGAGCGCGACGTGGTGACCGGCTTCGAGAACGTGCTGACTGGCACGACGGAGCGAACCGTCACCGGCGAACGCCAGCTGATCGGCCTGGAAAAATCCGACGATTTCGGCGTCGGCCATCTCGATATTCTCGAAAGACTGTCGTCGGGCGGCGGGCTGCCGCCGGGCTATGTCGACAAACTGTTCGGGACGCTTGAGCCGCCGGCCGAGGACGACAGCGGCGCGATGGCGCCGGCGCTCGACGCCTATGCGGAATCGAAGTCGTTTGCGAGCCGGGAGCCGGCGCCGGCAAACCGCTGGGCCGAGGCGACGCCCGCAAGGACTTCCGACGCGCCGGAGAGATAATTTACCGGCCGGGATCGGGCATCAGCGGCGTCTGCATCATCTGAAGGTGCAGATGCGGCCCGTCATAGGGATGGGCGTCGCACACGGCCTCGTCCAGCTCCACCCCAAGACCCGGCTCGCGCGACACGATGACGTGGCCGTCCTGCCATTCGATCTTCTTCTTCAAAAGCGTGGCGTGAAAACCGTCCCACTGCTTCAGCGATTCGAGAATGAGGAAGTTGGGCAGCGTCGCCGCCACCTGGATGTTGGCGGCGCCGACGATCGGGCCGCAATAGCAGTGCGGCGCGACCTGGATATGCCAGGCCTCGGCCATGGCGGCGATCTTCTTGGTTTCCAAAATGCCGCCCGAGCGGCCGGTATTGGGCTGCAGGATGGTCGCAGCCCGGTTCTCGATGACGCGGGCGAATTCCATGCGGGTGGTCAGCCGCTCGCCGGTCGCGACCGGGATCGGGGTGGCGCGCGCCACCTGCGCCATCACTTCGGGCATGTCGGGGGGCACCGGCTCCTCGAACCAGAGCGGGTCGTAGGGTTCGATCGCCCTGGCCATGCGCAGCGCGCCCGACGCGGTGAACTGGCCATGGGTGCCAAACAGGATGTCGGCGCGGGTTCCGACCGCCTCGCGGATGGCTTTGACCATGCGGGCGGAAATGTCGATGTCGACGAGACGCGGCTGGTGGCCGTCGAAGGCGGTGTAGGGGCCGGCGGGGTCGAGCTTCACCGCGTTGAAGCCCTGGGCGACATATTCGGCGGCGCAGGCCGCGGCCAGTTCCGGGTCGTTGTAGACATTGCGGCCGGATGGCGCGTCCTCGGTGTGGACGCTGCCGGTGTGGGGATAGAGGTAGGTGTAGGTGCGCAAGGTCTCGTGCACCTGGCCGCCGAGCAGCTTGTAGACCGGCTTGCCGGCTTCCTTGCCGATAATGTCCCAGCAGGCCATTTCCAGCGCCGAAAAGCAGCCCATCGCGGTCAGGTCCGGGCGCTGGGTGAAGCCGGAAGAATAGACGCGGCGGAAGAACAGCTCGATGTCGTGCGGATCGCCGCCGAGGAAATAGCGTTCGGCCATGTCCTCGATCAACCTCGCGGTGAGATGGGCGGAGAAGGTGGCGTTGTAGGCTTCGCCGTAACCGACGACGCCGCCATCGGTGGTCAGGCGCACGAAGATGAAATATTTGCCGCCGATGCCCGGCGGCGGGTTGCCGACGACCCAGGTCTTCACGTCGGTGATCTTCATCGGTTGTCCTCCAGGACCATTTCGGCCCCCTTCCAGCCGGTCATGATGGAAGGCGCATTGGTGTTGCCGGTGATATTGCCGGGAAAGATCGAGGCGTCGATGACGCGCAGACCGCCAAGGCCGTGAACGCGCAGCCGCGCGTCGACCACCGATGAGCGGGGGTCGGGGCCCATGCGGCAGGTCGAGACCGGGTGGTAGACGGTGCCGGAACGGCGGCGGAAATCGTCGATCAGGTCGGCGTCGGACTGGACCGCCCGGCCGGGCAGCACCTCGTCCTCGATGATTTCGGCCATCGCCGGCTGGGCAGCGATCCTGCGGACGAATTTCACCGCCGCCAGCATTTCGGCGACGTCGGCCTCGGTGGAGAAGGCGTTGGCGACGATTTTTGGATGAACGCGCGGATCGGCGGAGCGGATCATGATCTCGCCGCGCGAGGAGGGGCGGGCGTTCGACAGGCCGATGGAAAAGCCCGGCCAGGGGTCGGGCGTCAGCAGCGGCCGTTCGCCCGGCTTGGGGATAACGGTCGAAAACGCCTGGAAATAGAGCTGCATGTTGGGGCGCGGCCGGCCGGGATCGGTACGGAAAAAGCCGCCGCCGCTGTTGATCGACAGCGACAGCGGGCCCGAGCGCAGCAGCAGATATTGCAGGCCGACGGCCAGCTTGCCCCACCAGGGCCGCAGCGTCTGGTTGAGCGTCGGCGTGGCGCCGCGGTAGCTGTAGTTGATGCCGACATGGTCCTGCAGGTTGGCCCCGACATTCTGATTGTCGAGCAAGACCGGAACGCCCAGCGACGACAGCAGGCCGGAGGGGCCGACGCCGGACAGTTGCAGTAGCTGCGGGGCGTTGACCGATCCGGCGCAAACGATCACCTCGCGCCCGGCGCGGGCGATCCGGGCGCCGCCATTCCGCTGGTATTCGACGCCGACGGCGCGGCCGCCCTCGAACAGGACGCGGGTGGCGAGCGCGCCGGTTTCGACGCGCAGATTGGGCCGCTTCATCGCAGGACGCAGGAAAGCGCGCGCCGCCGACATGCGGCGGCCGTTCTTGGTCGTGATCTGGTAGATGCCGACGCCTTCCTGCGACGCGCCGTTAAAGTCCGGATTGAGCGGCAGGCCGGCCTGGCCGGCGGCCTCGAGATAGCGGTGGGTGAGCGGATGGACGTCAGCCGACATGTCGGTGACATGCACCGGGCCGCCGACGCCGCGAAATTCGCTTGTCCCGGCGGCATTGTCCTCGATCGCCCTGAAGGCGGGCAGGACGTCGTCGAAACCCCAGCCGGGATTGCCGGCGTCGCGCCACTCGTCATAGTCCTCGGGCGCGCCGCGTATCCACACCATGGCGTTGATCGAGCTGGAACCGCCCAGAAGCCTGCCGCGCGGCCAGTGGTCGGCATTGCCGGCGAGACCCGGATCGGGCTCGGCCCGGTAGTTCCAGTTCACCGCCGGGTCGAAGAAGGTCTTGCCGTAGCCGAGGGGCATCTGGACGTAGAAGCGGCGGTCGGTTCCCCCGGCTTCGAGCACCAGCACGGAAAAACGGCCGGACGCCGACAACCGTTCGGCGACGACCGAACCGGCGGAACCAGAACCGACAATAACGAAGTCATATGTCCGCATGGGCGCAGTGAAGTGACGATCGGCGGCAGGCTACCGCTTTGGCGGCAAACGCGTGAGCGGAAGTTGCGTCCTGAGTTGTGAATATTGCGACGGCGGGCGGATCACGCGCCGATCGCCTCAAGCCCTTCCTCAAGCCATTCGCCGAGCATCGGGCGGTCGAGCAGGTAGCGGGCAGGGCGGATGTCGCGGCGCAGCTT
>Ga0209793_1001319_pt1 | contig 16599 bp, 4 predicted proteins | sample EBPBio122009_DNA_FD_185863 | JGI IMG/M metagenome (GOLD analysis project Ga0209793, IMG submission 185863) | Wastewater treatment Type I Accumulibacter community from EBPR Bioreactor in Madison, WI, USA - Reactor 1_2/2/2009_ DNA (SPAdes) (version 2) | ecosystem: Engineered > Bioreactor > EBPR >... | reverse complement strand
GAGCGTGCTCAGGCTGACCCAGGTACTGCCGATCTGGACCTGGGCGCTGTAGGTCATGCCATCGCCGTCGGGCTCGTTGAAGGCGCCCGCGGGCAACACGTAATCCACAGCGCCGCCGTGGACCGCCATTCGGCCCGGCAGGGTGCCGCTGTTGTAAATCGGCGCGCTGTTGGTGAAGACCTGCAGCGAGAAATTGAAGGCGCGTTCTTCACTGCTCAGATGCCCATCACTGGCTACGACCAACAGTTTGAAGCTGCGTACCGTCTCGTTCGCGGGAACGGTACCACTGAGCGTCATGGTGGCCGGGTTGAAGGTCATCCATGAGGGCAGCGGCAGATGATCCCAGTAGGCGTCTTCGCCCAATTCGCCGCCTCCCGGCGGGACCGCCGGATGGAAGACGCCGAGATACATCGTGTGGGTGATTGGATCGCCATCGATGTCGGTGAACAGATTCGACGGCAGTACGTAGCTGAAGTTTCGCCCGATCTTGCCGACAAGATCGCTCAGCGTCACTGCGTTATTCGTGGTCGGGGCATGGCTGCCGGTCACGACGAGGTTGACGTTGACCGTGCTGGTCATACCCTCGGGGTCTCGCGCGCGGATCTGGACCGCGTAGCTGCCCACGTGGCTGAAGTTGCTGTTGGGCGTGCCATACAGCCGCAGCATGCCGGTTTCGTAGTCCGCCTCCAGCTTGGCCCAGCCGCTCTGCGTGGTGCCTGCGGGATACAGGATCTCGTAAGCGAGCAGGTCGCCTTCCGGATCCTGGAACAGGGACGCCATCGGGATCTGAAGGTTGACGGGTTGGAACACCCTCGCGCTCTGCGTTGGCACGGTCGTGAGGATCGTCGGTGCACGATTGGCCGTGACGGTGAGGTTGAAGGAGAGGAAGGAGGAGGCGCCATCAGGATCGATGGCGGTCAGTCGGATGGCATAGACGGTGCCGCTGGGGATATCGGCCGGCACCTGCCCGGCCAGGCGCAGTTGCGGCGTGCCCTGGTCCTGGGCATGGGTGAAGTTCAACCAGTTCGGCAGCGGCAGGCCGTTGCTCAGGCTGGCGGTGATCGTCAGCGCATCGCCATGGGTGTCCTGGAACACCGCACTGAGGTCGCGCTCGAACAGGTAACCCCGGCCCAGCGTCGCACTCTGGTGGGGGATGGCCGTTACAACAGTCGGTGCGGTGTTGGCCGCCACGGTGAGGGTGACGGTGTGGGTGCGGGTGAGCCCGCCTTGATCGGTGGCCGTCAGGGTGAGCGTATAGGTGCCCGCCACCGGTGCGGTGCTGATCAGGCGCAGGGCCGAGGCATCGGATTGTGGATCGATCTGTATATTGCTGCCGCCGGGACTGATCGCACCGGTAATGGTCAGGCTGTCGCCTACATCCTGGTCCAGGAAGTAGTCGGCCACCGGGAACTCCATCGCCCACGGCCGGAGGGTCTTGATCGTGTAGCCGGTCGGAGCACCCGAGCGCACCGCCGGTTGGCTGTTACTGCCCACCGTCAACATGAAGGTCACGGCGCTGGGCGCGCCGCTAGTACCGTCATCGGCCGTCAGGCGCACGGTATACGTCCCGGCCACCGAGGCGGTACTGGCCTGGAACACGGCCTCGCCGGTGTTGGCATCGACGCTGTAGCTGAGCCAGGCCGGCAACGCGGCCCCGCTGCCCTGCTGGGCGGTGACGGTCAGCAGCTTGCCTTCCGGATCGCGGAACAGGTCCGTCAACCGGACCCTGAACTCGGTGGCCACTCCCGTGCGTACGGCACGGCTGGGCGGCAGACCGATCACCTCCGGTCCCCCATCCACCGCGGTGATCGGCAAGGTGTTCTCACCGTAGCCGCTGCGCGCCACCACATGCGTGCGGTTGCCCGCCGCATCGTAGTCGTAGGTCAGCTCGAACACGCGCTGATTGGTGGTCACATCGTCCTGCACCACCTTCTGCAGCCGGTTGTGGCTGTCATAGACGATCTGGGTGCGCAGGTTGAAGGTCTTGCCGCGGGTATCGCTGACCAGGGCCTGTTCCAGGATGCGGTTGCCCGACTGGTCGTAGGCGTAGGTGTAGGTCGCGGTGGTCGCCCCGGTCTCCTTCAGCTCCTTGACCAGGCCATTGGCGTAGTAGGTCGTGGTGCGGTTGAGATTGCTGCTGTTGGTCTCGCTGGTCAGCTGCCCGGAGGTGGCATCGTAGGCGTAGTTGTAGTCGCGCCCGCTCAGATCGTTGCGGTCGATCAACCGGCCGAAGTAGTCGTAGTCCCAAGTCTGCTCATTGGTACGGACCGTCTCGCCATCACGGTCCACCACGTTGGTGTGCTCCAGCGCATAGCGCTCCAGCGAGCGCCGCCCACCCAGGTCATAGGCGTACTCCATCACCACGTTCATCGGCGTCTGGCTGCGGATCAGCGAGCCCCGGCTGTCGTAGTCGTACTTGTAGGCCTGCCCCATCGCATTGGTGGACTGCAGGCGCTGCCCGTTCTGGTTGAGCACGTAGCTCTCCAGCACCTTGCGCGTACGCGTGTTGCCGCTGGCCGCCGGCAGGTAATCCCCGTGCGCGGTCACCCGGTCCAGCCGGTCGTAGTCCTTGAAGGTTAGGTAGCCCAGCGCGTTCTGCACGATGCGCGCACGGCCCAGCGCATCGTAGGCCGTCAGCGTCACGCTGCCATTGGCATCGATGACCTTGATCTGCTTGCCGGCCCCGTCGTACTCGTAACGGGTCAGGTTGCCATTGCCATCGCGGCTGGCCACCAGCCGGCCCAGCTCGTCGTAGGACCAGCTCAGCTCCGGCCGCTGCCAGGTGCCGGCCTCACTGGTCGTCACCACCCGCACCAAGGGCTGGATCTGCTTCACCAACTGGTTGCGGTCGTTGTACTGGTAGCTGGTCTGGTAGCCGCGAGGATCCACCAGCTCCAGTACATTGCCCCAGCGATCCAGACGTTGGGACAGGTAGTTCACCTGACCTACCGTATCGGTATGCGAGGGCAGCACCATCTGTACGGTGCGTCCCAGCCGGTCGGTGATCTGCCGGGTCACCGCCGTGACGTTTCCCGGACCGACGTACACGCTGTGCGACTCACGCACCTGGTGTCCGCCCAGGTTGTAGCCGTAATCGCGCCAGGCCCCGCCTTCGGCGTTGCTGCGCACCAGGTTGCCGGCCTGGTCGTACTGGTACTGCGCCTGCAAGGTGGCCCCGGGCGTATCGTCATCGCCCTTGGCGATGATCTCGCCGAAGGCGTTGTAGCGCACCGCCTCGCGCTGGTCCGGGGCGCTGGCGCCATCGCGCTGGGTGCGGCTGCTCAGCTGCCGCCCGGCCCCATCGTAGGTGTAGTAGCTGTGCACGGTGGTGTCGCGGCCATCGTTGCCGGACAGCGCATACCAGCTGTGCACCACATGATCGGCCGCATCGTATTGCAGGAACACGCGCTGGCCCTGCGCATCCTGGCTCATCACCGCCCTGCCCTGGCGGTCGTACAGCGTCACGCTGACCTGGTCGTTGGCCGCATCGGCTACCGGCGCACTCTGCCCGCTCTGCAGGCCGTTGGCGTAGCGGGTCACCTGCACCGCGTTGCCGAAGGCGTCGTAGGCCATGGCCGTGTACGCCGAGACCTGCACATACAGCCCTTGCGTGCCCAAGCCGATGTTGGTGGTGCCCAGCAGCTGACTCTCGGCCGTGTTGACCAGGCGCTGCTGTGCGGCTTCCTGCACCCCGCTCACCCGGCCCAGGGCATCGTAGCTGGTACGCGTCTGCTGACCATCCAGATCAGTGATGATCGCCTGCCCGGCCGCATCGTAGGTCCACTGCGTGCTGACGTTGCGCACGCCCTGCGAGCCATCGGCCCGCCCATAGTGCCGTAGTGCCGTCTCGCTGGCCTTGCGGCCCATCGCATCGTAGGTGTAACTGACGATGCGGTCGTAGCCGATCGCGGCATCGCCGCCCGCCGGCGGCGCCGGGGGTGCACTCGTGGTAAGGGCCGCCTGCGCGGTTGCCGTCAGTGCACGCGCGTACTCGCGCACCTGCACCAGTTCGCCCAGTGCGTTGTACTGCGTGGTGGTCACATAGCCTTCGGCATCCACGCTCAGCGTGGCCCGACCCAGCTCGTCGTAGTACTGCCAGCTGTGCGCCCACAGTCCACCGGCCTGATCCAGCAACACCGAGGTACGGGTCAGCTCACCGAAGGCGTTGTAGCTGAACTGCGTGGTGGGTGAGGCACTGGCCGTGGCCCCGGTGGTGCGCACATAGGTGATCGCCGACTGGGTCACCTGGGTCTTCAGGCCGCGCCGGTCGTAGGTGGTGGTCAACACGCGATCATTGGCCGCATCGGCCACCACGGCCGAGCCCGTCATCTGCGACAGCGACAGCACGTTGCCGGCCGTGAACCCGGCGATAGCCGCCGTGTTGAGCTTGGTGGCGTGGCGGCGCAACGTGGTCTGCTCGCCGAAGGCGTTGTAGCCGTAGGCCGTGACATAACCGTCGGCATCGACCTCATGGGCGATCCGGCCCAGGGTGTCATAGACCTTGTAGCTGTAATAGCCGCGCACGTCCTTCTGCACCACCGCCCGCCCCAGGGCGTCGTAGGTCACCTCGATCGTGGGCGCGGTGCCGGTGGCCACCAACTGGCCCGTGGCCGGGTTGACCTGCCAGGCATCGGGGAAGATCGTCCGGATCTGATGGCCGCGATTGTCGTACTGGTACTGCGTGGTGCGCGGCTGCGTACCGGTGGCATCTTCGGTGCGGCTGAGTACGTTGCCCAGCGCATCGTAGGTGATGGTCGTCTTGATCGTGCGGGTGCTGGTGCTCACCACCCCGGTGATGCTGGCCGTGGCCACCGTCACCGAAGGACTGGTCTGCTCCACCATGCGACCGGCCGCATCGTAGGCATAGGTCCACACATGGCCCAGCTTGTTGGTCAGCTGGATCCGTTGGCCCAGACCGTCGTAGACATAGCTCTCGGTCTTGCCCGCCGCATCGGTCACCGATACGACCTGCCCGGCCGCGTTGTAGGTGGTCTGGGTGATGCGTACGTTGGCTTGCTGATTGACGAGCGCTGCGATCGCCGACTCAGTCGGGTTAGTCGTGGGGCTGATCAGCGTGGCGTACTGGCGGCTCTCCACCACCCGGCCCAGGCCGTCGTAGCGCAGCTCGGTCACCGCGCCGGCATCGTCCATGCGGAAGCGCAACTGGCCCGTGGCACTCCACACACTGCGAGTCACGCGATGCTGGATGGGAGCATCGCCGCCGGCGGCGGTGATCGCCGCGGCCACGGCAGCCACCGTCTTGCTCGTGCCAGACGGGATCGTCACCGCATACGCCACCTCGGCCACCACCTGGCCCAGGGCGTCATAGCGCTGTTCGCTCACCGTCCACGTGCTGGCGGTATCGGCCTGCAAGGTGTAACGCGCACGGCCGGCCGCATCGTAGATGAAGGCCGTGTTGCGCAGCGTCCCGTTCATGAACCCGGCCAGCGTGGTGATGCTGGCGGTGCCGGCACGCAAGGCCGGCAGCTGGGCCTCCAACGTAGCGGCACTGATCGGGGTCTCGCGCTCGATACGCTCGACCAGACGACCGGCTTCGTCGTACTTGAACTCGGTGATCAGGCCCGTGCCGGTACCGGCGGCATCGCGCAGGACCGATACCGTGAAGCGCGTGCGCCCGGCCGCATCGCGGACCTGGAACTGTTCGACATTGCGGGCATCATTCCACCCGGCGGCCAGCAGACCGGTAAGTTCCGCTGCTGTGGCCGTGCCGGCCTGCAGCTTGCCCCGCAAGGTCGCATCGACGGTGATCGGGGTGGCATAGGCCCGCTCGCCCACGATATTGCCTGCCGCATCGAACAGGCTCTCGCGCACCGCCCCGAGGGCATCGATCGTATAACGTAGGCGGCCGGCGGCATCGTGTACGCGATACTGCACCTGGTCGCGTGCCGCATTGCCCGTCACCGTGGCCAACACGCCGGCCACGGTGGCCGTGCCGGCTTCCAGCTGCGTGCGCAGCCCCGTCGTCAGGGCCGCAGCTTGTGCATAGGCGATGCTGCCGACCAGACGGCCGGCCGCGTCGTACTGCATCTGACGCACGTTGCCCAAGCCATCGACCAGCAGGCGTACCTGCCCGGCCGCATCCAGCACCCGATAGGTGCGCTGGTCGCGGGTATCGTCGCGCAGATAGGACGCATCCAGGTCGCCAGCATGCAGGGTGCCTTGCAGCAACTCTTGCTCCAGCGTCGCATCCGGCACGAGCAGCGTAGCGAAGGCACGCGTGCCGATCGCACGGCCCGCGGCATCGTAGTAGTGCTCGGCGATCTGGCCGTGCAGGTTGCCTGCATAGCGCAAGCGGCCGTCGCGGTCATAGACCCGATACTCGCTCTGGTCGGTGGCCCCCCAGCTCAGTCGCGCATCCACCTGCGTGATCGTGTCGGTATCGGTCAGCGTGGATGCATTGGTGGGCTGCACGAAGCTGCGTGTGGCCACGAGCCGGCCCGTCGCGTCGTACCAGTTGCGCGTCATCGCCCCCAGCGGATCAATCTGGTAGATCTGCCGGTTGGCCTCGTCGTAGTAGTACCGGCTCACCGCGCCGTTGGCATCGGTGCGGCGGATCACATTGTCGTTGGCGTCGTAGGTGTATGCCGTGGTCAGATTGAGCTTGCCCGCCCCGGGGTCGACCACCTCGCTGGTGCGACGGCCCAGCACGTCATAGCCATACTGGATCGTGCGCGCCGCCGACGTGCCGGCCCCTTCGGTCACACTGACCTGGCTGCCGGCCGCATCGTAGGTGTACTGCGTGCGCAGGTTCAGGCCCGTAGGATCCTGGGCCACCTCCTTCAACCGCCCCTCGCGGTCGTAGCCGTACTGCACCACCCGTCCGCTGGGATCGGTCACCGCCAGTTGCCGGCCCTGGCCGTCGTACTGGTACTGGGTGATCCGCGGCGTACCGGCCGGATCCTCGATCCGGCGCAGTACCCGCCCGGCCGCATCGTAGGTGAACTCCACCCGGCGGCCACTGCCATCGACCGTGGCCGTCAGCAGGCCGCGCGCCACGTCGTACTCATCGCTCTGCGCCGTGATCAGCGTGCCATCGCTGGCCTTGCGCTGGGTCAGCGTCAGCTGGCCGCTGCGGTTGTAGCTGTACTCGGTATAGCCCACCGCATCGGTCACCCGCACCGTCTGCCCATGCCGGCTGTGCAGCGTGCTCACCACCACCCCTTCGGGCGAGGTGACCGTCAGGCTGCGGGCGGCATCATCGTGCGCATAGGTGGTGACCCGGCCCAACGCATCGGTCTGGCTGAGCACACGGCTGTAAGCGTCATACGCCGTGGCCGTGGTCTCCATCCGCCCGGACACGGCCTGGCTGAGGGTCAGCTGCCGGCCCAGCCGGTCATAGGTCAGACTGCGCACCGAGCCGCGCGCATCGGTGCTGGTGCTCAGGCGGCCGAAGGCGTCGTAGGTCGCCGTGCGCTCGCGCTGCAGCGCCGTGCCCACGCCCTCGATCACGCGGGTCTGCAACCCGCGCGCATCGTAGCGGTACTGCGTGGTCTGGGTGGCGGCCGTGCCCACGGCCACGATCTGCTCGCGCAGCTGGCCGAAGGCGTCGTAGCTGTACTGGGTGGTGCTGGCTTCAGCATCGATCAGACTGGCCAGCTGCCCGCGTGTGGTGTAGGTGTACTGCCGACGTGTATCGGTGGCCGCCACGTAGCTCAGCACCGAGATCGCCGCCTGCGCACTGGCTCGGCTGCCCGGCGTGGCCAGGGTGATGCGACCGGTATAGGTGATCGTCTCGCTGGCCTGGCCGAAGGCGTTGTAGCGCGTCTCGGTCACCTCGCCCTGCGCGTTGGCCACATTGCCGCTATCGGCCACGCCACGCACGATGAAGCTCGGACGGCCGGCGGCATCGTAGAAGTACCAGGTCCGGTTGCCGGCCGCATCGATGCTCTCGATCCGCCGACCCAGCACGTCATAGCCATGGCGCACACCATGCTGGGCGTAGACCGCATCCAGCTGCGCCTCGCTCATGCCCGGCAGCACCTGCAGGGCGCCTTCGCCGCTGAGCTCGCCGATCAGTTCATTGAAGGCGTTGTAGCGCAGGTGTCCTTCGCGTACCTCACTGGTGCCTTGGGCCACTTCCGTCTTCACCAGACGGCCGGCTTCATCGTAGGTATAGCGGGTGACCGTGCCCTCGGCGTTGGCCTGGGTCTCCACCTGGCCCAGCGCGTTGTAGGCCATGCGCTGCTCGCGGTACGTCCCGGCCCGGCTGCGCAGCGAGGCCAGAGTGTCGTTGCTGGCCCAGGTCACCGCAGTGGCATAGCGCCGCTCGGCACGGGCGTTGCCCGCCTCATCGAGGATCCACTCGGTCAGATAGCCCTGCGCATCCAACACGCCCGTCTGGTTACCGCGGCCATCGTAGTAGTAGCGCGTGGTCTGGTCGTTGAGGGTGTTGGCGGCCGGGCGCAACTGCACCAGCGTGCCGCTGGCCCACTGGGCCGAGGGCGAGACGGTGGCATAGCGGGTCTGGGTCTGCACCCGCCCGGCGCGGTCGTACTGCACCTCGCTCAGGTAGCCAGCCGCATCCAGCGCACCGATCCGGCGACCGGCATCATCGTAGAAGTAGCGCGCCACGCGTGCGGTGGCGGCGGTGTTGACCGAGTCGGTCGTGCGCACCTGCAACAGGCGATGGGCGCCATCGTAGGTGTAGGTGCTGATCGAGCGCGCGGCACTGCTGGCGATGCCATCGGTCACCGTGGCGATGCGGCCGGCCGTGTCGTAGGTGGTCTCGGTGACACGATCGGTGGTGGTGTTGCTGACGATGCCCAGGCTGTCCACCTGGATGGGCACGACCTGGCCGCTGACCAGCCAGGACGTGGTGGTCAGACGGTTGGCGTACTGGCGCGTGCCCACCACGCGATCGGCGCCGTCGTAGAACGTACGACTGACCGAGCCGGTGGCATCGACCGTGGCCTCCAGCCGGCCCTTGGCATCGTAGAAGAAGTACGTCCGCCCGCCACCGGCATCCTCACTGGCACGCAGCTGGCCGGCACTGTCGTAGTAGTTGAGCTGCGTGCGGGTCTGGGTGCCGGAGCCGGCATTGCCGACCTCGCTGACCGACAACAGCTGCCCGGCCGCGTTGCGCGTCTGCGTGCGGGTCATCCCCGCATCGGTGGTCATGACGATCTGCTGACCCGAGTCCAGGTAGGCGTAGCTGGTGTGGATCGTGCTGACATCGGTATCCGTGCTGCCCACCTGGCGCGCGGTCGTACTCATCAAGCGCCCCATGCCGTCGTAGGCGTAGACGACCTGCTGGCTACCGGCCAGCGCGATGCCCGTCAGCGTTCGACTGGCGCCACGCACCGTGCTCTGCTGGCGCAACAGGCCCTGGGCATCGTAGGTGTAGCGGCTGATCGCGGTGGCCGCATCCAGCACGCCCACGCCCGAGGCGTTGACCGTGGCGTAGTCGGTGCGCTGGCTCAACCGGCCCCAGGCGTCGTAGCTGAGCTCGCTCAGCGTGCTGTTGGCCTTCTGCGTCGCCGTGGCCCACGCCTGCAGGCTGGTCAGGTCGTACGTGCCACTGTAGCTGGCGCCCAGGTACTGCCGCAGGCTGTCCTGCTGGCCGATGCCATGGCCACTGGTGGCATAGCCGAACTCGCTGACATTGCCTACCGCATCGACCACGAAGCGCAGCCGGTCCTGTGTGTCGTAGACATAGCGCGTGGTCAGCCCACCGGTAGGCAGGCTGGCACCGGTGCGATCCGGATCCACGCCCGTGTACTGGGTCAGGCTCAGCAACTGGTTGCTCGCACTCCAGGTGCGGCTGATCGCATTGCCGGCCGCATCCCACTCCCAGGTCACGTTGCCCGCCGCGTCGTAGGCGTAGTCCACCTGCGAGAGCACCGCTGCCCCGCGCACGGTCTTGACCTGGGTGACGTTGCCGGCCGCATCGTACTGGTAGCTGGTCACATCGGACTGGCCCGAGATCGCCGGAGCCGTCAGGCTGGTCAGCTGGCCGGCCGCATCGAAGGCGTATACCCAGCTGCGCCCCAGGCTGTCGGCCACCGTCGTGCTGCCGGTGCCATAGGTGTAGGTCAGCGTCTGGCCCACGCCGTCGGCATCGTTGATGTTGCTGTCCCCGCGCGTGATCGTCTTGAGCCGACCATCGGCCTGGTAGGTGAAGCTGACCAGCGTGCCGTCGCTCTGGATGACCGAGGCCAGGCGCAGGCTGCTGCCCTCATAGCTGTACTGCGTGCGGAACAGCTGGCCGTTGTTGGCCGAGGCGGTGGCGTTCCACTGGTTCGCGCCGGTACGCGGATCCTCGACGCTGGTCACCACATCCGGGGTCAGGTCCGTCACCACGCCCGTCAGCCGACCCTGGCCGTCGTACTCGTACCAGACCTGGCTCCTGAGCACGCCGTTCTCGCGCGTAGCCACCGCACTCAGGCGGCCGGCACCGTCGTAGCCGAACACCAGCGCGTCGCCGCTGCTGGTGCCGTCCTGGCTGCGGATCTGCTGGATACGCTGGCTGGCGTCGTAGTCCACCAGCCAGGTCGTGGGCGTGGTGCCATCGCTGCGCAGGTCACGCAGGTAGGTCAGGCGGCCCTGCTGCACGCCATCGGCGTGGCTGGCATACCCCTCTTCGCGCCGCGTGCTGCCTTCCACATAGCGCCAGTCCGTGCCCGACCAGTTCAGCGTGTCGTGGGCACCGTCCCCGCCGGTGGCCTGATAGGTGTTGGGCGCCACATAGGCAAAATCCTGATAGGCCCCATCCCCAGTGTAGCGGCGCATCACGCTGCCGGCGGCGTTGAGCGTGCCGCTCTGCAGGACCACCCGGCGCTCGAAGCCGGTGATCCAGCCATCGGCGCCGCTGTCGGCCAGTTGGCCCAGGCTGTTGTAGGTCCGCCCCAGGTTAATGCTCAGGCCGCGGAACACCAGGTGCTCATCGCTGCCCTGCCAGACCAGGTTGCCGGTGGCCACGTTCACGTACTGGGCATCGCGTCCCTGCCCCACCCCGGCCCCGCCGCCATACCCCAGCTGGCTCAGCGAGGTGTTGAACAGACCCAGGCCATTACCCGTGAACACTGCCGACATACCCGAACTCCCCGGTCACCCCCGCCTCCTCCATGGACGCTGTCAGGGCCTATCCCTTAACAGTCCCCGGGAATGGGAAGTGGTTTAGGGGCAATAGGGTGGTTCTATCGGAAAGACGGGCCGGGCGGCCAGGTCATCGGCACGACGCCAACTCGCGATATCGACGAACACATACACTCCTAGCCGCGATAACGACCCCTAATCGTTCAATCCGACTCACTGCTCAGAATGTCGGACGTTCGCTAGCAGCGGGGCTTCGCGCCATCAGCAGCTGACGACCCTATGTCAGGGCTCGATATGGTGAGCGGGCACGCTAGTGGAGCGAGTGCCCGACGGGGCACCTCCTTGGGATCATCGCCCATGCGATGGTCCTTCTACTTTCCGGGCGTGTCCTCGACCAGCTTGACCAATTCGCGCTTCTGCTGCTTGGTCAGCGATCCCCACCGCAGCAGCAGCTTGGCCAGCAGATCGTCATCGGTGTATAGAAAGGCCGGCGGAATGCCCAAGGCCTCGGCCAGCTTCTTGGCCGTGGCCGAGCGCGGTTCATGCACGCCACGCTCGTACTGGTTGATGCGAGGGCTTGCCACGTCAGGCTCCATACCGGCCAGGACACCCAGCTGAGCCTGCGTCAGGCCTTGGCTCAGGCGCGCCTGTTTCAGGCGCCTGGCGAAATTCGATCGCTTGTCAGCTGATTCGGACACACGGGCCCCGGGTCACATCCAGATGAAAAGGATGGCCGAAGTGCCTTTCGCTGGATACTAAGTTAATCTTAGTATCCCTGCAATGCGGCCGGCTCCAATGACGCCTCACACGCTGGATGACCTGGGGTTGCCCGGTGCCGTGTACCTGTGGGCCCTGCTCCACGCCCAGCAGCATCGCCTTGCCGTGGCGCCCACGGCAGACCTCGCCATGGAAGCCCTGCAGGTCCTGGCCTCGCACCAGATCGTGGCGTTGCCGGGCGCTGGATCGGGCTGGACGATCGGCCAGCGCCACACCCCCATCGAGGGCATCGCATGGCGGTGGACCTGGAGCGCCTATCAGGCCGACAGTGCACTGCCGGCGGTGGAAGACTTTTTGGCCTCAGTGCCTTGCGATGAGCTGCTGCTGACCTTGGGCGCGGCCTTGTGGCAACGCTTGGTGCAGGATGAGGCCCAAGCGTTCTACGCCGAGCAACTGGCCCGTTGCCAGTTCGATGCTCACTGGCAGCAGGACATGGCCTTTGCCCAGCGCCTGTCCCGTGTGTCGCTCAGTGCTTCGCAATGGCGGTACTGCGCATGGGCGGCGGTCCGCCAAGGTGCCACGTTGGCCCGCCAAGGCGCCCTGCCCACCTCCCGGGTACGCGAAGGCATGTACGGCGAGATCCTGCGACGGGCCGCGGCGGTGGCGGCCGGTCGCTATGGCCGCTGTGGTTTTACCCCGGCGGCAGTGCAGCCGCCCACTGCGCTGGCGCAAGGCTTGGCGTGCCAGTGGTTCACGCTAGGACAGACCTACTGGACCGCCTTGCCCAGCATCGAGGCCCTGCAGCCGGGCCTGATGACCTCGGGCTAGGCGCCTGGATACTTGGGGAATTTCTCGTTGGGATGCTTGGCCTTCCACTCCTTGTAGGCCGCCGTGCCCTCCCAGGCAGTAAAGGACCGGGGTGGACGCCCGCGACCGCTCCAGGTCTCCTGCGTGTGCGGCAGCCAGTACTTGGGGGCGACCTCCTGACTGCCGGCGGTCTTTTTCACCCGCGCCGGGCTGCTGGCCCCCACTGCGGCAACGATCTCGGCCTTTTGCTTGGCGCTGAAATGCGGGTTGTACTGGCCCAGCAGATTCATCACCTCGGCAAAGGCATCGCTCGCCTGTTGCTGGCGAAGTTGGACTTCCTGCCGTTCTAGGTTACGCAACTCTTCCTCAAGCTTGGCTCGAGCCGTGGCGATGGAGTCCAGGGTGGGTTTGCTCATGCGGGGGAATGCCCTCTTTATACGTCGACGGTAAGACTTGAGTGTAAAGGGGTCTCCTCGTTTTCAGTGCAATAAGTGACGGTACGCAAAGCTAGCACTGGCGCGGGGGTGGTCTGGGTAGACCGTTGATTTCATTGACTTTCCTGTTCGCTTTGTAAACGGGTATGGTGGCCTCCCACTTTTGAGGTTCACGATGCAGGGTTGGCACACAACGTTTTTGGGGATGCGTGGGCTCCCCCGCGATATCAGCGACTTCGAGATGAAGGCATTTTTCACCTTCGATGGTGCCGAGCGCGACGCAATCAATGCACGCCGAGGTGATTCCCACAAGCTTGGTCTGGCGCTCCATATTGGTTTCCTGCGCATGAGTGGGCGTTTGCTCGGTGCCTTTCGGGTAATTCCAGTAGCCTTGTGGCGCCACCTTGGCAACGAGCTTGGCATTGCAGCACCAGAAGTCGCCTCGCTGAGAGCCATGTATGAACGCGGGCGCACGCTATTCGATCACCAACAAGTAGCCTGCACGGTCCTTGGATTCCAGTGGATGAGCGAGCACCAGCGCCGCTCACTGGTACGTGAACTGCGCGACGAAGTGGCGCGCTGCGCCGACCGCGATCAGCTACTCGTGCGGGCGCGTCAATGGCTGTACAAGAACAAGCTGGTGATCGTGCACGAGCGGGCAATTCGGACACTGATTGCGGCGGCACTTGCCCAGCTTGAAGTTGAAACAGGCACCGCCATCGCCGCCAGCGTTGATCCAGCAACACTTGATCGCTGGCGAGCCTCAGTTTCAGAGCTGCGCCCAGATGGACAAACCCAGCAGAGTTGGCTATGGGCTGCACCGGCGAAACACTCAACCCGCCAAATCAGCGAGGTACTGGAGCGCATCGACCTGCTTTACACGCTGGACGTTCATAAGCACCTGGCAGACATCCCCGATCTCATCTTGCGCCGCTACGCGCGCCGACTTGTCTCCAGGCCGCCCTCAGCCGGAGCCAAGATCAAAGAGCCAGCGCGCACCGTGGAGGTCGCATGCTTTCTTCGGTATTGCCTGTTCACCACCACAGACCAGTTGATCCTTATGGTGCAGCGCCGGATCGCCGATCTGTGGCGTCAGGCTGCCGCCGATGTCCCCGCTACCGTCAATTGGGCCGCAATGTACAAAACGCTGCTCGGCGAACTTGTTGCCTTGAGCGCGCAAGGTGCGGTGCCAGATGCTGAGTTGCGTGCCCGTCTTGAAGCCTTGATCACCGAAACCCAGAAACGCAAACCACCGAGCAGGGCCTCCCTGGTCCGCGAGGGATTGATTGATGGAATTCGCCCCGTGCGGTCGTTGCTCGTCGCCATTGCAAAGCTGCCCTGGCAGGCCACCGGCGAGCATCCTGCCATCGAGTACCTTGCCAAGCTGCAAGCTTTATATCTCAAAGGATCCAGAAAGCTGCCAGTTGAAGTGGTGGCACCAAGTCTGGGAATGATCTGGCAGGTTTCGATCTCCAGCCCAGACCGGGAACGGGCGTTTCAGGCGTTGGAGGTGGCCACCCTGTTTGCCCTGCGCCGCGCGGTGCGCAATGGCTCGGTCTGGATTGAGCACAGCCTGAGCTTTCGGGGTCGTGCGCGCTTGTTCTTCACGGACGAGCGTTGGCAGGCAGAGTCCAAGAAACACTATGCCCGTCTATCGTTACCCAGCAAGGCTGCCACTTTCTTGAAGCCTTTGCTGGCCAGAGTAACTGCCGGTGTCGATGCGGTGGCCGCTGCAGCCCGCAGTGGCGTACTGCGCGTGGATGATGAACTCCATTTGTCGCCATTGCCCGCAGAGGACGAAGACCCAGAAGTGACCAAGCTGCGCGCGGCTTTGGATCACCGCATCGGTGAGGTTCAATTGCCGGAAGTGATTCTGGCCGTTGACGCCCAGGTGCGCTTTAGCTGGATCATGCTCGGACGTGAGCCGCGCTCTACCGACGAGCTGCTGATGGTCTATGCCGGCATCATGGCCCACGGCACCAGTCTGACTGCGGTCGAATGCGCGCGCATGATTCCGCAATTGTCTGCCACCAGCATTCGCCAGGCCATGCGCTGGGCGCGGGACGAACGGCGTCTGAGCCAGGCCTGCCAGGCTGTGCTGGAATTCATGCAGCGACACCCGATTGCCGCCACCTGGGGGCGGTCCGATTTGGCATCTTCTGACATGATGACCATGGAGACCACCAAACGGGTGTGGCAAGCCCGGCTTGATCCTCGGCGCAACACACCTTCCATTGGAATCTACTCCCATGTAAAAGACCGGTGGGGCATCTTCCATGCGCAGCCCTTTGTGCTCAATGAGCGCCAGGCGGGCGTGGCCATTGAAGGTGTCATCCGCCAAGAAAAGCTGGAGACCAGCCAGCTTGCTGTGGATACCCATGGCTACACCGACTTTGCCATGTCACATGCCCGTTTGCTTGGTTTTGATCTTTGCCCGCGGTTGAAGGAACTCAAACAGCGCCACCTCTTTGTGCCACGCGGCACCAAAGTGCCCGCAGAAATCGCTGCGGTGTGCGAAGCCAATGTCGACGTCGCTTTGATCGAAAAGCATTGGGATAGTCTGGTGCACCTGGCAGCCTCGGTCATGAGCGGACATGCCAGTGCGGTGGCAGCTCTTGCGCGGTTCGGTTCTGCCGCCCAGGGCGATCCAATCTATGAGGCTGGCGTGCAATTGGGGCGGTTGCTGCGTACGGCGTTTTTGGCTGACTACTTTGTCAAGGACGCTTTCAGGAACGAGTTGCGCCGGGTGCTCAATCGGGGCGAGGCTGTTAACGCCCTCAAGCGCGCCATTTATACCGGCCGGATCAGCCCGGCGCAGGCCAAACGTGTCGATGAAATGCAGGCTGTGGCCGATGCGTTGAGCCTGATGGCCAACATCGTGATGGCGTGGAATACCTCACAGATGCAGGCGGTCCTGGATCGCTGGTCGAACCGCCGCCAGGTCATTCCACCGGAACTGATCGGGAAGATTGCGCCCACCAGGCTGGAGAGCATCAACTTGCGGGGTGTGTTTCGCTTCCCGGTTGACCGCTATGCTGACCAAATCCTGCCTTCGCGGCCAAATGCATCGATAACTGGCACCAATGGATGAAACCGACCACGGTTTGACGCCACGAATCGCAGATTTGAAAGTGAACAGGAAAGTCAATGAAATCAACGATCTACCAACACCACCTCCGCGCCAGTGCTAGCTTTTCGTACCGTCACTTATTGCACTGAAAACGAGGAGACCCCAACAGCGTCCAGATCGCCGAGGTCAAGTCCGTATTGCTTGCCCGGCCGGATGCGGCTGATCCGGCAGTGGTGCAGATCATCGCCGAGTGCGACGAGTATCTTGCCTGCGGAACCTGAGATCGAACGAATCTCGTCGTGGCGAGACTAAATATTCGCTAAGTTACTGGATTAGAAAGCGAATTTTGATTCTGTGGGGCATTTTTACACGTATCTCGGCTGAACCCCGAGAAGCTCGACGCCATCGAAAAGCAGCTTGAGGCCACTCCAGATCGCCAGATATCACTGACTGATCCGGATGCACGCTCGATGGCCACGAGCGGCCGTGGAACGGGTGTGGTGGGCTACAACGTCC
>Ga0209793_1001318_pt1 | contig 16607 bp, 16 predicted proteins | sample EBPBio122009_DNA_FD_185863 | JGI IMG/M metagenome (GOLD analysis project Ga0209793, IMG submission 185863) | Wastewater treatment Type I Accumulibacter community from EBPR Bioreactor in Madison, WI, USA - Reactor 1_2/2/2009_ DNA (SPAdes) (version 2) | ecosystem: Engineered > Bioreactor > EBPR >... | reverse complement strand
CGCCGACAGGCTCTCCACCCAGCCGGCCATCATGCGCATCAGCGCCAGATCCTTGTCGATCACCGGCAGCATGTTGGGGCGCAGCACCTTCACGGCCACGTCGCGCTCGCGCCCATCACGGTCGCGGATCACCGCGAAATGCACCTGGGCGATGGAGGCGCTGGCCACGGGCTCGCGCTCGAAGGACACAAAAATTTCGCCCAGGGGGCGGCGAAACGAGCGCTCTATGGTGGCAATGGCAATGTCGGGATCGAATGGTGGCACGCGATCCTGCAGCAGCGCCAGTTCGTCGGCGATGTCGGGGGGCATCAGGTCGCGCCGGGTGGACAGCACCTGGCCGAACTTGACGAAGATCGGCCCCAGGCTCTCCAGCGCCTCGCGCAGGCGCTGGCCGCGCGGGGCGTCCAAGCTGCGGCCTATGGTGATGATGCGCGTGAGCGCGCGCAGCCACGGGTGCTGGAAGCTGGACAGCACCAGCTCATCGAGCCCATAGCGCAACACCACCCAGACGATGCTGATGCCGCGAAAAAAACGACTCATAGACGCATGCGATCCGAAGCACCGGCGCCCTGGCCCATGCGAGCGCCGACGAAGCCGCGCAGCGCCCCGGCAGCGCGTTGCGCGACGGCGGCGAGCGCGCCGTCCTGCTGGACGGCGACAGGGAGGCGGAAGGCAAGGACTATTTCCGTCTTTCCGGCATAGACCACTCCACCGATCATTCCGTCGGCATCTGGGGCTATGACGACAAGGGTTCGGAATATTTCACGCTGAAGGTGCGCGACCTTGCGACCGGCAAGGACCATGCCGACGAGATCGTCAATTCCGGCGGCGGCGGCGTGTGGGCGCCGGATGCGAAGAGCTTCTTCTACACCGCGCTCGACGAGAACCACCGCCCCTCGAAGATCTTCCACCATATCCTCGGCGAGCGGCAGGAAAACGACCGCCTCGTCTATGAGGAGAAGGACGCGGGCTTCTTCATGTCGGTCGGCGGCTCGCTGCTCGACGATTTCATCTATATCGACATCCACGACCACGAGACGAGCGAATACCGCCTGCTCTCCACCAAGGACCTGCTCGCCGCCCCGGCCCTCGTCGCGCCACGCCAGACGGGCCTCGAATATTCGATGACGGAGGGTGGCGACGTCTTCTACATCCTCACCAATGCCGACGGCGCGAAGGACTTCAAGATCTGCCAGACGCCGGTGATCGCACCCGGCCGCGAGAACTGGACCGAGGTCGTGCCGCATCGCCCCGGCACGCTGATCCTCAACCACATGGCGTTTGCCCGCCACCTCGTCTGGCTGGAGCGTCACGAGGGCCTTCCCCGCATCGTGGTGCGCGACCGGATGAGCGGCGAGGAACACGCCATCGCCTTCGCCGAGGAAGCCTATTCGCTCGGCCTGTCGGGCGCGGCGGAGTACGACACCGACGTCATCCGCTTCTCCTACTCCTCGATGACCACGCCCTCGCAGCTCTTCGACTACAATATGGCGACGCGCGAGCGCCGGCTTCTCAAGACGCAGGAAGTGCCCTCCGGCCACAACCCGGACGACTACGTCACCCGCCGCGTCTTCGCCCCCGCATGGGACGGCGAAAAGGTGCCGGTCACCCTGCTCTACCGCAAGGACACGCCGCTCGACGGCTCGGCCCCGTGCCTGCTCTACGGCTACGGCGCCTACGGCATCACCATCCCGGCCTCCTTCAACACCAATTGCCTGTCGCTCGCCGACCGCGGCTTCGTCTATGCCATCGCCCATATCCGCGGCGGCAAGGACAAGGGCTTCGCCTGGTACGAAAACGGCAAGATGGACAAGAAGACCAATACCTTCAAGGACTTCATCGCGGCGGCCGACTATCTGAATCAAGAGAGGTTCACGTCCTACGCGAACATCGTCGCCGAAGGCGGCTCGGCCGGCGGCATGCTGATGGGCGCGGTCGCCAACATGGCGCCGGAGAAATTCGGCGGCATCATCGCGGCCGTTCCCTTCGTCGACGTGCTCAACACCATGCTGGACGACACCCTGCCGCTGACCCCGCCGGAATGGCCGGAATGGGGCAATCCCATCGAGAGCAAGGATTTCTACCAGCTCATGGCGAGCTACTCGCCCTATGACAATGTCGGGGCAAAGCCCTACCCGGCCATCCTCGCCCTTTCCGGTCTCACCGACCCGCGCGTGACCTACTGGGAGCCGACGAAGTGGGTGGCGCGGCTGCGCGAGAAGACCACCGGCAGCGAGCCGATCCTGCTCAAGACGAACATGGGCGCGGGCCATGGCGGCGCGTCAGGCCGCTTCCAGCGGCTGGAGGAGATCGCCTTCGAATATGCCTTCGCGATCAAGGTGGCGGGGAAGATGTAGGACGGAGGGGCGGCGCCGAGAACCTTTCGCTCCGCCCTCCGACGCCCTATCTGATAGGCAAGGCGCAACGGACGGACGATCATGAGCGATACAACGACGGCAGCGGTGGACAAGACCCGCCCCATTCCCTTCGACAACAGCTATGCGCGCCTGCCGGACGCCTTCTTCTCGCCCGTCGACCCGACGCCGGTGGAAGCGCCCCGGCTGATCGCTTTCAACCGGACGCTGGCTGCCGAGCTCGGCCTCGACGCCGATGCGCTGGAGCGGCACGGCGCGGCCTATTTTTCCGGCAACGCGCCGCTGCCCGGCGCGCTGCCGCTCGCCATGGCCTATGCCGGCCACCAGTTCGGCCAGTTCGTGCCGCAGCTCGGCGACGGGCGGGCGATCCTTCTGGGCGAGGTGATCGACCGCAGCGGCCGGCGCCGCGACATCCAGCTCAAGGGTGCGGGCCAGACGCCCTATTCGCGCCGCGGCGACGGGCGCGCCGCGCTCGGGCCGGTGCTGCGCGAATATATCGTCAGTGAGGCGATGCATGCGCTCGGCATTCCGACGACGCGGGCGCTCGCGGCAGTCGCCAGCGGCCAGCCGGTCTATCGCGACCGGGTGCTGCCCGGCGCGATCCTCACCCGCGTGGCGGCAAGCCATATCCGTGTCGGCACCTTCCAGTTCTTTGCCGCACGCGGCGATACGCAGAACGTGCGCGTGCTGGCGGACCATGTCATCGACCGGCACTATCCCGAACTGAAGGGCGCGGAAAACCCCTACCTCGAGCTGCTGGACGCCGTTGCCGGGCGGCAGGCCTCGCTGATCGCCAGATGGCTCGGCGTCGGCTTCATCCATGGGGTGATGAACACCGACAACATGACGATCTCCGGCGAGACGATCGATTTCGGCCCCTGCGCTTTCATGGACCACTACGACCCGCGCACCGTCTTCTCCTCCATCGACCATGGCGGGCGCTATGCCTTCGGCAACCAGCCGATGGTCGGCCAATGGAACATCGCCCGGCTGGCCGAGGCGCTGCTCGCCATTCTCGACGATGATCAGGACCGGGCGGTCGAAGCCGCGAACGCGGCCGTCACACGCTTCATGGACGGGTTCCAGGCGCATTGGAAGACGACGATCCGCGCCAAGATCGGCCTTGGCGACGACGAGGAGGATGGCGACCAGACGCTCATCCGCGACCTGCTCGTCACGCTTTACGAAGAGAAGGCCGACTATACGCTGGCCTTCCGCCGGCTCGCCGACGCGGCGGAGAACGAGACGGCCGACAGCGCCCTCGCAAGCCTTCTGGCAGACCCCGCCGCGCTCGGACCATGGCTCGCCCTCTGGCGCGAGCGGCTGTCGCGGGAGGCCGCACCGCCGCAGACCCGCGCCGCCGCGATGCGCCGGGTCAACCCCGCCTTCATCCCGCGCAACCACAAGGTAGAAGAAGCCCTGACGGAGGCGGTCGACCACGGCGATTTCTCGCTGTTCGAGGCGCTGAACGCCGTGCTGGCAAGGCCCTACGAGGACCAGCCCGTCTTTTCCGCCTTCGCCGGGCCGCCGAAGCCGGGCGAAGAGGTCACCGCCACGTTCTGCGGCACCTGACGGCAGCGCGGGAAAGCCGCCGGCGGGATCATGGCCCGGCGCAACCGCGATGCCCGGCATTGAAGCCTCACGCTTGCGCCCTAGTTTCTCCAGCGTCCCCCCTTGAGCCGGACGTCATGCCGACCGCCTCCCCGGGCCGGCATCGCAAACGGAGATACCCATGTTGCTCACGCTGACCGCCACCTTCATCGCCATCATCGGATTGGTGCTGACGGGTGGAGGCGGATGGCTGCTGTCGCTCGGCGGCAGCCCCTACTATCTCGTCACCGGCCTTGCCTTCCTCGCCACGGCCATCCTCCTCTTCCGCCGCTCGGCGGCGGCGCTCTGGCTCTATGCCCTCATCGTGCTCGGCTCGCTCGGCTGGGCGATCTGGGAAGTCGGCTTCGACTGGTGGCAGCTCGGTCCGCGCGGCGGCGTCATCGTGCTCATCGGCCTCTGGCTGATGCTGCCGGCGATCCGCCGTCCGCTCGGTTTTTCCAGCCCCACCGGCACAGCCTACCCAGCCTCGGCCCTGCCGCTCGCCGTCGCCAGCCTCGTCGCCATCGCCGTTGCCGGCTATTCGATGACGCAGGATCCGCACGATCTGGCAGGCGACCTGCCGACCGACGTCGTGAACGCCACGCCCGCACTCGGCGGCAACGTGCCGGCCGGCGAATGGCACCAGTACGGCCGCACGCCCCACGGCCAGCGCTATTCGCCGCTCGACCAGATCAACACGGACAATGTCGGCACGCTCAAGGTCGCCTGGCAGTACCGGACGGGCGACGTGAAACTGCCCGACGACGTGGGCGAAACGACCTATCAGGTCACGCCGCTGAAGATCGGCGACACGCTCTACATGTGCACACCGCACAACTGGGCGATCGCCCTTGACGCCGCCACCGGCAAGGAGAAATGGAAATACGATTCCAACTCCGGCATGAACCCGGACCGCCAGCACCAGACCTGCCGCGGCGTCACCTTCTATGCCGACCCGGCCGCAACCGCCGGCACCGCTTGCGCCACGCGCGTCTATCTGCCGACCTCCGACGCCCGCCTGATCGCGCTCGACGCGGAGACCGGCGACGTCTGCACCGGCTTCGCGGAGAACGGCGTGCTGCACCTCGAAAAGGGCATGCCTTATAACCCGGCCGGCTACTACTATTCCACCTCGCCGCCCGTCATCACCGACGGCAAGATCATCATCGGCGGGGCCGTCAACGACAACTATTCGACACAGGAACAGTCCGGCGTCATCCGCGCCTTCGACGTCAATTCCGGCGCGCTCATCTGGAACTGGGATTCGGGCAATCCGGACGTCACGACACCGCTGCCGGAAGGCCAGGTCTATACCGTGAACTCGCCGAATTCCTGGTCGGTGTTCAGCTATGACGACGCGCTCGGCCTCGTCTATATCCCGCTCGGCAACCAGGTGCCGGACCAGCTCGGCATGGGCCGCAGCGAGCATGTGGAGAAATACTCCTCCTCCATCGTCGCGCTCGACATCAAGACCGGCGCGGTGCGCTGGGTGCGCCAGACGGTGCATCACGACCTCTGGGACATGGACGTGCCGGCCCAGCCCGCGCTGATCGACATCACCCGCGACGGCGCGACCATCCCCGCCCTCGTCGGCCCGACCAAGCAGGGCGACATCTACGTGCTCGACCGGCGCACCGGCGAGCCGATCATCCCGGTCAAGGAAGTGCCCGCCCCGACCGGCGCGATCCCGGAGGATTTCTCCGCGCCGACCCAGCCGCTCTCCGACCTCACCTTCTCACCACCGCCGCTGACGGAAAAGAACATGTGGGGCGTCACCATGTTCGACCAGCTGGCATGCCGCATCGACTTCCTGTCGATGAAATACGAGGGCCGCTACACGCCGCCTTCGCTGGAAGGCACCATCGTCTATCCCGGCAATTTCGGCACGTTCAACTGGGGTTCGGTCGCGGTCGATCCGGAGCGGCAGGTGATGTTCGGCATGCCGACCTACCTCGCCTTCACCTCCCGCCTCGTACCGCGCGACCAGGTGCCGCCGAAGGGACAGGATGAGAAGGGCTCCGAACAGGGCCTCAACCGCAATGACGGCGCGCCCTACGGCGTCTTCATGGGGCCGTTCCTCGGCCCGCTCGGCATTCCCTGCCAGGCGCCGCCATGGGGCTATGTCGCGGGCACCGACCTTGCCACCGGCAAGATCGCCTGGAAGCACAAGAACGGCACCGTCATGGACATGACGCCGCTGCCGCTGCCCTTCAAGGTGGGCGTGCCCGGCATCGGCGGCCCGATGATGACCAAGGGCGGCGTCGCCTTTCTCGGTGCGGCGGTGGACAATTACCTGCGCGCCTACGACGTGACCGACGGCCGCCAGCTCTGGGAAGCCCGCCTTCCCGCAGGCGGACAGGCGACGCCGATGACCTATACGGTCGGCGACAAGCAATATGTACTGATCGTCGCCGGTGGGCACGGCTCGGTCGGAACGAAGCCGGGGGATTATGTGATCGCCTATACGCTGCCGTAGGAGGTGCAGGCTGCCCCGGCGGACGCACCGGGGCGAAAGCCTCGCGACAGCCGCAACCGCTAATGGTTCCCCGACATTCGAGGAGCCATTTTCATGAAGATCGACGGCAGCGCGCTTTCCGCCTATGCGCTCAATCGGCAGCGTCCGGCCAGCACCGACAACAGCCTTTCCGACGGCTCGGGCGGCGGGCTGTCCTCGGCGCGCAACATCCCGACCGTGGAAGCCGGCCCCGCCGCCATGCCGTCCGGCCTTGCCAATGCGCTCTGGGCCAACAAGGCGGAAAAGGCCGAGCGGGAAAGCGAGAGCCTGCTGTCCGAGTTCATGGAGCTCTCGAAGATGAGCCCCATCGAGCGCCTGCGCAAGGAACTGCTCGAGGCGATGGGCCTCACCGAGGAGAGCCTCGCGCAACTGCCGCCGGACCAGCGCGAGGCCATCGAGGAAGAGCTTCGCCGCACCATCAAGGAACGGCTGGGCGTGGACGAAACCGGACAGGCGGACGGCCAGGCCGCCGCAGGCGCGCCGGAGGAAACCTGGACCTGACCCGCCGTCCCTCTTTCGCGCCGCCAAGAAAGTCGATTGACAAACGGCGCGAAAGGGAGAATATCGCGCTCATGATCAAGAGCACGCACATCGCCGCAACGTATTTTTGGCTGTTCCGATAGGGAGCGGCTGTTCGATCATGTCAACAAGCCGCCATCAGGCGGCTTTGTTGTTTTAGGGCACCTGATGGCAGAAAATCCAAGGAGCCCGAAATGCAAAACACCGTCATCAAGCTCGATCCCCACGCCGTCGAACGCCCGCCGATGCTGACCATCCGCGCCGCGCGCCCGGGCGATCTCCAGCAAATGCTCGACATGATCGCGCTGCATGCCGAATGCCACGGCGACACCGCGAAGATATCCGCCGCCGATCTCGACCGCGACCTCTTCGGCGCCAGCCCCTGGGTCACCGCGCTCGTCGCGGAAGCCGGCGGTCGACTGATCGGCTACGCGCTGCTCGTTCCCCTCTACCGCGCGATGGAAGGCCTGCGCGGCATGGAGCTGCACCAGATCTTCGTGCGTGACGGCCATCGCGGCCACGGCATCGGCCGCCACCTCGTCTCCCGCGCCCGCGAGCATGCGCGCATCGCCGGCTGCGGCTACCTCTCCGTCAGCGCGGCGACCGGCAATTTCGGCGCGCACCGCTTCTACGAGCAAATGAATTTCCGCGCCGGACCGGTGACGGGCATGCGCTACGTGCAGGCGCTCGGCTGAACCGCACTGTTTCAGGCAAGGGAGATGACCATGACAAAGCGGCTGGCAATCGTTCTGACCGAAGGATATGCCGACTGGGAATGCGGCCTGCTGATGGCGACCGCGCGCCACGCGTGCCAGGCCACGACCGTGGTGCTGACGCCCGGCGGTGCGGATGTCACCTCGCTTGGCGGCATATCCGTCACCTCGGCCGGCAAGGCGGAAGATGCCCGGCCGGAGGACTTCGACGTGCTGGTGCTGTGCGGCGGCACGATCTGGCAGTCGGCCGCCCCGCCGGACCTTTCGGCTCCGGTCGAACGTTTCCTTGCGGCCGGAAAGCCGGTCGCCGGCATCTGCGACGCCACGCTGGCGCTCGGCCGCATGGGCGTGCTCGACACGCGGGCGCATACCGGCAACCATGCCGGCCAGTTGCCGGAAACTGTGCCCGCCTATCGCGGCCAGGCGCTATACCGCGATCAGCCCCAGGCCGTCACCGACCGCGGCGTCATCACCGCCTCGGGCGCGGCTCCCGTCACCTTCGCCCGCGAAGTCCTCACAGCCATCGGCCTCGGCTCCCCCGAGCTGCTGGACTATCTCGCCATGTACAGCAACGAGCACCGGCCGGCGCGGGACTGAGTCCCCTACCGCGCCGGGATGGCCTTCAGGTAGGCGGCAATCGCCTCGCGATCCTCCTTCGGCAGCCGCGCCATGTTCTTCTGCACGGAGACCATCGAGCCGCCGACGCTGTCGAAATCCGGGGTAAAGCCGGTTTCGAGATAGCTGACGATATCTCCCGCGCTCCAGCTCCCGAAGCCGCCCTCGGCCGGTGTGATATTGGGGATGCGCCCCTGGCCTTCCGGATTCGGCCCGCCGGCGAGCCATTCGCCGGTCCGCAGCCCGCCCAGCATATCGCGGGGCGTGTGGCATTCCCCGCAATGGCCCGGCCCCTCGACGAGATACTGGCCGTTCCGGACGACCGGGTCGGCATCGGCAAGCTCCACGCGAGGCGCTTCGTTGAGATAGAGGAACTTCCAGCCGCCGAGCGCGAGGCGGATGTTGAAGGGGAACGGCAGGTCATGGCCGGGCGCGACATTGGCGCTCTTCGGCAGGGTCTTGAGATAACCGTAGAGATCGGCGACGTCCTTGACGGTCATGCGCGCATAAGAGGCATAGGGGAAGGACGGGTAGAGATGCTCGCCGTCGCGCCCGGTGCCGCGCCGCATCGCATCGCCGAATTCCGCCAGCGTCCACGCCCCGATGCCGGCCGTCTCGTCCGGCGAGATATTGGGCGCGTGGAAGGTGCCGAACGGACTTTTCAGCGCCAGCCCGCCTGCCAGCACGAGCCGCTGGTCATCCGGCGCGCCGGGTGCGGCATGACAGCTCACGCAGCCGCCGGCGTTGAAAATGCGCTCGCCATTGGCAAGGTCCGGCTCGCCCGCGGCGGCCCATTCGGCTGCCGGCAGCCGCTCCGGCGCGGTAATCAAGACGAAGGCGCCCACGCCGATCGCCCCGAGCGCGACGACACCGCCGAGAATTTTCCTGAGTGCCATGAAGCATCCCTCTTGCCGGCCCCGCGCCGGCAGACCACGAAAGCGCTGCCCCGGTCCGCCCGGAACCGTCAGGGCGGCTGCTTGCCGCGTTCCTTCCCTTCGGCGGGAAGGATGCGGCAAGGCCAACCCTCACGGAACCATCAGCCGACGGACCGGGGCAACGCCATCTCTTTTCCGGTAAACGGCCTACCGCATCTATTTCTTGATGCGGTAGACCTCATGACAGGCCGCGCAATTGGGACCGATCGCACCGAGCGCCGCTCCGACCGCCGCCTGATCGGCCGGCGGGCTGGCCAGCGCCGCATCGGCGGCCTCGACGAGCTTGGCGGATTTCGCCTTGAAGTCGTCCATCGCTTCCCAGATCTTGGGGCTGGCCTCGGTCTCGTGGCCCGTCTCGGAGCCGGCCGGGAACTGCTCGGGGAAGGCCTTCGCCACCTCGCTCATCGTCGCCAGCGATGCCTTGACGACCTCCGCATCGTAGGGCTTCTCGCCCTTGGCGATGCCGGAAAGCGCACCCATGGCGCCGCCCACCTTCTTCATCATTTCCTGACGGACGACCTGCGGCTCGTCCGCCGCCACGACAGCGCCTGCGCCAAGGGCCGCAAGCACGGCCGCAACCGCCAAAGTCCTGACCTTCATCGAGTTCTCCATTTTCTGGCGGCCGGTACGACGCGCCGCCGGTTCGCGATGCGCGGCCATGATTGCATTTTAGGAAGTCGAGGAAAGTAAAATCTTTTTGAAACCGGACCGATGGCTTCAAACCGTTCCCCAGCCCCGCCATACCGTGACCACGGCGATGGCGACGAGCAGGACGCCGGCCGCGCGACCGACGAAGCGGGTGGCGGCGGGGCTGCCGACGAGGGCGTCGCGGCTGTGGGCGGCGGCAAGCGCCAGCCCGCCGTAGACGGCAAGCTGCGTCGCCCAGATCATCAGCAGCATGACGAGCGCCTGACGCCAGAGCGGGCCGAATTCCGGGCGCAGGAACTGCGGGAAGACAGCCAGCATGAAGAGATAGGCCTTGGGGTTCATGAGGCTCGTCAGCGCGCCCTGGCGGAAGCGCGTGGCGAGGCCGCGCCGGTCGAGGCTTTCCACGTCGTCGATGACGATGGAGCTGCGGAAGAGCTGCCAGCCGATCCAGGCGACATAGGCCGCGCCGAGAATCAGCAGCGCATTGAACAGCTTCGGCGCGAAATGCAGCAGCATGCCGACGCCGAGGGCAGCATAGAGCGTGTGCACCAGCCCGCCTGCCATGATGCCGAAGGTGGCCGACAGCCCCGCCCTGCGGCCGCCGGAAAGCGAGCTGGCCAGCACGAAGACCATGTCCATGCCCGGCACAACGATGATACCGGAGACGAGCAGGAAGAAGAGCCAGAGGTTTTCGCTGTAGGTCATGTCAGTTGGCCATTGCCTTTTTGCGCGCCGCAGCCCCGTGCCGCCTTTTGTTTCAAGCGCTTGATCCTATGCTATAATGGAGGTCAACTGACAGGGACGTGTCAGTTGTGACGAGGCAAACCATTGCGCAAGGCATCGCGGCTCTTCGAGATCATCCAGATTCTGCGCCTCGCCCGCCAGCCGGTGACGGCGGCCGAGATCGCCGGGCGGCTGGAGGTGACGGTGCGCTCGATCTACCGCGACATCGCCGCGCTGCAGGCCATGCGCGTGCCGGTCGAGGGCGAGCGCGGCATCGGCTATATCCTGCGCCCCGGCTTCGACCTGCCGCCGCTGATGTTCTCCATCGAGGAGACGGAGGCCGTGGTGCTGGCGCTGGCGCTGCTGGAGCGCACGGGCGATGCTGAATTGCAGGCGGCCGCGAAACGGGTGGGCGACAAGATCGCCGGCGCGGTGCCCCCACCGCTGCGCCAGACGCTTTCCGCCCGCGCCCTGCACGCCTGGGGCACTGTCCCGCGCCAGCCCGAGGGCATCGACCTTGCCACCGTGCGCCGGGCGATCCGCGACGAGGAGACGCTGCTGATCGACTACCGCGACGAATATGCCCGCGCCACCGAGCGCACCATCCGCCCCATCGCTCTCATCTACTATTCGGAGACGGCGAACATCGTCGCCTGGTGCGAGCTGCGCCAGGCCATCCGCAACTTCCGCGCCGACCGCGTGGAAGCCTGCGCGGCGACGGGGAGATATTTTCGAGGCGAAGGCGATGGGCTGCGGCAGCTCTGGATCTTCGGCTGGGCGGAGAACCGGGCGGCGGGCGGCGCTTAATCGGGCCATTCCTCGCGCGGCCATTGCCGCGCCGTGTGGATGATACGCAGGATGAACAGGGTTTCCCGCCCCTCGGCCATCTCCATGCGATAGGCGATGACATAGGGAAGACCGTTCACCGACTTCTCATAGGTGCCGCCAACCCGGCCCGGGCGGCCGACGGCGCGTTCCCCCAACAGAGCCGCTGCCGCATCGATGCGTTCGGCCAAAGATCGCGCTGCTGCGGGATCGTCCTTCGCGATGTGGCGGACCTGCTGCTTGAGGTCATCGAGGGCAGCGCGGGACCATCGTACGGATCGCTTCACGACCGGTCGCGCTTGGCCGCGTCGATCACGGAGGAGAGTTCGGACATGGCTTCCTCATGCGACACCGTCCGCCCCTTACGAATGTCCTCCAGACCTTCATTGATACCCTCGACAATCGCCAATTCCCTGGCGACATAGGCCGAGACCGCCTCGGCAGCGAGGAAGGAGCGGCTGCGGCGCGTGTCGGCGGCCAGCCTGTCGAGCTTTTCCTTGATATCCGCGCTGACACGGATCGTCATCGTCGTGCTGCTCATGGGTCACCTGTATTCGTTTGTGTACATCCTAGCACGACATCACACCTGCGGGCAAAAACGAAAAACCCCGGCCGTTTCCGGCCGGGGTTTCCAAAATCCGAGAAGCCGAGGCTTACTTCGTTGCGGCTTCGTAGCGCTCCAGGACGTAGTCCCAGTTGATCAGGCTGTCGACGAAGGCTTCGAGGTACTTCGGGCGGGCGTTACGGTAGTCGATGTAGTAGGAGTGTTCCCATACGTCGACGCCGAGGATCGGTTCCGCGCCGTGGACCAGCGGGTTTTCACCGTTCGGGGTCTTGGAGATGGCGAGCTTGCCGTCCTTGACGGAGAGCCAGGCCCAGCCGGAGCCGAACTGCGTGGTGCCGGCGGCGACGAAATCGGCCTTGAACTTGTCATAGCCGCCCAGATCGCTGTCGATGGCCTTCTGCAGCGTGCCCGGCAGGCTCTTGCCGCCGCCGCCCTTCTTCATCCACTTCCAGAAATGGACGTGGTTGTAGTGCTGGCCGGCATTGTTGAAGAGGCCCTGGTTGGTGCCGTAGGACTTCTTGACGATCTCCTCGAGGGAGAGGCCCGCGAGGCCCGCTTCCTCCGCCAGCTTGTTGCCGTTGTCGACATAGGCCTTGTGGTGCTTGTCGTGGTGATATTCGAGCGTCTCACGCGACATGAAGGGGGCGAGCGCGTCGTAATCGTAGGGAAGCGGCGGAAGTTCGAAAGCCATCGTGGTGTCTCCTCTTTGTTTGCCGCAATTCCGGAGGCCGAATGCTCTCGGCCGGTGCTGGAATTGCTCTGGCGACGGAATTTTGTGAAGGAAATCCGTGAGCGGAACATAGGAGCGGCAACCGGAAGAGGCAACCGCCCGCCTTCCAAATTTTCCTGCCATACGGCAAAATCCTTCCGATTTGCCGTGTCCGTTCAAGGGTGGACGAAACGCCGTTCCGGCGAGCGGCGTTTCGTCTTCCTCTTCACGCGTCGCCGTTCGAATGCGCCCAGTCGAAATAGAGATCGCGCGCCTTGGCCGTGACGGGACCATGCGCGAGTTCGCGATCCTCCAGGCGCGTGACCGGCACGACCTTGGAATAGTTACCCGAGGTGAAAATCTCGTCGGCGGCCGCGAAGTCGGCGGGGGTGAGCGTGGTCTCGATCACATCGAAGCCGGCTTCCCGCAGCAGGCCGATGACGCGCGAGCGCGTGATGCCGGCCAGGAAGGTGCGGTTGGCGGCGGGCGTGAAGACGACGCCGTCGCGCACCATGAAGATGTTGGACGAAGCGGTCTCGGCGACGTTGCCCAGCATGTCGCGCACCAGCGCGTTGTCGAAGCCACGCCTTCTGGCTTCCACCAGCATGCGGGCGTTGTTCGGATAGAGGCAGCCGGCCTTGGCGTCCGTCGGCATGCATTCCACCGTCGGGCGGCGGAAGGGCGAGACGGTCAGCGAGGAGGCGGCATTGGGGTCGCCCATCGAGGCCTCGAAGAGGCAGAGCGCGAAGCGGGTGGAGCCGGCATCCGGCGCGACGACGCTGATCGGCGAGCCGTGTTCGGCCCAGTACATCGGCTTGATGTAGATCGCCGTCTTGCCGTCGAATTTCTTGACGCCTTCCCAGGCGAGCGCCTCGATCTCCTCGGAAGAGACGGTCGCGGAAAGGCCGAGCGCTTCGGCCGAGCGGTTGATGCGCTGGCAATGCAGATCGAGGTCCGGCGCGATGCCGTCGAACCAGCGCGCGCCGTCGAAGACGGTCGAGCCGAGCCACATGGCGTGCGAGGTGGGGCCGATGAGCGGCGGGTTGCCCGAAATCCATTCGCCATCCACGAAGGTCCAGGTGGCGGAGCGCGGTGAGGTATCGACTGGCATCTTTCTTCTCCTTTAGCCCATCAAGGCCCGACCGGGGTCAGCGGTCAAGTCCCGCCTGCCTTCCGCCAGCGCGCGCCGCTTGTCCATTCAAGATGTTGAATGGGTGCATCAGGCCTTGTCATGAATGGTGCGGTTGAGGGCTTTCCGGGCGCATGCGATACAGCAGGGAAAGGGAGAAACACGATGCGCGCGATGTATTACGAAGCCTTTCAGGCGACACCGGATATCCGGGTGCTGCCGGATCCGACGCCGACAGCCGGCGGGGTCGTCATAAAGGTGGAGGCGACGGGGCTTTGCCGCAGCGACTGGCATGGCTGGATGGGACACGATCCCGATATCAGGCTGCCGCATGTGCCGGGGCATGAGCTGGCGGGCAAGGTGGTGGCGGTGGGCAAGGCCGTGCGGCGTTTTCGCGAGGGCGAGCGGGTGACGGTGCCCTTCGTTTCCGGCTGCGGCCATTGCGGCGAGTGCCGATCAGGCAACAGCCAAGTCTGCGAGGAGCAGTTCCAGCCCGGTTTCACCCATTGGGGGTCCTTCGCCGAATATGTCGCCATCGACCATGCCGACCACAATCTCGTGCACCTGCCCGAGGCCATCGACTATGCCACGGCCGCCAGCCTCGGCTGCCGCTTCGCCACCTCCTTCCGCGCGGTGGTGGATCAGGCGCGGGTGACGGGCGGGGAATGGGTGGCGGTGCATGGCTGCGGGGGCGTCGGCCTTTCCGCCATCATGATCGCCGCCGCGCTCGGCGCGAACCCCATCGCCATCGACATTGCACCCGAGAAGCTGGACTTCGCCAGGAAGATGGGTGCGGTCGCGGCCATCGACGCCCGCGCTGTTTCCGATGTCGCCGAGGCGGTGCGGGAGATCACCGGCGGCGGGGCGCATGCCTCGATCGATGCGCTCGGTTCGCCCGTCACCTGCTTCAACTCCATCAAGAACCTGCGGCGGCGCGGGCGGCATGTACAGGTCGGGCTGATGCTGGCCGATCACGCGACGCCGCAGATTCCCATGGCGCAGGTCATCGGCCACGAGCTGGAGATTTACGGCAGCCACGGCATGCAGGCCTGGCGCTACGACGCCATGCTTTCGATGATCGAAAGCGGCAAGCTTGCGCCGCAGAAACTGATCGGCCGGCATATCGGGCTGGAGGAAGCCGTGCCGGCGCTGATGGCGATGGACCGGGCGACGGAGCTGGGGATCAGCGTGATCACGCGGTTCTGAGGGGTTGCGCGCAAGGCAATCGCCCCTCATCCCGCTGCCGCGACCTTCTCCCCGCAAACGGGGAGAAGGGGCAAGAGGGGGGGCTTTCCCATCGCGAAATGCCGGCGAAGGGAAAGAGGCCTTGCATCCTTCCCTTCGCCCCGCTTGCGGGGAGAAGGTGCCGGCAGGCGGATGAGGGGCACGACAGAGAATTGACATTCGCCGCCCGATACCCGCCAATCGCCATGAAAGCGCAGGAGAATCGCCGCCATGTCCCATGCCGCCTATGTGTTCGACGCCTATGGAACGCTGTTCGACGTGCACGCGGCGGTGCGGCGCCATGCGGGGGATGTGGGGCCGAACTACCAGATATTCTCCGAGATCTGGCGCGCCAAGCAGCTCGAATATTCCTGGACGCGGGCGCTGATGGGCGCTTACGCGGATTTCTGGCAGCTTACCGAACAGGCGCTCGACTACACCTTCCAGCGCATCGGCGGCGTCGATCCGGCGCTGCGGCAAAAGCTGCTCGACGCCTACTGGAAGCTCGACTGCTACCCGGAAGTGCCGACCGTGCTGAAGGCGCTGAAGCAGCGCGGCGCGCATATCGCCATCCTGTCCAACGGCTCGCCCGCCATGCTGGCCTCGGCGGTGAAGAACGCCGCGCTCGATACGGTCATCGACGACATCTTCTCCGTCGATGCACTGAAGACCTACAAGACCGCGCCCTCCGTCTACGATCTCGTGACGACGAACTACCGGCTCTATCCGAATGTCGTCTCCTTCCAGTCCTCCAACCGCTGGGACATCGCCGGCGCCACGAAATTCGGCTTCCGCACCGTCTGGATCAACCGCGCCAACATGCCGGACGAATATTTCGATCTCGGCCCCTCGCTGATCCTGCCCTCGCTCGAAAGCCTCTGACATGGCCTGGTCCGCCGCCCAATATCTGAAATTCGAGGACGAGCGCACGCGCCCGGCCCGCGATCTGCTCGCCCAGGTGCCGGCCGATCTCGTCGCCGGCACGGTCTATGATCTCGGCTGCGGCCCCGGAAATTCCACGGAACTGCTGGTCAATCGCCTCCCCGGCCGCGGCGTCAAGGGCATCGACAATGCCAGCGACATGCTGAGAGCCGCCCGAGATCGCCTGTCGGGCGTCGATTTCGTCGAATGCGATCTGGCGAAATGGCGCCCGCCGGAACCCGCCGCGCTGCTCTATGCCAATGCCGTCTTCCAGTGGCTGCCGGATCACATCACGCTCATCGCCAACCTGATGGACGGGCTTCGCCGCGGCGGCGTGCTTGCCGTGCAGATGCCGGACAATCTTTCCGAACCCTCGCACCTGCTGATGGAGGAAAGCGCGCTGGCCGGCCCGTGGAAAAGCGCCTTCGAGGCCGGTACGCCGCGCCGCAAGCCGCTGCCCGCCCCGGCCGCCTATATGGATGCGCTCGGGCCGAAGGCAGCGCGGGTCGATGTCTGGCACACCACCTACAATCATCCGATGGCGGATGCCGCCGCAATCGTCGAATGGGTGAAGGGCACGGGGCTCCGGCCCTATCTCGAC
>Ga0209793_1001317_pt1 | contig 16629 bp, 15 predicted proteins | sample EBPBio122009_DNA_FD_185863 | JGI IMG/M metagenome (GOLD analysis project Ga0209793, IMG submission 185863) | Wastewater treatment Type I Accumulibacter community from EBPR Bioreactor in Madison, WI, USA - Reactor 1_2/2/2009_ DNA (SPAdes) (version 2) | ecosystem: Engineered > Bioreactor > EBPR >... | reverse complement strand
TCCGGAATGTCGGTGATTTCGAGCTTGCGATCGTCGAGGAGCTGGAGAGCGCGCATTGTGTTCTTCCGTGTAAAAGGTCGGGCCGCCCGCTTAGGCGGGTTCGGCCGTCATGACAAGGCTGGCGTTCTGGCCGCCGAAGCCGAAGGAGTTGGACAGAACCGCCGTGACGCGCGCATCGCGCTTCACATTCGGCACGACGTCGAGTTGGATCGTCGGGTCGGGGTTCGTGTAGTTGATGGTGGGCGGCAGGGTGCCGGTCAGCATGGTCTGGATCGAGAACACGGCCTCGACCGCGCCGGCGGCCGTCAGCGTGTGGCCGATCATCGACTTGTTGGACGAGACCGGGATATTCGCCAGCTTGTCGCCGAAGACGGTCGACATGGAAAGATATTCCATCTTGTCGTTCTCGGGCGTCGAGGTGCCGTGGGCATTGATGTAGCCGATGCCGCTTTCGTCGATGCCGGCGTCTTCCAGAGCCGCACGGATCGTCGCGATGGCGGGGCCACCATCCGGCGAGGAGCGCGTGCGGTGGAAATGATCGGCCTTCTCGCCGCAACCCTTGAGGATGCCGAGCACCTTGGCGCCGCGGGCAATGGTCGATTCCAGCGATTCCAGCACCAGCGTCGCCGCACCTTCGGCAATGACGAAACCGTCGCGATCCTTGCTGAACGGCTTGGAGGCCTTGGTCGGTGGGTCGTTCTGCGTGGAAAGCGCCGAGAGGAGCGCGAAGCGGATCAGCGCCTCGGCCGTCACCGAGCCGTCGGTGCCAACAGTCAGCGCGCGGTCGGTGCGGCCCTGGCGGATCGCCTCGACGCCGAGCTGGATGGCCGTCGCGCCGGAAGCGCAGGCAGTCGACAGCGTCACCGGAAGGCCGCGCGTGCCGTAGCGATCGGAAAGCCGCTCGGAAATGGAGCCGAAGGCCCAGGCCTCATGCAGTGCCGGGCTGGGATTGTCGCGCAGCACGGCGAGGAAGCGGTCATAGGCATCGCCCGGACGCTGCGAGGCCGGCGCGCGGTCGGCAAGCGCGAAGCGGTCGCGCCAGTCCGGCTCGATCGGCGGGGCAGCGAGGAAGAGCGGGCCGCCGAACTCGCCGGAGATACCAGCCTGCGCCAGCGCCTCGTCGGTCGTTTCGCGAGCGTAGGCATAGGAGCGCTCGACCGGGTTTTCGACGGGCACGTCGATGAAATCGACCGTGCCGGAAATGCGGGTGTTCAGCCCGTCGACCGGGAAGCGGGTGATGTCATGGATACCCGAAACGCCGCCGGTGAGCGCGGCCCAGTTGTCCTTGAGGCCCTGCCCGAGCGACGTGACGACGCCCATGCCTGTCACGGCGACGATGGGGCGGCCGAGATGATCCCTGTAAGCGGCATTCGTCATGGCCGGAACCTCACTTCTCTGCGGAAAGGATTGCGACGCCCTCGCCGCGCGAATGGCCGACCGTCGTGACGACGGCGGTGGCGGCGGGAGCGCTCATGGCGGCCTCGACAGCCGTATCGAACGGCGCGACCTTGACGCCCGCACCGAGCGTCAGCGCGGCAAGCGACAGGCCGAGCGGGAACTGCGCTTCGAGCGACTGGCCGATGACGGCGCTGTAGCCGCGCAGGGCGCTGCCGGCGAAACGCTGGTCGAGCCAGGCCTTTTCCCGGGCCGTCGCGTCATGCGCGCCGGATGCGCCGGAGAAGACGACCGTCCCGTTGCCCGCCGAAGCGCCTTCGGCAAGGCGTTCCAGACGCGCTTCCAGCCGGCCTTCGTCACGCGAGCCGCGATCGCCGCCGATGGCGTCGATGGTCGCGTAGATGCGCGCGCCACGGGCTTCCGCATGTTCGCGGGATTCCAGGATGAGGAAGGCAGCGGCCGAGCCGGTGATGATGCCGCCGCCGGCATTCTCGTCACGCGACCAGAGCGGCGTCCAGCCGCCGGTCGCATGCGCGCCGATGGCTTCGAAAAGCAGAATAACATCCTGACGCTCGGCAACCAGAGCGCTGCCGACGAGCGTATGCGTCGACTGGCCGGAACGGATGCGGTGGAAAGCGGTCTCGACGGCGCTGATGCCGGCAGCTTCCTCGCCCATGAAGGTACGCGACGAACCGGTGACCTTGTGCACGATGGAGATATTGCCCGCGAGCAGGTTGGAAAGCTGGGCGAGGAACAGCGTCGGGCGCAGTTCCGTGGTCAGCTTCTCGTTGAGCAGGCGCTCGCGGTCGTTGCGCTTCAGGCCCTCGTCGACGATCAGCGAATCGACCGTGATGTCGCGCTCGCCGCCGCCGGCCGCCACGATCATGTCCATCGTGCCGCAGGCATCCGCGTCGTCCTTGAAACCGGCATCGTCGAGCGCCAGGCCCGCGGCGAAGACGCCAAGACGCTGCCAGTTTTCCATCTGGCGCTGGTCGCCACGCTTGGGTATCTGCTGGTTCCAGTCGATCTCCGGCATCGGATGGACCGGATAGGGCGCAAAGCGCTCCGTATCGATCTTCAGCTCCGGAGCCTTTGCGCTCCCCAGAATCTGCACATGGGCCTCGGCCCCGACACCGTGACAGGTGACGATGCCGACGCCGGTGATGACCACATCGTTCTTCGCCTTCGCCATGCTCACTTCCCTTCAGCAGACGCTGCCAGCGCCTCGAACAAACCCACCTCGCCCGCGCGCTTGCGCACGATATCGGCCAGCGGCACCTCGGCAAACGGCATGGTGCGCAGCTTGAGCTGCGCGTCGCACACCTTCTTGCCGGCCGACGTAATCTTCGTCTTCGTCACCGCGTAGCCCGATCCGTCATGCTCCAGCACGGCCTCGATGTCGAGTACCGCGTCGGGCTCGACGAAGGTGCGCATCTTGGCCCCGTCGACGCTCATCAGGAAAGGCATGGCCGCAAAATCGGATGCCGCCAGCACGAGGAAGCCGGAGGCCTGCGCCATGGTCTCGATGAGCAGCACGCCCGGAACGAGCGGCATGCCGGGGAAGTGGCCCTCGAAGACCGGGCTCTTGGACGGAACGACGGAACGGGCCTTCAGCACGCGGCGCGCGCCATCGACGGCTTCCACCCGGTCGATCATCTGGAAATATTCTAGCAGCATCGGATATGCCTCCGCCGAAAACCGAAAGGCCTGCCGAAGACGGCAGGCCGATAGCCCCTTGCGCCGGGATCGTCCGGAACAGCGCCGCCAGCGGCGGCCGGGCGCCGTATGATCAGGCCTTGGCGGCCCGCAGTTCGTCGATCTTGGCGCAGAGGTTCTTCAGGACGAAGTATTCTTCCGTCGCGACCTTGCCTTCGTTGACGTCCTGCGTCCACTTTTCCAGCGGGATCTTGATGCCGAATTCCTTGTCGATCGCAAAGACGATGTCGAGGAAGTCCAGGCTGTCGATGCCGAGATCGTCGATCGTGTGGCTTTCCGGCGTGATCGTCTCGCGATCGATCTCGCTCGTTTCAGCAATGATGTCGGCAACCTTGTCGAATGTAGCAGTCACGCCCATACCTCATGAATCTATAGTTGGGGCGATCCTATATGGAAATCCGACGCGATTGCCAATGGGGTTGATGAGGGACCCGCATGGCTCGCGCGTCTGTGTTGCGCAAAGACCATGGCTGCGGCCCGCCGTCAGACCGCGACCGAATGCCGGCCGCGCCCGCTCGAAAGATGCGCGTCGAAGACCGCCGCGACCGTGCGGGCGAAGGGCCGCCCTGTCGCCGTCAGGACAAACCGGTCCCCCTCGATACGGCAGAGGCCATCCCTGTCCGAGGCAGCGAAGCTGCGCGCCTCCGTCCGGATCGCCGGCGCAACGGCCGGATGGCGAGCGGACAGCTCGGCGAAGGAGAAGCCGAAATCGCACATGACGCGCTCGATCACATAGGCGCGGGCACGGTCCTCCTGCGTCAGCGCATAGCCGCGCACGACCGCGACGCCGCCCTCCTCCACCCGGCGCAGATATTCCCCCGTCGCCGGCATGTTCTGGAAATAGCCCTGCGGCAACTGGCCGATGGCCGAAGCGCCGAGGCCGATCAGGGCATCCGCCCGGTCGTCCGTATAGCCCTGGAAATTGCGGCGCAGCGTCCCCTCCCGCGCGGCGACGGCGAGGCGATCGGCCGGCAGAGCGAAATGGTCGATGCCGACGGCCTCGTAGCCGGCCGTGACGAGCATCTCCGCCGCCATCGCCATCTGGGCGAAACGCTCGGCGACGCCCGGCAGGGCGGCCTCGTCGATCATCGTCTGGTGCTTCTTCATCCACGGCACATGGGCATAGCCGAAGAGCGCGACCCGATCCGGCGCGAGCGAGACGACGGCGCGAACGGTCTCCGCCAGCGTCTCCATCGTCTGGTGCGGCAAGCCATACAGGATATCGCAGTTCACCGACCGCACACCCCTTTCCCGCGCCGCTTCCACGACGCCGCGCGTCTGCTCGAAGGTCTGGATACGGTTGATCGCCTTCTGCACCTTCGGATCGAAATCCTGGATGCCAAGGCTGGCACGCGTCATGCCGATGGCGGCGAGCGCATCGTGCCGGGCCTCGTCCAGATCGTTCGGGTCCATCTCCACCGCGATTTCAGCGTCGGGCGAAAAGGCGAAGTGCCGGTCGAGACAGTCCTTCAGCGCCACCATGTCATCCGGCCGCAGCAGGGTCGGCGAGCCGCCGCCGAAATGCAGGGCCGTGACGGGCGCATCCCGGCAGACACGGCTGCCGATGGCCGCGATCTCGGCGTGCAGCCCCTTGAGATAGGCTTCGACCGGCTCGTAGCGCAGCGTCTGCTTGGTGTGACAGGCACAGAACCAGCAAAGACGGTCGCAATAGGGAATGTGCGCATAGAGCGACAGGCGATTCGCCGCTCCCAGTGCCTCCAACCCCTGCAGATAGGCCTGCGGACCGATACTTTCGTCGAAGTGCGGCGCCGTCGGATAGCTCGTATAGCGCGGAACGGGGGAAGAAAGGCGTGTCACGAGTGCGTCCTGCATGGGATTCTCCTTCTGGGAAGGGAAATAACCCCGAAACGATCTCGGCTATTTGATTTTGATCAAGTGAAAGCCGAGAGGACTGCGCTACGATTTGACAATAGTCAGGAAGCGCTATTTTGCCGCGAGGCGGCACGCTTTATGTTCATGCTTGCGTGCGATAGCACGGCGTCATTGTGCCGTCAGGCGAAAGGGAAAGTCGATATGGAAGTTCGCCGCCAGGATATCCATAATTCCGATATTCCGCTGGTCTGCCGGGCCTGCGAGGCACGTCACGGCGGCGTATGCGGCGCTCTGACGCCCGAGCAGCTGACCGAGCTGAACAGACACTCCTTCCGCCACCGGCTGGAAACGGGCGCCGAAGTGATCGGCCAGGGCGAGACGGTCGTGAACTATTCCAACATCATGCGCGGCGTCGTGAAGCTGACGAAGGTGATGGCGGACGGCCGCCAGCAGATCGTCGGCCTGCAGTTCGCCCCCGATTTCCTCGGCCGCCCTTTCCTCGAGGAAAGCGCGATCACGGCCGAAGCCGCCACCGACAGCGAGGTCTGCAACTTCCCGCGCAACGTGCTCGACCGCCTCGTCAAGAAAACGCCCGAGCTGGAGCACAAGCTGCACCGCCAGGCGCTGAAGGAACTGGACGAGGCGCGCGACTGGATGCTGACCCTCGGCCGCAAGACAGCGCAGGAGAAGGTCGCAAGCTTCCTCTATCTCATCGCCATCCATATCGACCCCGAGAGCGTCGATACGTCCTCCTTCGACCTGCCGCTCTCGCGCGCCGACATCGCCGATTTCCTCGGCCTGACCATCGAGACCGTCAGCCGGCAGTTCACCAAGCTGCGCAAGGAAAACGTCATCCGCATCGAGAACAACCGCCGCGTCACCGTTCCCGACATGGACCGGCTGATGCGCCACGCGGGCAACGACTGAGGCAGCCTCAACGCGCGATGACGATCCGCGTATTGGCAAGGCCATGAGTGTTGGCGAGCTGGTAGAACGTCGCCGCATTGTTCGGCGAGAGCCGTACGCAGCCATGCGAGGCGGGGCGGCCAAGGCGCTTGGTGTCGAAGGTGGCATGCACCGCATAGCCGCCGTTGAAGAAGATCGCGTAGGGCATCGGCGCATTGTCGTATTTGCGCGAGCGATGGTTGAGCGAGGCCCATTTCGCCTTCCAGCTCCCCGTCGGCGTGCCGAAGCCCTTGCGGCCCGTCGAAACGCGCCAGCGATGTTTTACGACGCCGTTCTGGGTAACCACCATGGTTTGCGAAGAAAGACTGACCTCGGCCGTCAGGTTAGCGGCAAGAACGGCCTCCACCTGGAACAGGACAAGAAGGAACGCGACCGCGGTCGCAAGCAAGATACGCATGACTTCCCCTCTACTCGATTGCACCTGACCTTTCCGCCAGGTCTCATAACGAGACAGAGTATAGACGTTTCAGCCTTCCACAATATTGACGGGGGCGGCGAAAATTGAGCGAAGGTGAAGCGGAAATCATTAACGGACGGGATGGGGCGCCGGATACCTGCCAAGGCCGGCAATGCGACCGAGAATACATGCCTTGAGGACAACGACGACAAGGATCGCAATTCCGATACCGGCGAGGATATCAACGAAATAATGACTGCCGCGCGAGATCGCCGAGACAGCCATGCCGATGTTCAGAATGACCATCGGCCATTTCAGCACGCGGACCGCCGACGCCGCCCATGCGCAAAGAAAAGATACTTTAAACAGCCCTCAAAATAGGCTCATGCCGGCGGCGGCCAGCAACACGGCAACGGCGAGAACGGCGCAGGCCCCGGAGAAGACGCGGAGCGACAGGTCGATATCGGCGACCGTTGCCACGGTGCGGCCGCTGGCGTTCATCATCGGCTCGTCGACGCGCACTCCGGCATAGATGCGCGGACCGGCAAGGCCGATGCCGAGCGCGCCGGCCATCGCCGCTTCCGGCCAGCCGGAATTGGGCGAACGATGGAGGCCGGCGTCACGCAGCGCGGCGCCGACCGCGGCTCGCGCCGCCGCCCTGCCCTTGGCCGCCCATGCGCCGGCGGCGATGAATAAGATGGACAGGCGGGCCGCCGGCCAGTTGGCGAGATCGTCGAGGCGGGCGGAGGCCCAGCCGAAATCGAGATATGTCGCGTTCTTGTGGCCGATCATGGAATCGGCCGTGTTTAGCATCTTGTAGGCGAAGAGGCCCGGCAGGCCGAGGAGCGCGTACCACAGGGCTGGCGCGACGACGCCGTCGGAAAAGTTTTCCGCAAGACTCTCGATGCCGGCGCGGCAGATTGCCGGTTCGTCCAGCGTCGCCGGGTCGCGGCCGACGATCATCGACACCGCCTGCCGACCGCCCTCGATACCGCCTTCGCGCAGGCCGATGGAAACGGCGCGCACATGATCGTGAAGGCTTTTCTGGGCGAGAAAGACGGCAACGACCGCGATCTCGATGACTGCGCCGAACAGCCCGAACGTCGCCAGAAGCCGGTGCAGGACGATACCGAGGAAGACGCTGGCAGCAAGCAGCACGGCGATGCCGGCAGCGCCGTTGAAGCGCCGCGTCTCGGCGGAAAGGCGCTTTTCGTTGAAGAGCCTGTCCATCGCGCCGATCGCCTTGCCGAACAGCACGACCGGATGCGGCAGACGCCGCCAGAGCGCATCGGGATCGCCGACGAGGCGGTCCAGCACGAGCGCGAGGAACAGGATGAAAAGCGTCTCGCTCATGGTTCAGCCCATCACCTCGCCGAGCGCCGCGGCCAGCCGCGCGTCGGACGCCGCATCCGGCGCAAGGCCGAAGCGCAGCCAGCGAGGATCGTAGTCGAAGGGCCGCACCAGAATGCGGTGGCGGCAAAGGCCCTCGTGGATGGTCGCCGCCTCGGCGTGGTCGACCAGCGAGAACAGGCCGGTGCCGCCGGCAACCGCGAGGCCCGCAGCCGCGAGCGCCATGTCGAGCGCGGCCTTGCGCTGCGCGATATCACGGCGGATGCCCGACGTATCGGAAGCCATGAGGGTCGTCGCCATGGTCAGGGCGGGGCCGGAGACGGCCCAGGGACCCAGCCCGTCCTCGATGCGGTCCAGCACGGCCGTTTCGCCGATGACGAAGCCGAGCCTCAGGCCCGCAAGACCGAAGAACTTGCCGAAGGAGCGGAAAACCATGAGGCCGGGCATGCCGTCGCCGGCAAGAGGCGCGATGCAGGCTTCCGGGCGCATGTCGCCGAAGGCCTCGTCGACAACGAGGAGGCCGCCGGCCGCCGCAACGCGGGCGTGGAGAGCAAGCAGTATCTCACGCGGGAAAAGGCGGCCGTCCGGATTGTTCGGGTTGACGACGACGACGAGGCCGTGGGCGTCCGTCACGGCATCGAGGCTCCCGACGCAATCGACCGCCACGCCGGCATTGCCGAGCACGCGGGCATATTCGCCGTAAGTGGGGACAAGCACCGCGGCGCGGCGACCGGTGGCGACCAGACGCGGCAGGAGCTGGATGACCGACTGCGTGCCGGGAACCGGCAATGGCTGCGCCCTCGCCGCGCCGTAATAGCGGGCGGCGGCGGCGCGGGCCGCGTCCTGCCGATGACGGTCCGGCAGACGGTGCCAGGCGGCGATATCGACCGGTGGAAGAGCGACCGGATTGGGATTGATGCCGGTGGACAGGTCCAGCCAGTCCTCCGGCCGGCCGCCGAAGCGCGCGGCGGCGGCGGCGATGCCGCCGCCATGGGCGATGCGCGGCGCGTTCATGCGGCCTCCGGCGCAAGGTCGATCAGGTGCATGTAGGAGCCGCTGACGGTGTCGCGGCGAAGACCGGCATGGCCGAGGTCCTCGCCCATCGCATCCGTGACGGCGAAAAGCCGGTCGGCCGCCCCCTCGTGCACGACGGTCGAATAGTGGAATTCGTGCGCGGTCATCGGCGCGGCAAAACCGGAGCCGGCCAGCGGCACGACACGGCGATAGCCGAGATGGCGGCGACGCTCGGCAAAGCTGGTGACGAGCGGCAACAGGCCGAGCATGCCATGGCGGGTTCCGTCCGCCGCAACCAGCGCTTCCCCCAGAACCATATAGCCTCCGCATTCGCCGTAGATGCGCGCGCTCCGGCGCGCCGCTTCCTGCATGCCTTGGCGGAAACGGCCGGCATCGGCAAGGGTCGCGGCATGGAGTTCCGGATAGCCGCCGGGCATGTAGACGGCGTCGGCGTCGGCGGACGGCGGCTCATCGGCGAGCGGCGAGAAGAAGGAAAGGCTCGCCCCGGCTCCGCGCCAGCCGGAAAGCAGATGCTCATAGCTGAAGGCGAAAGCCCGGTCGCGGGCGATGGCGATCCTCTGCCCGAGCGGCGGCAGGCACGAGGCGGCCGGCGCGAAAGGCTGCGCCGCGCGCGTTTGCGCCACGGCGACGAGGCGTTCGAGCGCGCAGTTCCTCGACACGATCTCCGCCGCATGGGCGATGAAGGACGCCAGCGCACCATGTTCCCCGGCCTGCACGAGACCGAGATGGCGTTCCGGCAGGCCAAGCGCCGGATCGGCCCGCAGAACGCCGAAAATCTCGATGCCGCTCGCCTCCAGCGCCCCGCGCAGCATCGCCTCGTGGCGGGCGCTGCCGACCTTGTTGAGGATGACGCCCGCCACATGCACGTCGTCGCGGAAATCCATGTACCCCTTCACCATCGCGGCGACGGACTGTGACAGGCGGCTGCAATCGACGACAAGCACGACCGGCAGGCCGAGCGTCACGGCAAGGTCGGCCGGCACGCCGCTGCCGTCGGCCGCACCGTCGAAAAGCCCCATCATGGCCTCGACCAGCAGGAAATCCCCTTCGCCGGCCTGCATTGCGGCATTGGCGCGGATCAGTTCGGGGCGCATCGCCCAGGGGTCGTAGTTGAGGCAGGGTTTTCCGCTGGCGGCGGCGTGGAAGGCCGGGTCGATATAGTCCGGCCCCGCCTTGCCCGAGACGAGGCGCACGCCGGCATCGCGGAGCGCCCGGGCAAGGCCGAGCGTCACCGTCGTCTTGCCGGAGCCGGATGCGGGCGCGGCGATGAGCAGGCCGCTCATGCCGGGTCCTTCAGCTCGCGCGAGCCGAAGGGATCGGCGGAAAGCCTGCGGCCCCCCGTCAGCGCGCCGAGCCAGTCGAGCGAGGCGCGAAGCCGCACGACCTCGCCGACGACAACGATGGCGGGCGGCTCGATCCCGGCCGCCTCGGCATCCGCCTGTGCCTGGGCAAGCGTCGTTTCCAGCACCGCCTGTTCGCTGGTCGCGGCATTGCAGACGAAGGCGACCGGCTCGTCCGGCGAGCGGCCGCCGGCAATGAGATTGGCCGCGATCTGGCCGATATGCTTCATCGCCATATACATCACGATGACGGGCGAGCCCTTGGCGATGCCTTCCCAGTTGATGCGATCCGGCACGAGGCCGGAAGAATCGTGGCCCGTGAGGAAGGTGACGGCGTGGTTGACCTCGCGATGCGTCACCGGAATGCCGGCATAGGCCAGCCCGCCGATCCCCGCCGTGATGCCCGGCACGATGCGGAAGGGAATGCCATGCTCGACCAGTGTCAGCGCCTCCTCCCCACCGCGCCCGAAGACGAAGGGATCGCCACCCTTGAGCCGCAGCACGCGATGGCCCGTGCGCGCCAGCTCGACCAGCCGCAGCGAGATATCCCGCTGCTTGTGCGACGGCTTGCCGCCGCGCTTGCCGGCGAATTCCAGCACCGCGCCGGGACGGGCGAGCGACAGGCATTCGGCGTTGACCAGCGCGTCATGCACGATGACATCGGCCTGTTGCAGTGCATTGGCGGCATGCAGCGTCAGGAGGCCCGGATCGCCGGGTCCGGCGCCAACGAGCCAGACAGTGCCTTTTTCCATCGGCGGGAGGGCGGAGAACAGGCCGTGCATCAGGCACACTCCCGGCTTGAATCAGAATGCGAAGAAGCGGAATCGACCGCGCAGGAAATGGCGTCAAATACCTGAAAAGACTCGGCAACCGCCGCCGTGGCATGGGCGGATTTCGTCTTGCCGACGATCAGGCGCCCACCCGCGCCCGCCTGCGCCAGCGCCGCCGCCTCGGCAACACCGTGGCAGCCGGCATGGGCGAAGACGATAGCGGACGGATTGGCAAGGCGCGGCGTCTCGGCTTCGAGCCGGTCGGCCGGGAAGGTCACGAGCGGCGCGGAAAAATGCTTCGCCACGGCATGCATGGCCGGCTCCCCGGCGCGCGCGTCCAGCGTGGCGACGAAGGCGACATCCCCGGGCCGGGCGACGACGGAGACGGCGAGCGCGACGAGTTCGGCGGGCGGCGTGCCGCGTTCGCAGCCAAGGCCGAGAACGAGCGAGCGTCGTCGAGTGTCGGGTGATGGGGCCTCGGTGCACATGGGCGGTTTCTCGCAAATTCCACGCGAAAGGCCCGGCCCTGCCGTTTCCGACGGTCCCGGATGAGGCCCCTCTGGGTCAGCCGCACCGGACACCGCTCGGCCCGCCTGGCGGGCACCGTCGCTGCTTCCTTAGTATCGAAGGGCGGCAGGCCGGTCAAACCGGATTGCGGCACGCAGGACACAGGATGCGGCAGGCCTTGCTTTTGACGCGCAGTCTGACAGAAGTGCGCCCATTGCCTTCCTCTCGCTCTCCCGAGTTCCGCCGTGGCCGATATCGCCCTTCACATCCTCGTCTTCCTGTTCATCGCCGCCTTCATCGCTGGTTTCATCGATTCCATCGCGGGCGGCGGCGGCATGATCACCATTCCCGCCATGCTGCTCGCCGGCATTCCGCCGCTGCACACGCTCGGCACCAACAAGCTGCAATCGCTGTTCGGCGCAGGTTCGGCGACGATCGCCTATGCGCGCGCGGGCCATGTGCAGCTTCGCGAGCAATTGCCGATGGCCGCGCTTTCGGCGCTCGGCGGGGCCTTGGGCGCCTTGCTGGCGACGGTGGTCCCGGGCGACGTGCTGAAAACCTTCATGCCCTTCCTGCTGGTGGCCATCGCCGTCTATTTCGGGCTGAAGCCGAATATCGGCGACGTCGACAGGCACCGGCGCATGAGCGTCTTCCTCTTCACCTTCACCATCGTGCCGCTGATCGGCTTTTACGACGGCGTCTTCGGTCCAGGCACCGGCTCGTTCTTCATGCTGGCCTTCGTCACGCTCGCCGGTTTCGGCGTGCTGAAGGCGACGGCGCATACCAAGCTGCTAAACTTCGGCTCCAATGTCGGCGCCTTCGCCGTCTTCGTCTCCTACGGCGTCGTCCTGTGGAAGGTCGGCCTCGTCATGGGGGCCGGGCAGTTCCTCGGCGCGCAGGCCGGCTCGCGCGTGGCGATGAAGGCAGGCGTCAAGATCATCAAGCCGCTGCTCGTCTTCACCTCCATCGCGCTCGCCATCCGCCTGATGGCCGATCCGAGCCATCCGATCCGGGTCTGGCTCGGCTGGTAGGGCTGCGTAGCCCTCAGTATTCCACGCCCTGCTGCGCCTTGATGCCCGAACGGAACGGATGCTTCAGAAGCTCCATCTCGGTCGCGAGGTCGGCGATCTCGATCAGTTCCTCCTTGGCATTGCGGCCCGTCAGCACGACATGGGTCATGTAGGGCTTCTCGGTCTTCAGGAAATCGATGACCTCGTTGACGTCGATATAGTCGTAGCGCAGCGCGATGTTGATCTCGTCGAGCAGCACCATGGAGTTGCGCTCGTCGCGGATGAGATCCTTGGCCTTTTCCCAGGCCTTCTGCGCCATCGCCACGTCGCGGGCGCGGTCCTGGGTTTCCCAGGTGAAGCCCTCTCCGAGCGTGAAGAACTGGCAGAGATCGGAGAAATGCGCCTCGATGAGATCGCGCTCGCCCGTCACCATCGCCCCCTTGATGAACTGCACGACGGCGCAGGGCTTCTTGTGGGCGATGTGGCGGAAGATCATGCCGAAACCGGCGGTCGACTTGCCCTTGCCCTTGCCGGTATGGACGATGACGAGACCCTTCTCGTCCGTCTTCGTCGCCATGATCTTCTCACGCGCCTGCTTCTTCTTCGCCATCTTCTCCGAATGGCGGGCAAGCTCGGCTTCGGTCATGCCGGCGGTTTCGTCGTGGTTGTCGCTCATCTTGCTTTCCTTCCCTCTCAGGACGCCCTGCGGGCGCCCAGCATATCCAGTTCGAAGCGCGCCGAATTGGAGCGCGGCGTCCACAAGCCCCGGTCTATCGCCTCGGCGAAGCGCGCCGCCATCTCGGCAAGCGCCGCCGGGTTCTTGCCGGCGAGAAATTCGCGCACGCGCGCGTCCAGCACATAGGCCTGGTAGGCGGCCTCGAAATGATGGCCCTTCACCGCGCCCGTGGTGGCGGCGAAGGCGAACATGAAATCGACCGTCGCGGCGATCTCGAAGGCGCCCTTGTAGCCGTGGCGCATGACGCCGTCGATCCATTTGGGATTGACGACACGGGCGCGCACGACACGGCCGATCTCGTCCTCCAGCGTGCGCACGACGGGCTTTTCCGGCCGTGACAGGTCGTTGTGGTAGATGACCGGCTGCCTGCCGGAAAGGTGCTCGGCGGCGGCGGCCATGCCGCCCTCGAACTGGTAATATTCGTCGCTGTCGAGCAGGTCGTGCTCGCGGCTGTCCTGGTTCTGGATGACGGCCTGAAGGCTCCTCATGCGCGCCTCCAGCCGTTCGCGCATCGGCACGCCTTCTCCGTCCGCGTCGTAGGCATGCGCGCCCCAGGCAAGCCAGGCCTCGGCGAAGTCACCCCGTGTGCTCCACAGTCCCTCGTCCATCATCGTCTGGAGGCCCGCGCCATAGCCGCCGGATTTTGCGCCGAAGATGCGGAAGCCGGCCTCTTTCGCCGCCTCGTCCCTGGAAACGCCCTGCGCCGCCAGCGCCGCCGCCTCGGCACGCATGCGCGCGGCGATGGGATTGTCCGCATCGTCCTCGTCCAGCGCCCCGACGGCGCGCACGGCGCGGTCGAAGAGCGCGATCTGTTCCGGAAAGGCGTCGCGGAAGAAGCCGGAAATCCTGAGCGTCACGTCGACGCGCGGATGGCGGAGCATGGCGGGCGGGATGATCTCGAAGCCGGTGACCCGACGGGACGCCATGTCCCAGGTCGGTTTGACGCCGATCAGCGCCATGGCCTGTGCGATGTCGTCGCCGCCGGTGCGCATGTTGGAGGTGCCCCAGGCGGTGATGCCGAAGGAGGTCGGCCATTCGCCATGGTCCTGCGCATAGCGGGTGACGGTGAGTTCGGCGGATTTCCTGCCGAGTTCCCAGGCGGCGGGCGTCGGCACGGCGCGGCTGTCGACGGAATAGAAGTTGCGCCCCGTCGGCAGTACGTCCGGCCGCCCGCGCGTTGGTGCGCCGGAGGGGCCTGGTTCGACGAAACGCCCGTCGAGACCGCGCATCAGCGCCGAAATCTCGGCCGGCCCGCAGGCGGCGATGGCCGGGCGGATGGTCGTGTTGATGGTGTCGAGAACAGCGCGCGTGGCCTGCCAGCCCTCCGGGCACGGCAGGGAGCCATTCACCAGTCCGGCAGCCAGAAGTTCGATGCGCTCCACCGTGTCACCGTTGCTGCGCCAGGGGGCGTCGGACTGAGATACGAGGATGTGCGGGCGCGGACCGGTCCATGGGTCGGAGGCGATGCAGTCGAGAGGGTCGAAGTCGGAGCCATCCAGCATATCCGCAGCAAGCGCCCGCTGAAGGCTCGCCTCTCCCCCTTCGCCGAGGCCGCGCGGCACGCGGGCCAGCGCCAGTGTCAGGTCGGTGAGCAGCCGTCCCTCCGGCGAGAGGCCGAAGACGTGCAGGCCATCGCGGATCTGCATTTCCTTGAGATCGCAGAGATACGCGTCGAGCTTCTGCAGCGCCGCCTCCTCGCCATCGGACCGGGCGATGCCGGCGTCGCGGTCGAGGCCGATGTCGCGCACCAGATCGAGAATCTGCTTCGACAGCAGCCTGATGCGCCGGGGATCGCCGCCGGAGGCGTCGTAATATTCATCGACCAGCGCCTCGAGATCCTTGAGCGGGCCGTAGGTCTCGGCGCGGGTCAGCGGCGGCGTCAGGTGATCGATGATGACGGCGGCGGAGCGCCGCTTGGCCTGCGTGCCCTCGCCCGGATCGTTGACGATGAAGGGATAGAGATGCGGCACCGGGCCGAGAACGGCTTCGGGATAGCAGGTCTGCGACAGCGCCAGCGCCTTGCCCGGCAGCCATTCGAGATTGCCGTGCTTGCCCATATGCACGATGGCGTGCGCGCCGTAGCCACGGCGCAGGAAGGCGTAGAAGGCGAGATAGCCGTGCGGCGGCACGAGGTCCGGCGAATGGTAGGTATCCTTCGGATCGATATTGTAGCCGCGCGCCGGCTGGATGCCGACCAGTGTCTCTCCGAAACGGGTAAGCGGCAGGGCGAAGACATCGCCGGCGACGAAGGGATCGTCTTCCGGAGCGCCCCAGCGATCCGTCATCTCCTGCTGAATCACCTTGGGAAGCGAGGCGAAGAAAGCCTTGTAATCGCTCAGCGAAAACGTCTCCCGGATCTCCCGTCCGTCACGCGCGGCGTTGGTCGGGCCAGCCATGAGATGGGCGATCAGCGCATCGCCGTCTCCGGGCAGATCGGAAACCGCATAGCCTTCCGCCGCCATGGCGCGCAGCACTTCCATCGTGCCGGCAGGCGTATCGAGGCCGACGCCGTTGCCGAGGCGGCCGTCGCGGTTCGGGTAGTTCGCCATGACGAGGGCGATGCGGCGCTCCTGCGGCTTCGCCCGCCGAAGCCGCGCCCAGCCGGCGGCGAGTTGCGCGGCGAAGCGGATGCGGTCCTCGACGGGATCGAGGCTGACGATGTTGGTCTCGACCCGCTCGTCATAGCGCGCGGCCGCCTTGAAGGAGACGGCGCGGGAGAGCACGCGGCCGTCGACCTCCGGCAGCGAGACGTTCATGCCGAGGTCGCGCGCCGTCAGCCCCTGCCCCGACGCCTCCCAGGCCTCGCGCGAGGAACCGGAGAAGATGACCTGCAGGACGGGCGCTCCCGTCTCGTCCAGTACCGTGGGCTTTCGGCCCGCACCCGGCGCGGAGACGGCGAAGCTGGTGGCGTTAAGCACGATTTCCGGGCGGATATCCGCGAAGGCGGCACGGACCGTCTCGATGGAGACGGCCTCCTTGAGGCTGGAGACGAAGAGCGGTAGAGTACGGACGCCTTCCGCAGCCAGCGCCTCGATGAGCATCTCGACGGGACGTGTCTCGCCGCTCTGGACATAGGCGCGGTAGAAGCAGACCGCGGCTGTCGGGGGTTCGAATCCCTCCCCCGTGACCGCCTGCGCAGCCATGCTCCGCCATGCCGCAATATCCACGACGCCTTGCCCCGGCCACCAGATACCCGCCTTTTCCAGCGGCATCGCCGGTTCGGGCTTCCGCCCGCCGAAGACGAGCGCATCCGCATAGGCCAGGAAGCGATCCGCATTCTCCGCACCGCCCTCGTTGAGATAGGCCCAGAGATTCCGGCGGTCCGCATCCTCGATGCGGTTGAAGGGAACCAGCCCCTCGTCCGGCCGGTCGTCGCCGGGCAGCGCGACGAGCGTGATGCCATTGGCGACGGCCGTCGCCAGGAGAGCCTCCAGCACGTAGCGGAAATAGCTGGCGCCGCCGAGGGCGCGGATGACGATGAGTTTCGCATGCCGGGCCGTGCGCTCGATATAGGTATCGACCGACATGGGGTGCGACAGCGTGGCGAGGCTGGCGAGGCGCAGGCGCGTCCCGC
>Ga0209793_1001316_pt1 | contig 16637 bp, 17 predicted proteins | sample EBPBio122009_DNA_FD_185863 | JGI IMG/M metagenome (GOLD analysis project Ga0209793, IMG submission 185863) | Wastewater treatment Type I Accumulibacter community from EBPR Bioreactor in Madison, WI, USA - Reactor 1_2/2/2009_ DNA (SPAdes) (version 2) | ecosystem: Engineered > Bioreactor > EBPR >... | reverse complement strand
CGGCGCGCAGGGCTGGGCCTATGCGGACGTGCTGCCCTATTACAAGCGGCTGGAGACCTCGCTCGGCGGCGAGGCGGGCTGGCGCGGCACCAACGGGCCGCTGCATGTCCGGCGCGGGCCTGTGACGAACCCGCTCTTCCACGCCTTCATCCAGGCCGGCCGGGACGCCGGCTTCGAGACGACGGAAGACTACAACGGCTCCAAGCAGGAGGGTTTCGGCCTGATGGAGCAGACGATCTACAACGGCCGGCGCTGGTCGGCGGCGAACGCCTATCTGCGCCCGGCGATGAAGCGGCAGAACGTTTCCCTCGTGCGCTGCTTCGCCCGGAAAATCGTCATCGAGAATGGCCGCGCGGTCGGCGTCGAAATCGAGCGTAACGGCAAGATCGAGGTGGTGAAGGCGAACAGGGAAGTCGTCGTCTCGGCCTCGTCCTTCAACTCGCCGAAGCTCCTGATGCTCTCGGGCATCGGCCCGGCGCAGCACCTCAAGGACATGGGCATCGAGGTGAAGGTGGACCGGCCGGGCGTCGGCGCGAACCTGCAGGACCATATGGAGTTCTATTTCCAGCAGGTCTCCACCAAGCCGGTCTCGCTCTATTCCTGGCTGCCGTGGTTCTGGCAGGGCGTGGCGGGCGCACAATGGCTGCTTTCCAAGGGCGGCCTCGGGGCCTCCAACCAGTTCGAGGCCTGCGCGTTCCTGCGCTCGGCGCCGGGGCTGAAGCAGCCGGATATCCAGTACCACTTCCTGCCCGTCGCGATTTCCTATGACGGCAAGGCGGCGGCCAAGAGCCACGGCTTCCAGGCACATGTCGGCTATAACCTGTCGAAATCGCGCGGCAACGTGACCCTGCGCTCGGCCGACCCGATGGCCGATCCGATGATCCGCTTCAACTACATGAGCCACGAGGAGGACTGGATCAAGTTCCGCCATTGCGTGCGTCTCACGCGTGAAATCTTCGGCCAGAAGGCCTTCGACGAGTTCCGGGGCCCGGAAATCCAGCCCGGCAACAAGGTGCAGACGGACGAGGAGATCGACGCCTTCCTGCGCGAGCATCTGGAAAGCGCCTACCATCCCTGTGGCACCTGCCGCATGGGCGCGGCGGACGACCCGATGGCGGTGGTCGACCCGCAGACCCGCGTGATCGGCGTCGACGGGCTGCGCGTGGCGGATAGCTCCATCTTCCCGCATGTGACCTACGGCAACCTCAACGCGCCGTCGATCATGACGGGGGAGAAAGCGGCCGACCACATTCTCGGCAAGCAGCCACTGGCGCGCTCCAACCAGGAGCCATGGGTGAACCCGCGGGCGGCGGTGAGCGACCGGTGATCTTGACCTTGACAATAATGTAACTACATTAAACCATAAAGATCGTCTGGGACGAGCCGAAGCGGCAAGCAAACCTGCAAAAGCATCGGCTCGATTTCGCCGACATCGGCGAATTCGACTGGGCCAATGCCCTTGTCGAGGACGCCAGACCTGACGCATCCGGCCGACGGCGGCTCAAGGCGCTCGGTTACTTCCGGGACGGCACCGCCGTCGTCATTTTCGTCACGCTTGGGCAGGAAGCCATATCGATCATCAGCTTCCGCCCGGCGAGCGAAAGGGAAAGAAGGAGGCTTCCATGGCCAAGACCGCAAAGCTGACGAACTTCCAGTCCGGTCAGGGCTTTTCAAAGGAAGACTGGGATGCTGTCGACTCTCCCGAACTGACCGACACGGAACTGGCGAAAATGCGCCCGGCGAAAGAAGTTCTTCCGCCTGCGTTTTTCGAGGCCATGGAAGAGCACCGCAAATCCCGCGGGCGGCCTTCGCTGGCCCACCCCAAAAAGCAGATCACGCTGCGTCTCGATGAAGACGTCATTGCCCGCTTCCGCGAGAGTGGCAAGGGCTGGCAGGGGCGCATGAACGAGGCGCTCCGCAAGGCGGCAGGCCTTTAGCACCGCTCTATTATCTACTAAATTTATAGAATAACATCAAAGCGTTCCCCGGCGGCAGGATTTCTGCCTTGGGGCTGAGATGGAGAGATATTTGCTCTTCGTCCTCACGCTTTGGAAATCCGTTTTGCTGTCTGCCCTCCCCCAAGCCTGCGATAATCCGGCAAATTCTCGCAAAGGCTTGGAAACGGAATGACTGCTCTCACCGGAAACGGGATCGCGGAAGCCCTGAACGACAAACTGGCCGGTCTCGACCTTGCCGGGCGCCTTGCGCTCGTGGCCGAGCTTGGCGGGCGTGCCGTCTTCACCACCAGCCTCGGCATCGAGGACCAGGTGATCACCGCCGCCATCGGCACCGACCGGCTTGCCATCGATGTCGTGACGCTGGAGACGGGCCGGCTCTTCAAGGAGACCGTCGATCTCATCGACGAGACCGAGGGGCAGTACGGCATCACCATCGCCCGCTACGTGCCCGTGCAGGACGATATCGACGCCTATGCGGCGCAGTACGGCCTCAACGGCTTCTATGAGAGCATCGAGGCGCGGCATGCCTGTTGCAGCGTGCGCAAGCTGAAGCCGCTTGCGCGCGCGCTCGAAGGGGCATCCTTCTGGATCACCGGCCTTCGCCGCGGGCAGTCCGGCAACCGGGCGGACACGCCCTTTGCCGAACATGACGCCGAGCGCAACCTCATCAAGATCAACCCGCTGGCCGACTGGGACATCGAGCGCATCAAGGCCTATGTGGCCGACAATGCCGTGCCGGTGAACCCGATGCACGTTCGCGGCTACCCGTCCATCGGCTGCGAGCCGTGTACGCGCGCCATCAAGCCGGGCGAGCCCGAGCGCGCCGGCCGCTGGTGGTGGGAGAACGACGAGAAGCGCGAATGCGGCCTGCACGTCACCGAAGCCGCCACCTCCACCATCCCGGCCCCCAGCGCGGCCTGACCCGAACAGCCCTCCCAAGGCATCCCTATCCGGAGTGAAGAGTTTAATGTCCGATATCCGTAACGAGGCGGAAGCCAAGCCGAACGCCACGCCGAAGCCGCCGCTCGATCCGCATCTGAAGGCGCTGGAAAACGAAGCGATCCATATCTTCCGCGAAGTCGCCGCCGAATTCGAGCGTCCCGTCATGCTCTATTCGATCGGCAAGGACTCGTCCGTCCTGCTGCATCTCGCGCGAAAGGCCTTCTATCCGGGCCGCGTCCCCTTCCCGCTGCTGCATGTCAACACGGGCTGGAAATTCGCCGAGATGATCGAGTTCCGCGACACTATCGTCAAGGAGTACGATCTCGACCTTATCGAGCACGTCAACCCGCGCGGCGCGGCGGAGAATGTCACGCCGTTCTCGCACGGCTCAGCGCTCTACACCGACATCATGAAGACGGAATCGCTGCGCCAGGCGCTCGACGCCGGCAAGTTCGACGCGGCCTTCGGCGGCGCACGCCGCGACGAGGAGGCCTCGCGCGCCAAGGAGCGCATCTACTCCTTCCGCACGCCGGATCATCGCTGGGACCCGCGCAACCAGCGCCCGGAACTGTGGAACGTCTATAACGGCATGATCCGCCAGGGCGAGAGCGTGCGCGCCTTCCCGCTCTCCAACTGGACCGAGGTCGACATCTGGCGCTACATCCAGGCCGAGGATATCCCGATCGTGCCGCTCTACTTCGCGAAGAAGCGCCCCTATGTGGAGCGCGACGGCATGATGATCATGGCCGAGGATCCGCGCCTCGAACTGCTGCCCGGCGAGGTGAAGCAGGAAGGCGTCATCCGCTTCCGCACGCTCGGCTGCTTCCCGCTGACCGGCGCCATCCGCTCCAATGCCGAAACGCTCGACGACATCATCGCCGAGCTGGAGACCGCCACCGTCTCCGAACGCCAGGGCCGCGCGATCGACCGCGACCAGTCCGGCTCCATGGAAAAGAAGAAACGCGAAGGGTATTTCTGAGATGACCGTTTCCGCCACTGCAACCGCCGAGGTTCTTCTTCCCATCGAAGAACCCGCCCTTGGTCAGGCCCGCGCGATCCGCGATTCCCGCCCGCTTCGCCTCATCACCTGCGGCTCGGTCGATGACGGCAAGTCGACGCTGATCGGCCGTCTGCTTTGGGATACCAAGGCCGTCAAGGAAGACCAGGCCGCCACGCTCCACCGCGACAGCGGCAAGCAGAACGACCTCGGCCTGCCCGATTTCGCGCTGCTGCTCGACGGCCTGCAGGCCGAGCGCGAACAGGGCATCACCATCGACGTCGCCTATCGCTACTTCTCGACGGACCGCCGTTCCTTCATCGTCGCCGATACGCCCGGCCACGAGCAGTATACCCGCAATATGGCGACCGGCGCCTCCACGGCGGACCTTGCCGTGCTGCTGGTCGACGCCCGCGCCGGCATCCTGGAACAGACGCGCCGCCACGCCACCATCGCCTCGCTGATGGGCATCCGCCAGTTCGTTCTCGCGGTCAACAAGATCGACCTGACGAACTACGACCGCGCCCGCTTCATCGAGATCGTGCACGACTTCAAGGAATTCGCGCTCACGCTCGGCGTCAAGCAGATCACCGCCATCCCGATCTCGGCACTGAAGGGCGAGAACGTCGTCTATGACGGCCGCGCCTCCATGCCCTGGTATGACGGCCCGACGCTGGTCGAGACGCTGGAAAAGGCCACCACCCGCTCCAACCAGACGGTCGGCTTCCGCCTGCCGGTGCAGCGCGTCTCGCGCCCCGGCGAAAGTTTCCGCGGCTATCAGGGCACGGTTGCCGGCGGCTCGGTCAAGCCGGGCGATTCGGTCGTTGTCCTGCCCTCCGGCATGGTCGCGAACGTCACCAAGATCGTCACCTTCGACCTCGTGCGCAACGCGGCCGTGGCGGGCGACGCCATCACGCTCGTGCTCGACCGTCAGGTGGACGTTTCGCGCGGCGACATGATCGTCGCCATCGACAGCCAGCCGATGACCGGCCGCGGCTTCGACGCACAGCTCGTCGCCCTGCAGCCCGATGGCATCGAGCCCGGCAAGCGCTACTGGCTGAAGAGCGGCTCGCGCCGCCAGCGCGTCACCGTCGAGCCGGTGAGCCAGCTCGACCTGAAGTCCTCCAAATGGAACGCGGCGGACAAGCTCGGCATGAACGCCATCGGCAAGGTGCATCTCACCTTCGACGAACAGGCGATCTTCGACACCTACGAGCAGAACCGCACGACCGGCGCTTTCATCCTGATCGACCCCGACACCAACAACACGGTGGCCGGCGGCATGATCACGGGCCGCCGCTCGGAACTCGGCGGCATCCACAAGGACGACCAGCGCGTGCTGCTATCGCTGCCCGCCGACCTTGCAGAGAAGATCATGGCGACCGAGCTTTTCGCGAATCGCCGGCAGGATGTGGACGTGCGCCACACGAATGCAGGACGGGCAGCGGAGATTCTTGCCGATCTCGACGAGTAAGCCATTGTCCTCATGACACGAAAAGGGGCCTTTCGGCCCCTTTTTTGTCTTTCTGGCTAGAAGAAGAAATACCAGATCAGCAGAACGAGGACGAGCGGAACGCCCATCAGCCAAAGGATAAAAGCCCGAGCCATCGAATTTTCCTTTCCGTCATTGTGTCGATCGGGAAACGCCTATGCCGCTTTCTTGTTCCATCGGCGTATCCGGATCGTTGACCCACCGCTTTCTACTCCTCTCCCACCCGTTTCGACTTTTCCGCGCCATAGCGTTGCTCGACCTTGCCGAGCATGAAGAGCACGATGAAACAGGCGAGCGTCGCGAAGAAGCCGACGAACCAGTAGCCGAGGCCGACCGAAAGGCCGACCGCGCCGGCAAGCCACATGCCCGCCCCGGTCGTCAGCCCCCTCACCTCGCCGCGCGAGAAGACGATCATGCCCGCCGCCAGGAACGCAACGCCCGACGTGACGGCCTCGATGACGCGCAGCGGATCGATACGCACCTGCTCGTCGGAAAAGCTGGCCATATGCACGCTTTCAAGCGCCAGCAACGCGAAGACCGACGCCGCAAGCGCGACGAGGATATGGGTGCGTAGCCCCGCCGCATGATCGCGATATTCCCGCTCGGCCCCGATGACCGCGCCGAACAGGATGGCACCCACCATGCGGGCGAGGATGACCGGATAGGGCACTTCGGTCCTCGGAAAGAGGTCTGCAAGGATCTGTTCCATGGCGGTGGAAACGGCCAAACGCGCGGGCGGTTCCCGCCCTATCCGCGACAGAAAAGATTTTTTCCCCGGCACACCAGCCTTTTCCCCAAGTCGGCGAATTTTTTTGATATTTTGCGCTTGTCGAAACGAAAAGCCTGTTCTATAGGAAGCGCCGCTGGTCACGGAGTGTAGCGCAGTCTGGTAGCGCACCACGTTCGGGACGTGGGGGTCGAGTGTTCGAATCACTCCACTCCGACCAGCGGAAAGCCTTCCTTTCAGGCTTTCGCACTTTCCCGAAAACTCCCCTTTAAAAAGCAGATACGACTGTAGCGGATCGCTTGCGATCCATGCCCGCAACTGTTGCAAATCCGCACGGTCCGGAGCCGTTCGACGGGGACGGCGGCAAAGTTGCCGGGACGGTGATTCCCCTTTCGCGCGGGCTGCGCTATGGCGAAATTGAGGCACAAGCCCCGAGTCGCCGAAACCGGCCGCAGGAAGTCCGAGGAAATCGCACAGATGAAGTCCCGCATCGCAATTCTGGCAGGCCTCGCGCTTGCCCTCACCGCATGCACCACCGTCTCCGTCGCATCCAACCCGCTGCAGGCGCGCTGGAACGGCAAGACCGCCGGCAGCTTCTTCGCCGCCTACGGTCCGCCGCTGTCCGATACGGCCGGCTCCGGCGGTACGACGCTCTACAAGTGGCGCGGCGGCTTCGCTCGCGGCAAGTCCTGCACGGTGGAGCTGACCGTCAACGACGCCTATATCATCACCAATATCCGCGCCGTCGCCGACCGTCCCGATCCCAAGGGCGGCCCGAGCCACTGCGAGAAGGTTCTCGACGCCGCAGGCGCGGCGAAGTAACCGCGCCGGTCAAGGCCGGGGGTTCAAAAGCCGTGCGGCCACGCACGGCTTTTTCTTTGGAGGAAAGATGGACGAAGACCGCCTCTATCATGATCCCGCGCTGGCCGATTTCTACGACCTGGAGAACGGCTGGGACCGTTCGCCGGATTTCGCCTTCTGCCGGGCACTCGCCGAGGGCGCCGCGAGCATTCTCGATCTCGGCTGCGGCACCGGGGAGCTTGCCCTGGCGCTCGCCGCCGGCAGGCGTGTCGCGGGCGTCGATCCGGCGCCGGCCATGCTGGAGATCGCGCGGGCGAAGCCCGGCGCAAGGGGTGTGGAGTTCATCGAGGGCGATGCCCGCACGCTACGGCTCGATTGCCGCTTCGATCTCGTCGTCCTAACCGGCCACGCCTTCCAGGTCTTCCTGACGGCCGAGGACCGCCGCGCGGCGCTCGCCACCATCGCTGCGCATCTTGCACCCGGCGGCCGCTTCGTCTTCGACAGCCGCAACCCGGCCTGCCGCGAATGGGAGGAATGGGGACCGGAAGCCTCCCTGCGCCGCCTCGACCACCCCCGCTTCGGCGCGGTCCGCGCCTGGAACGACGCAGCCCACGACCCCGCGACGGGCATCGTCACCTATGAAACGCACTACGAAATCCAGGCCACGGGCCGGCGTCTTTCCGCCGCCTCCCGCATCGCCTTTCCGGAAAAGGCGGAGCTGGAGGCGCCGATCGCCGACGCCGGCCTCAGGGTCGAGCGCTGGCTCGGCGACTGGCTGGGCGGCGGCTTCCGGCCGGACGCCCCGGAGATGATCCCCCTCGGCACCCTCGCCTGAGGGCGCTTCCGCCCTCAGGTCTTGCGGTATCGCGGACGCGAAACGCTGCGCGCTTTCGCCGGAATCGCTCTAGACGGAGCGCATCAGGCCGCCATCGACGCGCAGGCTCTGGCCGGTGATGTAACCCGCTCCCTCGGAGGCGAGGAAGGCGATGGTGGCGGCGATCTCCTCCATGGTGCCGTAGCGCTTCATGGGCACGCTCTCACGCCGCTCCTCCGTGCCCGGCAGGCTGTCGATCCAGCCCGGCAGCACGTTGTTGATGCGCACGTTGTCGGCCGCGTAGGTGTCGGCGAAGAGCTTGGTATAGGCGGCAAGGCCGGCGCGGAAGACAGCCGAGGTCGGGAACATCGAGGACGGCTCGAAGACCCAGGCCGTGGAGATATTGACGATCGCGCCGGATTTCTGCGCCTTCATGATGGGCGCCACCAGCCGCACGGGGCGGATGACGTTCATGAGGTAGATATCCATGCCCTTGTGCCAGTCCTCGTCGGTGATCGCGGTGATCTCGGCGCGCGGCCCGTGACCGGCGCTGTTGACGAGCACGTCGATGCGACCCCAGGTCGCCATGGCAAGGTCGACAAGACCCTTGAGGTCGTCGTTCGACTGGTTGGAGCCGGTGACGCCGAGGCCGCCCAGTTCCTTCGCCAGCGCCTCGCCCTTGCCGGAGGAGGACAGGATCGCCACCTTGAACCCGTCCGCCGCAAGCCGCCGCGCCGCCGCCGCCCCCATCCCGCTGCCGCCGGCCGTGATGACGGCTACCTTGTTCGTGCTCATGGATTCGTCTCCCATACTTCGTTGAGAAACGGTGATAGCACTATCTGCCGGCGCAGACGAAGGCCTTTGCGGAAGCCCGCCGGAAATCCGGCGGGCTTCCGGCGGGATCAATCCAGCAGGTCGGCGGGAACCTTGCCGCCGTTCTCGGCCAGCGCCTTCATCAGCGCCTTGTGCAGCCAGACGTTCATCGTGGCCGAATCGCCCTTGTCACCCGTGTAGCCAAGCTCGTCCGCCAGTTCCTTGCGGGCGGCAAGGCTCGAATCGAGGTCGAGCGCTTTCATCATGTCCACGATGGAACGGCGCCAATCGAGCTTCTGGCCGTTCTTCTTGACCGCGGCATCCATGATGGCGGCGACATCCACCGGCGCTGCCGAGGCCGCCTTGCTCTCCGCCGGCGTCGCTGCCGCCGCACCGCCCGCAGACGTCGCCGTCGCGGAAACATCGGCCGTCACCGGCTTCACGGCCTCGGCCGTGATCGTTTCGACCGCCGCGACTTCCGGCTCAGCCTTGCCGAACAGCTTTTCCTTGATGGAACTGAAGATTCCCATGTCTTACTCCCTGTTGTTTTCACCGGCCGGGACCGGCGTGTGGAGATAATAGAGGACATGGCGGTCATTTCAATGAAGGCTGCGGAAGGAATGGGGACGACGCCCCGGACAAGCCTTGGCAGGAAAGCGGGGCGGCGGTAGGGTCTTGCCGCAAGCAGATTTCCCGAGGAGCCGTCATGTCGCAGTTTCGTGCCCGTCCGCCGGCCGTGCCCACCGTTCTTCTCGACGACGCCGTGGTGCGCGTCACCCGCTGGGATTTCGAACCGGGAGCCGATACGGGGCATCATGTGCACGGCATGGGCTATGTCGTCGTGCCGATGACGGATTGCGACTTCCTGATCGAGGAAGAGACCGGAGAGCGGCGGGTGCACAGCAAGGCCGGGGCCGTCTACCGGCGGGAGGCCGGCGTGGCGCACAATGTCGTCAATGGCGGCGACAAGCCCATGAGCTTCATCGAGATCGAATACAAGTGACGCATCCGTGAGCCGCGACACCGACGAGAGCCCGCCTTTCGACCTCGCCTTCCGGCCGGCCCATGGCGAGGCGGTGCCGGTCGGCCCGCGCGTCCAGCGCGTCACCGTCAACAATCCCGGCCCCTTCACCTTCCATGGCACGAACAGCTATATCGTCGGCGACCGCTCAGTCGCGGTGATCGATCCGGGGCCGGAGGACGAGGCGCATTTCCGGGCGCTGATGCAGGCGCTTGCCGGGCGCGAGGTGACGCATATCGCCGTCAGCCACACGCATCGCGACCACTCGCCGCTGTCCCGCCGGCTGAAGGCGGAAACGGGGGCGCTCATCGTCGCCGAGGGGCCGCATCGCGCCGCGCGGCCGCTGCACGCGGGGGAAAGCAATCCCTTCGCGGAAAGCGCGGACACGGACTTCGCGCCGGATATCGCGCTTCGCCACGGCGAGACGGTGACGGGCGACGGCTGGGCGCTGACGGCGCTGCTGACGCCCGGCCATACCGCCAACCATGCCGCCTTCGCCCTTGACGGGCCGGACGGCATCGTCTTTTCCGCCGACCATGTCATGGCCTGGGCGACGACCATCGTCGCCCCGCCGGACGGCGCCATGGCGGACTACATGGCCTCGCTCGAGCGGCTGCTGGAGCGGGACGACCGCATCTATTTTCCCGGCCATGGTGGCCCGGTGACGGAGCCGGCCTCGTTCCTGCGCGGGCTTCGCACCCATCGGCGCATGCGCGAACGGGCGGTGCGCGAGCGCATCCGCGCGGGCGACCGGCTGATCGCCGACATGGTGAAGGTGATCTACCGCGAGACCGATCCGCGCCTGCATGGCGCGGCGGCGCTTTCGGTGCTGGCGCATCTGGAGGACCTCGTCGGGCGCGGCGAGGTCGTCACCGAGGGGCCGCCCTCGCTGAAGGGGCTGTATTTCCCCGCGCCCGGCCTTTGATCAGTCGCCGGCGATGCCGAGCAGTTCGGCGTCGAGCGCCTTCAGGTAGCCTTCCACCAGATCCGCGCCCATGCCGAGGTCGTGCGGACCGTAGCGGGTGGCCGCGCGCATGTCGACCAGCGTCGTTTCCGCCTCCTCGCGCAGGCGGATGACCACGTCAAAGCGGAAGCCGAAGACCGGCGAGCGCCATTCGCCCTGCAGCAGCACATCGCCCGCGCCGCCGACATGCGGGGTCAGGGGCGTTTCCAGCGGCCGGGCCTCGGGGATCGGCACCTCGCCCAGCGCCTCGGCGCTCTGCGCGACCTTGGCGGGATCGACGACGAGGTCCTCGAGGTCGGCGAGAATGTTGTCGAGGCCGTCCTCGGCGGTGATCGTGATGCCGGAGGCGGCGGCGACCTTGCGCACGCCCTGGTAGACCCGGTCGAGCGCGCCCTCGTAGCGGCGGCCGGAAAGTCCGGGATAGGCTTCGATCTGCACGGCGCGATCCTCAGGCGTGACGATGCCGCCGCGCGGCAGCCAGTCCTGATCGGCCGAAGGCTCGGAAAGCCAGGGCGGGGCGGCGGCGGTGTCCGTCGTCACGTCATGCAGCGCCGGCTTGTAGAAATAGGAATAGGCGGCCGCGCCGGCCACGCCGAGCGGCAGCAGCGCGAACAGCAGCGCCATGAAGGACGCCTTGCCGCCCCGCGCACCGACGAACCAGAGGCGCGCAAGGCCGATGGCCGCGAGCAGCACCGACACCCCCGCCAGAACGGCGGCGAAACCGGCAAGGGCAAGGAAATGCGGCGTCGTCAGCGGCCCGAAACGATGCGACAGCACGACGGCGACGAACAGGACGCAGGAAAACAGCGCCAGACGGCGCGCCCAGTGCGCCGCATGGGAAACCGGCCGTTCGTACTGGATCGTGATTGCCATCGCCTCACCGGATGCTCGCGGCGTCACTGCCGCCCTTCTTCCCTAGCGCAGGGCGGGGCGTTTTTCCACTCCGGGATGGGGCGGCGGCCATTTCACGGCTCCTGCGACCGGAGGTCCTCGACCGCCGCGGCGGCCGCGGCATCTCCCTGCGCGGCGGCCTTGCGATACCACGCCAGCGCCTCGGCAAGATCCTGCCCGACGCCCAATCCATGTTCGTAGAGTTCTCCAAGGCTGCGCTGGGCGTCGACCTCGCCGCCATCGGCGGCCTTGCGCAGCCAGATCGCGGCCTTGCCGAAATCCCGCTCGACGCCATTGCCGTCCCGATAGCTGAGACCGACATCGTATTGCGCAAGCGTATCGTTCTTTTCCGCCGCCTGCATGAACAGCTTGAACGCCTTGTCGAAATCCTGCTCGACGCCCTCGCCGTTATAGTAGAGCACGCCGAGATTGCGCTGCGAATCCGCGTCCCCCTGGGCGGCGCTTTTGCCATACCAGAAGACGGCCTGCTCGTAATCCTGCGCGACACCCTCGCCGTCCTGATAGGACACGGCGAGGTTATACTGGGCCGCAGGACTCCCGAGCTTGGCGCTTTTCAGGTACCACCGGTAGGACTCGCCCGCATTCCTGCCCGCGTCGTGGGCGCGGCCGAGCTGGAACATCAGGCGCCGCGAATCGGGATAGCGCGCGAGCGCCTGTGTACAGGCCGCGACGGCTTCGGCGGATTTGATCTGCCCGAGCTCGACGTGATGGCCCCCGACATTGTCCGGATCGGTTGTCGTGGCCGCCAGACGGTCGCAATCCGTCACCGGCGCCGCCGCGCTTTCGGCATGGCCGATGCGGGGAACAGCAGCAAGCAATAGAGTGAAGGCCGCAACCGGAATGAATCGACGCATGGGAAGTCTATCTGCCTGTATGTTCTGGATGAAGGGATAGCGGGCGGCCGCTCAGGAATGCTGGGAATCCGGGGACGCCGCCGCGGCGCGGTTTCCGGTCGGAAAAGCGACGGACGCCGGATGCGGTACGGTGATATTCACGATAAATGCCTTTATTTTCAAATACTGGAATGACGATTGAAGAACGGCCATGCCCACCGATAAATTCACGATCCCCTTGCTTGCCGCCGTCCTCTGTCTTCTTCCGGGAACGCCCGGCCGGGCCGACGACGCCCCGCCGGTTCCCCCCGCCTGGGCGGACCACGCGCAGTCCCGCACCCTCGAGAAGTTGCTGTACCGGGCAAGCCAGGGCGGGGACAAGGGGGAGCTGGCCGCCGCCCGCGCCCGCATCGTCACGCAGGACCTTCCCGCCATCGAACATATCCAGGACCTGATCGCGCGGAACGATACGGCGGCCCTGCAACGTCTCGGCCTCGGCATGACCGCCTGCCACTATGCCGGCATGACCATCCGGCTGCTGATCCTCGATGCCTACGAGACGGACGGGGTACAGGAGGGGCGCGCCATCTCCATTTCCGCCGAGGAGGCCGGGCGCTTTGCCGACCATATGAGCCGTTGCGAACTGATCTCCCGCAAGCCCGGTATCCGGCGGCTCATCGGGGCCTCGTAGCGCGCCGCGTCCATGCGCCGGCGCGGTACGGGCAGCCATCCCATCCTGTGGGAAAGGAATCGGTCACCCCGAATTTCCTTGCCTGCCGCAAATTTGCCACGCTCGTTAACGAGTTTTCACAAACGGGGGTTCAGCTTTCTTTCCGCGCGCTTGCACGCCTTCGCCGGAGCCGATCTAGGAGATGACGATGTTGCCGATGCAGACAACCGCCACCGTGCCGGTCACGACCCCCGCTGTCGACCCTGCCTTGCCCCTGGAACTTCTGGAACTCGAACTTTCGCTCGACGGTTTTTCGGGCGACGAGGCGAGCTTCGCCGAGGCGGTGCGTCAGGCGGCCGACCAGGTCGGCGGCGACTTCCTGTTCGATCTTCCCGCCTCCGGGCTTGCGGAGGACTGCCTGCGCATCGCGGCTTTGCGCGTGCCGAAGGGCGAGAACGGCGCGCTCGCGATCGTCTTCGCGCTGCTGGACGCGGAAGATGCGACCATCCGCGTGGAAAATCCCGACGAGACGACGAAGGACCTGAAGCGCTTCGCCGATGCCTTCGTCGATGTGCTCCAGCGCATCTGAAGGCTTGCCGCGCCGGCGGGACGCGCCTATGTCCATGGCGTCACGGAGCGCCGGAGTAAGCATGCCCACGATGTTTTCCAGATTGGCCGTCCTGGCTATCGTCGCCCTCGCCGTCACCGGCTGCCAGACGGCGGAGGAAGTGCGCGCGGCAGACGAGAGCCGCTGCCTCTCCTACGGCTTTCGCCCGCGCACCGACGCCTTCGCCGAATGCCTGCAACGCATCGATCTCGACCGGCGGGCATCGCTGCGGCAGACGAGCCGCGACGCGCTCTACATGCCGCCGCCCGTCATCATCGTGCGCGACCGGCGCTACTGATCGTCAGCCCTTGCTACCATTGAAGGCCGCCTGCGCCGCCGCGAGCCGGGCGATCGGCACGCGGAAGGGCGAGCAGGACACGTAATCCAGCCCCGCATCCTCGCAGAAATGGATCGAGGCCGGGTCGCCGCCATGCTCGCCGCAGATGCCGAGCTTCAGGTCACCCCGCGTCTGCCGGCCGCGCTCGGCGGCGATGCGGATGAGTTCGCCGACGCCGTCGAAATCGAGCTGGACGAACGGATCCTGCTCGACGATACCCTTCTGGATATAGGTCGAGAGGAACGCCGAGGCGTCATCGCGCGAGATGCCGAAGGTCGTCTGCGTCAGGTCGTTGGTGCCGAAGGAGAAGAACTCGGCCGATTCGGCGATGACATGGGCGCGAAGGGCCGCGCGCGGCAGCTCGATCATCGTGCCGGTGAGGTAGTTGATCGGCACGCCGCTCTCAGTGATCACCGCCTGCGCCACTGCCTCGATACGGGCCTTCACATAATCCAGCTCCGCCTTGAGGCCGACGAGCGGCACCATGATCTCCGGCTCCACGGCCGCGCCCGTCGCCTTGGCGGCTTCCACCGCGGCCTCGAAGATGGCGCGGGCCTGCATCTCGGCGATCTCCGGATAGGAGATGGCGAGGCGGCAACCGCGATGGCCGAGCATGGGGTTGAACTCGTGCAGCGTATCGACGCGGCGGCGCAGCACGGCCTCGTCGATGGAAAGGGCCGCCGCAACCTCGGCGATCTCCTCGTCGGTCTTCGGCAGGAATTCGTGCAGCGGCGGGTCGAGCAGGCGGATCGTCACCGGCAGGCCGTGCATGATCTCGAACAGCTCGGCGAAGTCCGAGCGCTGCATGGGCAGGAGTTTCGCCAGCGCCGCCCGGCGGCCGGCCTCGTCCTCGGCAAGGATCATCTCGCGCATCACATTGATGCGGCTGCCCTCGAAGAACATGTGCTCGGTGCGGCAGAGGCCGATGCCTTCCGCGCCGAAGGAGCGCGCCGCGCGGGCATCCGCCGGAGTCTCGGCATTGGTGCGTACCTTCATGCGGCGCGTGCGGTCCGCCCATTCCATGATGCGGCCGAAATCGCCCGAAAGCTCCGGCTGGAGCATGGGGATCTCGCCCTTCAGCACCTGGCCGGAAGACCCGTCGATGGTGATGACGTCCCCCTTCCTCAGCGTCACGCCATGGGCGACCAGCAATTCGTTGCGCAGGTCGACGCGCAGCGTGCCGGCGCCCGAGACGCAAGGGGTGCCCATGCCGCGCGCCACGACGGCCGCGTGGCTCGTCATGCCGCCGCGCGTCGTCAGGATGCCTTCGGCGGCGTGCATGCCGTGGATGTCTTCCGGGCTGGTCTCGATGCGCACGAGGATGACTTTCCGCCCCTCCTCGTCCGCCTTCACCGCCTCTTCCGAGGTGAAGACGATCTCGCCCGTCGCCGCGCCCGGCGAGGCCGGCAGGCCGGAGCCGATGACGTCGCGGCGGGCGCGCGGATCGATGGTCGGGTGCAGGAGCTGGTCGAGCGAGGCGGGATCGATGCGGGCGACGGCCTCACCCTCGCTGATCAGCCCTTCCGTCGCCATCTCGACGGCGATCTTCAGCGCGGCCTTGGCGGTGCGCTTGCCCGAGCGGGTCTGGAGCATCCAGAGTTTTCCGCGCTCGATGGTGAATTCGAGGTCCTGCATGTCGCGATAGTGCCGCTCCAGCCGCTCGCAGATGCCGCGGAACTCGGCGAAGGCTTCCGGCATCAGCTTTTCCAGCGACGGCCGGTCCGAGCCGGAGGCGATGCGCGCCTCCTCGGTGATGTTCTGCGGCGTGCGGATGCCGGCGACGACATCCTCGCCCTGCGCGTTGACGAGGAATTCGCCGTAGAGCTTGTTCTCGCCCGTCGAGGGATTGCGCGTGAAGGCGACGCCGGTGGCCGAGGAATTGCCGAGATTGCCGAAGACCATGGCCTGGACATTGACGGCCGTGCCCCAGACGGCGGGGATGTTGTGCAGCGTGCGGTAGGTGACGGCACGGGCGTTCATCCAGCTTGCGAAGACGGCGCCGATGGCGCCCCAGAGCTGGACTTCCGGGTCCTGCGGGAATTCCTCGTCCAGTTCCTCGCGGATGATCTCCTTGTAGCGGGCGATGACGTGCTGCCATTCGACGGCGGAAAGTTCCGTGTCCTGCTCGTGGCCGAGCCGACCCTTCTCGTCCTCGAGGATTTCCTCGAAGACCTCGTGATCGAGGCCCATGACCACATCGCCATACATCTGGATGAAGCGGCGGTAGCTGTCCCAGGCAAAGCGCGCGTCGCCGGCATCGTGGCCGAGCGCCTCGACCGTCCGGTCGTTGAGGCCGAGGTTCAGCACCGTGTCCATCATGCCCGGCATGGAGGCGCGCGCGCCGGAGCGGACGGAGAGCAGCAAGGGCTTTGCCGTATCGCCGAAGACGCGGCCGGTGACGGCCTCCATCTCGCGAAGCCCCGCGCGGACCTGATCCTTCAGGCCTGCCGGCAGGGTACGACCGTTCTCGTAATAGTGGTTGCAGGCCGAGGTGACGATGGTGATGCCGGGCGGCACCGGCAGGCCGAGATTGCACATCTCGGCAAGGTTCGCGCCCTTACCGCCGAGCAGATTGCGGTCGCCCGCGCTGCCTTCGGCGCGGCCTCCCCCGAAGGTATAGACCCACTTCTCCATCGACGCCTCCCCAATTGCGTTCGCGCAATCTACAGGAAGTGCATCCCTTTGAAAACGCGGTGCGACAGGAATTTTGCTGCACTGCGTCAAAATTACGACGGCAATGCAATATTAC
>Ga0209793_1001313_pt1 | contig 16660 bp, 12 predicted proteins | sample EBPBio122009_DNA_FD_185863 | JGI IMG/M metagenome (GOLD analysis project Ga0209793, IMG submission 185863) | Wastewater treatment Type I Accumulibacter community from EBPR Bioreactor in Madison, WI, USA - Reactor 1_2/2/2009_ DNA (SPAdes) (version 2) | ecosystem: Engineered > Bioreactor > EBPR >... | reverse complement strand
GCGGGCGATGCGGCAGACTTCCTTGACCGGCACGATGGTACCGAGCGCATTCGACATATGCGTGATGGCGATGAGCTTGGTGCGCTCCGTCAGGCACTTCTCGAACTCTTCGATCTGGAACGCGCCCGTTTCATCGACCGGCGCCCAGACGAGCTTGGCGCCTTGACGCTCTCGGATGAAATGCCACGGCACGATGTTGGAATGGTGCTCCATGATCGAAAGGACGATCTCATCGCCCTCGCCGATCTTGGGCATGCCATAGCCATAGGCGACTGTGTTGATCGCCTCGGTCGAGGATTTCGTGAAGACGATCTCGTCGACCGAAGAGGCATTCAGGAAACGGCGCACTTTTTCGCGCGCCGCCTCATAGGCGTCCGTGGCGGCATTCGACAGGAAGTGGAGGCCGCGGTGCACGTTTGCATATTCGTTGGAATAGGCATGTGCGACCGCGTCGATCACCACCTGCGGCTTCTGCGCCGAAGCGCCGTTGTCGAGATAGACCAGCGGCTTGCCATAGACCGTTTTCGACAGGATGGGGAAATCCTTGCGGATCGCCTCGACGTCATAGGCCAGTGCGGGTGCGTGTTCCATCTCGATCGTCCTAAACTAGGCGTGCTTTTCCAGCCAGGCGGCGATGATGCCTTCCAGCGCTTCGACCAGCGGCTCGTCTTCCAGCTCTTCGACGATCTCGGCGACGAAGGCGTTGACCAGCATGGCGCGCGCCTTGTTTTCCGGGATGCCGCGCGCCATCAGGTAATAGAGCTGCGTGTGGTCGATATCGATCACGGTCGCGCCGTGGCCGCACTGCACGTCGTCGGCGAAGATTTCCAGCTCCGGCTTGGCGGAGAAGTCGGCTTCGTCGGAGAGCAGCAGCGTGTTGCACGACATCTTGGCGTCGGTCTTCTGGGCATCCGGTGCAACGCGAATCTGACCCTGGAAGACACCGCGGGCGCGATCGAAGATCACGTTGCGGATGACTTCGCTCGACGTCGTGTTCGGCACGTCATGACCGACCGTGAAGGTCACGTCGGTGTGCGTCTCACCGCCGAGCAGGTTGATGCCGCGCAGCGTCAGGTCCGAGCCCTCGCCCGAAACGACCACATGGATTTCCTGCCGGACGAGCTTGCCGCCGGCATTGACCACGTAAAGGCGAAGCTTCGCGTCGGTACCGAGCGTGATGCGGATCTGGCCAAGGTGGGTATCCGCCGCACCCTGCGTCTGCAGGATGATCCAGGTGATCTCCGCGCCGTCGGCAAGCGTGATGTCGCTGACCGTCGTCACGAAGGCAGCGTTCTCGCCGCCGGCCACATGGCGCTCGATGACAGTCGCCTTCGTATTGGCGCCGAAGGTCGCCGGGAAGCGCGTATGCGTCTGGCCGGCGTTCTGGATCGTCTGGATTTCGAGCGGGGCTTCCAGCTCGGTACCGTCAGCCAGATCGAGCACGAAACCATCGCGCACGAAGGCGCCGTTGATGCGTCCGATGGCATCGTCGCCGTCACGGGCGGCAAGCCCTGCGGCGGCGGTGCCGTCCACCAGCGCGTCCTTGAAAGTCCGCACCGTCACACCCTCGGCCGTCGCGCGGGCGTCGGCAAGGCCGTTTGCGACCGAAACCACGGACGAACCCTCGACCAGCGGGCCGACCTTGGCGACCGAAGCCGCCGGGTCGAAGGCCGGAACGGCGCGCAGGAGCGCCTTGAGGTCCGTATAGTGCCAGGCTTCCACGCGGCGCGTCGGAAGGCCGGCGGCCTTGAAGTCGCTGATCAGCGTGTCGCGGGCGGCCAGAACCGCGCCGTCGCCCGGCAGTTCGCCGATGGCGTTGTCATAGGCTTCGCAAAGCGCGGTCTCGGCGACCGAAAGCTTCATGCCTGTCTGCATGTTCATGGGATCACTCCTTCACCGTGCCGTCAGGCGGCAGCACCGATGATGTCGGCATAGCCGTTCGCTTCCAGCTCGTGCGCCAGCGTCTTGTCGCCGGACTTGATGACCTGGCCCTTGTAGAGAACGTGGACCGTATCCGGCACGATGTAGTCGAGCAGGCGCTGGTAGTGCGTAATGACGATGACCGCGCGGTCCGGCGAACGGAGCGCGTTGACGCCGTCGGCGACGATCTTCAGGGCGTCGATGTCGAGGCCGGAATCGGTCTCGTCGAGAACGCACAGCTTCGGCTCCAGCAGCGACATCTGCAGGATTTCGGCGCGCTTCTTCTCACCGCCGGAGAAACCGACGTTCAGCGGACGGCGCAGCATTTCCGGCGCGATCTTCAGTTCGGCGGCGGCTTCCTTGACGCGGCGCATGAAGTCCGGCGTCGTCAGCTCGTCCTCGCCGCGCGCCTTGCGCTGCTCGTTCATCGCGACCTTGAGGAACTGCATGGTGGCAACGCCCGGGATTTCGACCGGGTACTGGAAGGCAAGGAAGATACCCTTGGAGGCGCGCTCTGCCGGGTCGAGCTCCAGAATGCTCTCGCCGTTATAGAGGATGTCGCCCTCGGTGACTTCATAGTCCTCGCGGCCGGAGAGGATGTAGGAAAGCGTCGACTTGCCGGAGCCGTTCGGGCCCATGATGGCGGCGACTTCACCGGCCTTCACGGTGAGGTTCAGGCCGCGGATGATCTCGGTGCCGTCTTCGGCGATGCGGGCGTGCAGGTTCTTGATTTCAAGCATGAACATATCCTTTTCGGACGAATTCGTTTGGCGGCGCGCGTCTTGCGCGCGCCCGGATGATCAATGGGCGAAGGTCAGCCGACCGAGCCTTCCAGCGAGATACCGATCAGCTTCTGCGCCTCGACGGCGAATTCCATCGGCAGCTCCTGAATGACTTCCTTGACGAAGCCGTTGACGATCAGCGCGATCGCCGCTTCGGTCGGGATGCCGCGCTGCAGGCAGTAGAACAGCTGGTCTTCCGAGATCTTCGAGGTGGTCGCCTCGTGCTCGAACTGGGCCGTAGCGTTCTTCGCCTCGATATAGGGCACGGTATGCGCACCGCACTTGTCGCCGATCAGCAGCGAGTCGCACTGGGTGAAGTTGCGCGCGTTCTCCGCCTTGCGGTGGGCCGAAACCTGGCCGCGATAGGTGTTGTTGGAGAAGCCCGCGGAAATGCCCTTGGAGACGATGCGGCTCGACGTGTTCTTGCCGAGATGGATCATCTTGGTACCCGAGTCGATCTGCTGATGACCGTTGGAAACGGCGATCGAGTAGAACTCGCCGCGCGAACCATCGCCGCGCAAGATGCAGGACGGGTACTTCCAGGTGATGGCGGAGCCGGTCTCGACCTGCGTCCACGAGATCTTCGCGTTCTTGCCGCGGCAATCACCGCGCTTCGTCACGAAGTTGTAGATGCCGCCCTTGCCTTCCTTGTCGCCCGGATACCAGTTCTGGACGGTGGAATACTTGATCTCGGCATCGTCGAGCGCGACGAGTTCGACCACGGCGGCGTGGAGCTGGTTCTCGTCACGCTGCGGCGCGGTGCAGCCTTCGAGGTAGGAGACGTAAGCGCCCTCTTCCGCGATGATCAGCGTGCGCTCGAACTGGCCGGTATTCTTCTCGTTGATACGGAAGTAGGTCGACAGTTCCATCGGGCAGCGAACGCCCTTCGGCACGAAGACGAAGGAACCGTCGGTGAAAACGGCGGTGTTCAGCGTGGCATAGAAATTGTCGGTCGCCGGAACGACGGAGCCGAGATATTTCTTCACGAGCTCGGGATGTTCGCGGATGGCCTCCGAGATCGACATGAAGATCACGCCGGCCTTCTTCAGCTCTTCCTTGAAAGTCGTGACAACAGACACGGAATCGAAGACGGCATCGACGGCGATCTTGGACTTTTCGACGCCAGCGAGGATTTCCTGCTCGCGCAGCGGAATGCCCAGCTTCTCATACGTCTTCAGCAGCTCGGGATCGACCTCGTCGAGCGACTTCGGGCCACTCTGGTTCTTTGGAGCCGCATAGTAGTAGAGGTCGTTGAAATCGATCTTGGGATAATCGACGCGCGCCCAGGTGGGCTCTTCCATGGTCAGCCAGCGGCGATAGGCGTCGAGGCGCCATTCGAGCATCCAATCCGGCTCGTCCTTCTTGGCAGAGATGAAGCGGATGATGTCTTCTGAAAGACCCTTGGGGGCCTTGTCCATCTCGATCTTCGTCTCGAAGCCGTATTTGTACTGGTCGACGTCAATCTGACGGACCTGATCGATCGTTTCCTGCACCGCAGGCATATCGTTCTCCAATCTCGCCGGAGACAAGGTCCGGCAGCTTGTTAACGGGTGGCGGTCAGCCGCCGGTTATGTAAGCGCCAAAGGCGGCTTTTCCCACCCTTTGGCAAGCGAAAACTCGCGTTTCCGCAAGAATCCTTCAGGCCGCGTTCCCGGTCAGGCGTCGCCGGGAGACAACGCGTGAGAAAGCGGCCAGAAACCGGTCCACATCGGCCTGCGTGGACCCCGCCCCGAGCGAGACACGCAACCCGCCGAGCTGGGCGTCGAACCCCATGGCAGTCAGCACATGGCTCTGCCCGACCTTGCCGGAAGAGCAGGCGGACCCGGCCGAAAGCGCGATGCCTTCAAGATCGAAGGCGATCTGCCCCGTCTCGGACTTGAGGCCCGGAAGGCTGAAAAAGGACGTGTTGCCGATGCGCTCGCCATCCGCGCCATGAACGATGACGTCATTGGCGACGAGCCGCATGCCCGCTTCCAGCCCGTCGCGCAGACCGGCGATCCGAGTATTGCGTTCAGCCATATCGGCAACCGCCGCACGCGCCGCAGCGGCAAAGCCGGCGAGTGCGGCCGGGTTCTCCGTACCGGAACGATGCCCCTTCTCCTGCCCGCCGCCGCGGATGAGCGGCGCCGGCATCAGCACTTCACCACGCGTCACGAGCGCACCCGCACCCTTGGGGCCGCCCAGCTTGTGCGAGGAGATGATCAGGAAGTCGGCATCCAGCGCTTCGATATCGACAGGCATGCGACCAACGGCCTGCACCGCATCCACGACGAGAAGCCCGCCATGACGGCGTACGATTTCCGCAGCGGCCTTCACGGGCTGCACGATGCCGGTCTCGTTATTGGCCAGCATGACGGCGACCATCGGCAGGCCCCGGGCCTTGTCATGGCCCTGCAACAGGACTTCCAGCGCCTCGATATCGACAATACCGGCGTGCGTGACCGGAACAGTCGTCACATTCTCGCGGACGAAACGGCCGCCTTCGCGAACTGCCGGATGCTCGATCTCGGAAACATAGAGGTGGCCGATGGCAAGCGGCGTGCGCCCCATGCGATAGTCGGGCGTCAGGACGAGGTTCGCCGCCTCGGTCGCGCCACTGGTGAAGATGACATGGGCAGGGGCCGTATTGACGAGCGCGGCGACATCACGCCGCGCAGCCTCCACCAGCATGCGCAAGGCCCGGCCCTCGCCGTGCACGGAAGACGGATTGCCGACCATGTCCAGCGCCGCGACGAAGGCCTTGCGCGCCGCTGCCAACAAGGGCGCGGTGGCGTTCCAGTCGAGGTATGTGCGCTCCGTCTTCGTCATTCGTTATCCGTGCGCGGGGGTCCAAGTTTCGGACGGCGTGCATTTTTCTTGAAATGTCCGCCGGGCTTGCCTTATGACACCAGCTTCATAGCGCCCGATGCGCCTAAACAGTTTCGAATAGTTCTAAACTAGGTTCTAGAAAAGCTGAGTGCTTTCGTCAAGACTTCAATTGACAAGAATCCGTTCCTGAACGCGAACTTGCCGGAGTAAGAATGCCCGAAATCATCTTCAACGGACCCGCCGGTCGCCTTGAGGGCCGTTACCAGCCGTCCAAGCAGAAGAACGCCCCGATCGCCATCGTGCTGCACCCGCATCCGCAGTTCGGCGGCACGATGAACAACCAGATCGTCTACCAGCTCTTCTACATGTTCCAGAAGCGCGGTTTCACGACGCTCCGTTTCAATTTCCGCGGCATCGGCCGCAGCCAAGGTGAGTTCGACCACGGCGCGGGGGAACTCTCCGACGCCGCCTCGGCGCTCGACTGGGTGCAGAGCCTGCATCCCGATTCCAAGAGCTGCTGGGTCGCCGGCTACTCCTTCGGCGCCTGGATCGGCATGCAACTCCTGATGCGCCGCCCGGAGATCGAGGGCTTCATGTCCATCGCCCCGCAGCCGAACATCTACGACTTCTCGTTCCTCGCCCCCTGCCCGTCCTCCGGCCTCATCATCAACGGCGACGCCGACAAGGTTGCGCCGGAGAAGGACGTCAACGGCCTCGTCGAGAAGCTGAAGACGCAAAAGGGCATCCTGATCACGCACAAGACCGTGTCGGGCGCCAACCATTTCTTCAACGGCCAGACCGAGACGCTGATGGCGGAATGCGAGGATTATCTCGACCGACGCCTTGCCGGCGAACTGACGCCCGAGCCGGCCGCCAAGCGCATCCGCTGAACGGCCTGAAACCGAAGACATCAAGCCCGATGGCCCCGCCGTCGGGCTTTTTCTTTCCCGTCAGTTCGCCCGCTTGACGACCTCGAGCACCACGGCCGGCGGCTCGGCCTCGCGCACGCAATCGCGGCCGGCACTCTTGGCGGCATAGAGCGCATCGTCGGCGCGGCGCATGGCGAAGCGCAAGGGCTCCTTCTCACCGATCTCGGCGACGCCGAAGCTGGACGTCACGCGCACGGCCGGCGGAAGCCCCGCAATGGGCGACACCGCGCGCGTCGCCCGCAGCGCGTGGGCGAACAGCAAGGCGGCCTCCTTACCCGTATGCGGCAGGAACAGCAGGAACTCCTCCCCACCGATACGCGCGGCCAGCGCGCCCTTCGGCGCCGCCGCGCGAAGCATCTCGCCGAAGGCGCGGATAGCCGCGTCCCCGCCCTGATGACCGTGGGTGTCGTTGACCGCCTTGAAGTGATCGAGGTCGCAGAGGACGATGCTGTGCGGCCTCTGCCCGGCCATCAGCGCATCGACGCGATTGTCGAAGCCACGGCGATTGAGCAGGCCGGAAAGCGGGTCGATCTCGGCATTGACCTTCTCGTCCGCGACGATCTCCAGCACCAGCACGCAGAGCAGCATGAGGCCGACGGCGACGATGAGCACCGCCCCCATGCTTTGCGACAAAAGGGCGAACTGGCTGGCAAGGTAATCCCTCGCCGTCTCACCCGAACCGGCGAGAACGGCCGCGAAGGCCTTGGCGACGAAATGGACGCTTGTAACCGCCAGCAACACGACGAGCGCCCGGTCGACGAAGGATTTCGCCCGCGCCCTGAAGGCCGCGAAGGCGCTCAAGCCGAGCGTCACAGCAAAGGGCGTCTGATAGAGAAGCGCGTGCTGCAAGGTGCCGCGCGGCAGGTCGTAGATAACATAATCCAGCGCGACGAAGGCGGCGAAAAGGGCGGCCAGCCCCCACCGGTTCGTCTTCAGGCCATAGAGGCGGCCGATCCCGACGCGCAGCATGAACATGCCGCCGAGCATGGAGGCGAAGGCGAGGATCGCCCAGGGCTTCGGCGGGGGAACATAGGCGACGAGCAGCTCGAAGACGGTAGACAGGGAGGCGACGGCGAAACAGCCGGCAAACCAGCGGGCAGCGGCACGATTGCGGCTCCGGGCGGAAACCGCCAGGAAAAACAGGCAGAAACACTGCGCGATGAGAAAATTCACCGTCAGCAGGAAACCCGCGCCACTCATCGGCCACCCTACGCAAGACACAAGGGCCGCCCCGGGAGCGAACGGCCCGGAACGGTCTTCGCGGATACTAGGAAACGGCGGCGAAAAAAGCGTTAACCCGCAAGGACGGCTTTCGCCAGAACACCGCCGCTGACAGGCGCGCGGACGCCGGTCGTCGCCGGGAACGTCAGTGGCAGCGCGCGAAGGGAGCGCACGGCGAGATAGGCCCAAGCCTCCGCCTCCATGCTGTCGCCGTCAAGACCGACGGCCTCGGCGGCCACCACCTCCGCGCCCTCCACTCCGGCAAGCGCCGCAAGATCGCCCATGATCACGCGGTTGAGCCGGCCGCCGCCGCACACGACATAGAGCCTCGGCCGCTCCGGCAGGTGGCGGGCGGAGCGAAGGATGGCGGCGGCGGTGACATGCGCCAGCGTGCACGCGCCATCTTCAAGGCTCGCATCGGCTCCTTCAGGCGGGCGAAAATCGTTGCGATCGAGAGAGCGGCGCACCGGATCCGTGAAAAAGGCATGGCCCAGATAGCGTTCCGCAAGTTCCGCATCAACCCGGCCTTCCGAGGCGATCATGCCGCCCTGGTCATAGGGGATGCCGGCATGGGTCTCGACCCATTGGTCAATCAGCGTATTGCCCGGCCCGCTGTCGAAAGCGACGATATCGCCCCCGCTGCCGATGAAGGTGATGTTGGAAATGCCGCCGATATTGACGAAGACGACGGCCTTGCCGGAAGAGCGGGTAAGGCCGGCGGCGAGCGCGGCATGATAGGCGGGGATGAGCGGCGCGCCCTGCCCGCCATGCGCCATGTCGTTCGCCCGCATGTCGTAGACGGTGTCGATGCCCGTCTCACGGGCGAGAAGCGCCCCGTCGCCGAGCTGCACGGTCAGCGCCTCGTTGGGCCGGTGCAGCACCGTCTGGCCGTGGAAGCCGATGACATCGACATCGGAAGGCGCAAGATTGTTTTCCGCAAGGAACGCCCGCACCGCTTCCGCATGGCGAAGGGTCAATTCTCGCTCGATCCCGGCAAGATCACCCGGCCGCTCGCGACGCTCGCCCATCGTCTTGGCCGTTTCCAGCGCGGCCTGCAGCCGGCGGCGGAAGGCGGCGTCGTAGGAGCGTCCCGTGGACGGACCACGCTCGACGACCGCCTCGCCATCCGTGCGCAACAATGCCACGTCGATGCCGTCGAGGCTCGTGCCGCTCATCAAACCGATCGCCGTCCGCATAACCGTCATTCCATCTGCTCCAGACTCACTTTTGAAGTGATCATGTCGGCTAAAGATGATAAACGCCGCCCCGAAACAATCCCACCAGAGAAGACAGGCCATGTCCGAATTCAAATCCGATTTCCTTCGCACGCTGAAAGAGCGCGGCTTCATCCACCAGATTTCCGATGAAACCGGCCTCGACGACCTCCTCGCCAAGGAAACCGTGACCGCCTATATCGGCTATGATCCGACGGCATCGAGCCTGCATGTCGGCCACCTGACGCAGATCATGCTGCTGCACTGGTTCCAGGCGACCGGGCACCGACCCATCTCCCTGATGGGCGGCGGCACCGGCATGGTCGGCGATCCCTCGTTCAAGGACGAAGCGCGCAAGCTGATGACGGTCGAGACGATCGAGGAGAACATCGTCTCCCTGAAGCACGTTTTCGCCAACTATCTGGATTATGATCACGCCCGCAATCCGGCGTTGATGATCAACAACGCCGAGTGGCTGCGTCCTCTCAACTATCTGGAATTCCTGCGCGATGTCGGCCGCCACTTCTCGGTAAACCGCATGCTGTCGTTCGACAGCGTGAAGACGCGCCTCGACCGGGAGCATTCCCTGTCCTTCCTCGAATTCAACTACATGATCCTCCAGGCATACGACTTCGTCGAGCTTTCGAACCGTTACGGCTGCCGCCTGCAGATGGGCGGCTCCGACCAGTGGGGCAATATCATTAACGGCATCGACCTCGGTCACCGCATGGGAACGCCGCAGCTCTTTGCCCTCACCTCTCCGCTCCTGACGACCTCTTCCGGCGCGAAGATGGGCAAATCGGCATCCGGCGCGGTCTGGCTCAACAAGGACCTGCTGCCCGTCTACGATTTCTGGCAGTATTGGCGGAATACCGAGGACGCGGACGTCGTGCGCTTCGCAAAGCTTTTCACGACCTTGCCGATGGACGAGATTGCTCGCCTCGAAAAGCTCGGTGGTTCGGAAATCAACGAGGCCAAGAAGATCCTCGCCACGGAAGTAACCGCGATACTGCACGGCCGCGATGCAGCCGAACAGGCCGCAGAGACCGCGCGCAAAACCTTCGAGGAAGGCGCGATTGCCGATAACCTGCCCTCCATCGACGTCGCGACCGGTGAACTGGAAGCCGGCATCGGCCTCCTGACGCTCGTGGTGAAGGCCGGCCTTGCCGCCTCCAACGGCGAGGCGCGCCGCCACGTCCAGGGCGGCGCGGTGCGCATCAACGACGTCGCGGTCTCCGACGAGCGCCGCGCCATCGGCACGGCCGACGTGTCCGCCGACGGCGTGATCAAGCTGTCGCTCGGCAAGAAGAAGCACATCCTCGTTCGCCCGGCCTGAGCCTTGCAACGATCGTGAAGGATAGAGGCCGCCTCCGGGCGGCCCTTTTCATTGGAACTCGAAGATATTACGGAAGACGCCGGGAGCGATGATCGACAGCGGGTTGATGGTGAGGTTCGGCTTGTCGAACGGACCGGAGAGCTTGAAGGTGATGCCGATCAGGCCGCGGTCGTTACCGTTGCCGAGGATGAGGCCGATCAGCGGAAGCTCGGCGAAGAGCCGGTTGAGACCGTAGGCCGGCATGAAGGTGCCGGTCATCTCCGTCTGGCCGCTTGCATCGCGCACCGTACCCTGGAAGGTGGCGCCGACCATGTCGCCACGCACCACGCCGTTGGCGAGACTGAGCGCACCGCCGCCCGCGCGCACCTGCGCAAAGCCTCGCGAGAACTTCACGGCGCTGACATCGATCTCGCGGCGAACGGCGTCGTTGAGGCTGCGCCCGCCGTCTCCCGCAGGGGTCGAGACCAGCGAGCGAAGCCGCTCTTCGCCGACAAGGGAGAAATTGCGGATATCGACCGAGCCGAGCCAGCCGTCGTCCGCCTCACGCAGCCGGACATTGAGAAGGCCCCCCTGCATGTGGCGGTAGACATCCGCGAACCGCGCGACCGCGCCCGCATCGCCGCTGGTCAACTGGATGACGCCGCCGCCATCCCGGGCGAGCTGCCCCACCACCGGCGCGCCGCCGGACGTCATGGCCGAGAGGTCGAGCGCCGAGATGCGTCCGCCAGCCGTGGCGTAGCGGAAAGCGACATTGGAAAGGCTCTCGCCGTTGAAGCCGACCGCACGCGAGAGATTGGCCTCGACGGTCATCCCCTGCTTGCCGGCTCCTGAGCCGCCGCCGCCCGTCTGGTTCTTGAGGCGCGCCAACACCTGGCGGATATCGGCGGCCTCGCCGTCGGCCACCACGGAATAGCCCGCCTTGCCACGCGCGATCTTCAGCCGGAACCGGTCGTTGGCCGAAAGCCGCACCGTGGAGAAATTCGCCGAATCGAGCGCCGCGCCACGGAAGGCGAGATCGCCCGAAACGCTGAAACCGTCGCCGGAAAAGCGGAAGTCGGACACGCGCGTCGTGCCGTCGCCGGTCTCCGCCGTCAATGTCACCTTGCCGCCGATGCCCGCGCCCTTTGTCCAGCCGATCCAGGGAATGGAGACGGCCGCGCCGGTGACATCGGCCTCAACGGTCCTCGGCCCGTCGCCCTCCTGTTCCAGCCGCACGGCGACCTCGCCCTCCAGCACGTCGTCCAGCCCCGGAAGCAGCTTGCGGCGATCCCGGTTGTCGAGCATTCCGGACAGGATCGTCCTGCGCGGGATATCGGATGTCTTGTCGACAGGCTGGACCAGTTCGAGATTCAGCGTCACGCCGTCTATGTTCGCCTTGGCGTCGAGATCGGCCATCTTCGGATCGATGGCGAGCAGGCCGCGCAGCCCGGTCACGGTGCGTCCGGCAATGGGCTTGCGCACGTCCACATCGTCCAGCGTCAGGGCCGCGGTCCATTGCGGCGGCGGCGGATTGTGCGCGGCGACGATGCCGAAATGCGCCTTCACCTTCGCCTGCACCTGCCCGCTGAAATCCTCCGGCGCGAAGCCGGTCGCGGGAAGCGCGCGGATGGGACGGTAGGTGACAAGCTCGGCGATGGCGTCGGCATTGCCCGCAACATCGATGTCCATGTCCGCCATCAGCGGCTTTTCGTAATTGCTCGGCAGCACGAAGGTGCCGCCGGTCAGCGCCACGGTGCGCCCCGAGGGGAAATAGGCCGTGCCGCCGGTAATGCCGATCTCGGTGACGGGGCCGCGCAGGCGGAACGTCCCGGACGTATCGCGCAGCGGCGGGATTTCCCCGGCGACGTTCATGCGCGCGCCTTCGATATCGAAGTCGATCTTCAACTCGTCCGCCGTCAGACGCATCGGCACGCCCGGCACGCGCTCACGCCCCTCGGCAAGGTAGAATTCGATGCGGCCATTGGTGACGGTACCGCCATAGATATTGCGGATGACCCAGCTCCGAGCCGTCTTGGCCAGCCAGAAGGGCCAGAACTGCTTGACCGCCGCCGATTGCAGCTTGCTGGCGATCATCACGAAGCTGACCTCCGGCTCACGTTCGCCGAAGCGCATGGCGAGCGAGCCGGCGACATTGCCCTTCTCGCTCGAAACGGCCATTTCCTCGAAATGCAGGCTCTTCGTCGCCGGCAGGTAGTAGCCATTGACCTTGGCGTCGAAGCGGATGGGGTCCTCCGTGGAATCGATCGGCCGGCTGATGGCGTTGCTGAAGAGCAGCTCGATGGCGAAGCCCTTGTCCGGCTTGTCGGAAACCCGGTCGAGATCGACGAGGCCGCCGGTGAAGGGAAAATGCGACTGGCCGACGCTGGCATTCGTCGAGGCCAGCTCGATGGACCCTTTGTCGAAATTGTAGCTCGCCTTCACCGAGGAGGGGCGAAGCTCTGCGGCGATGCCGTCGCCATAGACCGCGCCCGCGGCGAAACTGAAATCGGCGGACAGTTCCGGCGCCGCGCCCTCGATCTCCCGCCGCGCGCCGACAGAGATATCGACGGTCGTATCAAGCCCGGCATGGACCGCGCCTTCCGGCGTATGGCTTAGCAGGAAGTCGCCGAGGGCGACGTTGCGGATCGTGCCTTCCATGGCGCGAACGGCATCGCCGCCGGTCCTTGCCACCAGGTCGATCTCGCCCTCCCGTCCGTCAAGCGAGAACGTCCCCTCGATCCCCATGGTACCCTCCCTGTCGCGGGAGAACTGGAGACTGGTGATGGACAGCAGGACGGGCCGTCCACCCGCCCCCTCGAAGGTCGCGCCGAGATCGGAAATGCTGACCGTCTGCATGCCGTTGGCGTCGATCAGGCGATTGATGCCGTCCAGCCGCTCGAAGGTGGTCTCGAGATAGTCCGGCATGTCCGAGATACGCAGGGCCGAAAGGTCGAGCGGCCTGCTCTTGGGCAGGAGCGTCGCATTGAACATGACGCCCTCCACATCGAGCCGCGAGACGGCGATATGGCCCGTAACGAGCGCCACGGGATCGAGCACGATGCCGACGGCCTCGGTCGTCGCCAGCTCCTTGCCCGATTCGACCTCGACGATCCGCACGTCCTCCGCCTTGAGGGCGAAGCCGTCGAGGCCGGCAAGGCGCAGCACCGTATGGTCGACCGATGCGCGGTAGCGCGGCCCCAGCCCCTGGTTGAGCGCGGCAACGGCGCGGGCATTGAGCGTGCTGTCGAAAAGCCCGGTCTCGACGAGACCGATGATGAGGGCGCCGATGAACAGGACGAGCGCGACGGCGGCAGCGGCGATCCGGAACAGAATGCCGGTGCGGCTCGCCTGAGCCGCATGCAGGACGATGGGTTCGTGGGCCTGCGCGGAAGGCAGCGCATGCAGCGGAACGATGTCCTTTCTGCGGAACACGACCTTGTCGCCGCGGATTTCCTCCATCTCGCGTCTGCTTCCTCTACCCTTTGCGCCGCGTTATCCCACGAAATCGCCGCCAGTCATCCGCTCGTCGCTGGACGATTCTGCCTGTCACTATATATGCGGGAAGCCGGGTCCTTGACTCAAAAAGCCGGCCAAAGAAAGGAAATCCCATGGCAGAACTGGTCCCGGGCGTCGAAGCTCCGGATTTCACCCTTCCGCGCGACGGTGGCGGCACGCTTTCGCTGTCCGGCTTCCGCGGGCGTCCCGTGGTGCTTTTCTTCTATCCCAAGGACGACACGGAAGGCTGCACGACGGAAGCCAGGGATTTTACCGCCGCGAAGGCGCAGTTCGACGCCTTGGGCGTTGCGCTCATCGGCCTTTCGCCCGATCCCGTGAAAAAGCACGACAAGTTCGTCAAGAAACACGACCTCGGCGTGCCGCTCGCCTCGGACGAAGGCCTCCAGACGTTGGAAGCCTATGGCGTGTGGAAGGAAAAGAGCATGTACGGCCGCACCTATATGGGCGTGGAGCGCACGACCGTGCTCATCGACGCCAACGGCAGGATTGCCGAAATCTGGCCGAAGGTTAAGGTCAAGGGTCATGTCGAAGCCGTGCTTGAAGCTGCCAGAAAACTTTAAAGATACCCGATAAGGCATTGCGATAATGGAATTACCGCATATCGAAAGTCTGCGCGGCGGCGCAACGGCGGCCATCATCGCGGCCGACCTCGACCTGAAGACGGCGCTGGCACAGGAAACGGCGCGGCGCTGGTTCGCCCGCACGCTCTCGATGCGCTCGCCGCGCGATCCCGCGCTGCCGTCCCGCCCGGGCCGCCCGGAGAAACCGGAACTCATTCCGCCCAAGCACATGAAAAAGCGCTCGCTGCACACGTTGAAGGGCCGTATCGCGCTTCTCCATGCCCTCGCCCATATCGAGCTGAATGCCGTGGACCTCGCGCTCGACATCGTTGCCCGCTTCACCACCGAGCGCGTGCCGCATTCCTTCTTCGACGGCTGGATGCAGGTCGCCTTCGAGGAAGCCAAGCACTTCCGCCTCGTGCGTGATCGCCTGCGCGACCTCGGCGCGGACTATGGCGACGTTCCAGCTCATGACGGGCTGTGGCAGGCGGCGCACGACACGCGCAACGACCTAACCGCGCGCCTTGCCGTGGTGCCGCTGATCCTGGAGGCGCGCGGCCTCGACGTGACGCCCGCCCTGCAGGCCAAGATGCGCGAGACCGGCGACAATGCCAGCGCCGACGTGCTCGATATCATCTACAACGACGAGAAGGGTCATGTGGCGGTGGGCGCCAAGTGGTTCCGCTTCCTCTGCGCCCGCGAGAAGAAGGACCCGGCCGCCACGTTCAAGGACCTTGTCCGCAGCAATTTCCGCAGCCCGCTGAAGCCCCCCTTCAACGATGTCGCCCGGGCCGAGGCAGGCCTGACGCCTTCCTTCTACCGTTCGCTCGTTTCCGTCAGCCAGAGCTGATATTTCGCGCCGGAACCACGCGGCTCAAGGCTTTGTTAACCCTAACAATGTGTAATTCCCCCATACGAGACCAGCAGAATCGGTCGGGGAGTCATCGGTGGCGGAGCGTTCTGAAAACCGCGTCTTTGGAAAACGTGCGAAGCAGCATGTCGTGATCCTGGCGAGCGGCGACAAAATCCGCCACATGACCGTCCGCCCCTGGATGGTTGCCGTCGGCTTCTGCTTTGCCGGCATGTTCACGGTCGGCTATCTTGCCGCCACCTCCTACCTCGTCCTGCGCGACGACCTGATCGGCGCCACCATGGCGCGACAGGCCCGCATGCAGCACGACTATGAGGACCGCATCTCGGCGTTGCGCGCCCAGGTCGACCGCGTTACCAGCCGCCAGCTCCTCGACCAGCAGGTCGTCGAGGGCAAGGTGGAGAAGCTGATGCAGCAGCAACTGGCCCTCTCCGAACGCCACGGCAAGCTCGATGCGCTGCTCAACCGCGCGGAAAGCAGCGGCGTGGAAGCAACCGGCGCCATTCCCCTGCCCGACGAAAAGCCGCTGATCGGCGAACGCCGCGCCGACGCCACCGGCGCGATCAACGCCATCATGGGCATCGCGCCGCAAAAGACGACGCAGCTTGCCTATGCCGCAACGGGCGAATCGGTCGCCGACCGCGCCGACCGTCTGTTCTCCAAGGTCACGCTATCCCTCAAGGATCTCGAGCACGAGCAACTGAACCGCATCCAGTCCCTGACGTCGGGCGCATCGGAAACGGCGGACGCCATCCAGACCATCCTGCGCCGCACCGGTTTCGACGTCGCCGAGGGCAGCCTGCCCGGAACCGATTCGGATACGGCCATCGGCGGCCCCTTCGTCGAGCCGATGGACGCAAGCGACCCCTTCGAGGCGTCGATAAACGACCTCGACGTCGCACTGGAACGCCTCGATGCGGCCCGCCGTACCGCACGCAAGCTGCCGTTCGGAAACCCTTCGCCGCAAAGCAGCATCACCAGCCGCTTCGGCAACCGGACCGACCCGTTCCTCGGGCGTCTGGCGCTCCATGCCGGCATCGATTTCCGCGTTTCGACGGGCACGCAGGTTCGCTCGACGGGCGCCGGCACGGTCGTCGTGGCCGGCCGCAACGGCGGTTACGGCAACATGGTCGAGATCGACCATGGCGACGGACTGACGACGCGCTACGCCCACCTTTCCCGGGTTCTCGTCAAGGTCGGCGACCATGTGGAGGCTGCCGATCCGGTCGGCCTTTCCGGTACGACGGGCCGTTCGACCGGGCCGCACCTGCATTACGAGGTGCGCCGCGAGGGCAAGGCCGTCGACCCCATGCGGTTCCTCACCGCCGGCATGAAACTGACGACCTACATGGATTGACACAACGCAAGGCGAAGCGTTCCGGTATGACAAAATTATCCCTCAGGCCGTTCAAATCGCTGAGGGATTTACCAAATTCGCTGATTTCCTTGACTTTCCGGCACTTTCGGCATATTTGCGCTCCATCCTCGCGGCAACTTGGCCGCTAACTCATTGCGTTCGCAAGA
>Ga0209793_1001308_pt1 | contig 16698 bp, 15 predicted proteins | sample EBPBio122009_DNA_FD_185863 | JGI IMG/M metagenome (GOLD analysis project Ga0209793, IMG submission 185863) | Wastewater treatment Type I Accumulibacter community from EBPR Bioreactor in Madison, WI, USA - Reactor 1_2/2/2009_ DNA (SPAdes) (version 2) | ecosystem: Engineered > Bioreactor > EBPR >... | reverse complement strand
CGCTTCCTCTACATGGCCGCCGTCGGCCTGTTCTTGTCGCTGCCGATCATGGTCGTCGCCGGCGTTTCGGTGAACCGCAAGCAGGATCTGAGCTTTCCGCCGGTCGGCTTCTCCACCGCCTGGTACGAGCAGATCTTCGTCGATCCCGGCTGGCGCGCGGCGCTGCTCAACTCGATCTGGCTGGCGCTGGCGTCGGCGGTCATCGCGGTGGCCATCGCACTGCCGCTGGCCTGGTTCCTGTGGCGGCGCATCGCGCCCTGGGCAAACGTCTTCCAGGTTCTGGGCCTGGCGCCCTTCATCCTGCCGCCGGTGATCACGGCGCTTGGCTTCCTGTCGTTCTGGGCAACGGTGGGCGCCTACGGCCAGGCCTGGACGGCGGCGATCAGCCACGCGATCTTTTTCGTGACGCTGCCGCTGGTGACCCTGTCGCTCGGCTTTTCCTCCATCGACCGTTCGCTGGTCGAGGCGGCCGCGACGATGGGCGCAAACGACCGGACGATCCAGCGCACCATCATCCTGCCGATGATCCTGCCCTATCTGGTTTCGGGTTTCGCCTTCGCCTTCGTGCTGTCGCTCAACGAATACATCATCGCCTACATGACCGTCGGCTTCACCATGGAGACCTTGCCGATCAAGATCTTCAACGCGCTGCGCTACGGCTACACGCCGACCATGGCGTCGGTGACGGTGTTCTTCGTCGCGGTGGCGGCGCTGGTGTTCGGCGCGATCGCATATTTCGGCGACATCCGGCGCCTACTGGGCGCAATGGGACAGGGGGACGACTGATGCGGATCGCTGCATTGCAGATGCAGGCTGTCGCCGGCGACGTCGAGGCCAATCTCGGTCGGATCGCCGCCGCCGCCGGCGACGCCGCCCGACAGGGCGCCAGCCTGCTGGTCGCGCCGGAACTGGCGCTGACCGGCTATGGCGCGGGCGATGCCATCCTCGACCTCGCCGAAAGCGCCGAGGGCGCGCAGATCGCGCGGCTGCGCGCCATCGCCGCCGACAGCGGCCTGACGATCGTCGCCGGCTTTGCCGAACGCGCCGACGGCGCGGTGTGGAACAGTGCCGCCTGCATCGACCCGGCTGGCCGCCTCGCCGTCTACCGCAAGTCGCACCTTTACGGCGGCTATGAAAACAAGCTGTTTCGCGCCGAACGGCCGCTCGCCGTCACCTTCGACCATGCCGGCATGCGCTGCGGCATGCTGATCTGCTACGATGTCGAGTTTCCCGAAAACGTCCGGCGGCTGGCGCAGGCCGGGGCGAAACTGGTCATCGTGCCGACCGCCCTGCCGGAAGGCTGGTCCGGCCGCTTCATCGCCGAGCACGTGATCCGGGTGCGCGCCTTCGAAAACCAGGTGTTCGTCGCCTATGTCAACCATTGCGGCGCCGACCAGCGCTTCGCCTATGCCGGGCGCTCGCAGATCGCCGCGCCTGACGGTTCGCTGCTGGCGCAGGCTCAGGCGAATGGCGAGGCGCTGCTGGTTACAGACCTCGACGTAGCCGCCTATGCCGAATCCTACGAGGCCAACGCCTATCTCGCCGATCTGAGGAGTTGATGCGCGACGCTCCTCAAATCACCAGCACGTCGCCGGCGTTGAAGCTGATCGACGCCTGGTCGCCAACCCGCGGCGGCGGCATCTGCGGCTTGTTAAAGGTGTCGAGCGACACCAAATCGTCGCCGACCGCGACCTTGACCCGGATCACCGAGCCGAGAAAGCTGACCTCGGCGATCTTGCCGTTGAGCCTGGTCTGCTGGCCGCCGCCCTCGCCCAGCGACACCGTTTCCGGGCGAAGCGCCAGCGAGACGCGGTCGCCGGCCTTCTGTTTGGTGATCTTGTCCGCCAGCGCGACATCGGAACCGGCGACCTGCACCACGCCGCGCCGTTCGTCGGTCACCACCCCTTCCAGCACGTTGAGCGTGCCGACGAAATTGGCGACGAAACGGGTCGACGGGCGGTTGTAGATTTCGAACGGCGTCGCCACCTGTTCGGCCACGCCCTGGTGCATCACCGCGATCCGGTCGGAGATCGACAGCGCCTCTTCCTGGTCGTGGGTCACGAAGATCGTGGTGATGCCGAGGCGCTGCTGGATGGCGCGGATTTCCTCGCGCAGCGCCACGCGCACCTTGGCGTCGAGCGCCGACAGCGGTTCGTCGAGCAGCAGCAGTTTCGGGCTGGGCGCCAGCGCCCGCGCCAGCGCCACGCGCTGCTGCTGGCCGCCCGACAGCTGGTAGGGATAGCGGTCGCCAAGCTGCGGCAGCTTGATCAGGCTCAGCATTTCCGCAACGCGGTCGTCCTGTTCCGCCTTCGCCACGCCGGCGACGCGCAGGCCGAACGCGATGTTTTGCGCCACGGTCAGGTTGGGAAACAGCGCATAGGCCTGGAACACCATGCCGATATTGCGCTGGTTGGGCTTGAGGCGGGTCACGTCCTGGCCGCCGACGAGGATCTGCCCGGCGCTTGGTTCCTCGAAGCCGGCGATCATCCGCAGCACCGTGGTCTTGCCGCAGCCCGACGGCCCGAGAAACGACACGAACTCGCCCTGCCCGACATCGAGGTTGAAATCCTGCACGACGGTGGTCGCGCCGAAGGATTTGCGGATGTTCCGGAGGCTCAGGAATGGGTCCGACATGGCGTGCGACCGTCCGTTCTCAATGCGGTTGCGATTGCGCCTTGGGCGCGAACCGCGACACGATCTGGATCAGGGCCATGCAGCCCCAGGTGATGCCGAAGGCGATGACGGCGAGCGCCGCCGGCTCATAGGCGCGGTTGGCCCCCAGCAGTTGCATGAACGGGCCGAAGGCCGGCCGGTTGAGCAGCGCCGCCATGGTGAACTCGCCGAGCACGATGGCGAAGGTCAGGAATGCGCCCGACAGCACCGCGACAAGAACGTTGGGCAGGATGATCCGCGCCAGGATGGTGAACCAGCCGGCGCCGAGCGACTGCGCCGCCTCGGTCAGCGTGGTCACGTCGATGGTGCGCAGGCCGGTGTCGACCGCGCGATACATGTAGGGCATCGCCAGCGTCGCATAGCCGAACATCAGCAGCAGGTTGGTGCCGGTCGCCGATCCGGTCAGCGGCAGCCAGCTCGACGTGTTGTAGAGGCGGATATAGCCGAAGACGATGACGATGGCGGGGATGATCAGCGGCAGCAGCGTCACGAACTCGATGAAAGGCCTGAGCCGCGGCAGCTTCAGCCGCACCCAATAGGCCGTCGGCACGATCAGGAAGACGCCGAACAGGATGGTGACAATCGCCATGCCGACCGAATAGGTGAACGTCTGCTGGAAGCGCGGATCGCCCAGCACCTTGGCGTAGGCGTCGAACGAATATTCGCCGCGCCGCATTTTTAGCGAGAACTCGGTCATGCCGATCAGCGGCAGCGCGAAATAGAGAATGCCGGCAAACAGCGCCAGCCATGCCCAGGCCTTCTTCATTTCTGCCACCGTTCCGACCTGGCGCGCAGCCAGATATAGATCGTGTTGGCGATGCCTGTGACGACGATCATGCCGAACGCCAGCGCGTAGCCGAGATGCGGGTCGCCGAGCACGTCGCCGCGGATCTGGGCGAACAGCAGGATCGGCACGATCGACAGCGACGAGCCGGTCAGCGCGATGGCGGTCGCCACCGCGCCGAACGAATTGGCGAACAGCAGCGCAAAAGTGCCGAGCAGCGACGGGAACAGGATCGGCAGCGCCACCATGCGCCAGTACTGGAAGCCTGTAGCGCCCAAAATGCTGGCGGCCTCCCGCCATTCCCGCTTCAACCCGTCGAGCGCCGGCGTGATGATCAGGATCATCAACGGGATCTGGAAGAACAGATAGGTGAGTGTCAGGCCCCAGAACGACAGCAGGTTGAAGCCGAGGCTTCTCAAATCGATGCCGAGCTGGGTGCGCAAAAACACCGTCACCAGGCCGATTGGTCCCAAGGTGGCGATGAAGGCGAACGCCAGCGGCACGCCGGCGAAATTCGACGCGACGCCGGAAAAGGTCAGCATCGGCGAGCGGATCCAGCGCGGCAGCCCGCCCAGCGTGATCGCGGCGGCGACCGCAAAGCCGATCAGGCAGCCGAGCAGCGCCGAGGCCAGGCTGATGCGGATCGAAATCCAGTAGGCCGCCATGATCGACGGCGTGAACAGGTTCTGGATGTTCTGTAGCGTGAATTCGCCGGCGGGGTTGCGAAACGCGCCGATGACGATGTTCATCGTCGGCAGCACCAGGAACAGCAGGACAAACAGCAGGAACGGTGCGACGCCCAGCCAGTGCAGCGGCAGTCGCGCTCTGGTCCTGTCGCGGGCGACGGGGGCGGCGTTTGTCATAAGCGTCCGGCCATATCGTGTCAGACGAACGACCCGCCCCGTCCGGCGACGGAGCGGGTCGTCCCGTTTCAATTACTGCACGTTGGCGCCGACGACGGAATCCCAGCCGGCGGTGACCGCGGCCTTGTTGTCGTTGACTTCATCGAGCGTCGGGAAATAGGCCTTGTCGTAGGATTCAGCCGGCGGCAGCTTGTCGAGCAGTTCCTGCGGAACCTTGCCGTTCTTCACCAGGTCGTTGAAGCGGATCGGGTGACAATAGCCCTTGAGCCAGCCGAGCTGGCCCTCGTCGGAATAGAGATACTCCATCCACAGCTTCGCGGCGTTGGGGTGCGGCGCAAAGGCGCTGATCGCCTGCACGTAGACGCCGGCCAGAACACCGTCGGAGGGAACCACAACGTCGACCGGCGGGTTGCCGGCGAGCGTGTCGCGCCACGACAGCGCGTTATAGTCCCACGCCACGACGATCGGCGTGGCGCCCTGGGCGACCGTGCCGGCCTTGCCGATGACCGGAACGAAATTGCCGGCCTTGTTCATCTCGGCGAAATAGGCGAGGCCCTTCTCGCCGGCTTCCTTGCCGCCCTTGGCGCCTTGCGACAGGCCGACGCCGAGCGCCGCCAGGATCGCCTGGTTGGACGCGCGCGGATCGCCCGCCAGCGCCACCTGGCCCTTGTAGTCGGGCTTCAGCAGGTCGGCCCAGCTTGTCGGCGTGGTCTTCACCAGGTCCTTGTTCACGATGAACGACATCACGCCGTAATAGTCGCCGTACCAGTGGCCTTCGGCGTCCTTCGCGCCATCGGGGATCGTATCCCAGGTCGCGACCTTGTAGGGCTGGATCAGGCCTTCGGCCTTGGCCGAGGGTCCGAACGCCAGGCCGACGTCGATCACGTCCGGCGCCTGCGGGCCCTTGTTGTCCTTGTTCGCCTTGATCGCCTCGATCTCGTCGGCCGAGCCGGCGTCGGGGTTCAGTTCGTTGACGGAAATCTTCGGATATTTCGCCTTGAAGCCGGCGATCACATCGCCATAGCCGCACCAGTCATGCGGCAGCGCGATGGTGGTCACCATGCCTTCGGCCTCCGCCGCCGCCTGCAGCGCCGCCATGTCGGTCTGCGCCGACGAAATCGCCGACGACGCCAGAAGAGCGACGGCGGTCGTCGAAAGTATCTTCCCCATAAACATCTTCATTTGTTTCTCCTTGGTACGGACGTCACTCGACGTCTGCGACGCGGTTAGCCACTTCCCGTGACAGTTGGATGAACCCCGGTGATGTCCTGCGCGGACCCGATGTTAAGACCTTTTCTCCGGTCCAGGCAATCGCGGCCTGCGTCATTTTTTCGCCGGCTAACGACAGGTCACAGCGTTCCGTCGATAGAATTCTCGAGGATTCCGAGCGCCGCCTTCCTGGTCAGCTTCACCGGATTGCCGCCCGCGGTCGGGTCGACGATAGCCATGTCGGCGATCAGGCCCTTGCGCTTCTTGTCCATCTCCAGCCCCTTGATGAAGTCGGGCAGCGTGTGCGGAACCTTCAATTGCTTGCGCAGCTTCAGCACCGCCTTCTGGAAGCCGTCGAAGCCGCCCTTGATGCCGCAATAGCTTGCCAGCCGCTCGATCTTGGTTTCGATCGCCGGCCGGTTGAACGCCAGCACATAGGGCATGAACACGGCGTTGGTCATGCCGTGATGGGTGTCGTAGAGGCCGCCGATGGGATGCGACAGCGAGTGGATTGCGCCGAGCCCCTTCTGGAACGCAGTGGCGCCCATCGCGGCCGCCGCCATCATGTTGGCGCGCGCGGTGATGTCCTTGCCGTCGGCAAACGCTTTCGGCAGGTTTTCAAACACCAGCCGCACGCCCTCGACGCCGATGCCGTCGGCCATCGGGTGGAAGCCGGGCGCGCAATAGGCTTCCAGGCAGTGCGCCAGCGCGTCCATGCCGGTGCCGGCGGTGATGAAGGGCGGCATCCCGACCGAAAGCCCCGGGTCGGCAATGACGATCGCCGGCAGGATTTTGGGGTGGAAGATCACCTTCTTGGTGTGCGTCGCCTCATGCGTAAGCACGGAGGCGCGGCCGACTTCCGAACCGGTGCCAGCCGTGGTCGGCACGGCGACGATCGGCGCGATCTTCGACGCGTCAGCGCGCAGATACCAGTCGCCGATGTCCTCAAAATCCCATACCGGCCGGCTTTGGCCGGCCTGGAAGGCGATCAGCTTGCCCAGATCCAGCGCCGAGCCGCCGCCAAAGGCGATGACGCCGTCATGCTTGCCCTTCTTGAACACCTCGATGCCGGCGACAAGATTGCTCTCCACCGGATTGGGGCGCACGTCCGAGAACACGCCGTATTTGACGCCGGCCTCGTCGAGGATTTTCAGCGTCGACGCGACGACCGGCAGCTTCGCCAGGCCGGGGTCGGTGACGAACAGCGGCCGCTTGATGCCGGTTGCGCTGAGCGCATCCGGCAATTCCGAAATGCGTCCCGCGCCAAAGCGCACGGTGGTGGGATAATTCCATTTGGAGACGAGTTTGGTCATGTGAGTCGTTCGTTGCTCGTGGGTCGTTGGTCGTAGGGGTGGTGCGCCGGCCCTCGTCGTCGCCTGTCCTTCGACCGACGACCGACGAATGACGACCGACTAAACTTCTCTCAGATGATAGCTCTTGGGTCGGGTCAGATTGTCGTAGCCGATCTGCGACAGCGCCGCGCCCTTGCCGGTGTCCTTGACGCCGGTCCACACCAGCGCCGGATCGAGATAGTCGCAGCGGTTCATGAACACCGTGCCGGTCTCGACCCGGTCGCCGATCGCCACCGCATGTTCCATGTCGCGGGTCCAGATCGAGGCGGTCAGCCCATAGGGGCTGTCGTTCATCAGAGCGATCGCCTCCTCGTCATTGCGCACCTTCATGATGCCGACGATCGGCCCGAAACTTTCCTCGCGCATGACGCTCATCTGATGGTTGACGCCGGTCAAAACCTCGGCTGGGAGGTAAGGCGAGCCGGCCTTGTCACGCGCATCCTTGGTGTTCATGTGCGCAACGGCGCCGCCGCGCAGCGCTTCCGCCTTCTGTTCGCGGATGAAGTCGGCAAAGCGCGCCTGCGCCATCGGCCCCATCGTCGTGGCTTCCTCGAGCGGATTGCCGAGCCGGTAACCCTTCGTCTCCTCGACAAAACCTTCGACAAACTCGTCGTAGACCTTTTCGTGCACATAGACGCGCTCGATGCCGCAGCAGCACTGGCCGGAGTTGAAGAACGCGCCTTCGACCAGGTTCGGGATGGCGTGGTCGAGCTTGGCGTCGGCCAGCACATAGGCCGGGTCCTTGCCGCCAAGCTCAAGCCCCATCGTCATGAACGTGCCCGCCGCCGCCTTCTCGATCGCGCGTCCGCCGGCCACTGAGCCGGTGAAGTTGACGTGGTCTATTCTGCCCGACCCCAGCAGCTTTTCGGTCTGCGCATGGTTCATTACGATGTTCTGGAACACGCCTCTTGGCAGACCTGCCTTTTCGAAGGCCTTGGCGAAACGGTCGCCGACCAGAAGCGTCTGCGCCGCGTGCTTGAGGATCACCGCCGAGCCGGCGATCAGCGCCGGCACGATGGTGTTGACGGCGGTCAGATACGGATAGTTCCACGGCGCGATCACCATCACCACGCCGAGCGGATCCTTCTTCACATAACGGCGGAAACCGTCCTTCGGGTTCGACGCCATCACCGGCGCCAGCGCCTTTTCGGCGATCTCGACCATGTAATGGGTGCGTTCCTTGACCCCGCCGAACTCGCCGCCATAGCGCACCGGCCGGCCCATCATATGGGCGAGTTCCGGCACGATCTCGTCCGACATGCCGACAAGCGCCTCCAGCATGGCGAGGATGTATTTGCAGCGCGCGTCGATCGACAGCGCCGCCCAGGCGGGTTGCGCGGCGCGCGCGGCTTCCACCGCCTTCGACACCTGCGCATCGGAAGCGATCGGCCGCTCGGCATAGACCGAGCCGTCGACGGGAGAAATGATCTTGATGGTTTCAGTCATGATGTTCTCTTTGTTCAACAGGCAAGTGTGCGCAGGTTTCCGTCTGCGCCGTATTTGAGCAGCGGCGCATCGCTCGTAACAAGCACCAGGTCCAAAGTGCGTGCCGTGGCGACAAGAATGCGGTCCATGGGATCACCGTGCAGCGCGCCCGGAAGGCTCGATGACCGCACTAGGATTTCAGGTGACACCTCTGTCAGCTTCGCTTTCATCAGCCGCATGAAGCGATTGAAAAATTCGAGCGGAGCAAGCGGCAGTTTCAATCTGTTCTTGCTTACGCTCTTTCCAATTTCCCAAGCCGACATGGGCGAAACATACAGCCGGCCGTCATAGGCAGCTTCCGACACTTCCGCCCGCGCTTCGGGTTGCATCTTCGCGCCATCGGCGACGTAGAGAAGCGCGCAAGTGTCCAAGAGCAGGTTCGGGCGCGGCGACGTCATTTCCTGTCCTCTCCCAGATAGCCTTGGTCCCAAATTTCATCGTCCGGCGAGGTAAGATCGTATCCTTCCTCGATTGTTATCAAGCCCTTCATAAACCCGAAGCCCGGATGCAACGGCCGGGCCTTGCCTTCGAACGGCGACTGCGCGTTCTCGGAAAATCCCTGATGCACCATTTCGCCCTCAATATGCTTGACGCGGCGGAACACCAACTTCTCCCCTGCCACATCGACCGATTCAGTCTCATACCCGGCCTCGAGCCATTCCTTCGTCATCACATTGTTGGTGGGATTGTTGCTCCACCATGCCCGGTGCATCTTCGAGGGCGGAAGCTTGCCGCCAATCACTTGCTCGATCTCGGCGAATGTCATTGGGACCCGGTCTCCCTTCTGCCCATTGAGAAACGCATTCAACGGCTCATATTTGCCCATATTGCACCTACAGTGTGTTTGTAAGTGTTTTTAGGCTATGTGTGTGTGTTTTTCAATACCGCTCAAAGCCGCGATGCAGTTCCCAGTCGGTGATGCGGCGATCATATTCCATCTGTTCCCAGTTGGCCGTGTGCACATAGTGCTCGATCACGTCGTCGCCGAAGGCTTGCTTCAGCATTTTCGACTTCGCCAAGGTCTCGGTGGCGGCGCGCAACGTCTTGGGAATCTCGGGCAACTTCGTCGCCTGGTAGGCGTCGCCGACAAATGGCGCCTGCAGGGACAGTTTTTCGTCGATGCCGGCCAGACCCGCCGCGATCAGCGCCGCGAAAGCCAGATAGGGGTTCAGGTCGGCGCCGCCGATGCGGCATTCCATGCGGATCGCCTTGGAGCCCATGCCGCACAGCCGGAAGCCGGCGGTGCGGTTGTCTTCCGACCACATGATCTTGGTCGGCGCGAACGTGCCGGACTGGAACCGCTTGTAGGAATTGATGTAGGGTGCCAGGAACCAGGTGAAGTCCTTGGCGTATTTGATTTGGCCCGCGGACCATGCCTGGCCGAGTTCCGACAGCGTCCATTTGGCGTTCTTGTCGAAGAACAGCGGCTTGCCGTCCTTGCTCCAGACCGAATTGTGGATGTGGCTGGAATTGCCGGCAAGCCCGTAATTGTATTTCGCCATGAAGGTGACGGCCTTGCCTTCCTGGTCGGCGATCTCCTTGGCCCCGTTCTTCATGAACACGTGCTGGTCGGCCATCGACAGCGCCTCGTCATAGCGCGCATTGATCTCTTCCTGGCCCGGTCCCCACTCGCCCTTGGAGCATTCGATCGGAATGCCGGCCGCCGTCAGTTCGTTGCGCAGCCGGCGCATATAGCTTTCTTCCTTGGTGGTGATGCCGATCTGGTAGTCGCCGATATAGGGCGACGCCGTCTGCAGGCTGCGCCAGTGCTTGGCGCGCGCCGCGTCATAGCTCTCGTTCAGCAGATAGAATTCGAGTTCGGAGGCGAAATAGCCGACATAGCCGCGCTCGGTCAGCCGGGCGATCTGCTTGCGCAGGATGCCGCGCGGCGAATGCGGCAGGTCCTTGTGGCTGTGGTGGTCCTGCAGGTCGCACAGAACCAGCGCCGTCTTCTCTAGCCACGGCACCTTGCGAATGGTCGACAGGTCGGGCTTCAGCACGAAGTCGCCATAGCCCTGGCTCCAGCTTGCCGCCTTGTAGCCCGGCACCGGCTCCATATCGATGTCGACCGTCAGCAGATAGTTGCAGCCATGCGTTTCCTCGTAGGCGTATTCGGCAAAATAGGAGGCCACGAAACGCTTGCCGAACAGGCGGCCCTGCATGTCCACCGCGCTGCACAGCACCGTGTCGATCTCGCCGGCGGCGATCGCTTTCTTCAACTCTTCAAACGACATAGTGCCGGCCATCATGGCGCTCCGTGAAATGGGATGGTGCGGCCGGGAACGATGCGTCGCCCCCGGCCGATCGTCGATTGTCAGCTGTAGCGGTAGGGCGCGCCGGCCTTGTTCATCGATTCATTGTATTTCTTGATGATCTCGACGACCTTCGCCGAGCGCGGGCTTTGCTTCGCGACCTCGTCCCAGAATTTGAACGCCTCGTCCTCGACCTGCTGCCACTCGGCCGCCGGGATTGTGGTCAGTTGCAGCTTGCCGGTGTTGCGGTAGTTGGCCTCGCCCGCCCAGTACCAGTGCTGGCGATAATAATGCGAGGAATCGATCGCCAGCCGATAGAGTTGCTGCAGGTGCTCGGGCACTTCCTTCCACTTCGCCGTATTGACGAAATAGGAGCCGGCCCACGCGCCCGACAGCGGATTGGTGAGATAATATTTCAGCGCATCGGCCCAGCCGACAGTGTGCATTTCGGTGATGCCGCACCAGCACACGCCGTCGAGCTCGCCGGTCTGCATCGCCGGCTGCACGTCTTCATAGGGCAGCGACACCGGCACGACGCCGAACTTCGACAGGAACTGGCCGCCGGTCGGGAAGGTGTAGACGCGCAGGCCCTTCAGGTCCGCCAGCGAGTTGATCGGCTTGGTGGTGCCGAAATTGCACGGGTCCCACGCGCCGGTCGACAGCCAGGTGACGTCGGGGATTTCGGCATAGGCCTCTTCCCAGATTTCCTTCAGCCCGTGCCAGTGCCACAGCGCCGGCACGTCGAGCGAATAGCGCGCGGCAAGCGGGAAATAGGCGCCGAACACCTTGACGTCGACAGGCGCGGCGGCGGAATCGTCGTCGCTTTGCGCCGCGTCGATCGTGCCCGACTGCACCGCGCGGAACAGCTCGCCATGCGGCACCAGCTGGTCGGCGGTGTAGAGTTCGATCACCATCTCGCCATTCGCCGCCTTGTTGAACCAGTCGATGGAGTTCTTCACCACATGATCGGCCAGCGCAGGCCCGGCATAGGTCTGCATCCGCCACTTGATCGGCGACTGCGCCTTGACATAGGGCGTCGCCAGCGCGGTCGCGCCGACTGCGCCAGCGCCGGTGAGAACGGATTTTCTCAGGAAATCGCGTTTGCTGATCGTCTTTCGGTCTTCCATGTCTCAGTCTCCTGTTTTCATTTCAGATATCGACGTCGGGTTATCGCCCCGTCACCTGCGACGGCAGCCACAGTGCGATCTGCGGAAAGATCATGATCAGGGCCAGAGCCAGGACCATCAGCGCCACGAAGGGCACGATCGACCGGTAGATGTCGATCAGCGTGATCTCCGGCGGGGCCATCGCCCGCATCAGGAACAGATTGTAGCCGAAGGGCGGCGTGATATACGCGATCTGGCAGGTGATGGTGTAGAGAATGCCGAACCAGATCGGGTTGAAACCGAGCGAGATCACCAGCGGGATGTAGAGCGGCGCAACGATCACCAGCATCGCGGTGTCGTCGAGGAACATGCCCATCACCACGAAGGACAGCAGCATCAGCAGCAGGATGGTCCAGGGCTCGAAATGCCATGTGTCGAGCAGCAGCGCCTTGACCGCCTTGACCGCGCCGAGCCCGTCATAGACCGACGAGAAGCACAGCGCCGCAAGGATGATCCACATGAACATGCAGGTGATCGCCAGCGTGTTGCGCGTCGAGTTCTCGATCACCTCGCGGTTGAGATTGCCCGCCCACCAGGCCGCCAGCGTCGCCAGCAGCGCGCCCACCGCCGACGATTCCACCAGGCTGGTGACGCCGGTCATGAACAGGCCCATCATGATGAAGAAGATCGCCAGCGGCAAAAGCCCGGCGCGCAGCAGCGCGAATTTTTCCTTGGTGGTGATCTCGGCGCGCTCTTCGGCGGGCAGCGCCGGCCCCAGCTCCGGCTGCAGCAGGCAGCGCACATAGACATAGACGCCGAACAGCACCGCCATCAGCAGGCCGGGCCCGACGCCTGCCAGCCACAGGTCCAGCACCGGCTGACGCGCGATCATCGCAAACAGCACCAGCACGACGCTCGGCGGAATGAGAATGCCCAGCGACGAACCGGCCTGGATGACGCCGGTCACCATCACCTTGTCGTAGCCATGGCGCAGCAATTGCGGCAGCGCGATCGTCGCGCCGATCGCCATGCCGGCGACCGACAGTCCGTTGAGCGCGGCGATCAGCACCATCAGCCCGATCGTGCCCAGCGCCAGGCCGCCGCGCACCGAGCCGAACCAGACATGGAACATCCGGTAGAGCCCGTTCGCCACGCCCGATTCCGACAGCATGTAGCCCATGAAGACGAAGAACGGCACGGTGATCAGCGGATACCAGTTCAGCACCTGGAAGGTGGCGTTGAACGGCATCTCGAAAGAGCCCTGCCCCCACAGCCACAGCGCCGCCGCCGAACCGACGAAGCCGATCACGCCGAAGACCCGCTGGCCGGTGAACAGCAGCACCATCATGGTGCCGAACATGAACAGGGTGATGAATTCCGAACTCATGTGATCGGCTTCCCGCGCCAGATCGCGATGTCCTTGATGAAGGTCGAGATCAGTTGCAGCAGCATCAGGAAGATCGCCACCGTCATCACCGATTTGATCGGCCACAGGGGCGGGGCCCAGGCGCTGTAATTCTTCTGCCCGTACTGGATCGCGTATTTGGTGCTCGACAGCCCGCCCATCAGCAGCACGACAATGTAGAAGATGACGAAGAGGATGGTGAAGGCGTCGGTGATCGCCCGCTTGCGCGCCGCCACCTGGCTGTAGAACAGATCCATGCGAACGTGCTGGTCGAGTTGCAGCGCATAGGCGCCGCCGAGCAGGTAGTAGGCCGAGAGCAGGAACTGCGACATCTCCAGCGCCCAGTTGATCGGCACGCCGAGGAAGATGCGCGACGCCGTCGAGGCCAGCAGGATCGCCCCCATCACGAAGAACAGATACATGGCGACGCGGCCGACGCGGTAGTTCACCGCGTCGACGGTCCGGACAAAGGCGATCAGCGCGCTTGGCATCGGCCCTCCTATCCCGCCGTCGCGTTTCGCGGCGCAGCGCGCAGCGGCGAGTTCGCCGCCGCCCTGAGCCGGTCGGAACCGAGAATGGCCGCCAGCCGGTCCGCCCACAAATCCTGGTCCGCCGCGCCGGCGATCTCGTCATTGCGCAATTCGATCATCGCGCAGGGCAGGTCGCGCGGCCGGGCGTGGCGCTCGAGCGTATAGTAGACGCGGTCGGCCGGACTGTATGGTTCGTTCGCCGCGGCGACGACCCCCTCGATGGCCCGCAGCCGGTCGAGCATCGGCCGCGCCAGCCGATCGTCCTCATCGTGGATGACGCCGATGTGCCAGGGTCGCGAGACGCCACGATAAACCGGGTTGAAACTGTGAATGGTGACGATCCACACCGGCTTGCCGGCGCCCAGCCGCTCGTCGATCAGCGCGGCGAGCGCGTCGTGGAAGGGTCGATGCGACAGTTCGATGCGCGCCGCGCGCTGGTCGTCTGATAGCCCGGCATTGCCCGGGATGGCGGTCGTCTCGCTCACCGCGGCGATGAGATCGGGCGCGTCGGCGGGCCGGTTGCAGTCGATCGCCAGCCGCGACACGCAGGATTCGACCAGCGGCGCATCGAGCGCCTGCGACAGCCGCCGCGCCACCGGCAGCGCGCCGGGGTCCCAGGCGATATGCCGCATCATGTCCGCTTGCGGCAGACCGAGCGTGCCGAGTTCGGCCGGCAGCCAGTTCGACGCATGCTCGCAGACAATGACGAAAGGACCGCCGCCCTCCCGGTTCGTCACCAGAACCGGCGGTCGAACCCGCGTCTCGGAGGCGAAGCCGCTTCCAGCCAATTTTCTCCCCTGGATGCGCTGTAACGTTTGATACGTTTTGCTGTTTGTTGCGCTATCAAGTATGATCTGATCCGTTATTTTCGTGTTTGTCAAATTGACTCGCCGGAGGGGCTGTTGACGACGCATCTTGCCGAGATGATCGTGGCGCGCTCCGGCGATCTGCCGCCGGGCGAACGCCGGGCGGCGCAGGCGTTGATCGCCAACTATCCAATGCTTGGCCTGAAAACCGTGGCGGAGTTTTCGGCCCGCGCCGGCGTCAGCTCGCCGACGATCCTGCGTTTTGTCGGGCGTATGGGTTTCCAGAATTATGCCGAGTTCCAGAGCGCGCTGAACGACGAGCTGGCGGCGCGGCTGGAATCGCCGCTGTCGCGCACCGGCTCGCGGCCAAAGTCCGAGGGCAGCGCGGCCGAACCGCTCACCGCCGCGATCCAGGACAACATCACAGAGACATTTCGGCTCCTGCCGCCAAGGCAGATCGACGAGGCGGTGGCGATGCTGGCCAACCCGCGCAACCGCATTCATCTGATCGGCGGCCGCTTCACCGACCCGATTGCGCGCTACCTCGCGGCGCACCTGCAGATCATCCGGCCCGGCGTCGACCATCTCGAGGGCCAGGAGAACATGTGGCGCGACCGGCTGCTCGACATGGGCAAGCGCGACGTCGTGGTCGTTCTCGACATCCGCCGCTATCAGGATAGCCTTGTGCAGTTCGCCGAAAAGGCGAGCGCCCGTGGCGTGTCGATCCTGCTGCTGACCGACCAGTGGCTCTCGCCGATCGCCCGCGTCGCGACCCAGGTCATCGCCGCGCGCACCGCGGTGCCATCGGCCTGGGATTCCTCCACCGCCCTGTTCGTGGTCGCCGAAAGGTTGATCGCCGGGGTCACCAACATGCTGCCCGAGCAGAGCGCGGCGCGCATCCGCGACATGGACGCGATGCGCGATGAATGACAAAAGCGTGAAGCCGAAATGGCGATATTACCAAAGTTTTAGATGACATCGCCGCGCCCAGCGACGAAATGTCGTGATGACGTGGCCCCTGCGGACCGCGAGCGTTATTGTTTGCGCGCAGGGACGCCCCGGTCGAAGTTGATCCGGGCCGCTCGTGCCTAAGCCGGAGCATCGAATGGCATTTTGGAAACAGGCGCTTCTGTCCCTGATACTGGTCCTCGCCGCCGCGCTGGCCTGGGCGAAATTCTATCCGGGTTCGACCGAGACCCTTGCCGGCTGGGGCGTGCAACTGCCCGCCTTCATGACCAGCGAGAGCGCGGCGGCCCCGACACCGGGTCGAGGCGCTGCGGGCGCCGACCCGGCCGCCGGCCAGCGCAACCGGCCGAGCCAGCCGGTGGTCGCGTCCGCGGTTACGCAGGAAACCATCAATGACCGCCTCTCCGCCATCGGCACCGGCCAGGCCAGGCAGACCGTCGCGGTGATGCCTTACGCGGCGGGTCGCTTGATCGAGATCCTGGTCTCGTCCGGCGCGACGGTGAAGGCCGGCGACGTCATCGCGCGGCTTGACGCCGAGGGCGAAGCGATCGCCGTCGACCGGGCGAAATTCGCGCTCGACGACGCGATCGCCAAGCAGGAACGCATCCGCACGCTGCGCGCCTCCAACACCGCGACCAACGTCCAGGTGACCGAGGCGGCGCTGGCCGTCGACAATGCCCGCCTGGCGTTGCGCGACGCCGAACTGGCGCTCGACCGCCGCACCGTCACCGCGCCGATCTCCGGCGTGGTCGGCATCCTGCCGGTGGCCGCCGGCAATCATGTGTCGTCGACAACCGAGATCGCGCGCATCGACGACCGGTCGGAAATCCTGATCGATTTCTGGGCGCCGGAGCGTTACGCCGCCCTGATCGATGTCGGCGATCTGCTCAAGGCCTCCTCCATTGCCCGCCCCGCAGAAGTCTACGACGGCGAAGTCAGCGCGCTCGACAACCGCATCGACGCCGCCAGCCGGACGTTGCAGGTGCAGGCCCGCATCAGCAATTCCGATGACATGCTCCGCGCGGGCATGTCCTTCCAGGTGACGATGCAGTTTCCCGGCGACAGCTTTCCCGCTGTCGATCCGCTGGCGGTGCAATGGGGCTCGGGTGGCGCATTCGTCTGGCTGGTTCGCGACGGCGTCGCCGTCCGCACTGACGTTCGCATCATCCAGCGCAACACCGACACCGTTCTGGTCGAGGCGGCCCTCAAGCCCGGCGACATCGTCGTGACCGAAGGGGTGCACGCTGTTCGAGATGGCGCGCCGGTC
>Ga0209793_1001304_pt1 | contig 16744 bp, 9 predicted proteins | sample EBPBio122009_DNA_FD_185863 | JGI IMG/M metagenome (GOLD analysis project Ga0209793, IMG submission 185863) | Wastewater treatment Type I Accumulibacter community from EBPR Bioreactor in Madison, WI, USA - Reactor 1_2/2/2009_ DNA (SPAdes) (version 2) | ecosystem: Engineered > Bioreactor > EBPR >... | reverse complement strand
AAGCACAGCCGTCAGCGCCTGGATGGAAGCGGGAATGGCGTTGACCAGGGTCTGGGTCAGCGTCAGGTCAGCGCGCGTCCGCAACACGCGGCTATGGTGCCCCGCCCATTGCCGGTACGCCTGTCCCTCCATGTTGGAGGCTTTCAGCGTCTCGATGGCGCGGATGGGGCCGAGCGTGGCGGCAAGCAGATTACCGAGGTCGGAGGAAAGCTTGAGGCTTTGCCTGCGTTGCACCTTGCCGCCCTGATAGACGACGAGGCCGTAGAAAAGCTGCGTCGCGAGAATACAGGAAGCCAGGAGCGGACTGATCAGCCAGAGGATGACGGCATAGGCGAGAAGGCTCGTCAGGTTGAAGACCGTCGAGGCAAGCCGCCCGGACAGGAGATCGGCAATGCGCTCGTTGGCATTGAGGCGGCTTGCCATCTCGCCGGGATGACGCTGGGCGTAGAATTCAGCGGGTAGGCGCAGGAGATGCCAGAGCAGCTTGCTGGCGGGCACGATCACCTGCTTCATTTCCAGCCGCCTGAGCCCTGCCTGCTGCAGCGCCGTCGCAGCGCCGCGCAGCAAAAGCACGGCCAGCATGGCGACCGCGAAGGCGAGCAGCCAGTCATGCTGCCGGTCGATCAGGATGTTGTCGATGAAGACACGCGTGAAGACCGGAACGGCGATGCCGGGGATCACCAGCGCCAGCGATGCGAGCAGAACGAAGACAAGCCCCTTGCGGGAGCCCTTCAGCCGCTCCAGCATCATCGGCAGGGCAAGTGGCGACGCACCGGCGCGTTCAAACGTCTCGGTGGGTTCGAAGGCGAGCACGACGCCGGTGAAGGCCTCGGCAAGTTCTCGCCGGGTGATCGTGCGCCGGCCTATGGCTGGGTCGTTGATGAAGACGCGATCGCCCCGAAAGCCCTCCAGCACGACGAAATGATTGAAGTTCCAGTGTAGGATCGCCGGCCACGGAATATCCGCAAGCCCCTCCGCTTCCTTTCGGAACCCCTTGGCAATGAGCCCGAAGTGACGTGCAGCCTTAAGTAGGTTGCTCGCCTTGGTCCCGTCGCGCGAGACGCCGCAGGCGATGCGCATGTCCTCCAGCGTCACCCAGCGGCCGTGATGGGCGAGCACGATGGCAAGACTCGCAGCGCCGCATTCCACTGCCTCGATCTGCAGAATCTGCGGCGTGGCGCGTGGACGGGTCCACACGGAAAGAAAGCCTTGGGAATGCGCAAGGCCACTCACGCGCCGAGCGCCTTGTGCAGGAGCGGCAGCAGGAAGGAGGCCGGCGTGCGGCTGTCAATGGTGATCCGTGCCTTGCCCGTCGTGCCGGCGCTAAGCGCCGCCGCCGCGCCGACGCCGCCCGACCAGCGATAGCCGCTCGCCGTCGCCGCGTCGCGTTCGAGATCCACGATCACGGAAAACGGCGCGCCCTCCTTGGAAAAGCGTGCCACCAGCACGTCGTTCTGCAAGGTGGCCTGCATGCCCTCACGCGTGGCAGGGAAGTCAGAGACGGAAAGCACCCGGCCGACAAGGGTGCCCCATTGCTCCTTCTCAAGACCGCCGAGCTCGACATTGACGGGCATGCCCGCCGCGATGCGCTTACCCTCCGCCGGTGGCACATAGAGGACGAATTGCAGGCTGCCCTCACCCGAGGCCACGCTGGCGATGCGCGAACCGGCGGAGGCATAGGCCCCGAAAGGCGCCTTCCATTCGACCAGCGTGCCATTGGCCGGACTCGTGACCTTGCCGAAAAGTGAAAGCTGGAGATCGAGTTGCTTGACCTCGGCCTCGGCCAACAGCAGCTTCTGGTTCTGCTCGAAGAGGCGGCGCTGGTCTTCCGACTGGGCGGCGAATTCCTCCGCGGAGATCGCCAGAAGGCCGGTACGCGCCGTCGCGATGTCGAGCGTGGCGTTGGCGAACTGTTCGCGGGTCTGCTGCACGGCAAGCGCCGTCATCGCCCCGCCAGCCGCCAGCTTCTCCTGATTGCCGACGAGTTGTTCATAAGCCGCGCGGCGCTGCTCGGCGGCGCGCATCTGCGCCTCCAGCGAGGCCTTGCGCGCCTCTGCATTCGCCTTCCGGGCGTCGGCAACCGCCGTCTGCTCGCGGCGCAGCGCCTCCAGCGCGCCGCGCGCCGCATCGGCCTGCGTCCTTGCGATCTCCAGCCGGGCGGCAGCGTCCGGCTGTTCGATCTCGGCAAGAACATCGCCCTTGCGCACCTTCGCGCCGACGGAAGGCCCGGCGGAAATCAGCGTGCCCGACGCCGTGGAGATGGCATCCACTATCTGGCCGCCGCCGGAAAAGAGGATGCCCTGTCCTTCGATGCGCGTCGGAACGCGCGCGGTGAAGGCCCAGACGAGCGCAGTGGCGATCAGGATCAGCAGGCCGGCAAGCGCGGCCCAGTAGCCGGAGCCCGTGATCACGATGGCCTCGTCGAGCTGTTCGGGCGAGGAGAGCCGGTCGAGCGCTTCCTGGCGATAGAGGCTGGATTTCTGGTTGCTCATCGGCGGCCCCTATTTCTCGCGCGCCACGTACACGCCGTCCCACACGCCGTCCGGAGGATCGGCGATCAAGGCGGCGAGACGTTCGGCATAAAGATCGTAAAGCCCGGCAAGCTCGGCCGTTTCCACGGTCCGCAGCGTGGAAAGCGCATCGAGCGCCCGGGGAAAATCGCCAGCTCGGTAAAGATCGAGGAACGCCTCGTGCCGCTGGGCGAGTGCGGAGAATGCTTCGCTTGCCGACGTCGTCTCGTCACCGAGCAGCACGTAGAGCCGGACGGGCTCGGCCCGCCCCTTCACCCGCACGAAATCCGCCTCCAGGAAGGCGAAGCCATCTACCGCCTGCCGGGTGAATTCGCTGACCGCGATCGTCACGCCATAGAACTTCGTCAGGCTTTCGATGCGCGAAGCGAGATTGACGCTGTCGCCGAGCGCGGAATAGCTGAAGCGCTGCACCGAGCCGAGATTGCCGACGCAGGCCTCGCCGCTGTTGAGGCCGATACCGATGCGGATCGGCTCGTTGCGTCCCGCATTCAACCGCTCGACGGCGCGCGCCATGTCCAGCGCTGCCCGGCAGGCCTTATCCTCGTGCCGCTCGATATCCAGCGGCGCGTTCCAGAACGCCATGATGGCATCGCCGATATATTTGTCGATGGTCGCTTCCCGGGTGAGCAGCACATCGGTCAGCGGTGTCAGCACGTCGTTGATAAGGCCGGTCAGGGTCTGCGGATCCATGCCTTCCGAAAGGGTGGTGAAGCCGCGAATATCGGAAAAGAGCACGGTGAGACGCCGCGTCTCGCCACCAAGCTCCAGCGCCTCCGGCTCTCTGGCCAGCCGCTCCACCAGTGCCGGCGCGAGATAGCGGCCGAACGCATTCTTGACGAACTGCTTCTCGCGGTTTTCCAGCGCAAGCCGGAGTGGGGTCAGCACGAGGAAGACAACAAGCAATGTCACGACCGCACCGACCGGATCGATCAGCATGTGTGCCTTGGAAAACGCAAACCAAGAAGCGGCAAGGCAGAGTCCGACAAGGCCGGCAAGCACCAGCGCACTCGCTTGGGCCGAGCATCGGCTGGCGACCGAGATGAGCAAGATGCCGGTCACGAGCGTCGCCAGCAGGTTTGCTCCGGCCGCCCAATCCGGCTCCTCGAGAAAGACCCCCGCGACGATCTGGTCGATGATCTCCGCATGTACGTTCACGCCAGGCGTCGCGCGGGAAACAGGTGTCGCCACGATGTCGCGCAGCCCCACTGCGCTCGTGCCCACGAGGACGATGCGGCCTTCCAGCAAGGAAACATCGGCACTGTCGTCCAGCAGACGTGCCGCGCCGATGACGGGCATGGTGCCGAGGCCGGAATAATAGACGCGCATGCGCCCGTCCGGCCCGGTCGGCACTGTAAACTCGCCCACCCGCATGCCGCTCATGCCGGAGCGCCCGCCACCGCCTTCGCCACTGGCGTCGTTGCTGCGAATGACGAAGCCGGACGCCCCGAGCGCCAGCCTCAGCGTCTCCATTCCGAGCGCGGGATAAAGCCGCTCTCCCGAGACAGCGACAAGCGGCATCGTGCGGATGACATGATCGCGGCTCGTCGCGAACGAGAAGAAACCGGCCCCGGGGGCCGCCGCATGCAGGCTGTCGAGATTACGAACCGCGCCGCGAAACTGCGGCAGGTAACCACGCGGGTCGCCGCCGCCGAAAGCAAAGCCCGCCTTGGCTTCCGGTGGCGGCGTATCGTTTTCGTCGGTAAGTGCGAGACCTACAGCCACATTCGCGCGGGAAACGGATCGGGCGAGCACCGCATCGCTGTCGAGTGCGGCCGCATCGGCCGGCAAGTCGATGCTCGCGCCGCGTTTGCGCAGCTCCTCCGCGGCCCGTTCCAGCGACAGGCGATCCGGCTCCGAGAAGACGATATCGAAACCGATGGCCGCGACACCCGCTGCCGCCAGCCGATCCACCATGCGCGCGATAACATCGCGCGACCACGGCCACTGGCCAAGCTTCGCAATGGATGCTTCGTCGATATCGACGACCGCCACCGGTGGCAGTTCCGTCGCCGGGCGGGGCTGGATGCGCTGATAGGCATCGAACAGGGGTTCGCTGAGCAATTCCGTGGCAACGGGATAGGCTCTCAGCGTCGCAAGGCACAGCAGCAGCGCGGCGATACCCGCCAGCACCGTCACCAGTCCCGATCTCCTTCGCCCGGCCCGCATGCCAATCCGCTCCGTTACCGGCTGGCGCCAAAGATGCCGGAAGCCGACCAGCCCGCGTCGGATGAGGAAAAGGAGCCGAGAATGCCCTTCGCCTTGTCCGCACCGTCATTGACGAAGGAGCCGTCTATGTTCGTCGCTCCATTGACACCCGTGAAGGTAGAGGTGGATCCGACGAAGCTGACATTGCTGCCGAAGCTGTGGTTGTCGAAGTTGGCGATGGAGACGTTGCCCGTCCGCGCGCCGAAATCCATCGTGGCGCTCATGGTGCCGGTCGCGATATACCGGTCGCCGTTGTTCAGCACGGTGCCGACGGCATTGCCGACATAGGTCGCCGTGCCGCCCACCGGCATCTCGACATCCTTGGTGACGTCACCGACCGCCCAGTTACCCATGTGAGCCGATTGTACCCAGGTATCCGCGCTGTCCGCGCTTCCCCACCAGCCCCAGCTGAGATAGGAGCAGGTACACAGGTCCGCGGATGTGCCGTTGTTGAAAATCTTGACCGGGGCAACCTTGGAATTCACGACATAACTGCGGTTGTTGCTCCCTGAGGACGCAAAGTTATCGTCGTCCAGATAGACCGCCCCCCCGTATCCATCGGTAAAGCCAATCTGGTTGTGCGTAAGCGGGGCTCCGCTATAGCGGTTGAACTGATCGAAGGATGCACTGAATGTCGCATTGGCGGCGTTGAACTGCATCCTCGCCGTGCCGGCCCGGACAGACGCCAGCCCGTTGATGGACAACACAACGGACGAAAAGCCGTTCAGCGTGCGCCCACTGTAGCTACGCGCGGGGTTCGTATCCCTCGATGACAGGTTCGCAACATGACCCGTCGAGAACTCGCTTCCCCCGATGCCGGGATAGTTCGCCCTGTCGCGGAAAGCGGAATCATCCGGATCGTTCGTCAGCACCAGATATCGGCCATCCGGTCCGAAGATCGAGGAGCCGCCATCGCCCCCGCCGACGCTTACGACCGAGCCCTTGTGAGCCATCACGTTGCCCGTTGCGGGATCGAACCTGTCGGTTCCACCCCTTTTCCCTTCGAATCCGTAGGAAATGCCGCCTCCACGCAGGGAAATCGCTCCGGTCATCACACCCAGCCCGCTTTTCTGCGTTGGACCGGTTCCGTCAATCACGATCCATGCCTGCAACCCCCTTGCCGCCACGTCAGGATCGCTGCCGCCGGGTGTGCCCGCGACCAGGAAATCGCTGGAGACGGCGCCCGAGAGATCGACGCCTGCGAGGCTCGGCGCATAGGTGAAGGGTATGACGCCGCCGAGACCGGCGGAAAGCGGATTGGTGGCGTCGGCTGTCAGGGAATAGCGACGCGTGCCGGGCGTCGAGAAGACACCCTGCACATCGGCCGTCGGCCGGCCGGCAATGGCATAGAGCGGATTCGTGCCGTCCGTCAGCATATAGGCGCGGAACCCGTCGAGGCCGACATAGGCATTGCCGGAATAGGTCGCACCGCCGAACGTATGACCCGATATGGCATGGGCCGTGAAACCGCTATCGGCGTAGACCGGCAGCCCCAGACTGCCGCCGCCATCGAGCGTCACCGTACCGTTACCACCTTCGGGGCCGGTCAGCGTGCCGGTGCGGTCCGTCTCGGCGGAGCCCCCGACAATGCCATTGCCACCATCCTCGTCGATTGGGCGCGCGAGCAGAACGCGCACTTTGGCGGTGCGGGTGACCGCTCCCGGGCCGCCTGTGTTGCCGCCGCCGGGCCTGGTCAAGTCTCTCTGCTCGATCGTCGTGCGCGCCTCGTCGACGGACGGCTGCTGCACGGTTTCGCCCGGCCGCGGTTCCGGAACGGGTACGTTCGTCGGCAGGCGCGCGCCCGAATTGTGTTGAGCGACGCCGCTGTTCGTGACATCGCGTTCCTGTGGCTGCCGCAGGGCGCCTCCCTGCGTGCCGTCCCGGCCTGCAAGGCGGCTCTGCATCGCCGAAAGGAAGGCGGGCGGGGTGCGCGTCACCGCATGCCGGCCACCGTCAACGACCACCGAGTAACCGGCCTTGAAGAGCCGGTTCGATATGCTGCCCGCCGTCAACGTGACCTCCTTGCCGAAAATCAGGGAAACGTGCGGCGGATTGCTGCCCTGTCCGCCTTTCTTGTCCTTGCGGGAGCGCGCCTTGCCCAGCCTCTGGCCGATTGCACCGAGGTCGATATCGACGACCGCGCCGCGAATACCCGCCGTGCCGATCGGTGTGTGGATGGTCGCGCCGCCGGCAGTCTTGGAGGTGCGTCCGCCAATGAACCGCATGAACCCCTTGGTCAGGCTCGCGGAGACCTTCGCCGTGCCCGCAGCGGGATCGTAGACGAAGCTGTCGATGGTCAGGCTCGAATTCGGCCCGACTGTGAAGGCCGTGCCATCCGCGAGCAATATCTGCACGAGTCCGTTTTTATCGGTGTTGATCACCTGATCGCGGATAACCTCATCGCCAAGGGCGATGGTCTTCATGCCTTTTCCGGCAATGGGTGTCCGGGCGTCCTGATTGACCGCAGTCGTAACACCCACACGGGCCGCATCGGCGGGGTCGACGGCAGCGACGAGCGCCATCAGGCCAGCGGCGGCAATGAGCGCGCTTTTCGAGCGTTCCATATCAGAAGACCTTTCTGAGGCTGATGCCGAAGGTGGCATTGTCGAATGCACCCGTGTCGTAGTTCGACCAGGATTTTTGGTAGCCGGCCTGAAGCTGCGCGGCCCAGTCGGTCGTCAGCGGGATCGTCTGTGTAACGCCGAGGGTCCATTTCGTCGTATGCTGCGCGGCCGAGCTGACCATCGGATCGGGAGCATCGTGATTGCGGCGGGAAAGTTGGCTGGTTACGGCCAGACTCCAGGGCGACGTCAGGCTCTCGATCGGAGAGGCATACTGGATCGTCAGTCCGGCAAGCCCGCCATATTGCCAGTAGCTGTTCCGCGCTGTTTGCGCCTTGAAGCGATCGACCGTGCCGGCCGCGTCGAGCGTCAGCCGATCGGAGAGGCGCCAGGATGACACATATTGCCCCTGAAGCCGGTCGCCGCTCTTCTCGCTCATCCGCGCATGGGCATCGGAATCGTAGAAGCGCTCGTGGCGGTATTCTGCGCGAAAACCATGGAACCAGTCGTTGGTCGGACGTCCACCGAAGAAGACACCCACCCCGAGGCTCGACGTCAGTGGATCGCCGGCGAGGATGCCGCCGGCCGCGATGCCGTAAAGATCGACCGTATAGTCGGCGAGCCCGAACCGGTTGAGATCGAAGGAGGGACCGGCCGCCACCTCGCCATAGGCAAGGTTCAATTCCTGATGGTCCAGATAGCCTTCAGCATAGCTGCGCAGGCTGACCTTGAACGCGACACCCTGCGCGGGCAGGTCGAAGACCCCGGACACGTCGCCGGACAGGAACCCGTTCGCGTCGGCGGACTTGCGGGCAGCCTTCGAGAGCAAAAAGTCCAGGCCATTGAGGTTGACGATGGCCGATGACGGGCCGCTATTGGCATTGGTCTGGTAGCGCCCCCCCATACCGAGCGAGCCGGAAAACACCGAGGTCTCGCTTCGGCTGGCAATCGCGGCCTGATAATCGGAAACCTTCTTGCGGACTTCCTCGGGAACATTTCCGTCCGACACCGCCGCGTCGAAATAGGTGCCCGCCGTGCTATAGGCGCCGAGGCGGAAGTAAAGAACACCAAGTTCCAGCTGCAGCCGCGCAAGGCCCGGGGCGAAGATTAGCATGCGCTCCAGCGTTGCGATTGCGCCTTCGAGGTCGCCGACCTGTGAGGAGAGCGCCGCATATTCGAACGCCGCGTCGAGATTGCCGGGATTGTCCAGCATCGTCTGGAACAGGGCGGTCCGGCGCGCCTCGATGCGCTCGACATCGCTTGCCGCCGTACGGGGCGGGCGATTGAAATCACGCGAGGCCGCTTCGGCGGCGGGTGCGAGGATCGCAAGGGCGGCAAGCGCCAAACCCAGCCGTCTCGCCTCGGCAGCCGCGCGGAGCGACCGCAATCCGGAGCGCTTTTCAACAGCACACATATCTTGATCGAAGTCCCATCCCATCGTGGCGCCCAATTAACACGGCGGGCGAAGACGTGACGAGAAATCAATAGGTTATGATGGACGCCAATCCGTCCCAGACTAGTCGCTTTTTGTCCCAGACCGCGTTTTGCGCCTCCGAAGCGCGTCCCGTTCCGCTATCGATTGGATGGCGGACGGCACGTTTCCACGAATGCGGACCATGGTTTTTTTGGCGAGAGAGGGCAGCTTTGCGGCAACCGGGCGGAATCGTCCGTGGACGCCCGAAGTGCGGCAGGGTGAGCATGCCGAATGCGGCTTGGCGGCGCTCGCCATCATGCTGGGCCATCACGGCGTGCATGTACCCCTGGCGGAACTACGCCAACGGGCCGGCACCACCCTTTTCGGCTCCACCGTACGACAGCTGCGCGACCTTGCGCGCAGTTATGATTTCGACGCCAGCGCCCATCGCGCCGAACCCGAAAAGATGCCCTCACTCGGCCTTCCGCTAATCGCCCATATGCGTTTCATCCATTTCGTGGTGGTCGAGCATGTCGGCGAGACTATCGTGCACATCAACGATCCGGCCTGCGGGCCGGTCGCCTTGGAACGGGCCGAGTTCGACCGCGATTTTACCGGCATCGTCCTCTCGCTGGCGCCGAGAACGGCGACGCAACGCGGCAGGGCCTTTTCCTTTGCCCGCGCTGTCCTGCATTCATGGCAAGAGCAATGGGCGCGCCTCGCCGTTGCCGCAGCGGCATCCATCACCGGCGGTATCGTCGCCACCGCTGGCATCTGGCGCCTCGCATCTACCCCTACTGAGAGCGCAACGGGCCTCTCTCTCCTTGCTGTATGCCTTTGTGCGACCGGGCTTGCCATGCTCCTTGCGGAACGGGCGGGCTTCGGCACGCGGCAACGATGGGCCGGCATCGTCTACGAGAGACTGAACAGGGCAAGCAACGAACATTTCCTGTTCACCCGGGCCGAACAGACGCTGGCGCAGTTTTCCGCCCTTGATGAACTCCAGAATACGGGGTTTTTCCATGCTTTGCTCATGGCGCTATGGCTGCTGGCAGCGCTCGGCGCCGGCTGTCTGCTTGCCCCAGCCTCAGTGCTGCCTGTGGCTCTTCTCGGCATCATTCAAATGGGTCTTGTCTTCCGCGCACCGATGCGGCGAGGCGGCGATATCGCACGGCATGGCCATGCAAGGCTGACCGCATCGGGGATCGCCGCGGAACATCTGGCCGATTCCGACTGGTACAGGCTTGGCAGGGCAGGCGACGGTCTTTTCTCCCATCTGGCGAGCATACACGCCCGCGCGGCCCGCGACTATTTCAGTGCGGCAAACGCGCAGCGAACCCTGCACACGACGCTCTTCGCGCTGGACTTGATAAAGATCGCCCTCCCTCTTCATTCTCCGGAAGACGCCGGTTTGCTCCTCGCGCTAAGCCTTGCCGCGGGCAGCAGCGCCCTGATCCGGTACATCGGCAAAAACCTGCCCTCCCAGCCGCTGAGGGACGCCTTGCACAGGCTGGACGACCTGCCACTCCCCTCCAGCCAAGCAAGATTCCCTCTCCCCAAACCGTCCGGCGACGGCGCGCTCTGCCTGCACGACGCCGGCTGGAGCGTGGAGGGCCAGCCCATCATCGCGAACCTATCCTGCTCGGTGTCGCCGGGCAGTATCCTCGTCGTGCACGGCCCTTCCGGTAGCGGCGCCACAACGCTGGCGCGGCTCGCTTGCGGGATGCTGCAGCCGACGACGGGTAGCATAGACCTCGATGGCCAGCCGCTCTGCATCCATCCACCGGGAACGGCGATCCTTGTCGATCATTCCACCCTGATCATACCCGGCATAATACGGGACAATCTGAGCTTTGGAGTCGATGGCATCGATGACGCCACCATGTGGACAGCGCTCGCTCTCGTCGGCCTGGACCAAACCATCGCCCAGCGTGGCGGACTTTCGGTCGTTCTGAAGCCGGACCAGCCGCGTTTCAGCGGCGGCCAACTGCGGCGCATCGCCATTGCCCGCGCGCTCTGCCGCGCACCGCGCGTGCTGGTGCTCGACGAAGCGCTCGACAACATAGAGACGGCACTTGCAGGAACCATCCTTGCCCGGCTGCGATTGACGGGCCTCATCCTCATCGTCACGACGAAGAATGCCGAGTTGACCAATATCGGCGATACGCTTGTGCCTCTTGAGGCCCGCGATGCAGCATGACCGTGATCTACGGCTCCGTCGCATACGCTTTGCGGCCGCACCGAAGCCATCGCATGACACCGGCCCGCTGCTTCTGCACGGCAGGAACGGAGAGACGCAACTTGCGCGGCGCGGCATCAACGCCGCGTGGCACCGTGATGTTCGTACCGACATGCTTTACCCCGCCGCTCCACAAGGTGGACTGACGGCGAAGCAATGGACCGCATCCTGGCCACTTGCCCGCTCTTGTGCCGCCGTTCTGGCGGACACCATGCTGGCGGCTTTTCCAACTCTTGCGCTCCTCCTCCCCTATCTGCTGCTTACGGCCCCGGACGATCTCATCCGCGCCGCGCTCATTCTCGGAGCGACCTGCCTGTTTTCCGCATCGCGCATCGCCTGCCAGCGGCTGGAACGGGACGCCTCCATCCGCATCCATGCCCGCTTTTGGGACCGGATCATCAAGACGCCCCTCCCGCCGGCCGATGCGGAGGATGGGACCGACGACGCCAGACATCGGGCGTTGCTGCTGGAGCGCGGGCTGGAGGGCGCACTTACGCTCGCAGCCCGACGCCGAAACCTCACCGCCCCCATAACCGTCCTTGCAGCAGCAACCGCCCTGATCTGGCACGAAAGCACGCTCCGTCTGCTTTTTGCAATTCATGTTCCGCTGGCCCTCGGTGTGGCCTTCCTGCTGGAAAGCGGCAGGCATGTCCTGGAAGATCGTCTTGCCTACGCCCGGCACGAAGCTGCCCACCTTGAAAGGCATGTGGCCCTTTCCACGCCGAGCCTGCGGCAGTTTGGGGCAAGCCTGCGGAAGCAACGCGAATTGGCGATGCGGCTTCTGGAAACAGCCAGGACAAGACAGGCATTTCGCCTGCTGCGCGCCACCGCCAGCACCTCCCCCTTTTGGCTGTCCGCTACAGGTCTCGCCACGACACTGGCTATGGAACCCGCTTTGAACGTGAATGCGCGTTCCGGGCTTCTGCTCCTAATACCGGCTATCTGGTGCGCGGCCACATGCGGCCGCCGCCTCGCCGGCACTCGCAACGCATGGCGGCGCATCGAAGCACTAGCGCCGCTCGGATTGGCCCGACCTTCGCCGGCATCGCTGGGCCCCCCCATCGACAGGATCGAAAGCATCCGGCTCGAAGGCATCGATTTCCGTCACGATCCGGCGATGCCTGCCGTCCTCATCGCTTTCTCCATGGCGATATCCCGGGGGGAAATCATCGCGCTCACCGGCCCCTCGGGCAGTGGGAAATCCACGGTGCTCGACGTCCTGATGGGGCTGAAGGCACCACAGGAGGGGCGCATCACCATCAACGGGTCTGAGCGCGACTGGCGGGCGCTTTCCAGCTATCGCGCCCACATCGCCGGCATCCTCCAGGATACACCGATCGGCCTTACCACCATTCGCGGCATTATCGGACAGAATGCGCCGATGGCGCGGGAGGCGGACATTCTGCAAGCCGCGACCGACGCAGGACTTGCCAGAGCTGTTGCCGCTCTACCGATGGGCATGCAGTCGCTGGTCGTCGAGGGCGGCTTTCCCCAAAGCCTCGGCCAGCAGCTTCTGATCGCCCGCGCGCTGGCGCAACGGCCGGACCTTCTCATCCTCGACGAGACCTTCTCAACCCTCGACCGGCAGATCGTCGAAACCATCGTCGCCGCCGTTCGCCGGCGCGGTATCACCCTCGTCTTCGCCACGCACCGGGCCGACCTCACCGTCCTTGCCGATCGCACGATCCCGCTTGCAGCCCCCAATTTCCCAGCCACCCTGTCAGATACAGAGCAAACCGAGTTCGCCTCTTGATCCGCCCTATCCTACCCGCCGCCATGTTCGGGCTGATTGCCGGCATCGATGGCCTCGGCACCAGCGTCGCCTTCGCCGCCCTGATTTTTTCCGGCGGACTTGCCCAAGGTTTTGCCACCGGCGTCAGCGTCATGCTGCTCAGCTCAGTGCTGCTTGCGGCCTATGTTTCGCTGCGCAGCCGTTACCCGGCAAGCGTCGCCCAGGTTCAGGAAACCACTATCGCGATCCTGGCCTCCGCCATCGCCGCTGCCACCGTGGGAACGGCGGGCGGCGAAGAGAAGGTCGCCACGGCCTTCGCCATCCTCGCCGCAAGCACTGTGGCGACGGGTGCCTTCTTCTACCTCTCGGGCCGGTTCCGTCTCGGTGCACTCGTCCGCTTCCTGCCTTATCCCGTCGTTGCGGGGTTTCTTGCGGGCTCCGGCTGGCTCCTGCTGGAAGGCGCACTGATGATGATCAGCAAGGCGGATACGACATTCAGCATGCTGCAATGCTTGGGCGATCCTGCCGTTATCGGCATGCTGCTGCCATCCCTCGCCTTCGCACTGGCCTTGGCCGCGGGCCTGCGCCTGACGCCAAGTCCGCTCGCGGCGCCTGCGATCATGCTCGCAGCCATCGCCGTCTTTTATCTCTGCCTCTGGATAGCCGACCTGCCGGTGGAAACGGCACGCAGCTGGGGTTGGCTGCCAGGCCTTTCCGGCTCCGGCGGGCTACAGCTTCCTTCCCCGGTCGCCATCGTCCGCGACGCCGACTGGCGCGCCGTCTTCTCCGTGCTGCCCATGCTGGTCTCCGTCCCCCTCATCGCCATGGCCGGACTATTGCTCAACACCAGCGGACTGGAACTGGCGGCCGGGAAGGATATAGACGCCAATGCGGAACTGAAAACGACCGGGCAGGCCAACATCGCTGTGGGCCTTCTCGGCGGCGCCTCCGGCTTCACCGGACTCGGCATGACGCTGCTCGCCCGCCGGCTCGGTGTCAGCGGTCGCTCCGCAGGCCTTGCCAATGCCGCCGTCATGGCGCTCGCCCTGCCCTTCGCCACGCAGCTTGCGGGCAGCGTTCCCCTTTTCCTCGCTGCCGGGCTGATGATGATGCTGGGCGGCGAACTGCTGCACGACTGGGCGCTTGCTACCCGCAAAACCCTGCCCCGTCTCGAATGGGCCGTGGTGCTCGCCATCGTCTTGGGGATGATGGCGTTCGGTTTCATGACGGGCATGGCCATCGGTCTTGCCTTTTCCGTGATCACCTTCGTCTTCAGCTATGCGCGCTTGCCTGTCATCCGACTTGCGGCAAGCGGGCGCGACCGGCGCAGTAGCACCGACCGCTCTCCCACCGCCCTCCATGTCCTCGACGAAAACGGCGCGAGCATCCACATCCTGGAACTGCAGAACTACCTTTTCTTCGGCACGATGGAGCAGGTGGTCGCCACGGTACGGCGCCGTTTCGCTGAAGGCGGCTTCCCACGGTTTCTGATCCTCGATTTCCACAATGTCGGGGGCGCCGATTCCGCCGCCGTCGCGGGCTTCGCAAAAATCTTCAACACGGCCGCGATGGAGGGCATCGATATCATCCTTTCAGCTCTTCCGGTCCCGCTGGCGCATCTTCTGGCCCCTGCGATCGAAGACGCGCGGACCAGCAGTTCCATCTCGGTCATGGCCGATCTCGACCATGCGCTGGAAGCCTGCGAAGAACATCTGATCGCGGTGAGCGGGGCCGTACATGAACCTGAAGATATTGCCGTGCAGCTGGTGCGCGCGCTCGGCACGCATGCGCGACTGGCCGATCTGGTTTCCATTATGCAGCGGAGCGACCATGCTGTCGGAGAGGTTCTCATACGCGCCGGCGAGGAAGCGGATGATATCTTCGTCGTCGGAACAGGGTCGGTTCGGGTCCAGGTCCGGCTTGCGAACGGCCGCACCCTACGCCTACGCAGCATGACGGCCGGCGCGGTACTCGGCGAGGTAGCCTACTATCTCGGCGTCCCCCGCACGGCCGACGTCATCGTTGAAAGGAATGCAACACTCTTCAAACTGACACGCACCACCCTGACGGCTCTCGAAACCGCCGATCCCGAACTCGCCGTCCTCGCACACCGCCTCTTCGCCCGCGCCCTGGCCGACCGCCTCGCCATTGCCAATCGAATGATAAGTTTGTTTAACAGGTGAAATGTCTGACACGGCGTGAAACTTCCGTGTGGTGGGCAGTGATGCCCAATTCCTCTCGGGCCGCCATCATCATCTGATCCATAAAGGGCTTGGTGCCGTGTCAAAGGACCTTACCTTCATCCAGTTAACCCCGCCGCCCATTAAGCGGGCGCCTCCCCGTCGTTTCGCATCGGTGATATGAGGGAGCTATGTGGCAAGCGCGACGGAAATGGGAGAAGGAAGGAATTGCCTTGCTCGCTGCGGGGTGGCTGATCTCCTGCGTGCCGACGGATGCCGCGATCGCCCAGATTGAATGGCGCGCTCCGCCTTGTCTTTATTCCGCAACCACCGGCACCGGAACGCTCTGCGTCCGCTCGGCCAGCTTCAATCGCGATATATGCAGAGCACTTGCCCTGTTCGCCGACGAGAACAATCAGCCACCTGATTTCTTCGCGCGGCTGATCTGGAGGAAGGCCGGTTCCGCCCCGATGTCGTTAGCCTGAAGGGCCCGGAAGAAATAGCGTAGTTCATTCCCTCCATCGCAAGGCTGCGCGGTCTATCGAACAGTTTCGAAGCTTTGGAGGTATTGAAGGGATCTGGTGCAATGACTGGTTACTATGCGCTCAAGCTTTAGCAGATAAGCGTTGGGGCCAAATCCATGCCTGTTGGAACGGCTGCTTTGGGGCCGATTGCAGTCAGACCGCGTTTTGATTGATATTGGCGATAGACTGCCATTCAGTATCCGGCCTACAAGCAACAGCTTATACACAACCTTTATAATATCCAACAAGCTTGCTTACTGCGGTGAAACTTGAACGAAACTCAGCCTCAGTGTCTTCTGCGGCTGCTCTCCGGTCTGCTGAAGTGCGGCTATTGCGGTGGCGGCATGTCAGCCAAGGGTACGGACAAGTCCGGACGCATACGCATCGAATGCTCCCGTCACCGAGACAGTCGGTCCTGCTCGACCCCCCAGACCTATTATTTGGACCGGATAGAGGAGTGCGTCCTCGACGGTCTGCGCAAGGAACTATCCGATCCGGAAGTGCTGATCGAGTGCGTTCACGAGTACAACGAGGCACGCAAGGAATTCGCGGCCCAGATGCTGAAGCGACACGCTGCGCTGGTCTCCAAGATCAATGACGGGAAGAGGCGGTTGAAGCGCATCACGAAGCTCTGGATCGACGGTATTGGTGACAGCACGGACCTCGGCCAGCAGCACAAGCAAATCGCACAGGACGTTCGCCTGTGGAAACAGGAGCTAGCACTGGAGCCAGAGCCTATTAACGTCGCCACGCTGCGCCCAGCAGCTATCTCCAGCTACAAGGAAGTCCTGATGAAGCTACGCAACGTTGTGAACGACGATCAGCGCACGGTGGCGACCTTCGCGTCAGTGATCCGGGAACTGGTCAAGGAGATCAGGATCACCCGAGGCGATGCCAAGAGCGAGATCGACATTCAGGTCATTGGAAAGCTGCGGTCTTTGCTGTCCGACACGGCTCCCAGAGTACGAGTGGGAGGGGGGTATCGATGGTAGCGGAGGAGGGATTCGAACCCCCGACACAAGGATTATGATTCCTCTGCTCTAACCTACTGAGCTACTCCGCCGCCCGAAAGGACGCTTGGAACGATGTCCGTTTCCGTCCGGTGGGCGGCTTATAAGGCGGGGTTCCTGCGGGTGTCAAGCGCGGTTTTGAGAAAAATCGCTTTGTCCGCAAAGGCTTTGGCCGGCGCGGCTTTTCAGGCCGCGGCCGGGGTGGAGAGGATGCGCCTCAGGGCGTCCTCGGCCGCCGCTTCCCGCTCGGAGCGCAGGATGAAGCCGCCGCCGTAGATGCGGGCATCCTCGCCCTCGCCGGAATAGAGCGCGCAGGCCTGGCCGGGCGCCACGCCCGGTTCCCCTTCG
>Ga0209793_1001303_pt1 | contig 16758 bp, 18 predicted proteins | sample EBPBio122009_DNA_FD_185863 | JGI IMG/M metagenome (GOLD analysis project Ga0209793, IMG submission 185863) | Wastewater treatment Type I Accumulibacter community from EBPR Bioreactor in Madison, WI, USA - Reactor 1_2/2/2009_ DNA (SPAdes) (version 2) | ecosystem: Engineered > Bioreactor > EBPR >... | reverse complement strand
AGAAAAAGGGGCCCGGAAAAATCCGGGCCCAGGTCGGGAAGGCGCGAACGCCTTCTTCCGGGAGCAGGTCGGCGCGGCGAGCGTCCGCGCCGGAAATCCGCGTCAGGAATGATAGGCTACCTCGCCGTGCGAGGAGAGGTCGAGGCCTTCGCGCTCGGCTTCCGGAGTCGGGCGCAGGCCGACGATCGCGTCGACGAACTTGTAGAGTATCGCGGAGCCGACGCCGCTCCATACGATGGTTATCAGCACCGCGATGATCTGCGAATAGACCTGGCCGCCCATGCTGACGCCGTCGGCGTAGCCTATGCCGCCAAGCGAGGCGGACGCGAAGACGCCGGTTCCGATGGCGCCGACCATGCCGCCGACGCCATGGATGCCGAAGACGTCGAGTGCATCGTCGTAGCCGAGGCGCAGCTTCACCACCGCCACGAAGTAGTAGCAGATGGCCGACGAGATCGCGCCGAGCACGATCGCGGCCACCGGCCCGATGACGCCGGCGGCCGGCGTCACCGCGACCAGGCCGGCGACGACGCCGGACGCCGCGCCCAGCATCGAGGCCTTGCGGCGCAGCACGGCTTCGATCGCCACCCAGGCGATGACCGCGCCCGCGGTGGCGGTGAAGGTGTTGATCATGGCGAGCGCAGCGCTGGAATTGGCTTCGAGCGCTGAACCGGCGTTGAAACCGAACCAGCCGACGAACAGGATCGAGGCGCCGACCATGGTCAAGGTCATCGAATGCGGCGCCATGTTGTCCCGGCGATAGCCGGCGCGCTGGCCGATGACGATGGCTCCGACCAGGCCGGCGATGCCGGCATTGATGTGGACGACGGTGCCGCCGGCAAAGTCCAGCGCGGCGATGCCGCCGGCGTGAGCGCCGGTGAAGATCAGGCCGTTGGCGTCCCAGACCATATGGGCGATCGGGAAATAGACGAACGTCACCCACAATGGCACGAAAACAACCAATGCCGAGAAACGGATGCGCTCGGCGAAGGCGCCGACGATCAGCGCCGGGGTGATGCAGGCAAAGGTCATCTGGAAGGCGATGAAGACGTATTCGGGAATCTCGTAGCCGGCCGAGAAGGTCGCGGCCCTCGAATCCGGCGTCACGCCGGCCAGGAAGAGCTTGGCGAAGCCGCCGAAAAAGGCGCTGTCTGAGCCGCCAAAGGCAAACGAATAGCCCCAGAACACCCACACCACCATCACCACCGCGGTGATCATCGTGCATTGCATCAGCACCGACAGCATGTTCTTGGCGCGCACCAGGCCGCCATAGAACAAGGCGAGGCCGGGCAGGATCATGAACAGGACGAGGATGGTCGAGACCATCATCCAGGCGACGTCGCCCTTGTCGACAATGGGAGCGGCGGCCGGCGCGGTCGTTTCCTGCGCCAGAGCGGCCAGCGACGACGCGCACAGCGCCAGTGAACCCAGCAGGGCCGGGCGCGCGCGTCGCGCAAGACGATTGGAAAAGGTCATGAAACTCTCCTTGGAATGCGGGTTGCGGCTAGAGCGCGTCGTTGTCGGTTTCGCCGGTGCGGATGCGCACGGCCTGTTCGATGGAGAACACAAAGATCTTGCCGTCGCCGATCTGGCCGGTCTTGGCCGCCCCGGCGATCGCCTCGACGGCCTTGTCGGCCAGATCCGCCGGCACCGCGATCTCGATCTTCAGCTTGGGCAGGAAGCTCACCGCGTATTCGGCGCCGCGATAGATTTCAGTGTGACCCTTCTGCCGCCCGTAGCCTTTGACTTCGGTGACCGTCAGGCCCTGGATGCCGACCCCTGTGAGGGCTTCGCGCACCTCGTCGAGTTTGAACGGCTTTATGATCGCCATCACGATTTTCATAAGGTTTCACCCTCTGCTTTGCGGAGGTCCCCGCGATTCGGTTCAATCGCCAACGGCAAGCGCAAGCGACTGGCAAATCCGGATACAAGGTCCGTGCCAATTGCTCGCACATGCGGCAAGTCATTGATTTATCGGGGTGACGTGAACCGACGGGCTGCGCGCCTGAAAAATCCGCAGCCTCAAGTGCCTAGAAAATAGGCAAGTTTGGGATATTGACTATGTTTTTTGCGCGGTGTGCACCCGCACTAGCCCTTCCTGGGCGACGGAGGCGATCAATACGCCGTCGCGACGGTAGATCGAACCGCGGGTAAAGCCGCGCGCGCCGCCGGACCAGGGGCTGTCCTGCGAATAGAGCAGCCAGTCGTCGAGCGGATCGTCGCGGTGAAACCACATCGCGTGGTCGAGGCTCGCCACCTGCAGGTCGGAATCGAACACCGCCCGGCCATGGGGAAAGGTCGAGGTGTCGAGCAGGGTCATGTCCGACATGTAGGCGAGGAGCGCGGCGCGCACGTGACGCTCGGCCGGCACCTGTTCGCGGAATTTTACCCAGTTGTTCTGCACCGGGTCGAGCTTTTCGCGGCTGGTGTAATGTTCGACCGCGACCGGCTTGATCATGATCGGCCGCTGGCGCCGCCAGTATCGGGTGATCTCCTCACGCATCACGTCGCCATAGCGTTCGATCATCTCCGCCTGCCCGAGCAGCGTTTCCGGCATCGGCACGTCAGGCATCGTCGACTGGTGCTCAAATCCGGGCTCGTCGATCTGGAAAGACGCTTCCAGCGAAAAGATCGCCTTGCCGTGCTGGATGGCGGTGACGCGCCGGGTGGTGAACGAGCCGCCGTCGCGCAGGCGCTCGACGTCGTAGACGATCGGGATCGACGGATCTCCGCCCAGCATGAAATAGCCGTGCAGGGAATGGACGAAGCGGTCGTCGGCGACGGTGCGCTGCGCCGCGACAAGCGCCTGGGCGATCACCTGGCCGCCGAACACGCGCTGCCAGGACGTCGAGGGGCTGCGACCACGAAACAGGTTGTGCTCCAGCGTCTCAATGTCGAGAATGGATTGGATCGTTTGGATGTCGGCGCTCATGTTTCCGGTCCGGACCCTGAAATGTGATGAACAGGCATTCGACCGGCCCTCGGTCGGATGTCAAGCCGTGAGCGGCCCGATCGGGCCTTGTGGAGAATTCGATGGCGACTGACCGCTCCCGAACCGGCGGCGAAAGCCGGGTTGATATCGTCATCGCCGGCGCCGGATACGTCGGCCTGGCGTGCGCGGTGGCGATCGCCGCCGCGCGGCCCTCGCTTCGCATCGCAATCGTCGACGCCGCGCCGCCGGGCGTCTGGCGCAAGGACGGGCGCGCGTCGGCAATCGCCGCGGCGGCGGTAAGGATGTTGCGGCAACTCGGCTGCTGGGACGAGATTGCGCCGAACGCCGAACCGATCCGCGACATGGTGGTGACCGATTCGCGCACCTCCGATCCGGTGCGGCCGGTGTTCCTGACCTTTGGCGGCGATGTGGGGCCGGGGGAACCATTCGCCAACATGGTGGCCAACAGCGTGCTCAACGGGTCGCTGCGCCGCCGCGCCGCCGAACTCGGCGTCGTGCTGCAGGAGGGCGTCGCCGTCAATTCGTTTGACGTTGGTCCAGGGGCCGTCACGGTCGACATGGCCGACGGCGGCAAGCTGACCGCATCGCTGCTGGTCGCCGCCGACGGCGTCAAGTCGCGGCTGCGCGACATGGCCGGCATCAAGACCGTGACCTGGAATTACGGCCAGTCCGGCATTGTCTGCACCGTCATCCACGAGCGGCCGCACAACGGGCGCGCCGACGAGCACTTCCTGCCGGCCGGGCCGTTTGCGACGCTGCCGCTGCCGCCGGGGCCCAATGGCGAGCATCGTTCGTCGATCGTGTGGACCGAACGGACCGAAGACGCCAACCGCATCGTCGCCGAGGACGATTTTGTCTTCGAGACCGAACTCGAACAGCGATTCGGACTTCGGCTCGGCGAAATCCGGGTCGAAGGCGGCCGCCGCGCCTGGCCGCTCGGCCTGACGCTGGCGCGGGCGTTCGTGGCGCCGCGCTTTGCGCTCGCCGGCGACGCCGCGCATGGCATTCATCCGATCGCCGGGCAGGGGCTGAACCTCGGCTTCAAGGACGCCGCCGCGCTCGCGGAAGTCGTCGTCGAGGCCGATCGGCTCGGCCAGGATATCGGCGCGCTGGACGTGCTGGAGCAATATGAGCGCTGGCGGCGCTTCGACACGGTGCAGATGGGGGTGACGACCGACGTGCTCAATCGCCTGTTCTCCAACGATCTCGGCCCGCTGCGCGCGATCCGCGACCTGGGGCTCGGCATTGTCGACCGGATGCCGCGGATGAAGGAGTTTTTCATTCGCCAGGCGTCGGGACTGAGCGACTCGACGCCGCGGCTGCTGCGCGGCGAGGCGATCTGACTTTTTGCGACCTGGCTTACAGCCGGCGGCGCGGGCGCACCCTATGTCTTGTCATCATCGATGAAGGGAGAGACCGATGGACCGTCACGCAAACGCCGTCTGGCGCGGCAATCTGAAAGAAGGCAGCGGCGCGATCGACCTGCAAAGCGGGGCGTTCAAGGCGCAGCCCTATTCGTTCAAAACCCGGTTCGAGGACGAGAGCGGCAGGAGCGGCACCAATCCGGAAGAGTTGATCGCGGCGGCGCATGCCGGCTGCTTCGCGATGCAGCTGTCGCATTTCCTCGCCGAAAACGGCACTCCGGCCGAAAAGCTCGACGCCAGGGCCGTGGTGACGCTTGTGCCGGGCACGGGCATCACTGGCAGCGCGCTGACGCTGGTTGGCAATGTTCCGGGCATCGACGAGGCCAGGTTCAGGGAACTTGCCGACAAGGCCAAGCAGGGCTGCCCGGTGTCGAAGGCGCTCGGCGCGATCAAGATCACGCTCGACGCGCGCCTCACCTGATCAAGCTGGCGCGGCGCGGGCGACTGTCCTATATTGACGTCGGCGTTCTGCTCTCCCCGACAGGAATAACTTTTCCCCGGGGCCTTATTGATCCCTAGGGAGCTGTCCCTGGAAGGACCCGTGGGTCCTTTCACACGGCGCCCACCTACTTTGTAGGCTCCCGGGATCAACCATTCCATCGGTTGGGTGGTTCGCCGCTTTCCATTTTTCCGGCGCAGCAAAGACGTCGCTGATTGAACAATCATGCGATCCCGGGCTGGATAAGGTCGGCCCGGGAGAATCTCATGGACATCAAGTCGCAAAAGAAGGAACTGCGCCGGCAGGCGCTGGCGCGGCGCGACGGTCTCGATCCGCATTGGCGCATCGAGGCGTCGCTGGCGATGGCCGACGAAGCCGGAAGGATCGACATCGGCCCCGGCGAGGTCGTTTCGGGTTTCTGGCCGATGCTGTCGGAGGTCGACGTCAGGCCGCTGATGTTTGCGCTGCGGGCCAAAGGCGCGCGGCTGACGCTGCCGGCGATCCTCGACAAGACCACGATCGTGTTCCGCGAACTGGTGCGCGGCGCCGAACTCATCGACATGGGTTTTGGCACCTCGGGTCCCGGTCCCGACGCGGACGTGCTGGAGCCGACCCTGATGCTGGTGCCGCTGGCGGCCTTCGACGATCGCGGACACCGCATCGGCTACGGCGCCGGCTACTATGATCGCGCCATCGCCAGGCTGCAGGCCGGGCCGCGGCCGCCGCGGCTGATCGGCATCGCCTTCGAGTGCCAGCGGGTCGAACGGGTGCCCGACCAGCCGCACGATGTGCAGATTCCCGAATTCCTGACCGAACGGGGCTTGCGCAGGGTCGGCGCGACGCCGTAGATCGCCGGATGCGACTTCTTTTTCTCGGCGATATGGTGGGCCGCACCGGCCGCACGGCGGTGTGGGAACAACTGCCCGGCCTGATCTCCGACTTCAGGCTCGACTTCGTCATCGTCAATGGCGAGAACTCCGCCGGCGGGTTTGGCATCACCCACGAGATTTTCCTGGAAACGCTGAACGCCGGCGCCGATGTCGTGACCACCGGCAATCATGTGTGGGACCAGCGCGAGGCGCTGGATTTCGCCTCGCGCGAGGAACGCTTTTTGCGTCCGGCGAATTTTCCGGTCGGAACACCCGGGCATGGCTCCGGCCTCTACATCGCGAAGAACGGCGCCCGGGTGATGGTGTCCAACATCATGGGCCGGGTCTTCATGCATCCCGAGCTGGACGACCCGTTCGTGGCGGCCGAACACGCGCTGGCGGCCTGCCCGCTTGGCGAACAGGCCGACGCGGCGGTGTTCGATTTCCACGCCGAGGCGACGTCGGAAAAAATGTGCTTCGGCCATTTCGTTGACGGCCGCGCCAGCCTGGTGGTGGGCACGCACACCCATCACCCCACGGCCGACCACCAGATACTCAATGGCGGCACCGCCTTCATGGGCGACGCCGGCATGTGCGGCGATTATGATTCCTCGCTCGGCATGGACAAGGAGGAACCGCTGAACAGGTTCCTGTCGAAAGTGCCGAAGGGTCGTTTCGAGGCCGCCTCCGGCCCGGCGACGATCTGCGGCGTCGGCGTCGACATTTCGGACCGCACCGGCCTGGCGGAGCGGATCGCGCCGCTGCGGCTAGGGCCGCGTCTCGAGGAGACGACGCCCGCTTTCTGGCGTTAGAGTAGCCGAAGATCGGCGCAATCCATGCTTTTTTGCCGCACGACACTGCTCATACATTGAAATCGGCGCGCCTAGACCTACCTCTGCCCGAAACTCAAAACCGGTTCGGATGAAGGGATAGACTGAATGGAGTGGTTGCTGCCGTATTTCGAGTGGACCTCGGACCCGACAGCGTGGGTGGCGCTGGCCACGCTTGTGATCCTCGAAGTCGTCCTTGGCGTCGACAATCTGATCTTCATCTCGATCCTGTCGAACAAACTGCCTGAACATCAGCGTGTGGCCGCCAGGCGCCTCGGCATCGGCGCCGCGCTGATCATGCGGCTGGTGTTGCTTGCGACCATCTCGATCATCGTGCAGCTGACCGAGCCGGTGTTCAGCCTGTTCGGCCACTCCTTCTCCTGGCGCGACCTGATCCTGATCGGCGGCGGCCTGTTCCTGGTGTGGAAGGCGACCAAGGAAATCCACCACACGGTGGACTCGGTCGATCACAAGGACAGCATGCTGGGCGAAACGCTGCAGCTGACGATGGCCGGCGCGGTGTTCCAGATCCTGCTGCTCGACCTGGTGTTCTCGATCGATTCGATCATTACCGCTGTCGGCATGACCGATCACATCGCGATCATGTATATCGCCGTCATCGTCGCCGTGACCGTGATGCTGGTGGCCGCGACGCCGCTGGCCAATTTCATTGAGAAGAACCCGACCATCGTCATGCTGGCGCTGGGCTTCCTCTTGATGATCGGCATGACGCTGATCGCCGACGGCATGGGCTATCACGTGCCCAAGGGCTACATCTACGCCGCGATGGGGTTCTCGGCGCTGGTGGAAGGGCTGAACATGCTGGCCAGGCGCCGCAAGCAGCCGGACGCGGGGTCGTCCGATACGACAAAACACTGAACGCAGCGGGGCCGGAAACGGCCCCGTTTCCTTTTCCGGGCGTATGTGTCAGACGGCGGCCGAATGCCTTGCGCCGCCGCGCGCCAGATAGTCGTCGAATCGCGCCGCGACAGTGCGGGCTATCGTGCGATGGGATGGAGCGACGACGAACCGGTCGCCCTGGTCGAGCAGGCCGGAAACGTCGTCACCGGCCAAGTCGCGGGCGCGCGCCAGCAGCCGTTCGCCGGCGTTTCCGTGGCCTTCGCGCAAGGCGCGCTTGTCGAAAGCAAAGTCGCACATCAGCCGTTCGATGACCCAGGCGGCGGCCATGTCGTCCGCGGTCAGGGCGATGCCGCGCGCCGCCGGTAGCCCGCCGTCGAGAACTTTGGCCTCGTAGTCGCCGGTCGCTGTGGCGTTCTGCACATAGCCCTGCCGGAACTTGCTGACCGATGACGGGCCAAGACCGATGAGCGTGTCGCAATCGTCGTCGGTGTAGCCCTGGAAGTTGCGCCGCAGCCGGCGTTGGGCGGCGGCCAGCGCCAGACCGTCTCCGGGAAGGGCGAAATGGTCGATGCCGATAGCGACATAACCGGCGTCCACGATCCGGCTCGCCGCGGTCTGGAACTGCTCAAGCCGCTCGACCGGTCCCGGCAACCAGGCCTCGTCGATCATCGTCTGGTGTTTCTTGAACCACGGCACGTGGGCATAGCCGAACAGGGCGATGCGGTCGGGCAGCAGTTCGAGCGCGCGGCTGACCGTCGACGCCAGGCTTTCGCTGGTCTGATGCGGGAGGCCGTAGAGCAGGTCGAGATTGACCGAGGTTGCGCCGCGCAGGCGTACGCCGTCGACAACCGACCTGGTCAACTCAAAACTCTGCTTGCGGTTGATCGCCTGCTGGACGCGGGGGTCGAAATCCTGGACGCCGAGACTGGCGCGCGTCAGCCCGGCCTGGGCAAGCGCGTCGAGCCGGTCCCGGGTCATGTCGCTGGGGTCGATCTCGACGCTGAGGCTGGCGGCCGGATCGACCGGCAGTGTCGAGCGCAGGGCAGCGACAAGCTGGATGAAATCGTCGGGGGTCAGCATTGTCGGCGAGCCGCCGCCGAAATGGATGGCGTCGACGATCACGCCCCGGGGCAGGTGGGCCGCGACAAGGCGTATCTCGGCATGCAGCACCTGAAGAAAGCGCGCGACCGGCTCATAGCGCAGCGTGTGTTTGGTGTGGCAGGCGCAGAACCAGCACAGTTTGTCGCAGAACGGCACGTGAATATAGAGGGAGACGCGGTCACCGGGCGATAGCGCCGCCATCCATGCGGCCGCTTCGGCCTCGCCGACGCCGGCGTGAAAATGCGGTGCAGTGGGATAGCTGGTGTATCGAGGCACCTTAGCCTCGATCTGTTCGCGTACGGTGATGTTCATCGGCGCCTCGGCGTTGCGCCCTCTCATCGCAGCTTTGGCGGCTGGGCTCATTGACCTCGATCAAACAACGCTTTGCCCAGCGGGCGCGATCATGTCGCGCCAGCGGGCGGCCATGGCCGCATAGTCGTCCCGCGGCTGCGCGTCATAGGCGATCTCGTCCGCGCCGATGACGACAAAGGCCTGCTTCGAACGGGTCCAGATGTGCCCGGCCGGGACCAGCCACGTCGCGTCGTCGAGCGTGCCGGCCTTGATGTTGACCATCTCGCTGCCTGCGGTTCCATGGACGATGCGCACGCCGCAGTCGGGGCAGAAATGGCCTTCGCGCGACTTGCCGCTGTCCGACAGTCTCCGGAATGTCCTGAGGGCGCCCTGCACCTCGAGATCGGCGCTGCGGACGCGGAGCGATTCCCCGAACGCGCTCGATGTGTGGCGCTGGCACTCCCTGCAATGGCATAGATAAAACACATGGGGCGTGGCGGCGATCGTGTATCGCACCTGACCGCACTGGCAGCCGCCTGTCAGCGGCAAAGGAGGCATCGAAAGCTTCATTTCGGGTCCTTCTGGACGTTTCCCGGCTCATTCACTATAAGCCGCCCATCTCAGATCATTCTGGCAATTCAGAGGGCTTCGATGGCCGGCCATAGTCAGTTCAAGAACATCATGCACCGGAAGGGCCGCCAGGACGCCATCCGGTCGAAGATCTTTTCCAAGCTGGCGCGCGAAATCACCGTCGCCGCCAAGCAGGGCATGCCCGATCCCAACATGAATCCGCGCCTGCGGCTGGCGATCCAGAACGCCAAGGCCGAGTCGATGCCCAAGGACAATATCCAGCGCGCCATCAACAAGGCGACCGGCGGCGACGCCGATAATTACGAAGAGGTCCGCTACGAGGGTTACGGCCCCGGCGGCGTCGCGGTGATCGTCGAGGCGCTGACCGACAATCGCAACCGCTCGGCCTCGAACGTGCGCGCCGCCTTCACCAAGGCCGGCGGGGCGCTGGGCGAAACCGGCTCCGTCTCGTTTATGTGGGACCGTGTCGGCGAAATCTATTACCCGGCTTCCGCGGGCTCGGCGGACAAGGTGATGGAAGCGGCGATCGACGCCGGCGCCGAGGATGTCGAGTCCGACGAGGAAGGCCACACGATCTATTGCGGCTTTGAGGATCTGAACGAGGTGTCGAAGGCGCTGGAAACAGCGTTGGGCGAGGCCGAGAGCGTCAAGCTGATCTGGAAGCCGCAGAACAATGTGCCGGTAGACGAGGAGCGCGCCCAGTCGCTGATGAAGCTGGTCGCGGTGCTGGAAGACGACGACGACGTGCAGAACGTCTACGCCAACTTCGAAGTCGACGAGGCGACGCTGGCGAAACTCAGCGCGGCGTGACGGCGTCGGCCCGGGCCGCAACCGACAGGTTGTCCCGACAGGTCGGAATTATTCTGCGTTGCAGGGTGGCAAAGGCTAAACTTTTGCGGATTGGCCTCCCATCTTTCTTTTTGCCCAGCGCAGCGAGCGCAACGGGCGAGAAAGTGGGTGCTGTGATGACCATTGAACCGGCGACGTCTCAATCGCGACATGTTGGATTTGGGCCACGGTTTGTCGCTCTCTTCGTAGACTATCTTGTCTTCCTTGCGGTGTTGATTGTGGGTGCGCCGTTGACGATGCCGGGCATGATGGGGCCAGTCCTGCCGGGCCCTGGCGCGCCTGCCTTCGGCATGCATGGTTTCATGCCATACATGACCTGGATCTACGGCACGCTCGTCATCGCCGTATTTCTCTATTTTGTGATTTCCGAGACTTTGGCCGGCGCAACCATCGGAAAACGGCTGGTCAAGATCAGAACGGCGTCCCGGGCCGCTCCGGATGTTGTCGGTCTGCCGTTCGAGACCGCCCTGTTGCGCGAAGCGGTGAAAATTGCCGGGTTCCTGCCGGTGTTTGCGGCTCAGTTCTGGATCATCTCCCCGATTTCGGACGCAACCGGCGTCGCAGCCTGGCGCCAGATGATGATGCCGGGCGGCCAATGGTTTTTCATTCATTTGGCCGGTCAATTCCTGGCGCTGAGCTGGCTCGCCTGGATTGCGATCTCGCTCGTGACAGACAAGGACCCGGTCTATGACAGGATTGCCGGAACGACCGTGGTGCGGGAGTGAGCCGCGTCGCCGGATCGGCGGGCAGTTCGCGCCGCGGCCTCAGGCCGGCAACCGCTCGATCGGAGCTCCGGCCGAGATCCGCTGATCGACGACGGCGAGCGCCCGCATCGCGCAGCCTTCCAGAATGATCGGCGCCTCATCGGGTAGCGTGTCGAACACGATCGAATCCGCATGCTGGCCGCCGGCGGTCGCGGCGATCGCGTCGCGGATCGGCCGCTCCATCAGGTCGAAGGCGTGCGCGCCCTGGCCGACAAAGGCGACAGGGGCGGGATCGATCAGCGCAAACAGGCTGCCCAGGCCGAAGCCTATCGCCTCGCCGGCGATACGGAAGGCTTCGCGGGCGGCCGCATCCCCGGAGCGCGCCCGCTCGGCCAGCTTGCTCATGTCCGCGTCGGATATGTCGGTGTCGGTCATCCTGCTGTCGGGGACGCCATGGGCGTTGCGCCAGATCGCGTAGTTTCCGGCATAGGCCTCGATGCAGCCGCGGCGGCCGCAGCGGCAGAGCGCGCCGTTGGGCCGGTGCACCATGTGGCCGAACTCGCCCGCAGAAGAGCGCGTGCCGCTGAACAGTTGGCCGCGAAACATCATCCCCATGCCGATGCCATGCGACAACAGCACGGCGATGAAATCGCGGCCGTAGCGCTGCGGGTCGCGCCAGCGCAGTCCCTCGGCGATCATGTTGCAGTCGTTCTCGATCGCGACGTCGACGCCAAAAGCCCGTTCGAGCAGGTCGGAGAACTCGACGTCGAGATGCTGGACAATCGGCGACCACAGCAGCTTGCGCTCGGCGGCGTCGGTGATGCCCTGAATGGCGAAGACAATGCGCAGGGGCCGCGCCGTCGCGGCGTCGATCATTCGCCCGACAATGGCGGCAGCCTCGGCGACAAGCTGCTCGCGGGTCAGTTCCAGCGTTGGAATGTGACGCCGTTCCTGTGCGACCGACGCGCCGGCATAGTCGATCAGATTGGCCGACAGGCTGTTCATCGACAAGACAACCGCGACAATGGAGGCCGCGTGCGGGTTGAGCGTCACGGCGACCTGCGGGCGGCCCCGCTTGGCGGCGCTGCCGTCGGGCATGCGGTTTTCCATCAGCACGCCTTCGGCGATCAGGTCGGAGGTGATGGCCGAAATCGTCGAATGGCTGAGCCCGGTGACGGTGGCGATCTCGGTGCGCGAGGGGCGAACCGCCCGCCGGACCGCAGCCAGCACCATCGCCCGGTTGCGGCGGCGCAAATCGTCGTGTCTGATGCCGACGTTCATCCTGTTCGAGACCTCCCTGCTTGCCACCGGAGGCGCGCGGTCTACCGAATTTCGCCCGCAATTGCGAGACCCGGCGAAGGCATATTGACAGACGGGCGACCCTGAGTCATTCTTTTTTTCGAGGCTCGAAAAAAAGCTTCATGCAACCGAAGGCCGGCAATCACCAGCGCCCGTCGGGCGCGCAGGGAGGAACTCATGAAGAAATTTGCAACCGCCATGCTGGCGGGTGTCGCCATGTCGATATCGCTCGCCGCCGTCGCGGAAGCCAAGGACAAGGTGATCGGCGTTTCCTGGTCGAATTTCCAGGAAGAGCGCTGGAAGACCGACGAAGCCGCCATGAAGGCCGCCATCGAGGCCGCCGGCGACAAATACATCTCCGCCGACGCCCAGTCGTCCGCGTCGAAGCAACTGACCGACGTCGAAAGCCTGATCGCCCAGGGCGCCAATGCGCTGATCATCCTGGCGCAGGACGCGTCGGCGATCGGTCCGGCGGTTGAAAAGGCCGTGGCGGAAGGCATTCCGGTCGTCGCCTATGACCGTCTGATCGAGAACCCGGCGGCGTTCTACCTGACCTTCGATAACAAGGAAGTCGGCCGCATGCAGGCCCGCGAAGTGTTCAAGGTCAAGCCGGAAGGCAACTATGCCTTCATCAAGGGCTCGTCTTCCGACCCGAATGCCGATTTCCTGTTCTCGGGCCAGATGGAAGTGCTCAAGGATGCGATCGACGCCGGCAAGATCAAGAATGTCGGTGAAGCCTATACCGATGGCTGGCTGCCGGCCAATGCACAGAAGAACATGGAGCAGATCCTGACCACCAACGGCAACAAGGTCGACGCGGTCGTCGCCTCCAATGACGGCACCGCTGGCGGCGCGATCGCTGCGCTGCAGGCGCAGGGCCTCGCCGGGTCTGTTCCGGTGTCGGGACAGGACGGCGACCATGCCGCTCTGAACCGCGTCGCGCTCGGCACGCAGACCGTGTCGGTGTGGAAGGACGCACGCGACCTCGGCAAGAACGCCGCCGAAATCGCCTCGCAACTCGCCGACGGCAAGAAGATGACCGAAATCGCCAATGTCCAGACGTTCAAGACCCCCGGCGGCAATGAGATGAACTCGGTGTTCCTGACGCCGGTCGCGATCACCAAGGACAATCTGAAGGTGGTCGTCGATGCGGGCTGGATCACCAAGGAAGCGCTGTGCCAGGGCGTTCCGGCCGGCTCGGTTGCCGTCTGCAACTGACCAAATCCAGACTGAAGACATCGGAAGCGCCGCGGTTTGACGAATTCCGCGGCGTTTCTATAAGCTGAACCGCGGTCGCTGCCGACGCATGATCGGACACCGCATGTTGGGGAGGGCCGCATGTCCGATACGACGCACAAGACGCCCGCCGATCTGGCGCGCGCAAGCGAACTGAGCGCCGTCGGCCGTTTTCTCAAGGCGACTGAAATCGATACCCGGATGCTGGGCATGCTGGGCGCGCTGGTCATCATCTGGATCGGCATGCACATCATGTCGGGCGGCCTGTTCCTGACCCCGCGCAATCTGTGGAACCTGTCGGTCCAGTCGGCGTCGGTCGCGGTGATGGCGACCGGCATGGTGCTGGTCATCGTCACGCGCAACATCGACTTGTCGGTGGGCTCGATCCTCGGCTTTGTCGGCATGATCATGGGTTACACCCAGGCGGTCTACCTGATCCAGGTCGTCGGCCTGCCTCTGGGGCATCCGGCGATCTGGGTGATCGCACTGCTGGTCGGCATCGCGACCGGCGCCGCGATCGGCGCCTTCCAAGGCTACATCATCGCCTATCTCGGAGTGCCGGCCTTCATCGTCACGCTCGGCGGCTTGCTGATCTGGCGTGGCGCGGCCTGGTGGGTCACCAGCGGCCAGACCATCGCGCCGATGGACGCGACCTTTAGGCTGATGGGCGGCGGCCCGGCCGGCTCGATCGGCGCGTTCTGGAGCTGGGTCGTTGCGGTGGTTGCCTGCCTGGCCATCATCGCGATGTTCGTCAGCGGCCGGGCGCAACGCCGGCGCTTCGGCTTTCCGCTTCGTCCGGTCTGGGCGGAGGTGCTGCTCGGCGCCGTTGCCTGCGCCGTCATCCTGGGCGCGGCGGCGGTGGCCAACTCCTATCCGTGGCCCGTCGGCATCGTCAACCAATACGCCCAGGCCAACAACATACAGGTGCCCGAGGGCGGGTTGTTCATCGCGCACGGCATCGCCATTCCGGTGCTGATAGCCATTGCCGTGGGCATCGTGATGACCTTCATCACCACGCGCACGCGCTTTGGCCGATATGTCTTCGCCATCGGCGGCAACCCGGAGGCGGCGAGCCTGGCCGGCATCAACACAAAATGGGTGACGCTGAAGATCTTCATGCTGATGGGGGTGCTGGCCTCGATCGCCGCGGCGATCTCCACCGCCCGCCTCAATGCGGCGACCAATGCGCAGGGCACGCTCGACGAACTGCTGACGATTGCGGCGGCCGTTATCGGCGGCACGTCGCTGGCTGGCGGCTCGGGCACGATTATCGGCGCCATGCTCGGCGCATTGCTGATGCAGTCGCTGCAATCGGGCATGGTGATGCTCAACATCGACACGCCGCTGCAGAACATCGTGGTCGGCGCGGTGCTCGTCGTCGCGGTGTGGCTCGACACCGTCTATCGCAAGCGTCTCTAGGGAGGACATCCGATGGCTGAAACCCGCACGCCTCTCGTCGACATGCGCGACATTTCCATCGCTTTCGGCGGCATTCGCGCCGTCGACAGCGCGTCCGTCGACCTTTATCCCGGAGAAGTGATGGCGTTGCTTGGCCACAACGGCGCCGGCAAGTCGACGCTGATCAAGATCCTGTCGGGCGCCTACAGGCGCGACAGCGGCCGAATCTTTGTTCGCGGCGAGGAAGCGAACATCAACAATCCGCGCGACGCCAAGAAATATGGCATCGAAACGATCTACCAGACGCTGGCGCTCGCCGACAATGTCGATGCCGCGGCCAATCTGTTCCTCGGCCGCGAACTTTTGACGTCGATCGGCACGCTCGACGACGTGGCGATGGAGGCCGAGGCGCGCAAGGTGATGGGCCGGCTCAATCCGCGGTTCCAGCGTTTCAAGGATCCGGTGATGAGACTGTCCGGCGGTCAGCGCCAGTCGGTCGCAATCGCCCGCGCCATTCTGTTCGACGCAAAAATCCTGATCATGGACGAGCCGACGGCGGCGCTCGGACCGCAGGAAACGGCGCAGGTCGGCGAACTGGTGAAGCAGTTGAAGGCCGAGGGGATCGGCATCTTCCTGATCAGCCACGACATCCACGACGTGTTCAATCTGGCCGATCGCGTCTGCGTGATGAAGAACGGCCAGGTGGTGGGCACGGCGCGGACGCAGGACGTGACCCAGGACGAGGTGCTGGGCATGATCATTCTTGGAAAATGCCCGCCTGGCGCAATCCCCGGTCCCGGCGCCCTCAACGAGGTTGCGGCCTGACGTCCTTCGAGATCGGTCTGAAACTATGAAGGCCGGCGGAGCGATCCGCCGGCCTTCAGGTTTGCGTCGACGCGCGCCGTTACCAGCGATAGGAGCGCGGGCAGCGGGCCACGTACATCTGGCCGCGGCTGTTACGATATTCGCAGTAGCCGCGACGTTCGTGGCGGCCGATCAGATAGCCCGCAGCTCCGCCGACGACCGCGCCCGCGACGGCGCCGCCGACGCGGCCGGTGGCTAGGCCGCCGACAGCCGCGCCGACCGCGGCGCCTGTCGCCGTGTCACGTTCGGCCGTGGTGCAGCCGGCGATCGCCATTGTCGCGGCCAGGGCAATGATAGTCTTCTTCATGACGTTCTCTCTCCGTATTGCTCGTCTTGGGTACAACAAAGTCGTCATCGGCCCGCCTTCACGCGCGACGCGCAAGTGCGGGATTTCCGCAGTGCTAATTCTGATTGATGGCGGCAATGTGCATATCGTTCGCCTTGATTGACGCATCAAGCTGGCGTTGGGGCGTTACGTTCCAAACCAGTACAGCATCCTCCTCTTCCATGGCCGGGTCAACGGCGATGCAGGCGCCAAGAACGCGCGGCGTGTCGCCTTCCAGACGGCGCGGCGCGTCGGGCAATTCGGCGTCGCATTCAACCGAGGTCTCATAGACGGTCGTTGGAGAAGGAAGTTCGCGGCAGGAGGCGTAGTCCGACGAACATCCAACGATCAGAAGCAGTTCAGCAATCTGTTCCATGGCTGGGTCCTCTCCAGCCAAAAACGTCCGGCAGATGGAAAGGTTCCGCGTTGGCGCGGAGCTGGTTCCGGCTGTCAGCCGATCATCCAGGCAAGCGCAGCCGCGAGGGCGATAGCGGCGCCCATCGGCCAATGGCGGGCCAGACGATGCCCGGACAGGCCCCGCAACGGATCGCCGGCCGAGCCGGGCGCCGCGTCGCTGTCGTCGGCGCTGCACATGGCGAGCCTCGCGGCGTCTTCAGCGCCGATCAGGCGCAGGTTCGGCGGCGACTTCTGGCCGGACGAGGCCTGTGGCGTGAGCACGGCGGTCTCCAATATTGTGTTCAGGTCCACATCGTCTCCGATCATG
>Ga0209793_1001302_pt1 | contig 16759 bp, 12 predicted proteins | sample EBPBio122009_DNA_FD_185863 | JGI IMG/M metagenome (GOLD analysis project Ga0209793, IMG submission 185863) | Wastewater treatment Type I Accumulibacter community from EBPR Bioreactor in Madison, WI, USA - Reactor 1_2/2/2009_ DNA (SPAdes) (version 2) | ecosystem: Engineered > Bioreactor > EBPR >... | reverse complement strand
ACGTTCATGATGATCCAGCAGCGCGGCAACAAGCTGTAGATCGTCGCTGCCGATGACCAACGAGAGCCCGGCGACCGCAAGGCGCCGGGCTTTTTCTTTGGGCATTTTCATTCCCGAACCGTTTCCATCCAACCATGAAGCGGTCTAAGGGAAGATTGCTGGACAGATCGCCAGCCAAGTGATTGAGTTCGCGCGTCACCAAAGAGCGGGCGCAGGGAGCTCGCCGAAACTGATCCGATAAGGGAGGACACCAATGGATCGTCGTTCATTTCTAACCAAGGCAGGCCTTGCCGGCGCGGGAGCGACCGCGCTCGCGGCTCCGGCCATCGCACAATCTGCGCCGAAGATAACCTGGCGCTGCACGTCTTCGTTCCCGAAGGCGCTCGACACCATTTTTGGCGCTGCCGAAACGATGGCGAAATACGTCAACGAAGCGTCCGACGGAAACTTCCAGATACAGATCTTCGCGGCGGGCGAGATCGTGCCCGGCCTGCAGGCCATGGACGCGGCGGCTGCGGGCACGGTCGAAATGTGCCACACCGCGTCTTACTACTACTGGGGCAAGGATCCGACGTTTGCGCTGGCCACCGCCGTTCCGTTCTCGATGAACGTGCGTCAGATGAATGCGTGGATCTACTATCAGGGCGGTGAGGACCTGCTCAACGAGTTCTACGCCACCAAGGGACTCTACGGCCTGGCCTGTGGCAACACCGGCGCCCAGATGGGCGGCTGGTACCGCAAGGAGATCAACACGCTCGACGACCTCAAGGGGTTGAAGATGCGCATCGGCGGTTTCGCCGGCAAGATCATGGAAAAGCTCGGCGTGGTGCCGCAGCAGATCGCCGGCGGCGACATCTATCCGTCGTTGGAGAAGGGCACCATCGACGCCGCCGAATGGGTCGGCCCCTATGACGACGAGAAGCTCGGCTTCTACAAGGTCGCCAAATACTACAACTATCCCGGTTTCTGGGAAGGCGGCCCGACGCTGCACGCCCTGATGAACCAGGCCAAGTGGAACGAACTGCCCAAGTCCTACCAGACGATGCTGCGCTCGGCCTGCCAGGCCGCGAACGGCGACATGATGGCGAGCTACGACGCAAAGAACCCGGCGGCGCTTCGGCGTCTGGTGGCAGGCGGCGCGGTACTCAAGCCGTTCTCGCAGGAAATCCTGTCGGCCGCGTTCGACGTATCGCAGGCGACCTATGCCGAGATCTCGGCGACAAACGCAGCGTTCAAGAAGATCCACGATAGCCAGCAGGCGTTCCTGCGCGACGCCTATCTGTGGGCGCAGATCTCGGAATACACCTACGACACGTTCATGATGATTCAGCAGCGCGCCAACAAGCTCTGATCGTCCAACGAAAAGAAAACCCCGGAGCGGTGACGCTCCGGGGTTTTTTGTTGTCCGGCGCTGCCCGGCAGCGTCAGAATTTCGGCGGCTGCGACAGGTCGTTGGCAGGCGCGGCCGGCTGCGCCGGGGCCGCCGGGGCAGTCCCGGTTGCGGGCGCAAGGCCCGCGGGCGGCCCGCCCAGCGGCGGCAGGCCGAATGACGGCAGGCCCGATCCGCCGTCCTGGTTGCCGAAGCCTGGCACCTGGATCTGGATCGTGTTGGGGTCGACCTGGACGCCGGTTCCCTTGTAACGCAGCACCATCTGCGGGAACATGATGAGGATCGCCACCATCAGGCACTGGATGAGGACGAATGGCACCGCGCCCCAGTAGATCTGCCCCGTGGTGACCGGCGCGGTCTGCTTGCCAGTCACCTTGTCGATATAGGGCACGCGCGCGGCCACCGACCGTAGATAGAACAGCGCGAAGCCGAACGGCGGATGCATGAACGAGGTCTGCATGTTGACGCCCAGAAGCACACCGAACCAGATCAGGTCGATGTCCAGCTTGGCGGCGGCGGGGGCCAGCAACGGCACGATGATGAACGCCAGCTCGAAGAAGTCGAGGAAGAAGGCGAGGAAGAACACCAGCACGTTGACGGCGATCAGGAAGCCGGTCTGGCCGCCGGGCAGCGACACCAGCAGGTGCTCCACCCACAGATGGCCGTTGACGCCGTAGAATGTCAGCGAGAACACCCGGGCGCCGATCAGGATGAACATCACGAAGGCCGACAGCCGGGTGGTCGAGGCCAGGGCCTGCCTGATGACGTCGAGCGTCAGCCGGCCCTTGGCGGCGGCCATGATCATGGCGCCGACCGCGCCCATCGCGCCGCCTTCGGTCGGCGTAGCGATGCCGAGGAAGATGGTGCCGAGCACCAGGAAGATCAGCGCCAGCGGCGGGATCAGCACAATGATGACCTGCTGCGCCAGCCGCGACATCAGGCCCAGGCCCATGGTCTTGTCGGCCAGCGCCACCACATAGATGACGACGATGCCGACGCAGGCGCCGAGAATGTCGGCGTTCTCGCCATGCGTCGGGTAGAGCCAGACATGGGCGCCGTAGGCGACCGCCGCCGCCGCCGCCAGCGCGACGAACAGGCTGGTGACGCCCGACCCGAGGGTGCGGGCCTCCGGCGGCAATGCGGGCATCGATTTCGGCCGGATGATCGACATCAGCAGGACGTAGCTCATGTAGATGCCGGTCAGGACGAGGCCGGGGATCAACGCGCCCGAATACATGTCGCCGACCGAACGGCCAAGCTGGTCCGCCAGAACGATGAGGACCAGCGACGGCGGGATGATCTGCGCCAGCGTGCCAGACGCCGCGATCACACCCGATGCGATGCGGCGGTCATAACCGTAGCGAAGCATGATCGGCAGCGAGATGAGGCCCATGGCGATGACCGACGCCGCCACGACGCCGGTGGTGGCCGCAAGCAGCGCACCGACAAAGATGACCGCATAGGCGAGGCCACCGCGCACCGGGCCGAACAATTGCCCGATCGTGTCGAGCAGGTCCTCGGCCATGCCGGAGCGTTCGAGGACGATGCCCATGAATGTAAAGAACGGGATCGCCAGCAGCGTCTCGTTGGCCATGACGCCGCCGTAGAAGCGTTCCGGCAAGGCGTAGAGCAGCGGCCACGACAGCGAGATCGTGCCGTTGGACAGCGGCGCCAGTTCGACGCCGATGAAGAAGAAGAGCAGACCGTTGGCGGCCAGCGCGAACGCTACCGGATAGCCGATCAGCAGGAAGACGATCAGGGAGCAGAACATGATCGGCGCCATGTTCTGGGCGATGAACTCCATCATTTGTTGAGCTCCCCGGCCAGTGTCTTGCCTTCAAGTTCGGCCGTTTCATGCGCCGAAACGAAGGGGGTCGGGTCCTCGATGACGCCGCGCATGATTGCGATCTTCTTGATGATCTCAGACACGCCCTGGATGCCGAGCAGCAGGAAGCCGAGCAGCAGCATCAGCTTGGCCGGCCAGATTATCAGGCCGCCGGCGTTGGTTGACACTTCGCCCGAGCGGAACGACAGCAGGAAGTAGGGGGTGAAATAGTAGATCATCAGGCAGACGAACGGCATCAGGAAGAACAGATGGCCGAGGAGATCGATCCAATGCTGCACCCGGCGCGACCAGAGCCCGTAGATGATGTCGATGCGGATATGCTCGTTTTGCCTGAGCGTGTAGGCGGCGGCGAGAAGAAAGGCCGCCCCGAAAAGATACCACTGCGCCTCAAGCCACGCATTCGACGACATGTTCATCGTCTTGCGCACAACAGCATTTACCGCGCTGATGATGATCGACACCAGAATGAGCCAGCCGACGGCCTTGCCGACAGTCTCGTTGAATCGATCAATCAGGCGCGAGAGCCTAAGCAGCCCCGCCATCTGGTCACCTCCCTTGTGGTCCGCCACCGCCGATTGCCGGTCTGATGTCGAACGTCCCAAACCATTGGCCCGCTCAGGCAGGCGCAACAAAACCCGCCGCAAAAAGCGACGTCGGTCGCTGCTTAGCAGCTTTGAATGAAATGCAACAGGACGGTAGAATCACTTTAGCAGGCTGTGGAAAATCTCGGACCGGACCGCGCGCGTCAGCCGGTTTTCAGGTCATTTCGGTTTCAGGCGGCGGGTGCAGCACGAATATGGCGATTAGCGCGCTGAAGACCGCCGCGTCACGCCACTCCGAGGGGAAGTAGCCCGACCAGAGCGCCTCGGCGATCCCGATCGAGAATGCGCCGACCGCCGCCGCGAGCGGCGAGCGGCCGGAGCCGAAGGCAGCGACGAACAGTACTTTCAGGCCGAAGAACAGGCCGGTCTCGAAACTGATATTGCCGTAGTGGACGGCGGCCAGCACGCCGGCGACGGCGGCGAACAGGCCGCTGAGGACCGCCGACGCACGAAAGACGCGGCCGGCGTCGACGCCGCACATCGACGCCGCGAGAGGATCGTCGCAGGTGGCGCGCCACTGCCGGCCGAAGCGCGACCGGCTCATGAACGCCGCGCCCGTCGTCAGCAGGGCGAGCGCGACGAGGATGTTGACCAGTTGCACCAGCGTCAGCGTCACCGGGAAGTCGGCGGCGCGCCAGAAGGTGACGATCGTTGCCGACACCGGCGACAGCCACATGTCTCGATTGTCGAAGGCGAAGCGGCCCAGTTCGCCCAGCACGATGGCGACGCCGAGGGTGGCGACGATCACCGCGTTGGGCGCCTGGCGCGCCAGCGGTCCGGTGATCGAGCGGGCGACGGCATAGGCGGCAAAACCCGCCGACGCGAGCGCGACGGCGGCGGCGAACGCGATGGTCAGCGGCAGGATCAGCCACAGCACCAGCCAGGCATAGGCCGCGGCGAGGATCGTCACCTGGCCGCCAAGCGCAAACAGCGCGCCGTGCGCCAGGTTGGCGCGGTTGAGCAGCCCGTTGGAGATGGCGTAGCCGAAGGCCAGCACGGCGTAGAGCGCCCCGACGTGGCAACCGTTCAAGATCTGCTGCGCGAAATAGGCCATGGGTTTGCGAGTTGAGCCGCGATGCCGGAAACTGTAACCTGAACCGACCGATTGGAGCAGGCCGGTGCCGACTATTCTTCGAGTTGGAGGACGCGACGCCCCGAGAGCGGCCCGCCTGATGGCGGTCGCGCTTGTCGCGGCCGTCGTCGTCGCGGGTTGCCGCGACACCGGGCGCGACGGCGCGCTGTTCGAAATTGCAGGAAAACTGTTCGTCTTCAACTACCGGGTCGCAACAGCCACCTATCTGGTCAATCTCAAACAGGTGTCGCCGCTTCCCGAGGGGCTGACCGCGGTCGCCAGTTTCGAGGACCCGGCCGGCGGCGACGCGATCGTGGTCCGGCAGAAGGTCTGGCCGCGGCTCGACAAGACGACGCTGGAGAGCCCGCCGGTGCGCTGCATCTACAAGGATGTGCCCTACCACGTGACGATCTCGATCGAGGCGGCCGACGGCGCGGTGCGCCAGACCATCGAGACGACGCTGACATCCAATGCAGACCAGTCGGTGCTGCCCGACCGGCCGCTGGTCGTCGGGCCGGCCTATGCGCCAAATCCCGAACTGGCGGGCAAGCCGTCAGGCAAGCTCGGAACGACCAATGAGGCGGGCTGCCCGCCGCGTCCCTCCGCCGGCTGATCCGGCTTTCCCCAGCGGGCTGCCGGCGCCCGGCGAAAGTGTTTGACCTTGTCCGGCTTGATTGGAACACTGGACACGGAGGACGGCGTCGCGCCACATGGCCGCGCCAGCGGGAAACGCAATGACGCTTCACAACGTATCGCTCGACGACAAGTTCGACCTGTCGAAAGAGCGCATCTTCATCTCCGGCGCCCAGGCGATCGTGCGCATGCTGTTGATGCAGCGCGAGCGCGACCGGCGCGCCGGCCTCGACACCGCCGGCTTCATCTCGGGCTATCGCGGCTCGCCGCTGGGCGGGCTCGACCAGCAGCTGTGGCGCGCCCGCCGCCAGCTGGAGCAGTCCAACATCGTGTTCCAGCCCGGGCTCAATGAAGAACTGGCCGCCACCGCCTGCTGGGGATCGCAGCAGACCGAACTGCTCGGCGAAGGCAAGCATGACGGGGTGTTTTCGGTCTGGTACGGCAAGGGACCGGGCGTTGACCGCTCGGGCGATGTGTTCCGCCACGCCAACCTGGCCGGAACCTCGAAACATGGCGGCGTGCTGGCGCTGATGGGCGACGACCACACCGCCGAATCCTCGACCAATGCGCATGCGACCGAATTCCTGTTCGTCGACACGATGATGCCGATCCTCAATCCGGCCGGCGTCCAGGAGTTTGTCGACTACGGCCTCTACGGATTCGCCATGTCGCGCTTCGCCAGCGTGTGGACGGCGATGAAATGCGTCAAGGACAACATCGAATCAACTGCGTCTGTCGACGTGTCGCTCGACCGGCTCAACATCGTCTATCCCGAGATCGACCTGCCGCCCGGCGGGCTCAGCATCCGTCACGAGCTCGACCAGCTCGGGCAGGAGGCGCGGCTGCACGAATACAAGCGGACGGCGGCGGCCGCCTTCATCCGCGCCAACGGGCTGAACCGGATCGTCTACAAGGGCGGCGCGCAGGCGAAGCTCGGCATCATCACCGTCGGAAAGTCCTTCCTCGACGTGCGCCAGGCGCTGGACGACCTCGGCATCGACGAGAAGAAGGCGAACCAGATCGGCCTGCGCCTGTTCAAGGTCGCGGCGCCCTGGCCGCTCGATTTCGAACATATCCGTGAATTCGCGCGCGGGCTGGAGACGATCATCGTCGTCGAGGAAAAGCGTTCGCTGATCGAGGTGCAGGTCAAGGAGGACCTGTACGGCGCCAAGGACCAGCCGGCTGTGATCGGCAAGAAGGACGAGCGCGGCGCGTGGCTGTTTCCGGCCAAGGGGGCGCTCGATCCGAACGACATCGCGATTGCGATCGGCGAGCGCGTGCTCAAGACCATCGGCCGCAACGAGGAGATTTCGGCGCGGGTCAAGCAGTTGCGCCAGTTCCAGGCGATGCTGGCCGACACCAGGGACGTCGCCAACCGAACGCCCTATTTCTGCTCCGGCTGTCCGCACAATTCGTCCACCAAGGTGCCTGACGGATCGTTGGCGGCGGCCGGCATCGGATGCCATTTCATGTCGCTGTGGATGGACCGCAAGACGGTCGGGTTCACCGCCATGGGCGGGGAGGGGGCGCAGTGGGTCGGCCAGGCGCCGTTTTCGAAGCGCAAACACATTTTCCAGAATCTTGGCGACGGCACCTACAATCATTCCGGTTCGCTGGCGATCCGGTTCGCGCACGCGTCCAATGCAAACATCACCTACAAGATCCTCTACAACGACGCGGTGGCCATGACCGGCGGCCAGCCGCACGAGGGCGGTCTGAAATCCGACCAGATCGCGCGCCAGGTGCGCGCCGAAGGCGTCGAGCGCATCGCCATCGTCACCGACGAACCGGACAAATATGCCGGCGTCGCCGAGTTCCCGCCCGGCGCGACGATCCACCACCGCGACGATCTCGACGCGGTGCAGCGCGAACTGCGCGAGGTTCCGGGCGTCTCGGTACTGCTCTACGACCAGACCTGCGCCGCCGAAAAACGCCGCCGCCGCAAGCGCGGCGCCTATCCCGATCCCGACAAGCGCGTCATCATCAACGAACTGGTGTGCGAGGGCTGCGGCGACTGCGGCGTCAAGTCGAACTGCGTGTCGGTGCAGCCGGTGGAGACCGAATTCGGCCGCAAGCGCCGCATCGACCAGTCGAGCTGCAACAAGGATTTTTCCTGCGTCAACGGCTTTTGCCCGTCCTTCGTCACCGTGCACGGGGCGAAGCTGCGCAAGGCGACCGGGGTCGCCGCGGGCGGCGATCCGCTCGCCGGGGTGCCGGCGGCGCAAACGTTCAGGCTGACCCGGGCCGGCTGGTCGTCGATCATCGACGGGATCGGCGGCACCGGCGTCGTCACCATCGGCGCGGTGCTCGGCATGGCGGCGCATCTTGAGGGCAAGGGCTGCGGCATGATCGACATGGCCGGCCTGGCGCAAAAGGGCGGGGCGGTGTTCTCGCATGTCCGCATCGCGCCCACCCCCGACGATATCAACGCCATCCGGGTCTCGGCCGGCAAGGCCGACCTGATCCTGGGTTGCGACCTCGTCGTGTCCGGCTCGAAGAAGGTGCTGGCGTCGGCGCAGGACGGCAGGACGATCTTTGTCGTCAACACCGCCGAGGTGATGCCGGGCGATTTCGCCCGCAACGCCGATTTCTCGCTGCCGACGGAACGGCTGAAGAAGGCGATCCGCCAGGCGGTTGGCGAGGACAGGGCGTATTTCTTCGACGCGACGACGACGGCGTCGGCGCTGTTCGGCAATTCGCTCGGCGCCAACATGTTCATGCTCGGTTTCGCCTGTCAGCATGGCGGCCTGCCGGTATCGGCGGAAGCGGTCGAGCGCGCCATCGAGCTGAACGGCGAGGCGGTGGCGATGAACCAGTCGGCGTTCCGCTGGGGCCGCCGTGCGGCGCACGATCCGGACGCGGTGCGGGCGTTGGTCGATTCGGCGCGCGGACCGGCGAAAAAGGCGTTCGCCACGTCGCTCGACGAGATCGTCGCGGTGCGGGCCGAGTTTCTCGCCGGCTACCAGAACGCCGCCTATGCCCGGCGCTATGCGGACCGGATCAATCGTCTGGCCGCCGCCGAGCGTCGCGCAGGCGGCGGCGAGACGCCGGTGTCCATGGCGGCCGCCCGTTATCTGTTCAAGCTGATGGCGATCAAGGACGAATACGAAGTGGCGCGACTTTACACCGGTGCGGCGTTCGGCCGGCAGTTGGCGTCGCAGTTCGAGAGCTACGACCGGCTCGAATTCCACCTGGCGCCGCCGATCCTTGGCCGCAAGGGCGGCGACGGCAGCCCGCGCAAATCGAGTTTCGGCCCGTGGATGATGAAGGGCTTTTCCGTGCTCGCCGCGCTGAAGGGACTGCGCGGCACTGCGCTCGACATGTTCGGCTACACGCATGAGCGGCGAATGGAACGCAGCCTGCTGGCGCAGTACGAAGCCGATCTTGACCTGATCGAAGACCGGCTCGGGGCCTCCGACAGCGATGCGGCGGTTGCGCTGGCGTCCGTCCCGGAGCTCATTCGCGGCTATGGCCATGTGCGCCAGACCAGCGCCGGACACGCAGCGAACGAACGGAAACGGCTGATCGAACGGCTGAACGGTCGCAATGCGCCGCCCGAACTGGCTGCCGCCGAATAGCGCAAAACGGCGCAAATCCAGCGATATTGAGCCCGAGTTCGCCGCGGAGCGCAGATTCCGTGGCCAAAATGTGGCGTTCATAAGCCTTTCTTAATGAGGCCGCGTCATTTTTGAGACGAAGCTCCGCGATTACGGAGTCGTCTAGCTTAGGTTTGGTTTATGCCGCGGGAAACGTCAAAGACACTTCCTGCCGAAGTTTATGTTCCGTTCGTCCAGTCTCTTTATGCGGACGGACATATCCTGGTGCTTGGTGGACTGACGCAGGGCGCAACGTCGCTGCTGGTCTATGCGAACAATGGCAGATTGATCTATCTGCTGATCGCGCTGGCGCTCATCGCGGCCGGGCTGTTTCGCTATGCCAGCATCCGTCGCCGGCAGAACCTGCAGCCGTTGTCGGTGCGCGAAGCGCGGCTTTGGGAGATCGACTATCTGGTTTGGGGCACCGTCCAAGGCGTCCTTCTCGGCTTCTACTGTTTCGTCGCGCTGTTCCTGTCGCAGGATTCGCTGGCCGAGATCGCGTCGCTGTGCGTGACGCTGGCCAGCGCCGTGGCGATCGTGGGGCGCAACTACGCCTCCAACCAGATGGTGCTGATCCTGGCGTCGACCATGACGCTGCCGATTTCGGCGGGCCTGATGCTGCGCGGCGACATCTACAACGTCGTGCTCGGCCTGATCTGCATTCCCTTCTTCATCGCGATCATCAAGATGTCGGAGCGCGTGCGCGAAGCCTTCCTGTCGGTGATCTTCGAGAAGAAGAAGGCCAGCGGCCTCGCCCTGCGTTTTGATCGCGCGCTCAATACGATGTCGTCGGGCCTGGTGATGTTCGGCGCCGACGGCAAGGTCGCGGTCGCCAATGGCCAGGCGGCGGGCATTTTCGGCATGGCCAATCCGGACCGCCTGTTCGGCCGCACGCTGCATGCGCTGCTGATGCGCGGCGCCGTCGCCGGAGTGCTGACAAGAAGCGATGCGCTCTATGTCGAGAAGCAGCTCACACAGTCGTTTCACGACGGTCGCGGCTCCAAGCTCGTCGTCGGGCTGAAAGATGGCCGCTATCTCGAATTCAGCGCCACCGGCGGGCGCGACGATCTCGGCGTCCTGACCTTCGAGGACGTGACGGCGCGCGTCGAGTCCGAGGAGCAGATCCGCTACATGGCCCGTTTCGACAGTCAGACCGACCTGCCGAACCGCGCCTATTTCCACGAGATCGTCGCCGAAGCCCAGAGCAGGGGAAACGCCAGCCGCGCCTGTGCGCTGGCGGTCATCGACCTGGACGATTTCAAAACCATCAACGATGCGCTCGGTCATCCGGTGGGCGACGGCCTGATCAGGACGGTCGCCCAGCGGCTGGCGACGCGTTCGGGCGACAAGGTGATCGTCAGCCGTTTCGGCGGAGACGAGTTCATGGTCTATTTCGACGAACTGGCCGGTCCGGACGCGCTGAAATTCGAGATCGACGCGATCCTCGAACTGATGAACGAACCGGTCGTGTTCGCCGGCAACACGCTGCATGTCAGGGCGAGCATCGGCGCCGTGGTCGGGCGCGTGTGCGACCTCGATGTCGACGTGATGATGATCAAGGCGGATCTGGCGCTCTACCGCGCAAAGGAACGCGGCAAGAACCAGTGGCAGCTGTTCGAAGCCGAGATGGACGCCGAGTTCCGTCACAAGCAGATGCTCAAGGCCGACCTGCTGGTGGCGATCCAGGAAAAATCGCTGCGCCTCGTTTACCAGCCCATTGTTGCGCTCGACACGATGCGCATTTCCGGTTGTGAGGCGCTCTGCCGCTGGAACCATCGCGAGTTGGGACCGATTTCGCCGGCCGTCTTCATTCCGCTGGCCGAGGAGATGGGCATCATTTCGAAGATCAGCGCCTTCGTACTCGAGGCGGCGACGGCGGAATGCGTCAAGTGGCCGTCGCAACTCGACGTTTCGGTCAATCTGTCGGCCAAGGATCTGCGGGATCGGTCCGTGGTCGACGTCGTCAAGTCCGCCTTGCAGCGGTCGCACCTCGAACCGGCGCGGCTGGAAATCGAACTGACCGAAACCGCGCTTCTCGACGACAAGAATTCGACGCGCCAGGTGCTCGAGGAACTGAAATCACTCGGGGTGCGCATCGCTCTGGACGATTTCGGCACCGGCTATTCGAGCCTGAGCTATCTGCACAAGCTGCCGCTCGACAAGGTCAAGATCGATCGCTCCTTCATCGAGGATCTGACCACCAGCGTCAGGTCGCAGAAACAGCTGAAGGGCGTGGTCGACCTCAGCCGGTCGCTCGGCATGCAGGTGACGATCGAGGGCGTCGAGACCTTCGACCAGCTGAAGCTGCTGGCGCAGGACATCAATCCGGACCTGATCCAGGGCTTCCTGTTCGGCGCGGCGCTTTCGGCTTCCGGCATCGAGACCATGTCCAACACCGTGTGGCCGTTCGCCGACGAGATCGCCGAGGCCCGCGCCGTGTCCGAAGGCCGGACCAGGGCAAGCGAGTCTCGTCCCAGGTAAATCCTGTCGCAGGTCTCTGTGTTCCCTGCCAGCGCCGCGCCCTCAATCCGAGATTGCGTTCTTCCCGTCGGCCGCCCGGTCGATTCTGACGGACGTCCTGCCGCTGCGTTAACGTTAACGCAAAGTAAACGAATCGATTCGAGTTTTTCGCTATCTTAACCCGGCGTTTACGTTACCATTTCTTGGCGAGGATGGCTGAGAGGTGCGGAATGTTGGCGAAGACGGGCGTAGAGCGGCCCACGGTTACTGAACTTGGCGTGTTTACGAGTGCGGCGCCGCCTTCGAACTTCGCGAAGAACGTTCTCGACCTGCTGTCGACCGTCGAATACCGCCGTTGCGACAAGGGTGAAGACCGCGAGACGATGTATCGCCTCCGCTATCGTTCCTATCTCGCCAGCGGCATGGTTTCTCCCAACGCATCGCGCATGGTCACTGACCGGTTCGACGATTTGCCGAACTGCATGAATTTCGGCGTGCACATCGACGGCGAAATGGTCAGCACCATCCGGCTGCACCATCTGACCTGCGAGAACCCGGATTCGCCCACAGCCTATGTGTTCGACGACGTGCTGGGCGTCCGCATTGCGGCGGGCGAGACGTTTATCGATCCGAGCCGCTTTGCCGCAGATCCGGCGGCCACGGCCCAATTTCCCTACCTGCCCTATATGACGCTGCGCCTTGCGGTGATGGCCTGCGTCTATTTCGAGCCCGATTTCTGCCTGTCGACGATCCGGCCCGATCATGCCGCCTTCTACCGGCGCATCTTCGATTCCAAGCAGGTCGGCAGCCTGCGGCAGTTTCCGGGCCTGAATTACGATGTCGTGCTGTGCCAGGCGCACTATACAAGCGTGGCGCGCAACACGATGGGGCGCTATCCGTTCTTCAAATCGTCGCCGATGGAACAGCGGCTGATGTTTGGCAAGCCGGGCGTGCGCGAGCTCGATCCGCTGACGATCCTGCCGACGGCGCGGTACTACTCGCGCGCCGCCTGATTTGGCCGGCATGGTGCGTGCAACGGCCGCATGTGCGGCCGTTTTGCTTGTCAGGGCGCATGCTGCGGGGGCATAAAGTCCGCCTGCGATATCTGTCCGACAGGAAGCCATGAACGGTCGAATCGACCTCTTGAACGATACGGTGTGGGCGCGCGAACTGACCGCCGACGAGCTCGACCGAGCGCGCCGCGGCGTATCGGAAAAGACCTTCTCGCGCGGCAGCTATGTCTGCCATCGCGGCGACAGGCTCGACTACTGGACGGGCGTGGTGTCCGGCCTGGTCAAGATCAGCGCCATCTCGGTGACCGGCAAGGCGATGACCTTCGCCGGCGTCGGCGCTGGCGGCTGGTTCGGCGAGGGGTCCGTGCTGAAGGACGAGCCCAGGCGCTACGACCTCGTAGCGATCGGGGAGACGCGGCTGGCGATGCTGTCGCGCCCGGTGTTCATGTGGCTGTTCGAGAACAGCACCGGCTTCAACCGCTTCCTGGTGCGCCAGCTGAACGAACGGCTTGGCCAATTCATCGCCACGATCGAACATGACCGTATCCTCAGCCCCAAAACGCGGGTCGCGCGTCACCTCGCCTGGCTGTTCAATTCGGTGCTCTACCCCGACACGCGTACCCATATCGACATCGGCCAGGAGGAGCTTGCGCTGCTGGCGGGGCTGTCGCGGCAGGCCGTCAGCAAGGCCTTGCAATCGCTTGAATCAGAAAGGCTGCTCAGCGTCGAGCACGGTCGGATCGTGGTCCACGATCTCGATGGTCTGCTCGACTATGAAGAGCAATGAGCGTCGCGAAGTTCGCACGCTTTCAGTCTCAATCTTAAATGACAATCAGGGTTTTGTCTGTCAAGCGGCCTGTTGCGCTTGGCCCGCTAACATGAAACTTTCCCGCTGAGGAACACAACCGGACGATGCCGTCCTTCGCCGCAATCATTCCAAAGACCGATTGATATGCAGCGCTGACAGGTAAAAAGTCCGGTAAGCGTCCAACGAGGCGCGGGAGGAGATTGACGGGATGGTTGCGCCGGCTGACGCCGCCGACAGGCAGCTTGATACATTTCCGAAGTATCTGCTTCTCAACGCGGAGCGCTTCGCTGGCCGCCCGGCGATGCGTCACAAGGACTTTGGCATCTGGCAGAGCTGGACCTGGGCCGAACAGCTTGAGGAAGTGCGCGCCTTTGCGCTCGGCCTCCGGGCGCTCGGGCTCAAGCATGGACAGCGTATCGCCGTCATCGGCGCCAACCGGCCCAGGCTCTACTGGACCATCGCCGCGGCGCAGTCGCTGGGCGCGGTGCCGGTGCCGGTCTACGCCGACGCCGTCGCCGAGGAACTGGCCTATGTGCTGGAGCACGCCGAGGTTCGCTACGCGGTCGTCCAGGACCAGGAGCAGGTCGACAAGATCCTGTCCTTTTCCGAACGGCTGCCGACGCTTGAGCAGGTCATCTATGACGAGCCGCGCGGCCTCAACGACTACGACCACAGCCAGCTGAACAGTTTCGAGGACATCCAGACGCGCGGCCGCGAGGCGGCGAGCGCCGATCCGGTGCTGGCCGGAAAGTGGGCCGATGCGGTCCGCGCCGCCAGCGGCGACGACATTTCGGTGATGCTCTACACCTCGGGCACGACCGGTCGCTCCAAGGGCGTGATGCTGTCGGCGAAGGGATCGGTCAGCGCGGCCTTCGACACGGTTCAGTTCGACCGGCTCACCGTCCAGGACAGTGTGCTGGCCTATCTGCCGCTGGCCTGGGTCGGCGACCACTATCTCAACTATGCGCAGAGCTACATTTCCGGCTTCTCGATGAACTGTCCCGAAAGCTCCGAGACGGTGCAGCAGGATCTGCGCGACATCGCGCCCAGCTTCTATTTCGCGCCGCCGCGCGTGTTCGAGGGGCTGCTCACCCGCGTCACCATCCGCATGGAGGACGCCGGCCGGCTGAAGCGCTGGATGTTCAACCACTATGTCGGCGTCGCGAAGAAATATGGCGAGGCGATCCTGGAGGGGCGGTCGGTGCCGCTCGGCGGCCGCATCTCCTACGCCTTGGGCAATATGCTGATCTACGCGCCGCTGAAGAACGTGCTCGGCTTTTCCAACATCCGCGTCGCCTACACCGCTGGCGAGGCGATCGGCGCCGATCTGTTCTCGTTCTTCCGATCGCTCGGCATCAATCTGAAGCAGCTCTACGGCCAGACCGAAGCCTTCCTTTATGTGACGGTGCAAAAGGACGGCGCGGTGCGCGCCGACACGGTCGGGCCGGCTGCGCCGAACACGCAGATCCGCATCGCCGACAATGGCGAGGTGCAGTTCAAGTCGCCGGGCATGTTCAGGGGTTACTACAAGGCCGAACAGGCGACCCACGAGACCATGACCGACGACGGTTTCGTCAAGACTGGCGACGCCGGTTTCTTCGAAAAGGACGGGCAGCTGCGGATCATCGACCGCGCCAAGGACGTCGGCAAGCTGCGTTCGGGCGCGCTGTTTGCGCCGAAATACATCGAAAACATCCTGAAATTCTTCCCCAACATCAAGGAAGCGGTGGCGTTCGGCGACGGTCAGGACTTTGTCACCGCCTTCATCAATATCGACCTGCAGGCGGTGGGCAACTGGGCCGAGCGTAACAATATCGCCTATGCCTCCTACCAGGAACTGGCCGGACATCCGGACGTTTACAAGATCATCGCCGGCCATGTCGACGAAACCAACAGGCGGCTTGCAGCCGAGCCGATGATGGCCGGCGCGCAGGTCAGCCGCTTCTTGGTGCTGCACAAGGAACTGGACGCCGACGACGGCGAACTGACCCGCACCCAGAAGGTGCGCCGCGCCTTCGTCGCCGAGCGCTACGCGCCGCTGATCGGCGCGCTCTATGACGCCTCGACGGAAAAATTCGTCGAGACCGAAGTCACCTATGAGGACGGCCGCAAGGGGCGCATCCGCGCCACCGTCCAGATCGCTGATGCAAAGACGGTTGCGGTGGCGCCGGCGCCGGCGCGGGAGGCCGCGGAATGAACCAGCACATCGATCATTCCCAGCTGGTTGCGATGAACGACGGCCTGCGCAAGGGCGACGTCCTGCTCGACATCCAGAACGTGTCGCTGTCGTTCGGGGGGGTGAAGGCGATCACCGACATTTCCTTCAACATCCTCAAGGGCGAGATCCGCGCCATCATCGGCCCCAACGGCGCCGGCAAGACCTCGATGCTCAATGTCATCAACGGGTTCTACCGGCCGCAGGTCGGCACGATCATTTTCCGCGGCAAGGAGCGCAAGCGGATGAAGCCGCACGAGGCGGTGGGGCAGGGCATCGCCCGCACCTTCCAGAACGTGGCGCTGTTCAAGGGCATGTCGACGCTCGACAACATCATGACCGGCCGCTCCGTGCACATGAAACGCGGCATCGGCTGGCAGATGCTGTGGCACGGGCCGGCGCTGGCCGAGGAGATCGAGCATCGCCAGAAAGTCGAGGAAATCATCGATTTTCTGGAAATCCAGCACATCCGGCGCACCCCGGTCGGAAAACTGCCCTACGGGTTGCAAAAGCGCGTCGAGCTTGGCCGGGCGCTGGCGATGGAGCCGTCGCTGCTGCTGCTCGACGAACCGATGGCGGGCATGAACCTCGAGGAAAAAGAGGACATGAGCCGCTTCATCATCGACGTCAACCGGCAGCGCGGCACCACCATCGCGCTGATCGAGCACGACATGGGCGTGGTCATGGATCTGTCTGACCGCGTCGTGGTGCTCGACTACGGCAAGAAGATCGCCGACGGCACGCCCGACCAGGTCAAGGCGAGCAAGGAAGTCATCGACGCCTATCTCGGCGCGGGGCACTAGGAGGAGAGCCATGAACCTTTCGACCTTCGCCCTGACGCCGCTGGTTTCGCTGATCGCCGGCGTGCTCATCCTCGTGATGCCGCGGCTGCTCAACTACATCATCGCGTTCTACCTGATCGTGGTCGGGCTGCTCGGCCTGTTCCCGTCACTGGCCGGTTGAGGAGCGAGGAGACCCGATGGAAGTGCTCAACGACATTTTGATCAAGCCGTTCGTCGACATGTTCTCGGCGCCGGACTTCCTGATGCAGGTGCTGTGGGAGGGACTGGTCTCCGGCGTTCTCTACGCGCTGATCGCGCTCGGTTTCGTGCTGATCTTCAAGT
>Ga0209793_1001299_pt1 | contig 16785 bp, 18 predicted proteins | sample EBPBio122009_DNA_FD_185863 | JGI IMG/M metagenome (GOLD analysis project Ga0209793, IMG submission 185863) | Wastewater treatment Type I Accumulibacter community from EBPR Bioreactor in Madison, WI, USA - Reactor 1_2/2/2009_ DNA (SPAdes) (version 2) | ecosystem: Engineered > Bioreactor > EBPR >... | reverse complement strand
CACAGTGGCGATAACAGAGCGAAGCCGACGGAAGAACATTCCCTCGCCTCGACCATCGCCGCGCGCGATGGCCTGCGGCGTCTCGTGCTCGTATTCCATGAGTTCCAGATTGCCTGGCACGAGGTCGATGCCATTGAAATACGTCTTGCGAATAACGCTGCTCAACGGAACACGAAGATCCTCGTCATACCGTATCGCGCCGTAGACCGTCTGATTCTCGTCAATGTCGAGTTCTGGCTGGCAGCCGAACATGGTAGACAATGATGCCTGCGGGTCCAGATCAATGGCGAGAACGCGCAGACCTTGCAGAGCAAGGAAGTGGGCGAGATGGACCGTTGTAGTTGTCTTCGCAGAACCGCCTTTGAAGTTCGCGACCGCTATGATCTGAAGTTTTTCACCGGGACGTCGCCGGGGGAGGAAGCTCAGGGCTTCCTTAGGTCGCTTGCGCGCCAAATGCTCGCGCACCTCGTTGATCTGACCGAGGGAATAGGCACGGCGCCGATTATCCTTGCCATGGAGTTCAGGAGCGACGCTCTCGCCGTCCAAAGACATCTGACGGAGCGTGGATTCGCCGATCCCAATCATCGCCGCGGCCTCACGAGACGTGAAGGTTTTGAGCGACTTTTTTGCCTCCGGCGGATACATTTGCGAACGGAGCGACTGCAGTTGCGCCGCCAGCAATTGTGAATGGCGCGTGATCTTTGAGATCGACTCTTCGCTTTCGAGTTTGGTTGCTAAGGATGCGGACATTTCGCTCTCGACGGAAAAATACTGATAATCACAAAAAAAACGTCAGCGGACGATTACGCGATTCCGAGCGGAGGTCAAACGCTACTTGGTTAACGAGATATTAACGCGACCCACCTTCAACCGTCACTTTAACACGCCGAGCTGCGTTAAATGCCGCGCGATCAATGAGATAGGTGAAGATGCTTTTGGCCGCCGGCGGAAGTAGTGCTCATATATTTAGCAGGGGACTGCCCCTCCCATCCATTCAGATCGCAGTCGATTTATGCCCTATTTCGAAACTTGATGCCTTACGGCACGCGAATCGGTCCAAAAGTTTCATCGGACATTGTAGCCATTTGGCGTCGTAAAAAGAGCTAACGCTTGAGTAAGCGACACCGCCGTCCTGACATAGCGAACATGTGGCACGGATACCGCGTGTCGCATCGGCGCGAAACAAAGTTCAATTTATTGACGGCGGACTACGTGATGTCGGTCTCCTCAGGGGACGTCGCGCAAGCGTAGGAATCCGCTCCTTCCTCCATCCACCTTAAATCGCGACGAGCACGACCTTCATTTCGAACGAGAACAACTTCCTGTATGGCTGCCTCGGTGGGGGGTTATCGCAGCAGCAAACTTAAAGCTATTTGTATATTATAAAGCTTCACTCACCCGACAGCGACGTGCGGAGCCCGTCGAGTAAGCGCGCGGACAGCTCAAATTGCCTAGCTACCCCACGTCCTTGCGAGTTCTTTCCAAGAGACTCGGTCAGGATGCCGCGCTTAACGAGCAGCTCCATCGTCTCCAGAACACCGCTTCGCGTCATCCCCGTAAATTCTATTGTATTTGAAAGCGTTAGCTTCTCGTGAGCTTGGTGCATCATGTAGAGGATGTTGATCATCCCTATCTGCTTGATGCGCGACTGAGGCGTCTCGCCCTCGAGAGGCTTGTCGAGAATCTCACGCACGGAGAAGAGGGGCAGAGCTTGGGTTTGCCATCGGTCGCTCAATTTGCTTGCCATCGATTTAACTATCTATTATTTGCATAGTATGTACGTTAGGGCGAGACGATTCTTCGACTCCCGTCCTACCAAATTTCAATCGGAGGGTAGGGGGCATGAAACGCCTTTTCTTTCGAACGGTTATAGCAGCATTAGGGTTCGGTTCACTATATCTCAGTTCCGGCAAGATCGCCCGCGCCGATGATTGGGGTTGCCAGGTTATCCTGTGCTTATCCAATCCCGGCGGCCCGACGGAATTTGCCGAATGCCGGCCTCCGATCCAAAAGCTTTGGCGGTGGCTCGCCAAAGGCCGGTCTTTCCCCACATGCAGCGGTGTCGGCTTTCAGAGCTCGCGGCCTCGATACGAGCCCCTCTACTGCAACGAGGGCTATCGCCTGACAAGCGGATATGGCCCGCGCGGTCAGGATGCGACCTGCGTGTCGACGTCGATGCAGGTCATCGACAATGGAATGTGCCGGCGAGACCGTGACGGGGGGAGGGGAGGCGATGCCTCATTCTCCCCCGCCCGCTGGCAATGGGACAACGGGCGCCAGCAGTGCATGGCCTACACCATTTCCCGCCCGCTCATACGCGAGAAACCCCGCTACATCGATGTGACCATCGAGGGTGTCGGCAAGCAGAGGGTCTGGTTCTAATCATGCCCATCGTCTTTGCTGATCTTGCGCAGACCTGCGCACCCTTTGTTGCGTCCGAAACACTGGCCGGCGTCGTCAGCCTCGAAAGCCGTTTCGCGCCCTTTAACATCCGCATCAACAGCGGCCTTCCGCTCAAGAAACAGCCCGCCACAAAGATAGAGGCGATCGAAATCGCCACGACACTCGCGGCCGACCACCAGGATATCCAGCTTGGCCTCGGGGGGATCGGCCTGGACGACCTGGGTAGAATGAAGCTCTCGATTTCCGACGCGTTCGACCCGTGCCTCAACCTGAAAGCCACGGCGACGCTGCTCGACGGCTACTACCGTCTCGCCGTCAAGGCCGGCGCCGACGAGGCCCGGGCCGAGCAGGTAATGCTGCAGTCTTTCTACGGTCGCGACGATCCGTCGGTCGGCGCCATGGTCAACTACGACGACCAGGTGCGGCGTGCCATCGACAGATTGAAGCCGACGATCGCCACGCTGATGATCGGCAATGCAGCCGAGGTCGAGGGTGCCGAAGCCGCTCCGCCGTCAGCAGACATCGTCGCCGAAGTGGTCGCTGAGAATTCCGCCGAGGTGACTTCCACCGACTCGACCGCGCCATCGTGGGACGTCTTCAACGCCCGGCGCCGATCCTCGATCCTCGTTTTCCAGAACAAGCATGGAGCAGAATGAAATGATCCCTGGTTCCCGTACCCGTTCGGCCGCAGCTTCCGCCGTCATGGCGGCCGCGATCATCGCGACCTTGGCCCAACCGGCCTTCGCCCAGGCTGCCGGCATCGAGACGATCCTGCAGAATGTCGTCGATCTCTTGCAGGGCAACATCTTCCGGCTGTTCGCCACCATCGCAGTGATCTTGATCGCCCTTGCCTGGATGTTTGGCTACATGGACCTCAGACGCGCCGGCTACTGGATCGTCGGTATCGGCGTGATCGCCGGCTCGTCCGAACTCGTCAACACGATCGTCGGGAGCTGACCGTATGTCGACGGCGCGTCCGGCTCTCGAGGAAGACACGCTGTTCATCGCCTGCACCCGGCCGGCGATGTTCGCAGGCGTGACGATGGAGGCCATGGGGATCAATGTCATGGCGACGACGATCTTCTACCTCGCCGCAGGCTCCGTCACCTACGCCCTCGTCGGCGTGGTGTTCCATTTCCTGTTCCGCGCGCTCGTCAAGCACGACCACAACATGTTCCGCATCGTCGTTGCCTGGGTCGAGACGCGCGGCCGGTCGCGGAACACGTCCCATTGGGGTGGAACGTCGATTTCGCCTCTGAAGCTTTCGCGCCATTTTGACGAAAGGGATCTCGGTTTTGCCTAGTGTCGCAACGATCAAGTCGCGGGAGCTCGGTCCCGAAACCTTCATTCCCTATGTGCGCCATGTCGATGACGTGACGATCGCCCTGGAGTCGCGGGCCCTGATGGTGGTGATCGCACTCGAAGGCGTCTCGTTCGAGACGGCGGACGTTCTCGATCTCAATGCCCTGCACCGCGACCTCAATACGCTGCACAGGAACATTGCCGACGAGCGCCTGGCGCTTTGGACGCACCTGATCCGCCGGCGCGACAACAGCTATCCCGATGGCACCTTCACCGCACCATTCTCCGCCACGCTCAACGAAAAGTATCGCGAACGCATGGTTCGTGAGGACCTGTTTCGAAACGACCTTTTCCTTTCCGTTGTCTGGTCGCCACCGCGTGATCCCGCGGAAAGGGCGGCAAAGCTGCTTTCACGCCTCGGCAGGGCGCGCCGATCGGGCGTTGAGCTCGACGAGGAGGCCCTGAAGCAACTCCGAGACAAGGTCATCGACATCACGGCGGGTTTGAAGCGATTCGAGCCGCGCGTCCTGTCGCTTTACGAGCATGACGGGCTGCTGTTCTCCGAACCGAGCGAGGTTCTCCACGAGCTCGTCGGCGGAAGATGGGAACCGGTTCCGCTTACCGAGGGTCGCATCGCTTCGGCGATCTATTCCGACCGCGTTATTGTCGGCCGCGAGACGATTGAGATCCGGCACGAGGCCGAGAGCCGCTTTGCCGGAATGCTAAGCTTCAAGGAATACCCCGCTGCCACCCGGCCCGGCATGTTGGACGGCGTTTTGACCAGCCCGTTCGAGCTGATCCTGTCGCAATCCTTCTCTTTCGTCTCCAAGGCCGATGCCCGGACCATCATGGGCCGCAAGCAGAACCAGATGCTCAGTAGCGGCGACAAGGCGGCATCGCAGATCGAAGAACTCGACGGCGCCTTGGACGAATTGGAGTCGAACCGGTTCGTTCTGGGCGAGCACCACCTGTCGCTTGCGGTGTTCGCGCCCTCCGTGAAGGAACTGACTGACCATCTTGCCAAGGCCCGCGCGAGCCTGACCAATGGCGGTGCGGTCGTTGCCCGCGAGGACCTCGGCCTCGAAGCGGCATGGTGGGCGCAGCTCCCCGGCAATTTCCGTTTTCGTGCCCGATCGGGTGCGATCACCTCTCGGAATTTCGCAGCGCTCTCGCCTTTCCATTCCTATCCGACCGGACATAAGGACGGCAACGAATGGGGGCCGGCGGTCGCGCTTCTGAAGACCGCGTCCGGCTCGCCCTACTATTTCAATTTCCATTATGGCGACCTCGGCAACACATTCATCTGCGGCCCGTCGGGCGCCGGCAAGACGGTGCTGCTGAATTTTATGCTGTCACAGCTCGAGAAGCACGATCCGCATGTCGTCTTCTTCGACAAGGACAGGGGGGCCGATCTCTACGTCCGCGCCGCCGGCGGAGCCTACCTCCCCCTCAAGAACGGAACGCCCACCGGCTGTGCTCCCCTCAAGGCCCTCGAACTGACCCCCGAAAACAAGGTGTTCCTAGCGCGCTGGGTGGGCAAACTCGTCGGGTCCGCGACACGGGAATTGTCGGTCACCGAGCTGCGCGATATCGCTGCCGCAATAGATGGCCTTGCCGACCTGCCGGTGGACCGCCGCACGATCGGCGCGCTCCGGACCTTCCTCGACAACACCAACCCCGAAGGCATCGCGGCACGGCTCCGTCGGTGGGAGAGGGGAGGGCCGCTTGGCTGGGTCTTCGACAACATCATCGAGGATATCGGCTTTGGAGAATTCGGCGTTGGCGGAAAGATGGTCGGGTACGACATGACCGATTTTCTCGACAACGAGGAAATCCGCACGCCCTTGATGGCCTATCTCTTCCATCGCGTCGAGCAGCTGATCGACGGCAGGCGGATCATCATCGTCATCGACGAATTCTGGAAGGCCCTGCAAGACGAGGGATTCCGTGATCTCGCCCAGAACAAGCTGAAGACGATCCGCAAGCAGAACGGCCTCATGTTGTTCGCGACGCAAAGCCCACGCGACGCGATCAATTCACCGATCGCCCATACGATCATTGAGCAATGCCCGACGCAGATCTTCCTGCCGAACTCGCGCGGTAGCCACACGGACTATGTCGAGGGCTTCAAGCTGACCGAACGCGAATACGAACTGATCGCGCGAGAGCTTGCCGTCGAAAGCCGACGGTTCGTCCTGAAGCAGGGGCACAACAGCGTCGTTGCTGAACTCAATCTCAACGGCTTCGACGACGAACTCGCCATCCTCTCCGGACGAACCGCCAATGTCGAGCTCGCGGATGCGATCCGCGCGGAGGTCGGTGGCGGTCAAGCGGACTGGCTTCCCATTTTCCAACAGCGAAGGAGTGCAAGCTGATGGCTACGAACAGACTGCACGGCGCAGCGGTGGCTGCGATGATGATCTTCTCGGCCGGCACGGCCGCGGGGCAGGGGATTCCCGTGATCGACCAGACGGCGATCCTGAAGCACATCGAGAGCATCGCGCAGCTGAAATCCCAGCTCGACGCGCTTCATCAGCAGATCGAGCAGGCCCAGCAGCTCTATGGCTCGCTCAACAAGCTGACCGATATGGCGGACGTCGCCAGCGTCCTCAATGATCCGGCCATTCGGAAAGCGCTGCCATCGGATTTCGCGGCCATCGAGGGTCTGCTCAAGGGGAATGGGGCAGGCGTCTTCGGGCAGTCCGCTTCAAAATTTCTCGAGGGCAATTCCAGCTATCGGACAGATGCTGACGATTTCTACGCGAAAGAGCTGTCGCGGATCCAGAACCAGAATGCCGGTCAGATGAGCCTCGGCCAGCAAATATACGACGCCGCGACGAAACGGATTGATGGCATCGATGAGCTGCGTGAAAAAATCTCCTCGGCCAGCGACGCCAAGGAGATTGCTGATCTGCAGGCGCGCCTCCAGGCAGAGCAGGCGTTCCTTCAGACCGACGTTTTGCGGATGGAGGGCCTGCAAATGGTCCAGCGCGCGCAGGCCCAGGTCGATGAGCAGCGCAAGGCCGAGGACTGGCGCCAGCGCATGGATTCCATGAAGGCAGCTCTGCAATGACGCGGCTTGTCATCATGGCCCTGCTCCTCGTCCTGGCTGGATGCTCCGGCGAGAAGGAAAAGACCTATTCCGTCGATGAGTTGACGGCGAACGAGGCGCTGCTCGGCCGCATCCTGTCTGAATGCCGCAACAATCCGGGCGACCAGCGTGACACGGCCAATTGCGTGAACGCAGAGGCGGCCGACGGCAAGCTGCGCCTCCAGAAGATGCGCAAAGCGTTGGGGAATTGATGCCATGTATCAGGTGTTCGAGTTCATCGATGGACAGTTCAAGCGGCCGCTGGAGACGTTCGTTTCCGATGGAACGTCGAACATCGCAGAGTGGGTCACCGGCCCGCTGACCGCGGCGGTCACCCTCTACATCGTGCTTTACGGATACGTGGTGCTGCGCGGTTCTGTCTCCGAGCCGGTCCTTGAATTTGTATTCCGGGCGATCAAGCTTGCCATCATTGTAATGCTGGTCAAGAACGCGGGCGAATACCAGACCTACGTCACGAACGTATTCTTCGATATCCTGCCACGCGAGGTCTCGCAGGCGCTGAATTCCGGGACCACGCCGAGCGCGAGCACCTTCGACAGCCTTCTCGACAAGGGGCAGGCATCGGCGACCGATATCTGGTCTCGCGCCTCCTGGCCCGTCGATATCGTCACCGGCGTCGGCGGGATGATGGTGATTGCAGTGAGCTTCCTCGTCGCCGGCATAGGCTATGTCGTCTCGCTCTATGCGCGGCTCGCGCTCGCCATTGTGCTGGCGATCGGCCCCATCTTCATCGCGCTCGCCATGTTCCAGTCCACGCGCCGCTTCACCGAGGCCTGGATCGGGCAGCTCGCGAACTTCGTGATCCTGCAGGTCCTCGTCGTCGCGGTGGGATCGTTGCTGATCTCCTGCATCGATTCCACCTTTACGGCGATCGACGGTTACAGCGATGTTCTGATGCGCCCGATCGCGCTCTGCGCAATCGGCATCGCGGCCCTCTACGTCTTCTATCAGCTCCCCGGCATCGCATCGGCGCTCGCCGCCGGTGGCGCGTCGCTGGCCTATGGCTACAGCGCCGCCCGCGACGCACATGAAGGGATGCTTGCCCGCGGCACCAGAAACACTGGGCATGCCATCGCACAGACCGCGCGCTTTGTCGGACGAACGGTCGGTGCCAGGGGGTCGAGTACATGACGTCCCCGACAACAAAAAGAAAGGGTGCTTCCCAGTTGATCAGGCTCTCCCTGCTGCTTGCCATGGCGGCCGTCCTCGGCGGCTGCGCATCGCTGACCTATCCCCTGCCGAAATGTGACGGCTATTCGCGCCGTCCCCTCAATCGCTCGATGTGGGAATGGGAGGGCGACCGAAACCTGAAATCCAGCCGGTCGGAGACAAGATCATCGACATCGGCCACGCCCTATGCCGAGCAGGCCCAGGAGCCGGCGGCTTTTGCCCATCTCGATATCGACGGCTCGCATCACCGTTGCGCGGGGTAAGGACATGGTCGAAACAGAAAATTTGAAGACCTATTTCGAGAAGGCGCGTCGTTTCGACCAGGATCGGATGATCAAGATCGAGCGGTCGAACCGCATCGCCTGGTCGATCGCGATCGCCGCCGGGGTCGTCGCCGCCGTTTCCGTGTTCGCGGTGGCCGGGTTGACGCCACTCAAGACCGTGGAACCGTTCGTCGTCCGCGTCGACAATTCGACTGGCATCGTCGATGTGGTCTCCGCACTGACGTCGACGGCGGGCACCTACGACGAAGCGGTGACAAAGTATTTTGCGGCGAAATATGTTCGTGCCCGCGAAGGATATGTCTGGAGCGAGGCGCAGGAGAATTTCCGGACGATCGCGCTCCTCTCCACGCAAGCCGAGCAGGATCGGTTCGCCGCCGTCTATCGCGGAAGCAATCCGGAGTCGCCCCAGGTCACCTACGGCCGTGCCGCGACGGCCAGGATCAGCATCGCGTCGATCTCGCTGATCAACCAGAACGTTGTCTCGGTCCGCTACATGCGCACCGTCACGCGGGGCGATGAAGTCCGCACGACCCATTGGGTCGCGACCCTGACCTACTCCTATGCCAACGCGCCCATGTCCTCGACGGACCGGCTTGTAAACCCCCTTGGCTTTGCGGTCAGCGAGTACCGCGCCGATCCGGAGGCGATCAATTGATAAGAAAGACATTCCTTCTCGCGGCCCTCTTTGCCGGAGCCGCCTCGATCGCCCATGCCTTGGAGATCCCGCGCGGCGCTTCGCAGGATAGCCGTGTCCGCTTTGTGAATTATCAGCCCTTCAACATCACCAAGATTGTTGGCTCGCTGCGCTCTTCCGTGCAGGTCGAGTTTGCTGCGGACGAGGAGATCGCTCATGTCGCGCTCGGCAACAGCGTGGCGTGGGAGGTGGCGCCCGCCGGCAACATCCTGTTCCTGAAGCCGCGCGAAAAGCAGCCGGTCACCAACATCTCTGTCGTGACGTCCCGGCGCGACGGCTCCACCCGCAGCTATCAGATGGAGCTGACCGTGCGCGACGGAACCGTCGAGGTCGGCCAGAACACGTATTTCTATGTGAAGTTTCGATACCCTGGCGATGAGGCTGAACTGCGCCGCCAGCAAGCGGCGGCACGCGCGCTCGCCGCGCAAGCGAAGGAGGCGGACAATGTGCTGGCGCTCCATGAAGCCTATGGTCCACGCAACTGGCGTTATTCCGCACAGGGGTCTCAGTCGCTCGAACCGCAGAGCGTCTACGACAATGGCAAGATCACGACCTTTGCGTTCGTCGGTAATCAGGAGATGCCGGCGATCTATATCGAAAACTCGGATGGCTCGGAGAGCCTGGTACCCAAGTCGGTCGACGGCAATCTCGTCATGGTACATGCGATCAGCCGCAAGTTCATTTTGCGCCGCGGGAAAGACGCCCTCTGCGTTTTCAACGAGGCCTATGACCGCGTCGGCATCAATCCCGACACCAACACGACGTCGCCCTCGGTCGAGCGCATCGTGAAATCCGATCCAGCGGCGCAATAGGGGAGGGGATGACAATGGTACAGGAAGAGGAAACCCGCATCCCCGGCGAACGGGCCGAGACGGTCACCGCCCGGCGCATAGATAGCAATCCCGTTCTCAAGCGTGGCGCCGTGGCGCTCGCCATTGTGGCATTTGTCGGGTTTGCGATCTGGTCGACCTCGGGAAACAAGAGCAAGGACGATCGGACGCAGCCGGAGCGGGTCGTCATTCGCCAGACCAATACCTTCGAGCCCGCCAAGGAGAAGGTTGAGCCGGTTCAGGCCGTCCCGGAGGTGAAGCTGCCAACACCGATTGTTGAGCCTGTTGCGGAGGAGAAGGACGAACTGCTCGATTCCGCACGGCGCGCTCCTGTCATGGCCTATAGCGGAAGTCAGAAGAACACCTCGTCCCGTCGGGACGACAATGACCAGACGGTACCGACGGACAGCAACTTCGTCCCCATGGACAACAGCATGATGAGCCAGAACCAATCGAACAGCGATCAGCAAAAGTTCGATGGTCTTCTGCGGCCTACGCGTCTTGACGGCTCGCGCGCCGGAACGCTCGGCAATCGGGATTTCATCGTTGCAATGGGAACGTCCATCCCCTGCGTGCTGGAGACGGCGCTGGCTTCCGATCAGCCCGGCTTTACCAGCTGCGTGATCAATCGCGACATTCTCTCCGACAATGGCAGGGTGGTCCTGATGGAGAAAGGCACCCAGGTCGTCGGTGAATATCGGGGCGGACTGCAGCGGGGGCAAAAACGATTGTTCGTTCTATGGAACAGGGCGAAGACACCCAAAGGCGTGATCGTTGCCCTTGCGTCGCCGGCCACCGATGCCCTCGGCCGCGCTGGCGTCAATGGCTATGTCGACACCCACTGGTGGGAGCGTTTCGGAAGCGCCTTGCTTCTCTCGATTGTCGGCGACGCAACCAGCTATGCGAACAGCCGCCTGCAAGACAGCGATGTCGATGCCCAGAACACGGCGAGTGCCGGCCAGCAAGCCGCGGCCATCGCTGTCGAGCAGTCGATTAACATTCCGCCGACATTGAACAAGCACCAGGGAGAGGTCGTCTCGATCTTCGTGGCTCGCGACCTGGACTTCTCCGGCGTCTATCGGCTGCGCATCACCGAACCGAGGAACCGCATCCTCGACCGCGCGGTGCTGGGCGATTTCGCGCCGGATTCGAAGCTGGTGACGAAGTAGGGGAGGGTACATGACGGAGGGAACCGACGCCGGCGTGGTTCGCGAGTTGTTGTCGCCAATCACGATGTTCCTCGAGGACAAATCACTGTATGAAGTGATCATCAATCGGCCCGGGCAGGTGCTGACGGAAGGCCCCGGTGGGTGGCGGACCTATGACGCACCGGAATTGACCTTCGAAAAGCTGATGCGCCTTGCCCGGGCCGTGGCCAGCTTCTCACATCAATCCATCGACGAGCGGCGGCCGATCCTGTCGGCGACCCTTCCAGGCGAGGAGCGCATCCAGATCGTCATTCCGCCGGCAACGTTGAAAGGCACGGTCAGCATTACGATCCGTAAACCGTCGTCCGTCGACTTTACGCTCAATGACCTAGAGAACCGACAGTTTTTCGCGAATACGGGAACGACGGAAACAGAAGCGCCTAGCGACGACCGCGAGCTACAAACCCTTTACAACAATGGTAAGTTCAGTGAATTCTTGCGCCGAGCAGTGATCTCGCGGAAGAACATCATAATTTCTGGGGCAACGGGGTCTGCGAAGACAACGCTCTCGAAAGCGCTTATCAAACATATTCCGGAAGATGAGCGGATCATATCGATCGAGGATACCCCTGAGCTCATCATCCCTCAGATGAATAACGTGCGCTTGTTCTATTCCAAAGACGGGCAGGGGCTGTCCCATGCTGGTCCAAAGGAGTTGTTAGAATCGAGCCTTCGTATGCGTCCGGACCGGATTCTGCTTCAGGAGTTACGCGACGGGACAGCCTTCTACTATATCCGGAACATCAATTCGGGCCATCCTGGATCGATCACCACCGTTCATGCCGATTCTGTCGCCCTCGCCTTCGAACAGTTAGCTCTTTTGATCAAGGAGTCGGAAGCCGGACGGGACATCGAGCGTACCGACGTTCTGAACCTGCTGAGGGCTTCGATCGATGTTGTTGTTCAATGCAAGCGTGTTGGTGGGGCGTTCCGGGCGTCTGAGGTGTACTTTCGGCCGGAGAAACAATCGCATAGTCCGATCATCCCTGTCGGCGCGTCTGTGAATTCGTAAACCCTTTCCGGGACGCAGGAACACCGGGAGGTCTGACCCATCGATGGTAGATCGAGCCAGTTGAAAGTGAGCCGTTCAGTTGAGACGTCACTTGCTGCAACTGGCAGTCAGACGACCGTGCAACGATTCCTCATTGCGTTCTTTGACGTAGATTGTGATGTCGCAGGGTGCTATTTCCAGTCGCATATCAGCTGTCGGAATACGCTACAGCGGAAACGACGATCCGGATTTGTCGATCTTCGATGCGCTACACGGGCGTCGAATATTCATCAATTTGAGGATTCCATGAACCTCGTAGAGCAAATGTCCTTCATTCGGTCAGGCCGGATGTACAACGACCTGACTCCAGAGCTGATCGCAGCAAGAGAGGAGTGCTCACGCGCGATCACCCGCTACAACGCCAGTTTCGGAAGACATTCCTTCGAGCGCGAGAGCATTTTGAGATCCATTCTCGGCTCGATCGGCGAGAAAGTCCATTTTGAGCCGACGTTTTACTGTGAGTTAGGCCGCAACATCAAAATTGGAAATAACTTCTACGCAAATGTTGACTGTATTCTGCTTGACGGTGGCGGGATCGAAATCGGTGACGATGTCCTGCTTGGACCTAGAGTCGGAATATACACAACAAATCATGCTATCGACCCTGTCCAACGCACACAAGGTGCGTGCAGATTGCGGCCTGTTAGGGTCGGCGACAAAGTGTGGATTGGCGCCGGCGTCCATATTAATCCTGGTATTTCAATCGGGGAGGGCTCGGTAATCGGGGCTGGAAGCGTGGTTACTGCTGACATTCCTCCCGGAGTAATCGCTGCGGGAGTACCTTGCAGAGTTCTCCGTGAGATTACGGCAGCAGATCAGATGGACTATCACCCATAATGTTCGCCTCCATGCAAACTGTGTTACGCTAGCCGGCGGACATGACGTAATTAACTGTTGAGAATGTTTAATGCGGCTTCATGCAGCCATGGGTTCGCACTCGCCAAGACATGCCCACCGGCCTCCACTCGATCGCCGTTCAGATCCGACACTACGCCACCGGCTTGTTCGATAATTGGGATAAGCGCCACTATGTCGTAGGGCTGAAGCGCGAGCTCTAGGCAGATGTCTATTTGCCCAGCAGCGAGCATCGCGAATGCGTAGCACTCGCCGCCGTAGCGGGTCATCCGAGTTTGTTTTCGCAACTTACCGACCGCGATTTTGGGAAACTCAGGGTAGCGATCAGGTGAGTTGGTATGAAGTATGGCCGCTGCCATGGACCGATTTTGTTTCGAACGCAACAAGCGATCGTTACCACGCCAGCGCGCCCATGATTGATTTCCGGCAGACCAGAATCTCTCGCCCGTGACCGGTTGGGACATGATGCCGATTTTAGCATGCCCATTCTGGGTTAGTCCGACCAGCGTTCCCCAGACTGGTATCCCGCAAATGTACGGCCTGGTTCCATCTATCGGATCGATTACCCATTGGATTGATGTATCACCTGCGGCTCCGAATTCCTCGCCCAATATCCCGTGAGTGGGAAACGTTTCGGAAATCATTGCGCGAAGCGCGAGCTCCGTCTCCCGGTCTGCCTGCGTGACAGGATCGAACGTATAGCCTGGTTTCACCTTCTCATCTATGTCGAGCTCGGTGCGGTAATACTCGAGGGTGATCCTGTCAGCCAGATCGGCGAGCCTGTGAAGATATTCCCCATCCGGAAGATGACTGGTATTCATGATCTTAACGCTTTTGCTCGACTGGGAGATTGATAGACGACACGCCGCTGGCGCGCGCAACCTGATAGACTTGGCGGATCGATTTCAGCTTTCTGGCGAGTGGACTTGTGGGAGTCACTACTCGCGCAAGCTTGCCCGTTCTTTCTTTGACAAGGAGAACCCAAACAGGGGTTGAAACACTAGAAGATTCGTCAAGGACGAATAAGGGCTCAGCGCCGAGTTTCAATTTGCCGCGATATTGATTCATGCTGCACGACGGCAGGCTTTCCAGCCAAGCCTTTTCTGCACGCCGATTCACGTGTTGATTCATGTTCAATACAGTCCGTTGCAGATCCCGTTTCCGCCAGCGGCGACGTATCGCCTAGCTTGGCCATCAGGATGATGGTCAAATTGCAGCGGGTCCACTCATTGGACTCCGATTCAGGATGCGGCGGCAATCTCGCACAAAGCAAAATCGTGACGCAATGTGAAGCTCCTACGCGGGCCAACGAGCAGCGGGATGCCGCGATCGCCGATCGTTCTGTAAGGAACTATCGCGCCAAAGTTTCGCGATCAAAGCGCTGCAGGTTCCAGATTGCACCACAAAACCAGAAAAGGCGTAGAGCTACACCGCATTGCGAATTGTTGCCCGACCTCCATTGCAAAGACGTGGCCGGCGGTGAGTGTGAGCCAGCCCGAGCTTTCTGAATAAACTTCGCCGGGTGCGAGCAGCATAAATGCGCGGGATGCCCCCAGGATATGATCAGGGAACCGGGTATAGGGCTGCATGAATGTGGCGCCGATGCTCGTGTCAGATCGATCCTCGAGCCCGCCTGGCCCGACAATCGTGGCATGCGAATGCGATCTCGCGAAATTCATGCTTTCAAATTGCCCGCCGCGACCATGCCTCCATTCCAATGCATGGCGAAACTCCGTTAGCTTTCGTGCGACGTTAACACAGGATCGATCGCGACCGGCTCGCGCGAGGGCAACGTCAAGTCCATCTGGTATTCTGCGTCTTAAATCTGGCCCGTGATCGATCAGACCAGTCCGTTCAAGCCGCTGAATGACCTTTCCTGCGATGAAGCTCGCCAACGGTGCGGCTGTCGGTGTGAGCATTGCGTCGCCGATCGCATTCAACAGTTCCTGGAGATGCCTTGGGCGCAGCGTCGCTCCACGCAGCCGTGTCACACGGCTTCTTGCGTCAGCATGAAGGAACGGGTCTTGCGTATCGCTGCTGGACAGATGGTTTCCCCTTGGCGCCGGCGGTGACTATTATTGCGAGCGAAGGCTAGTTTCAACGCGAATCGAAAGAGCAGCGGCTCTCGCAGACTTCCCTTTTGTTACCTCTAGGCATTTCGAGGCAGGTTTGCTAGTGACATGTCAGATATTTCAGGACGGGTTTTGCACTTGAAAGAGACAACCGAACAGAACATCAAGGATCAACTCTTTGACGCCTTGAGATTCGCGATCATCGCCTGCGAAATCCCCCCAGGGACGGAGTTTTCAGAGCGCTATATCGCCGAGCGTTACGACGTAGGGAAGGCATCAGTTCGAGATGCATTGTCTCGTCTTGGGCAGGAGGGGTGGGTTGCGAGCGTTCCTCGTAGCGGCCATGTGGTCACTCCAATGTCGCGCGAAGAGGTTCTCGACATCTTCTCGATGCGAGCGATAATAGAACCTGAATCGGCCGCGCGGGCCGCCGGCCGGATCGGCGAAGGCGAACTTCGCAATCTCAACGGCGCTTGTGCGCGAAGCTACATGATTGACGATCCCGCCCAAAAGCGGCGCTTCTTGATGGCGAACCGCGATTTCCATGTCGCAGTTGCAAGAGCGTCGGGAAGTCTAAGGCTCGCCCGCTCCGTGGAACGGCTGCACGATGAGTCTCTACGTGTACTATATCTGAGCGTTAGCACATGGGACTCTTCGGAAGACTGGGCGCGGGGCCACGAGCCCATGATTGATGCCCTGGCACGCGGAGACGCAAATGCAGCGTACGAAATGACTCTCTCGGGAATTCATCGCAGCCGGGACAGAGTGTTGGAGGCGTTTGACAAGTCTCCGGGGTTGCAAGTGAACCGACAGGTGCTGCGAGCCTATCGTCGCGCAACCGTTACACAGGCGCCAGCCGAGCCGAGCGAGCAAAGCAAGACCAAGGTTAGGGCCGAGTGAGGCGCATAGGGGCCGCGGCATATTGTTTATGATTTCCTGGTTTTCAGGAACCGTGCCGGGGAATAGGGCTCGGGATCGACGGTCACTTGCTCGTTGCACATCAACTCGGCGAGCAATTTTCCGCTCTGAGGGGCCGCTGTGAGTCCCGAGTGTCCGTGTCCGAAGCAAAGATTCAAGCCGGGGTGGCCATGTACAGGCCCTATCATCGGGAGGCCATCGGGCAATGAAGGTCGATGCCCCATCCAGTAGATCTCTTCACCGCCGAGATCTGGAAAAAGTTCACAAGCCTGCCGCGCGAGAGTTTTGGCGCGAGCGAGGTCGGGGGAGGCGTTCAGCCCTGCAATTTCGACCGTTCCTGAGACACGCAACCCATCGTCCATTGAACACAGGCCGAAGTAGCGGGATTTGTTCAAGATGGGCATGCTGAGCTCGATCGATGAAGTGCGGACAACCGCGTGGTAACCGCGCTCGCTCTCCATCGGAACGCGCAAGCCGAGAGGCCGCAGGAGTTGGTCTGACCAAATTCCCGCTGCCATGACGACGCCATCGCTTCGGTGATTGCCAAAGTTGGTCATCACCGTCCATCCGCTGCTTCCGTCACGCCAGATTCGCAGGACGCTTTCGACGATGATATGGCCACCCTCCGACTTGAACCTGTCGGCGAGGGCCTGCACCATGGCGCCCGGGTTGACCGAATGGGCATTGCCGGGCAGAAGAAGGCCACGGGAAACCCGGTCCGAAATGCCAGGGTACAACCGCTGGAGAGCGCTCTTGGAGAGCGGTTTGTGATTAAGCATGGAATAAGGACCCCGCAAATGGGGTGATCGGCATCCAAACGGGACCCCCATTCGCGCAGGGGTTACAACAGCCTCCGGTTTTATCGGAGGCTTTTTATTTGGATGCT
>Ga0209793_1001297_pt1 | contig 16823 bp, 11 predicted proteins | sample EBPBio122009_DNA_FD_185863 | JGI IMG/M metagenome (GOLD analysis project Ga0209793, IMG submission 185863) | Wastewater treatment Type I Accumulibacter community from EBPR Bioreactor in Madison, WI, USA - Reactor 1_2/2/2009_ DNA (SPAdes) (version 2) | ecosystem: Engineered > Bioreactor > EBPR >... | reverse complement strand
GAGATCGACGTCGATCTCCTCGCGCCCCCAGCCGTCCATCACCGGCTTGCGGCCGACCGTCACCAGCACCTTGTCGGCCTTGACGGTCCGCTCGCCGCCGTCGGCGGTTTCGACCAGCAGCCCGCCCTTTTTCGCCAGTCCCTTCGCCTTGGCGCCGGTCAGCACCTCGACGCCGAGCTGGCCGAGCCGCTTCACCACCGGCCGCGTCAGTTCCGCGTCATAGAGCGGCAGCAACTTGGAAGCTGCCTCCACCACTGTCACCTTTGAGCCGAGTTTGGCGAAGGCAGTCCCCAGTTCCAGCCCGATATAGCCGCCGCCCACCACCGCGAGGTCGCCTGGAACCTGTTTCAGCGACAGCGCCTCGGTCGAGGACACCACCTCGCCGCCGAACGGCAGGCCCGGCAGTTCCACCGGCGCGGAGCCGGTGGCGATGACGATCTGCTCGGCGCGGATCACCTGCTCGCCGGTCTCGGTGTCGACCGTCACCGTCTTGCCGTCGCGAAACCGCGCCCGGCCCTGGATCGACTTGACCCCGGCCTTTTTCAGCAACCCCGCGACGCCGGTCGTCAGCCGCCCGACGATCCTGTCCTTCCAGGCGATCGTGCGCTTGATGTCGATGGCCGGACCGGCCAGCGAAATGCCGAGCGGATCGTTGCCGGCCGCGATTTGTTTCACCTTGAGGAATTCGTCAGCCGCATGGATCAGCGCCTTGGAGGGGATGCAGCCGATATTGAGGCAGGTCCCGCCGGGCTTCGCCTGCTCGACGATCACCGTGTCGACGCCAAGCTGCCCGGCGCGGATGGCGCAGACATAGCCGCCCGGCCCGGCGCCGATCACCAGCAGCTTGCAGGAAATGTCTTTCATCAGCTGGCTCCGTTGTTACCCTCCCCCTTGCGGGGAGGGTCGATCCGTGAAGCGGATCGGGGTGGGGGTCTTCTGAAAACCATTCAATTCATTCAGTTGTGTCCGGCATCGCCGCAGCCAATCTCCCCCCTTGAGGGGGAGATGGCCGGCAGGCCAGAGGGGGGTCGCTTCAGGAACAGCAGCAGCGCAGCCATCATCTAGCCGTCCACAAAAATCAGCGCCGGCGTTTCCAGCAGGACTTTCAGCCGCTGCACGAACACCGCCGCGTCCCAGCCGTCGACCACCCGGTGGTCGAAGGACGACGACAGGTTCATCATCTTGCGTGGCACGAACTGCGCGCCGTCCCACATCGGCCGGATCGCTATCTTGTTGATCCCGACGATCGCCACTTCCGGATAGTTGATCACCGGCGTCGTCACGATGCCGCCCATCGCGCCGAGCGACGTGATGGTGATGGTCGAACCGGTCAGTTCCTCGCGCGTCGCCGAACCGTCTCGCGCCGCGTCGGCCAGCCGTGCCGCTTCCGCCGCGCAGCCGAACAGGTCGAGCGCCTCGGCGTGATGCACCACCGGCACCGCCAGCCCCGCCGGCGTCTGCGCCGCCATGCCGATATTCACCGCCGCGTTGCGGTGCACGATGCCCGCCTCGTCGTCGAACAGCGCGTTGATCTGCGGCTGTTCGGCCACCGCCTTGACGATGGCGCGCATCAGGAACGGCATCAGCGTCAGCTTCGTCCGGTCCGCGCGCTTCTCGCCATTGAGCTTGGCGCGCAGTTCCTCCAGCGCCGTGACGTCGACTTCCTCGACATAGGTGATGTGGGGAATGCGCGACTTCGCCAGCGTCATCTTTTCGGCGATGCGGCGGCGCATGCCGACCACCTTGACGTCCTCGACGCCGTCCTTGCGCTGCAATCCGGCCGGCGCGGCGGTCTGCGGACCGTGCGCCGCGAACGCGTCGATGTCCTCATGGGTGATGCGCCCGGCCGGCCCTGAGCCCGGAACCTGGCGAAGGTCGATCCCGGCCTCCCTGGCTTTCTGCCGCACCGCCGGCGACGCCAGCGGCTTGTCGCCGCCGCGTCTTGGCGCGCCGAAGGCGGTCGTCGCACCCCCACCCCGCACCCCTCCCCTCAAGGGGGAGGGGGATTGGGCAGCCTCAGCGCTCTTGTTCCGCGCATCGCTCGACAGCGAAGACGGTAAGCCGACGCCCCCCTCCCCCTTGAGGGGAGGGGTACGGGGTGGGGGTGACTTCGCCTCCACGGACGCAGTCGCCTCGACCCCGCCGGCAACCTCGATCCGCACGATCGGCGACCCCACGGCAATCGTCTCGCCGATTTCGCCGCTGATCCAGGCGACGCGGCCCTCTACCGGCGAGGGAATTTCCACCGTCGCCTTGTCGGTCATCACCGCCGCCAGGATCGCGTCCTCGCGCACCAGGTCGCCGACCTTGACATGCCATTCCACCAGTTCGGCCTCGGCCACGCCCTCACCGACATCGGGAAGCTTGATGATGTGCTCGGTGGTCATCCCTAACCCTCCATCGCCGCCACGAGCGCCTCGCCGACCCGCTTGGGCCCTGGAAAATAGTCCCACTCCTGCGCGTGCGGATAAGGCGTGTCCCAGCCGGTGACGCGCGCCACCGGCGCTTCCAGATGGTAAAAGCAGTGCTCCTGCACCAGCGCCGCCAGTTCCGCGCCGAAACCCGAGGTCAGCGTCGCCTCGTGCACCACGACGCAGCGTCCGGTCTTCTTCACCGAGGCGACAATCGTATCGAGATCGAGCGGCAGCAGCGTTCTGAGATCGATCACCTCGGCGTCGACGCCGGTTTCCTCGGCCGCCGCCTGCGCCACATAGACCATCGTGCCGTAGGTCAGCACCGTCACCTGCGACCCCGGCCTGCGGACTTCCGCCTTGCCGAGTGGCACGGTGTAGTGCCCGTCCTGCACCTCGCCGAACTCATGTTTCGACCATGCCGTCACCGGCCGGTCGTGATGGCCGTCGAACGGGCCATTGTAGAGCCGTTTCGGTTCCAGAAAAATCACCGGATCGGGGTCTTCGATCGCCGAGATCAGCAATCCCTTGGCGTCGCGCGGGTTCGACGGCACCACCACCTTGAGGCCCGACACATGGGTGAACAGCGCCTCGGGGCTCTGGCTGTGGGTCTGTCCGCCGAAAATGCCGCCGCCGGTCGGCATGCGGATGACGATGGGACAGGTGAACTGCCCCGCCGACCGGTAGCGCAGCCGCGCCGCCTCGGAGACGATCTGGTCGTAAGCCGGATACACATAGTCGGCGAACTGCACCTCGACGCAGGGTCTTAGCCCGTAGGCGGCCATGCCAATCGCCGAGCCGACAATGCCGAGTTCCGAGATCGGCGCGTCAAAGCAGCGCTGGCGCCCGTATTTCTGCTGCAACCCCGCCGTGGCGCGGAACACGCCGCCGAAATAACCGACATCCTCACCGAACACGACGACGTTCTCGTCGCGCCCCATCGACACGTCCATCGCCGAACGGATGGCTTCGATCATCGTCATCCGCGGCATGGAAGCGCCTCCTGCGACAGTCCGACGTGGGTCGTCGGTCGTCGGTCGAAATTTTGGTCGACCCCCTCTCCGTCTCGCTGCGCTCGACACCTCTCCCCCGTTCGACGGGGGAGAATTGTCGAGGCGAAGCCGAGACGGAGAGGGGGAAGGCAAGAATCATACATGGCGGCTTTGCAGCAAAGTAGACGGGGCTCAGCAATCTGCGACCGACGACCGACCATCAATGACCGACTCATCATCACACTCCCGCCTTCTGGCGCTGACGCCGCAGATGGGGCGGCATCTCGGCGTAAACGCCCTCGAACATGTCGCGCACCGACGGCTTGCCGCCCGAATGCAGCGTGCCATGCGCCTCCGCCTGTTTCTGGGCAGCGATCACGCCGTCCATGATCTCGGCTTCCATCTGTTTCTGCCGGTCGTCGGACCAGGCGCCCAGGCTGATCAAATGGTTCTTCAGCCGGATCACCGGATCGCCCAGCGGCCAGGCGTCGCTCTCGGTCTTCGGCCGGTAGGCCGACGGGTCGTCCGAGGTCGAATGCGCGCCGACGCGGTAGGTGACATATTCGACCAGCGTCGGTCCCAGCCCGCGCCGGGCCCGCTCCACCGCCCATTTGGCCACCGCGTGCACCGCCAGGTAGTCATTGCCGTCGACGCGCAGCGCCGGAATGCCGAAGCCCAGCCCCCGCGCCGCGAACGTGCCCGCGCCGCCACGCGCTATGCCCTGGAAGGTCGAGATCGCCCACTGATTGTTGACGATGTTCAGCACCACCGGCGCTTGGTAGGTCGAGGCAAACACAAGCGCCGCGTGGAAATCACTTTCCGCCGTCGAACCGTCGCCGATCCAGCCCGCGGCGATGCGGGTGTCATGCTTGATCGCCGACGCCATCGCCCAGCCCACCGCCTGGATGAACTGGGTGCCGAGATTGCCGGAAATCGAAAAGAAGCCGTGCTCCTTCGACGAATACATGATCGGCAACTGCCGGCCCTTCAAGGGATCGGCCTCGTTGGAATAGATCTGGTTCATCATCTCGACCATCGGATAGCCGCCGGCGATCAGCAGGCCGGCCTGGCGATAGGTCGGGAAATTCATGTCGCCCGGCTCCATCGCCTGGCGAAACGCGCACGACACCGCTTCCTCGCCCATGTGCTGCATGTAGAACGAGGTCTTGCCCTGGCGCTGTGCGGTCTGCATGCGCGCGTCGAAGGCGCGCAACGTCATCATGTGCCGCAGCCCGGCCTTCAGCTCGTCCTCGCTCAGCGTGCCGGCCCACGGCCCCACCGCCTCGCCGTCGCGGTTGAGCACGCGGATGATCGAAAACGCCAGGTCGCGGATGTCGCGCGGATCGACGTCGACCGGCGGGCGCGGCACCGAGCCGGCCTTGGGGATCACCACCTTGGAAAAGTCAGGCGTGTCGCCCGGGCGAACCTCCGGCTCGGGCACATGCAGCGACAAGGGTGCAAAATCGGCCACGCCATTCCTCCCGGCAGCTGTCGACCGTGCTATTTTGAGCCTTGCGGGCCATCGCAACAAGCGCGGCGCGAAATCTTATTTCGCGTCCGCCGCGCAATATTATTGCGCGGCGCCGGGTCTCGGGCGCCCGGCGGTCTATCCGCGATAGCGGTCGACCAGCGCCTGGATGCGCTCCACCGCCGCCGACGCCGCCGCCCGGTCCTGCGAAAAGTTCAGCCGGACGCTGCGGTCCGAACCGGGGCCGAACTCGGTTCCCGGCGTCACGATCACCTGCGCCTGCTGGCGCAGCGCCGCAACGAATCCGGCGGGCGAAATCGACAGTTGCGGCAATTGCGGGAACAGATAGCTGCCCGCCTGCGACGGCCGCACCGCGCAGCCCTTGATCTGGCGAAACAGCCCGACCAGATCGTCGCGGATTCGCTGGTGCGCGGCGACGCGCCCGGCCATCCAGCCTGGCGGCTCGTCGAACCAGGTGCGCAGCACCGCCTGGCAATAGCCCGGCGCGCGCAGCGACACGATCGCCTGCAGCTTCTCCATCCGCGCGATCACCTTGGGCGCGCCGAAGGCGACGCCGAGCCGGTAGCCGGACAGCGATTCGGTCTTCGACGGGCCCATGATGGTGATGACGTTGTCCGCCGCGATCGCCCCGGCGCGCAGATGCGTATAGGCCTCGCCGTCATAAAGCAGCCGCGAATAGAGCTGGTCGACGATCACCGTCGCGCCGTAGCGGCCAGCCAGCGTCGCGATCTGCCCGATCTCGTCCGCCGAATAGACCACGCCGGCCGGATTGTTCGGGTTCGAAAACAGAAACACCTTCGCCCCCGCTTTGAACGCGTCTTCCAGCTGGCCGAGATCGAGCCCTGCGCCGGTGTCGCGGCCAAGATAGTCCATCTCGACCGGCGCGATCCGCGCTTCCAGGAACTCGACCAGCTTGCGGTTGGCGAAATAGTCCGGCGTCACGATCGCCACCTTGTCGCCGGCCGCCACCGTCGAGGCGACGCTCAGGAACAGCGCGCCCTGCGTGCCCGGCGTGATGATCAGCCCCTCGCCGGCGTCCACCGGCGCGCCGGTGAAGGCCGCCAGCCGCTCCGCCAGCAGGTCGCGGATCGTCGCCGCGCCGCGATATTCGGTATAGGCCTGGCTTGCGCCCGCCTCGACGCCGGCGGCGAACGCCTCGAACGCGCCTGGCGTCGGCTCATGCGCGTCGACGTCGCCATGCGAGAAATCGACCGGACGCCCCTCGATCGGTCCGCCCTTCAGCCAGCCGCCGCCCGACGCCGCCAGCCGCACTTCCTGTCCCGGTGCATTGTCGGTGGCGAGCCTGCGGAATTTTGTCTCGACGCTCATGTCGACGTCCTTTCTCTGGCGCGGCCGATCCCGGCGGCGACGCCGTCGCAAATGCCAAGTCGGCGGCGCTGCTGGCAACAGCAAATCTGCACGGCCTGCCCGGCCCGCGTCCAGTCGCCAGATCGCATGTTGACATAAAGATGTCTTTATGTGACGACGGCGCGTCGTTGCAGGAACATGTCATGTCGCAAACAAATCCCGCCGCCGAACTGTTCGGCGAACTCGCCCCCGCCCGCGATGGCGCCGAAATCCGCGCCGCGCTCGAAGCGGCCGCCCGCGAGCGCATCCTTGTCCTCGACGGCGCCATGGGCACCCAGATCCAGGGGCTGGGTTTCGACGAGGACCATTTTCGCGGCGACCGCTTCGCCGGCTGCGCCTGCCACCAGCAGGGCAATAACGACCTGCTGATCCTGACCCAGCCGAAAGCCATCGAGGACATCCACTACCGTTATGCGATGGCGGGGGCCGACATCGTCGAGACCAACACATTCTCCTCGACCTCCATCGCCCAGGCCGACTACGGCATGCAGGACGCGGTCTATGACCTCAACCGCGACGGCGCGCGCCTCGCCCGCCGCGCGCTCACCCGCGCCACGCAGCAGGACGGCAGGCGCCGTTTCGTCGCAGGCGCACTCGGCCCCACCAACCGCACCGCCTCGATGTCGCCCGACGTCAACAATCCCGGCTACCGCGCCATAAACTTCGATGATCTGCGCATCGCCTATGGCGAGCAGCTGCGCGGCCTGATCGACGGCGGCGCCGACATCATCCTGATCGAGACCATCTTCGACACGCTGAACGCCAAGGCGGCGATCTTCGCCTGCGAGGAAATATTCGAGGAAAAGGGCATCGTCCTGCCGGTGATGATTTCCGGCACCATCACCGACCTGTCCGGCCGCACCCTGTCGGGCCAGACGCCCACCGCCTTCTGGCATTCGCTGCGCCATGCGCGGCCGTTCTCCATCGGCCTGAACTGCGCGCTCGGCGCCGCCGCCATGCGCCCCCACATCGCCGAACTGTCGGGCGCCGCCGACACGTTCACCTGCGCCTATCCCAATGCCGGCCTGCCCAACGCTTTCGGCCAGTACGACGAGTCGCCCGAGTTCATGGCCCGCCAGGTCGAGGAATTCGCCCGCGACGGCCTGGTCAACATCGTCGGCGGCTGCTGCGGCTCGACGCCCGACCACATCGCCGCCATCGCCCGGGCCGTCGCGCGCTTCGCGCCGCGCGCCATCCCCGACATCGAACCCCTGATGCGCCTGTCGGGCCTCGAGCCCTTCGTGCTCAGCGCCGACATTCCCTTCGTCAATGTCGGCGAACGCACCAACGTCACCGGCTCGGCGAAATTCCGCAAGCTGATCACCGCCGGCGACTACGCCGCCGCCCTCGACGTCGCCCGCGACCAGGTCGAGAACGGCGCCCAGATCATCGACGTCAACATGGACGAGGGCCTGATCGATTCCGGCAAGGCCATGGTCGAATATCTCAACCTCATCGCCGCCGAACCCGACATCGCGCGGGTGCCGGTGATGATCGATTCCTCCAAATGGGAGATCATCGAGGCCGGGCTGAAATGCGTCCAGGGCAAGTCGGTCGTCAATTCCATCTCGATGAAGGAAGGCGAGGACGCGTTTCTCCGTCAGGCGCGTCTCTGCCGCATGTATGGCGCGGCCGTCGTCGTCATGGCCTTCGACGAGCAGGGCCAGGCCGACACCAAGGCGCGAAAAATCGAAATCTGCGCCCGCGCCTACCGGCTGCTCACCGAAACGGCCGGGTTCGCGCCGCAGGACATCATCTTCGACCCCAATGTCTTCGCCATCGCTACCGGCATCGAGGAGCACGACAATTACGGCCTCGACTTCATCGAGGCGACCGCCGAGATCGTCGGCGCGCTGCCGCACGTGCATGTCTCGGGCGGCGTGTCGAACCTGTCCTTCTCCTTCCGCGGCAACGAGCCGGTGCGCGAGGCGATGCACGCGGTGTTCCTCTACCACGCCATCCAGCGCGGCATGGACATGGGCATCGTCAACGCCGGCCAGCTCGCCGTCTATGAATCGATCGATCCCGAGCTGCGCGAGGCCTGCGAGGACGTCGTGCTCAACCGCCAGCCCAAGGCCGGCGGCACGGCGACCGAGCGCATGCTGGAGATCGCCGGGCGTTTTCGCGGCCAGGGCAGCCGGGAAGCCCGCGAAAAGGACCTCGCCTGGCGCGAGCTTGCGGTCGACAAGCGGCTCGAATACGCGCTGGTCAACGGCATCACCGAACATATCGAAGCCGACACCGAGGAGGCGCGTCTTGCCGCGGAGCGCCCGCTGCATGTCATCGAAGGCCCGCTGATGGCCGGCATGAACGTCGTCGGCGACCTGTTCGGCGCGGGAAAGATGTTCTTGCCGCAGGTGGTCAAGTCGGCCCGCGTCATGAAGCAGGCGGTCGCCGTGCTGCTGCCGCACATGGAAGCCGAGAAACGCGCCAATGGCGGCGGCGACGCCCGCAAGTCTGCCGGCAAGGTGATCATGGCCACCGTCAAGGGCGACGTCCACGACATCGGCAAGAACATCGTCGGCGTCGTGCTCGCCTGCAACAATTACGAGATCGTCGACCTCGGCGTCATGGTGCCGGCGGCAAAGATCCTCGAAACCGCGCGGGCCGAAAAGGCCGACATCATCGGCCTCTCCGGCCTCATCACCCCGTCGCTCGACGAGATGGCGCATGTCGCCGCCGAGATGGAGCGCGAGGGGTTCGACATTCCGCTGCTGATCGGCGGCGCCACCACCAGCCGCGTCCACACCGCGGTGAAGATCCATCCCCGCTACGACCGCGGCAACACCGTGCATGTGAACGACGCCTCGCGCGCCGTCGGCGTCGTCGGCTCGCTGCTGTCGAGGGATTTGAAGCCGGGCTATGTCGAGACCGTCAAGGCCGAATACGCCAAGGTCGCCGAAGCTCATCGCCGCGCCGAGGCCGACAAGCAGCGCCTGCCGCTGGCGCGCGCCCGCGACAACCGTTTCGCCATCGACTGGAGTGCGTACACGCCGCCTGGACCGTCCTTCCTCGGCACGCGCACCTTCGACAGCTGGGACCTGGCGGAACTGGCGCGCTATATCGACTGGACGCCGTTCTTCCAGACCTGGGAGCTGAAGGGCCGCTTCCCCAAGATTCTCGAGGACGAGAAGCAGGGCGCGGCCGCGCGCCAGCTCTTTGAGGACGCGCAGGCGATGCTGCAAAAGATCGTCGACGAAAAATGGTTTGCGCCCAAAGCCGTCGTCGGATTCTGGCCGGCCAACGCCGTCGGCGACGACATCCGCCTGTTCACCGGCGAGGACCGCGCCGCCGAACGCGCCACTTTGTTCACTCTGCGTCAGCAGCTTGCCCGCCGCGACGGCCAGGCCAATGTCGCGCTGTCGGATTTCGTCGCGCCGCTGGCGTCGGGCAAGGCGGACTATGTCGGCGGTTTCGTCGTCACCGCCGGCATCGAGGAAGTGGCGATCGCCGAGCGTTTCGAGCGCGCCAATGACGACTACAACTCGATCCTGGTCAAGGCGCTCGCCGACCGTTTCGCCGAGGCGTTTGCCGAGCGCATGCACGAAGTCGTGCGCAGGGAGCTTTGGGGCTACGCGCCCGACGAGCGTTTCAGCGGCGACGAGCTGATCTCGGAAAGCTACCAGGGCATCCGCCCCGCGCCCGGCTATCCGGCGCAACCCGACCACACCGAAAAGGTGACGCTGTTCGAGCTGCTCGACGCGGAGAAACAGGCCGGCGTGGCGCTGACCGAAAGCATGGCGATGTGGCCGGGCTCATCGGTCTCCGGCCTCTATCTGTCGCATCCCGACAGCTATTATTTCGGCGTCGCCAAGGTCGAGCGCGACCAGGTCGAGGATTATGCCGCGCGCAAGGCGATGCCGGTCGCCGAGGTCGAGCGCTGGCTCGGCCCTGTGCTCAACTACATTCCCGCGGCGGCAACCGACCAGGCCGCGTGAGGTGACGAGAACGCCGCCGCCTGACGACCGCATCGATCGCCGCTGCCCTATCAAAGCAGGGTGTCGCCTTTGACACCCGCCTTCCCCCTCTCCGCCTCGCTCCGCTCGGCACCTCTCCCCCCTCCGGAGGGAGAGGATGGGCGCGTGACATCATCGCCGGAAGATCCACTTGCACCGATGCGAAAAGATGCGGCGCAGCATCGATGCCGGCTTATCCTCTCCCCTCACGAAGTGGGGGAGAGGTGTCGAGGCGAAGCCGAGACTGAGAGGGGGAGTTTCGAGCCAAATGCGATTGCCTTCCCCACAGGCGGAAGAGGGCCTCGACGCCGCCGCCGCCCTCCCCCTTGTGGGGAGGGTACGGGTGGGGGTGAACAGACCGCAGCGGCGATCGGTCGGAGTGGGGGTCATCCAGGACAACGCCCTCAAACAACAAAGGGGGCGGCCTTTCGACCGCCCCCTCAAAAGTTCACACAGCGAGAACCTACTTCTGCCAGCTCTTGACCAGTTCGTCGTAGTTGACGGTCAGCGGCTTTTCCTTCTCGTTCTCGATCTTCAGCTGCGGCGCGAGATTGCCCTTGGCCACGGCGTCTGCGTTCCAGTAGGCCAGGTCGTGCTCTTCGGCGAGCTTGGGACCGACGTCGCCCTGAACACCGGACTTTTCGAGGCGCGCCAGGACCTTCTCCTGTTCCGAGCACAGCGAGTCCATCGCTTCCTGGGCCGACTTGGCGCCCGACGACGCGTCGCCGATCGCCTGCCACCACAGCTGCGCCAGCTTCGGATAGTCAGGCACGTTGGTGCCCGTCGGCGACCACTGCAGCCGCGCCGGCGAACGGTAGAACTCGACCAGGCCGCCAAGCTTCGGCGCGCGGTCTGTGAACGACTTGTGGTCGAGCGTCGACTGACGGATGAAGGTCAGGCCGACATGGCTCTTCTTTACGTCGATGGTCTTCGAGGTGACGAACTGCGCATAGAGCCAGGCCGCCTTGGCGCGGTCGTCGGGCGTCGACTTCAGCAGCGTCCACGAACCCGCGTCCTGATAGCCGAGCTTCATGCCGTCCTTCCAGTAGACGCCGTGCGGCGACGGCGCGAAGCGCCATTTCGGCGTGCCGTCGGCGTTGACCACCGGCAGGCCTTCCTTGACGAAGTCGGCGGTGAACGCGGTGTAGGTGAACATCTGCTGGGCGATTTCGCCCTGCGACGGCACCGGGCCGGATTCGCCGAACGTCATGCCCTGGGCGTTGGCCGGAGCGTATTTCTTCAGCCATTCGAGATATTTCTCGATCGAATAGACCGCAGCCGGGCCGTTGGTGTCGCCGCCGCGCGCCACGCACGAGCCGACCGGGCGGTCATGGTCGTCGACCTTGATGCCCCATTCGTCCACCGGCTTGCCGTTCGGAATGCCCTTGTCGCCATTGCCGGCCATCGACAGCCAGGCGTCGGTGAAGCGCCAGCCCAGCGACGGGTCCTTCTTGCCGTAGTCCATGTGGCCGTAGACCTTCTTGCCGTCGATCTCGCGGCCTGTGAAGAATTCGGCGATGTCCTCATAGGCCGACCAGTTGACCGGAACGCCGAGGTCGTAGCCGTATTTCGCCTTGAAGTCGGCCTTGTTCTTCTCGTCGTTGAACCAGTCGTAGCGGAACCAATAGAGGTTGGCGAACTGCTGGTCGGGCAGTTGGTAGAGCTTGCCGTCCGGCGCCGTGGTGAACGACTTGCCGATGAAGTCGTTGACGTCGAGGTTCGGATTGGTGACGTCCTTGCCTTCATTGGCCATCCAGTCGGTCAGGCTGCGGGCCTTCTGGTAGCGCCAGTGCGTTCCGATCAGGTCGGAATCGTTGACATAGGCGTCATAGACGTTTTCGCCCGACTGCATCTGCGTCTGCAGCTTCTCGATCACGTCGCCTTCGCCGATCAGGTCGTGGGTGATCTTGATGCCGGTGATCGCGGTGAACGCCGGCGCCAGCACCTTCGATTCATATTCGTGCGTGGTGATGGTTTCCGACACCACCTTGATGTCCATGCCGGCGAACGGCTTGGCGGCGTCGACGAACCATTGCATTTCCGCTTCCTGGGCCGCGCGGTCGAGCGTCGACAGGTCGCCGATCTCGGTATCGAGGAACTTCTTGGCAGCGTCCATGTCGGCCTGGGCGACCCCCGCCGTCAACAGCAAAGCCAGCACGCTCGTCGAAGCAAGAATATGTCGTCTCATGTCTACTCCTCCCATAAGGGTGTTGCGTGTTTGCAGTTCCCCGGCGCGCGGCATTTTTGACGCGCGCCGGCATTTCACGGTCAGACGTACCTGAACACCGCCACGGCGTAGAGGAGCGACAGGCCGAGAGCCCACCACAGGTTCGGTCCGACCAGACCGAGCCAGGCAAGATTGATGAAGGCGCTGCCCAGCAGCGACAGAAACAGGCGGTCGCCGCGCGTCGTCTCGAAGCGCAGCACTCCGACGCGCGGATCGCCGCCCGGCGAGGCGTATTCCCACACCGCCATCAGCGACAGCAGCAGGAATATGGTCAGGAAGAACGTCGCGGTCGGAAACGTCCAGGCCATCCAGCCGCCGGGGTCGAGCGGCGCGAACCAGTCGGTGGCGCCATCCTTTTGCGGCAGCATCGACCACAGCGCCACCAGCGCCGCGATGTAGACGGCGACGACGACGGCGAGCGGAACCTGCCAGCGGCGGGGAGGTGTTGCAGTTTCGGCCATCACACCCTCCCCAGGGCGAAGCCCTTGGCGATATAGTTGCGGACGAAATAGATGACGATCGCGCCCGGTATGATCGTCAGCACGCCGGCCGCCGCCAGCACGCCCCAGTCGAGGCCCGATGCCGACACAGTGCGCGTCATCACCGCGGCGATCGGCTTGGCGTCGGTGGTGGTCAGCGTCCGCGCCAAAAGCAGTTCCACCCACGAGAACATGAAGCAGAAGAACGCCGCCACGCCGATGCCGGAGGCGATCAGCGGCATGAAGATCTTGATGAAGAAGCGCGGGAACGAATAGCCGTCGATATAGGCGGTCTCGTCGATCTCCTTGGGCACGCCCGACATGAAGCCCTCGAGGATCCACACCGCCAGCGGCACGTTGAACAGGCAATGCGCCAGCGCCACCGCGATATGGGTGTCGATCAGCCCGAACGCCGAGTAGAGCTGGAAGAACGGCAGCGCAAACACCGCTGGCGGCGCCATCCGGTTGGTCAGAAGCCAGAAGAACAGATGCTTGTCGCCGAGGAATCGGTAGCGCGAGAAGGCATAGGCCGCCGGCAGCGCCACCGCCACCGAGATCACCATGTTCATCACCACATAGATGATCGAATTGATGTAGCCCGAATACCAGGACGGGTCGGTGAAGATCACCATGTAGTTGCGGATCGTCGGCTCCGCCGGGAAGAAGGTGATCGGCCCGAGAATCTCCTGGTTGGTCTTGAAACTCATGTTCACCAGCCAGTAGATCGGCAGCAGCAGGAATAGGATGTAGAGCGTCGGGATCATCCACCAGAAGCGCGAGGCGTCGCCGCGCCGGCGCATCGCCGTCGCCGCGCCGGTCCCGGTTCCGGCTGCGATTGTCGAGGAGGAAGCGGCGTCGGCCATCTCAGCGCTCCGCGTCGTAATTGGTCATCACAGTGTAGAACACCCACGACAACAGCAGGATGATCAGGAAGTAGATGATCGACATCGCCGCCGCCGGGCCGAGGTCGAACTGCCCGACCGCCATCTTCACCAGGTCGATCGACAAGAAGGTCGTCGAATTACCAGGCCCGCCGCCGGTGACGACGAAGGGCTCGGTGTAGATCATGAAACTGTCCATGAAGCGCAGCAGCACCGCGATCAGCAGCACCCGGTTCATCTTCGGCAGCTGGATGTAGCGGAACACCGCCCAGCGCGACGCGCCGTCGATCTTGGCCGCCTGGTAGTAGGCGTCGGGGATCGAGACCAGCCCGGCATAGCACAGCAGCACCACCAGGCTGGTCCAGTGCCACACGTCCATGACGATGATCGTCGCCCAGGCGTCGACCGGGTCGTTGACGTAATTGTAGTCGATCCCCAGCGCGTTCAGCCCGTAGCCGAGCAGGCCGATGTCGACGCGCCCGAACACCTGCCAGATCGTGCCCACCACGTTCCACGGGATCAGCAGCGGCAGCGCCATCAGCACCAGGCACACCGGCACGCCCCAGCCCTTCTTCGGCATGTTCAGCGCCACGAAGATGCCGAGCGGGATCTCGATGGCGAGAATGATCGCCGAGAAGGCGAGGTTGCGCCAGAACGCTTCCCAGAAGCGGTCCGAATGCAGCATGTCGGAGAACCATTCGGTCCCCGCCCAGAAGAACTCGTTGCCGCCGAACGTGTCCTGCACCGAATAGTTGACCACCGTCATCAGCGGGATCACCGCCGAGATGGCGACCAGCGCCAGCACCGGCGCCACCATGAACCAGGCCTTGTTGTTCCAGGTCTTTTCCATGCTCAACTCCGTCCCGCCGGGCGGGTCTCGACCCGCCACGACCGCGCATAGATGTTGATGCCCCTGGGGTCGAAGGCGACCTTCGGCTCGGCTGGTATCGTCTGGTCCTCGCCGACGATCGCCGCGATCTCCTGCCCTTCCAGGCTGGCGCGCAGCACCTTGTGGCGGCCCAGATCCTCCACCTTGTTCACCGTCACCGGCATGCCGTCGCGGCCGACGCGCACGAATTCCGGGCGGATGCCGAGTTCGACGCGCCCCTGCCCGTCGGCGCCCGGCGCCTGGCCCATCTCGATCGTCAGGGCGCCGAGCCTGGCCTTGCTGCCCTCGACCTGCACCGGCAGCACGTTCATGCCCGGCGAGCCGATGAAATAGCCGACGAATGTGTGCCTCGGCCGCTCGAACAGTTCGTCCGGCGTGCCGATCTGCACGATCTGGCCCTCGTACATCACCACCACCGTGTCGGCGAAGGTCAGCGCCTCGGTCTGGTCGTGCGTCACATAGACCATGGTGTAGCCGAACTGCAGGTGCAGCTGTTTCAGCTGCGAGCGCAGCACCCATTTCATCTGCGGGTCGATCACCGTCAGCGGCTCGTCGAACAGGATCGCGTTGACGTCGGAGCGCACCAGCCCGCGCCCGAGCGAAATCTTCTGCTTCTGATCGGCGGTCAGCCCCCTGGCGCGCCGGTTCGACCAGTCCTCGAGATCGATCATCTTGATGATCTCGCGCACCTTCTTGTCGACATCGGGCTCCGCCACGCCGCGATTGCGCAGCGGGAAGGCGAGATTGTCGTAGACGGTCATGGTGTCGTAGATCACCGGAAACTGGAAGACCTGCGCGATGTTGCGCTCCTGCGTCGACAGGTTGGTGACGTCCTTGCCGTCGAACAGCAGCCGGCCGTGCGACGGATGCAGCAGACCCGAAATGATGTTCAGCAGCGTGGTCTTGCCGCAGCCCGACGGCCCGAGCAGCGCATAGGCGCCGCCATTGGCGAAGGTGTGATGCACCTCGCGCAGCGCGTAGTCGCTCTCCGACTGCGGATTGGCGCCATAGGCGTGGCGGATATGGTCCAGCTCGATGCGCGCCATCTTACGCCGCCTTCCGCGCGTCGCCGCCCACAGCCTTGCCGCCGGCGTCGAACACCATCAGGTGGCGTGGATCGATGAACACGTCGAGCGCCTGGCCCGGTTTGAAATTGTGGATGCCGTGCGCCAGCATCACCCAGCGGTCCTTGCCATAGGCCAGGTGCGCAAACGTCTCCGACCCGGTGATTTCGGCAACCGTCACCGTCGCCCGTACCGGCTGCGCATCGCCATGCTTGCGCGTCATCGACAGATGGTGCGGCTGGAACGCCACCGTATAGGCGGCGTCGGCGAGACCCGCCAGCTCTGCCGGCGCCGGCAGTTTCGCGCCGCTGTCGAGCACGAACTCGCCGCCGGATTTCCTCACCTGCATCGAGTTCAGCGGCGGGTCGGCGAAGGTGCGCGCGGTGGTCAGGTCGGCCGGGCGCCGGAACACCTCGATCGTCGGGCCGAACTGGGTGACGCGTCCCTGCGACAGCGTCGCGGTATTGCCGCCCAGCAGCAGCGCCTCGTGCGGTTCGGTCGTCGCATAGACGAAGATCGCCCCGGTTTCGGCAAACAGCCGCGGCAGTTCCTGCCGCAGTTCCTCGCGCAGCTTGTAGTCGAGATTGGCCAGCGGCTCGTCCAGCAGCACCAGGCTGGCGTTCTTGACCACGGCGCGCGCCAGCGCGGTGCGCTGCTGCTGGCCGCCGGACAGGTTGAGCGGCGTGCGGTCGAGATAGGGCGTCAGCTTCATCAGTTCCGCCGCCTTGCGCACCTCGCGGTCGATCTGCGCCTTGTCGACGCCGGCGACCCTCAGCGGCGAGGCGATGTTTTCGTAGACGGTCATCGCCGGATAGTTGATGAACTGCTGGTAGACCATCGCGACATTGCGCTTTTGCACCGGCACGCCGGTCACGTCGGCGCCGTCGAACCACACCGAACCCGCGGTCGGCCGGTCGAGCCCCGCCATCAGCCGCATCAGGCTGGTCTTGCCCGACAGCGTCGGCCCCAGCAGCACGTTCAGTGTGCCGCGTTCGAACGACAGCGAGACGTTGCGGATATGGTCCACGCCGCCGACGGTCTTCGTCACCTTCCGCAGTTCCAGCATT
>Ga0209793_1001296_pt1 | contig 16830 bp, 14 predicted proteins | sample EBPBio122009_DNA_FD_185863 | JGI IMG/M metagenome (GOLD analysis project Ga0209793, IMG submission 185863) | Wastewater treatment Type I Accumulibacter community from EBPR Bioreactor in Madison, WI, USA - Reactor 1_2/2/2009_ DNA (SPAdes) (version 2) | ecosystem: Engineered > Bioreactor > EBPR >... | reverse complement strand
TGGATGTCATTTGTGCTGCCTGCGTTTTGCCGTGTCCTATCAGGTCAGGCGTCCGGGGTTAAGAGGAATTCGTGCCGCGCATGACAAATCGCTTCATGGAGATCGCGCTTGCCGAGGCAAGGACCGCCGGAGAACGGGGCGAAGTGCCCGTCGGCGCGGTCCTCGTGCTGGACGGAACGGTCGTCGCGCGGTCGGGAAACCGCACGCGGGCGGAGAACGACGTGACCGCCCATGCCGAGGTCGCCGTCATTCGCGAGGCCTCCCGCGCACTCGGGCAGGAGCGGCTGACGGGCGCGGACCTCTACGTGACGCTGGAGCCTTGCACGCTCTGCGCCGCCGCTATTTCCTTCGCCCGCATCCGCCGGCTCTACTATGGCGCGGAAGACGCCAAAGGCGGCGCGGTGGACAATGGCGTGCGCTTCTTCGACCAGCCCACCTGCCACCATGCGCCCGACGTCTATTCCGGCATCGGCGGCACGGAGGCGGCGGATATTCTCAAGGATTTCTTCAGGGAAAGGCGCCAGACATGACGGGACCACTCCTCGTTTGCGCCACCCTTGCCGTCATGGTCCTCATGTCGGCTTTCGCCGCGCGGCGCATCGCGCCGGGCAAGGCGCGGCTGACGATGCAATGGGGACTGGATGGAAAACCGAACTGGAGCCTGCCGCGAGGATGGGCGCTTGCCTGCATGCCCGCCATCGCGACGATCCTGCTGGCGGCCCTCGCGCTCGGCGGGCAGCCCTTCGCGGCCCTTCTGATCGTCGCGGCCGCCTTTATCGGCGCGCATGCGCTGCATCTCTTGCTGCTGGCGAAACGCGGCGGATGAACGCCTTTCAGCCCTCGGCGAAGCGCTTCAGCTTCTCGCCGGTCAGGCGATAGCGGATCCACTCGTTCTGCGGCTCAGCGCCGATGGCGTCGTAGACGCGGATCGCCGGCTCGTTCCAGTCGAGCACGCTCCATTCGAAACGGGCGCAGCCTTCCTCGATAGCGACACGCGCAAGATGGCGCAGCAGTTTCTTGCCGACGCCGCCGCCGCGATGTTTCGGCGTCACATAGAGGTCTTCGAGATAAAGGCCGTTCTTCGCGAGCCACGTGGAATAGCTCTTGAACCACACGGCAAAGCCTGCCGGCTCGCCATCGACGGTCTCGCAGATCACGGCGCGCGTCACCGATCCTTCGCCGAAGATCGAAGCGGCGACGGTCTCTTCCGTCGCGGCGACTTCGTGCAGCGCCTTCTCGTATTCCGCCAGTTCGCGGATGAAGCGCAGGATGACGGCGGCATCGGCCGCGGTCGCGGAGCGGATGCGGTAGGCCGTCATGGGATCAGAAAGGCCACCAGCCGGACTTGCCCTGCTTGGCCGCCTTCGCTTCCTTCTTGCGACGGCGTTCCTTCTGCTTTTCCGGTTCGCCGAGGTCGGCCTGCGCCTCTTCCGGCATGCGGCGATAATCGACCGGCGGATCGCTCAGGTAACGGCGCTTGTCGGAATAGGCGCCCATCTGCAGGCGGCGGGCTTCGCGATAGGCCTGCGTCTGCGAGGCGGAGCCGAGCTGCTGGGCGTTCGAATTCTGGCTGACGAGCGGCGAACGGTAACCCGGATTGTTGAGGTTGGCATCCGCCTCCTCACGCAGGCGCTCGCGCATGTCCTCGGGATTTTCCAGCCATTCCGGATTGTCCTTGGAGGCGACGGACTGCTGCGGGCTGACAAGCGCGGCCCGGTCCTTCGGCACGACGAGGCTGCCGCGCGGCTGGTAGCGGATCTTCTTGGCGGCCTTGTTGTCCGGCTGGATCATGACGGCATTGCCGAGGTCGTCGATCAACTGTTCGCCGGCGGTCTTGTCGGTGCCGTAGGTCGGCCCCATGCAGCCGGTGAGAAGGAGGCTGCCGCCGAGAAGGCCGAGAAGGCCGGTACGCACCCGAATATTTCGCGTCATTCCCATGAATACCCTTCCAGCAGAGCCGGTACGCCGAAAACCTGTCGCGCGGCAAAAGTCCGCCGTGCCATGGCGGAACAATCCGACCATTTTCAGGCAGCATTACCGGATGATGTCTTGAAGCGCAATTCATCCGGGCAAATCGACGGCCGGAAAGCACCGGCCGTCAACAGGCAGCCGCTCAGGCCGCGCGGCGGAAGCCGATCTCGCGCAGCGCTGCGGCATCGCGCGCCGAGACGTCCGGGTAGTCCGCATCCGAGCCGACATCGGTCGTGATGCGCCAGGAGCGGGCGCACTTGGCGCCTTCGGCAAGATTCGGCTCGACGGAGACCTTGGCGACTTCCGGCAGGCGGAAGGCATCAGCCGAACCTTCGCCGGCAACGACCGTGATGGCCGAGGTGATGCAGATCTCCGCGAAATCCTGGCCTTCCAGCGCCTTCAGAAGCTCCGCATCGCCGACATGGACGACCGGGGCTGCTTCGAGAGACGCACCGATGCGCTTCTCGCGGCGCTCGATCTCCAGCGCGCCGGTGACGACCGAGCGCACATCGCGGATTTTCTCCCACTTGGCCTCAAGCGCGTCGTTGCGCCATTCGGCCGGCACCGCCGGGAACTGCTCGAGATGGATCGAGACGGCATCCGGCTTGCGGGAAAGCCATGCCTCTTCCATCGTGAAGGGCAGCATGGGCGCGAGCCAGGAGACGAGGCACTCGAACAGCTTGCGGATGACGGACAGGCTGGCGCGGCGCTTCAGCGACGACGGGGCGTCACAGTAGAGCGCGTCCTTGCGGACGTCGAAGTAGAAGGCCGAGAGCTCGACATTGGAGAAGTCGATGAGCGCGCGGGCGATCTTCTTGAAATCGAAGGCGTCGTAGCCCTCGCGCACCAGCGCGTCGAGCTGCGAGAGACGGTGCAGCATGAGCCGTTCCAGTTCCGGCATCTCGGCATGGGCGATCTCCTCGCCCGTGTCGTGCGCCAGCGTGCCCAGCATCCAGCGCACCGTGTTACGCAGCTTGCGGTAGGCGTCGATATTCGTCTGGATGATCGTCTTGCCGAGGCGCTGGTCTTCCCAGTAGTCCGTCGTCATGACCCAGAGGCGCAGGATATCCGCGCCCGATTCCTTCATCACGTCCTGCGGCGAGACGACGTTGCCCTTGGACTTCGACATCTTCTCGCCCTTCTCGTCCATGGTGAAGCCATGGGTGACGACGGCGTTGTAGGGCGCACGGCCGCGCGTCGCGCAGCTTTCCAGCAGCGAGGAATGGAACCAGCCGCGATGCTGGTCCGAGCCTTCGAGATAGACGTCGGCCGGCCATTTCAGGTCCGGGCGGTCTTCGAGAGTGAAGGTATGCGTCGAACCCGAATCGAACCAGACGTCGAGGATGTCCATGACCTGCGTCCAGCGGGCCGCGTCATGTTCCTTGCCAAGGAAACGCTCCCTGGCGCCTTCGGCGAACCAGGCGTCCGCACCTTCCTTCTCGAAGGCTTCGAGGATGCGGGCATTGACGGCGTCGTCGACCAGAACCTCGCCGTTCTCGTCGGCGAAGATGGCGATCGGCACGCCCCAGGCGCGCTGGCGCGACAGCACCCAGTCCGGGCGGCCCTCGATCATGGCGCGCAGGCGGTTCTGGCCGGCGGCGGGCACGAAGCGGGTGTCGTCGATGGCGGAAAGCGAGCGCGAGCGCAGCGTGGTGCCGTCGCCGAGTTCCTTGTCCATGTAGACGAACCATTGCGGCGTGTTACGGAAGATGACCGGCTTCTTGGAGCGCCAGGAATGCGGGTAGGAGTGCTTCAGGCGGCCGCGGGCGAACAGCGTGTTCACGGCGATCAGCGCCTTGATGACGCGCTCGTTGGCGTCGCCCTTCTTGCCGTTGTCGTCCATGACGCGCGCGCCGTCGAAGCCGGGGGCGTCGGCGGTGTAGAAGCCGGCGTCGTCGACCGGGAACGGGATCTTCGAGGAGATGCCGCGCGCTTCGAGTTCGCGGGCCTTCGCCGTCCAGGCGTCAAAGTCCTCGCGGCCGTGGCTGGGCGCGGTGTGCACGAAGCCCGTGCCGGCATCGTCGGTGACATGGTCACCGTCGAGCAGCGGGACCGGGAAGGTGTAGCCGAGGTCCTTCAGCGGATGGGCGCAGGTGATGGCGGCCAGTTCTTCCGGCGCAACGTCGCGCACGAATTTGAAGGTAAGCTTCGCCTTGGCGGCGGCCTCGTCGGCAAGGCGCGTCGCGAAGATCAGCTTCTCGCCGGGCTGCGGGCCGAAATCGTTCTGGGCGCTCTCGACCTCATAGAGGCCGTAGGGATAGCGCGAAGAGAAGGCGATGGCGCGGTTGCCGGGGATCGTCCAGGGCGTGGTCGTCCAAATGACGACATAGGCCCCCTCAAGAGCCTTGATTCGATGAGCTACCTGCTCGGGCAGATTCTTTTCCTTATTATGCCAGAGTTGATCAGGCCTGAAGGGCAGGATCGGGAACTTCACCCAGATCATGTCGCTCTCGACATCGGCATATTCGACCTCGGCCTCGGCCAGCGCCGTGCGCTCGACGACCGACCACATGACCGGCTTGGAGCCGCGATAGAGCTGGCCGCTTTTCGCGATCTTCAGCAGTTCACCGGCGATGCGGGCTTCTGCGTGGAAGTTCATCGTCGTGTAGGGGTTCTCGAAGTCGCCCTCGATGCCGAGGCGCTTGAACTCCTCGGTCTGGACCTTGATCCAGCCGGACGCAAAGTCACGGCATTCCTGGCGGAACTCGTTGACAGGAACCTCGTCCTTGTTCCTGCCCTTCTCGCGGTACTTCTCCTCGATCTTCCATTCGATCGGAAGGCCGTGGCAGTCCCAGCCGGGCACGTAATTGGCGTCATAGCCGCGCATCTGGAACGAGCGGTTGATGACGTCCTTGAGGATCTTGTTCAGCGCGTGGCCGATATGGATGTTGCCGTTGGCATAGGGCGGGCCGTCGTGCAGCACGAACTTCTCGCGGCCGGCGGCGGAGGCGCGCAGCTTCTTGTAGAGCTCCATCTTCTGCCAGCGGGCAACCGTTTCCGGCTCCTTCTGCGGCAGGCCGGCGCGCATCGGGAAATCCGTCTGCGGCAGGTAGAGCGTGGAGGAATAGTCGACTTTTTCAGCTGTATCGGTCATGGGTATGGCTATCGTCTCATCGCGCGGTCTTTCGCGCATGCGGGGAAATATCTGTCATCTGCACCGGCAATGACGGCGGGGACGTTCCCAAAAACGCCCGAAATCCCGGACCTTCCGGCCTCGCTCAGAGCGCGCGGAAGGCCGGGCCACTAATTCGCAGAGCGATGGTCGGCCGGTGGAGCATCATGCGCGCGGTCTTACGGCCTTTTGGGCGTTTTGAAAAGACGGCAAGCGCCGCAATCGACCGCCTGGCTTTGTGAGCGCCTGCTAGCTGCCGGCAAGCGGCGGCCTTGCGGGGCGCTTGCCTTCCGCGCTGCGAACGACCAGCCGCACATCCGGCATCTCATGGTGAAGGATGACAGGCATGCGCTCGCGCATCTCGCGCCGGAAGCGAGACGCGTTACGCGTGCCCCAGACACCGGCGAAGAGCGCGCCCGTCGCCTCGTCCCTGAAGATCACCGCCCCGCCGAACGCTGCGGAAAGCCCGTCCGCATCGAAAGCCCCGCCGCCGCCATAGACGGTAACGACCTTTTCCAGCGGTGCGATGCTGACCACGGTGCCACCCGCCGGAGCGAAACCTGCGGAACGGAAAAGATAGAGAGCGCAGGGCTCGCTGTTCATTCTAGAAACAGAGCCGCTGGTCGATGTCCCCAAGCGGGCGGACGCCGGAAAGCAAGGCCCTCGCCTCCTCCTCGTCGCGCTTCATCTGCACGACGAGCGCGTCGAGGCCGTCGAATTTCAGCTCGTCGCGCAGGTGGCCGAAGAAGGAGACGGCGGAGACCTCGCCGTAGAGATCGCCGGAGAAGTCGAAGAGGAAGGTTTCCAGCAGCGGCGCACCGTCCGCATCGACCGTCGGGCGGCGGCCGTAGCTCGCGACGCCGTCATGCAGGCTGCCGTCGGGGCGGCGGAAGCGGACGGCATAGATGCCGTTGCGCAGCTCCGCCTCGGGGGGAAGCTGCATGTTGGCGGTGGGATAGCCGAGCGTGCGGCCGAGCTGCTTGCCGCCGATCACCTCGGCCTCGACCGTGTAGCGATAGCCGAGCTGGCCCGCCGCTTCCGCGACCTCGCCCTCATGGAGCAGCGAGCGGATGAAGCTGGAGGAGATGACCGAGGCGTTCTCGTCGCGGAAGGCGTCGACCAGCGTGACGCCGAAGCCGTTCTCCTGGCCGGCCGCCATCAGGAAGGCCGGACCGCCTTCCCTGCCTTTGCCGAAATGGAAATCGAAGCCGGTGACGACCTCGGAGGCGTGCAGCCAGTCGAGGAGGACGGCGCGGATGAAATCATGGGCGGAGATTTCGGAAAAGCCGCGGTCGAACGGATATTCGATGACAGCGGAAAAACCCATGCCCTCCAAGATACGGGCCTTCAGCGGGGCCGGCGTGATGCGGAAGACGGGGCGCTCCGGGCGAAAGACGGTGCGCGGATGCGGCTCGAAGGTGAGGACGAGCGCCGGGATGCCGCGCTCAGTCGCAATGTCGAGCGCGCGCTGCAGCACCGCCTGGTGGCCGCGATGCACGCCGTCGAAATTGCCGATAGCGATCACGCCGCCGCGCAGATGCTCCGGCAGCGGCTGCTTGGTCTCGTTCCTGTGAAATACCGTCATGCCGACCGTCTCCGTCCCGTCACTGAAGCCGGGGTATCCACCATTTCGGATGGGCGTTCTCTTCCGCGAGGAAGGCGGCCAGCTTGCCCTCGTTGGTGCGGCCACCCTCGACATAGTGCTGCGCATGAATGCCGCCGGAAATGTAGAGCACGTCGAGACCGAAGGCTTCGGCGCCGCGCACGTCCGTCGGCATGCCGTCGCCGACGGCGATGACGCGCGAAAGGTCGAAATCGCCGCGCACCGCGCGCGCCTCGGCCAACGACTTCTCGTAGATCGGCCGATACGGCTTGCCGGCGATACGGGTCGCGCCGCCGAGGTCTTCATAGAGCTGCGCGAGCGCGCCGGCGCAGGGGATGAGCTTGTGGCCGCGCTCGACGATGAGGTCGGGATTGGCGCAGATGAAGGGCAGCTTGCGGGCGGCAAGCGCCGTCAGTTCCTCGCGGTAGTCCTCGATGGTCTCCACCTCGTCGTCGCGCAGGCCCGCGCAGACCACGACATCCGCCTCGTCCAGACCCACCTGTTCGGTGCCGAGATCGTCGAGCAAGGGATGATCCTTGTCCGCGCCGATGAACCAGATCTTCTTCGGAGCCTCCTCGATCAGCGCGCGGGTGACGTCGCCGGAGGTGACGATACGGTCATAGGCCTCGTCCAGCACGCCAAGGCCGCGGATCTGCACCTTGACGCCCGGATGGGGACGCGGGGAATTGGTGATGAGCACGACCGTCAGGCCCGCGGCGCGGGCCTCGGCCAAGGCCTCGGAGGCGTAAGCGAAGGCCTCGACGCCGTTGTGCAGGACGCCCCAGACGTCGCAGAGCACCACGTCGTATTGCGCGGCGATGTCGCGGAAGGATTGGATGCGTTGAGCCATCAGGGGGTTCCGTATCGAATTCAGCCCGGCTGACATTGCAAAGCAAAGCCAAGAAAACAAGCCTCTTCCCGCAAATTTGCCCCATCCACAGGCAAACGGACAAATTTTCATACCCCTGCCTTGATGACGTGCGATGGCGCTCCCATCTGCCGGCTGCGGTAACCATTCCGGCCGAAATAAATTCGCGGCATCGTTCTTGACTCCAAACCCGCCGCCGCCTATCTCGGCATCGCTAGCACTCCTGAACGGTGAGTGCTAACATCAATCCATCGGGTCCATCCATTTCGGGACCCGCAATGTCATTCGATCGAGGGATAAGACAATGGCAAGCACCACCTTCCGCCCGCTTCACGATCGCGTCGTCGTTCGTCGCGTCGAGTCCGAAGCAAAGACCAAGGGCGGGATCATCATTCCGGACACCGCCAAGGAAAAGCCGCAGGAAGGCGAAGTCGTCGCCGTCGGCGCCGGCGCCCGTGATGAATCCGGCAAGGTCATCGCGCTCGACGTCAAGGCTGGCGACCGCGTTCTGTTCGGCAAGTGGTCGGGCACCGAAGTCAAGCTCGACGGCGAAGACCTTCTGATCATGAAGGAAGCCGACATCATGGGCATCATCGGCTGATCTGCCGATAATCCCTTTCCAATCTAGCTGATATCTCTTCAGGAGTTCTCACAATGGCAGCCAAAGAAGTAAAGTTCGGCCGCACCGCGCGCGAAAAGATGCTGCGTGGCGTCGACGTCCTCGCAGACGCCGTGAAGGTAACGCTCGGCCCGAAGGGTCGTAACGTCGTCATCGACAAGTCCTTCGGCGCTCCGCGCATCACCAAGGACGGCGTTTCCGTCGCCAAGGAAATCGAACTGGAAGACAAGTTCGAGAACATGGGCGCCCAGCTCGTTCGCGAAGTCGCTTCCAAGACCAACGACATCGCCGGTGACGGCACGACGACCGCCACGGTTCTCGCCCAGGCCATCGTTCGCGAAGGCGCCAAGGCTGTTGCCGCCGGCATGAACCCGATGGACCTGAAGCGCGGCATCGATCTCGCCGTCGCCGAAGTCGTCAAGGATCTCCAGGCCAAGGCCAAGAAGATCAACACGTCGGAAGAAGTCGCACAGGTCGGCACGATCTCGGCCAACGGCGAGCGCCAGATCGGCCTCGACATTGCCGAAGCCATGCAGAAGGTCGGCAACGAAGGCGTCATCACGGTTGAAGAAGCCAAGACCGCCGAAACCGAACTCGAAGTCGTCGAAGGCATGCAGTTCGACCGCGGCTACCTGTCGCCCTACTTCGTGACCAACCCGGAAAAGATGGTCGCCGATCTCGAAGACGCCTACATTCTCCTGCACGAGAAGAAGCTCTCGAACCTCCAGGCCATGCTCCCGGTTCTCGAAGCCGTCGTCCAGACCGGCAAGCCGCTGGTCATCGTCGCTGAAGACGTCGAAGGCGAAGCCCTCGCCACGCTCGTCGTCAACAAGCTGCGTGGCGGCCTCAAGATCGCTGCCGTCAAGGCTCCGGGCTTCGGCGACCGCCGCAAGGCCATGCTGGAAGACATCGCCATCCTGACGGGCGGCACTGTCATCTCCGAAGACCTCGGCATTAAGCTCGAAAACGTAACGCTCGACATGCTCGGCCGTTCGAAGAAGGTTTCGATCTCCAAGGAAAACACGACGATCGTCGACGGTGCCGGCCAGAAGGCTGAAATCGAAGGCCGCGTCGCGCAGATCAAGGCCCAGATCGAAGAAACCACCTCCGACTACGACCGCGAGAAGCTGCAGGAACGCCTTGCCAAGCTCGCTGGCGGCGTTGCCGTCATCCGCGTCGGCGGCTCGACGGAAGTCGAAGTGAAGGAAAAGAAGGACCGCATCGACGACGCCCTCAACGCGACGCGCGCTGCCGTTCAGGAAGGCATCGTACCGGGCGGCGGCGTAGCCCTGCTCCGCTCTTCCACGAAGATCACCGCCAAGGGTGAAAACGACGACCAGGAAGCCGGCATCAACATCATCCGCCGTGCCCTCCAGGCCCTCGTTCGCCAGATCGCGGAAAACGCAGGCGACGAAGCATCCATCGTCGTCGGCAAGATCCTCGACAAGAACGAAGACAACTACGGCTACAACGCCCAGACCGGCGAATACGGCGACCTGATCTCGCTCGGCATCGTCGACCCGGTCAAGGTTGTCCGCACTGCCCTGCAGAACGCCGCTTCGGTTGCTTCGCTGCTGATCACGACGGAAGCCATGATCGCCGAACTGCCCAAGAAGGACGCTCCGGCCATGCCGGGCGGCATGGGCGGAATGGGCGGCATGGACATGATGTGATAGGCGAAAGCCTTCACATCTGAGCCATCCGGTTCAGTCATGAAAGGGCGGTCTTCGGACCGCCCTTTTTCTTTGCGCGAGAACAGTGACCTGCATCGTTGCCGTGAAAAGAATTTTTCCAATTGTACAATAATTATCAAAAAGCCGTTGATGGCCTAAAAAAACCAATTATAAAGCGCCGCAAGGGAACTTTATGTTTCTTCAGGAGTTCACGGGCCGGTTCTTGGCGCAGCACTCGGCTGTGCCGCCGGAATTTCCGAGTTCATTGAGACCGGCGGCCAATCCGAGGGTTTCAGCGCGTACGTCCGATCCACTACGTTACCGTAGGCGCCGGACGCAGTTCAGTACAACGGAAAGCGGTTCGGCGGGCTTCGAGGGATGTCAGCCAGTTCCGTTTTTTTGCATGTCACGGCCCGCAAGGGCGCGACGTGCCGAGCAAATTCGAGCAACTGCCCTGGGGTCGTAGGTGTTCAAGATAATCAAGACGGATCTCTCGTCGCCTTTCCTGCCCGGCTCGACGAATTTCGACGAGACGGATAACGAACTGCTGACGCAATATTGCGTGACCGAGCGCTGGACCGGCGATCTTTCCAGCGGCCTCTTCACGCTCGGTGAGAAGGCGGCGCAGGCGCACGGCCTGGCGCAGCGCAATTGCGGCCTGCTCAATCTCATCCGCTGCTATGAGCCGCTCGACCGCACCCGCGTGCTGGAACTCTTCGAGCAGGCCGCGGCCTCCTCCTCGTCCTTCTGCTTCTCCACGACGATCCACCTCGACGGCGCGCCGCGCCAGCCGGTGTTCTGCGTCGGCGAATCGACCGGGCTGGAGGAACGGTTCTCCGGCACGATCATCGGCGTCTTCATCTTCCCGCGCTTCCAGATCGACCTCACGGGCCGCCGCTTCAAGCGGCAATAGGCCGCCCTCAGGCGGCCTGGCCCATGTCCGGTTCGATGCGAATGCGCTCGATCGGCGCCGGGCGTCCGAGGAAATAGCCCTGCGCCTCGTCGCATCCTTCTTCCAGCAATATGGCAAGCTGGCTGCTGGTCTCCACGCCTTCGGCCAGCACAGGCACGCGCAGCGTCTGGCCGAGCGCCAGGATGGCGCGGATGATGGCCTTCGCCTCCGGGCTTGCCTCGACCTCGTTCATGAAGCTGCGATCCAGCTTGATCTTGTCGAAGGGGAAGGCGCGGAGCGTTTCGAGCGACGAGTAACCCGTGCCGAAATCATCGATGGCGATGGTCACGCCGAGGGCCTTGATGCGGCGGAGCGTGTTGAGGGCGCGCTCCTTGTCACCAATGATGGTCGATTCGGTGATCTCCAGTTCGAGGCGGCGCGGATTGAGGCCGGTTTCGAGGAGAACCCGGTGCACGAGATCGGCGACGTCGGCGTTGCCGAGCTGGACCGGCGAAAGGTTGACGGCGATCTTGTGGTCGTTGTCCCAGGCCGCCGCCTCGCGGCAGGCCTCGCGCAGCACCCACTCGCCGATCGGCAGGATGGCGCCGCATTCCTCCGCGATCGGGATGAACTCACCGGGCGGGATCGTGCCACGGACGGGATGGTGCCAGCGCAGCAGCACTTCGTAACCGGTCGTCTCGCCGGAGCTGACCGACTTCTGGACCTGATAGTGAAGCTGCAATTCCTCGCGGCTCACGACCTGCCAGAGGTCGCTGGCGATGAGACGGCGGCCGCGCGCGGCCTCGTCCATGGAGACTTCGTAGAAGCAGACCGTCTCCGTCAGCGCATCCTTGGCGCGGTACATTGCAAGGTCGGCATTGTTGAGCAACGCCTCGACAGTGTCGGCGTCCTGCGGATAGATCGCAACGCCGAGGCTGGCGCCGGGCTTGATGTCGTAGCCGTCGATACGGATATCCTCGTTGAGGCAGGCTTCGAGACGCTGGATGAAGTCGGTGAGATCCGACATGTCCTCGAAACGCTTGGCGGCCGCGAACTCGTCGCCGCCGAAGCGGGCGACCGTCTCGTCAGCCTGCAGGCAGGCCTCCATGCGGCGCGAAAGCGTGACGAGCACCTCGTCTCCGGCCGCATGGCCGCGCGTGTCGTTGATCTCCTTGAACTTGTCCAGGTCGATGCCGATGGCCGCCACCTTGCCGCCGGAGCGCAGCGCCGATCCCAGATCGGCCTCGAGCCTGTTGTTGAAGCTGGCGCGGTTCGGCAGGCCCGTCAGGGCATCGTGGCGGGCCAGGAAGGAGATCTGCTCCTCCGAGCGGAGGCGATCCGAAATGTCTTCGTAGGTCACGACCCAGCCGCCGTCCGGCAGCGTACGGTAGCGGATTTGCACGGACGCGCCGGTCGACAGCTTCTCGACGAGGCAGCCTCCCCCATCGGTATGGATCACGGCGCGATGGCGCGTATAGATGTCCCGCGCCTTCGGCCGCCATATCTCCGGGTCGCCATAGACATCGGCAAGGCCGCGCTCGATGATCGAGCGGAAGGTCACGCCGGGGCGGACGCGATCGTCCGGGATGCGGAACACCTCGCTGTATCGCTTGTTGGCAAGCAGCAGGCGCTCGTCCTTGTCGAACAGGCACAGGCCCTGCGACATGTTCTCCAGCGCGAGATCAAGGTTCTTCGTCACTTCCGCCAGCCGGTCGGCATTGGCCTTTTCCGCGGTGATGTCCTTGGTGATCTTGGCATAGCCGACGAGCACGCCGCTCGTGTCGTGGATGGGATCAAGCACCACATTGGCCCAGAAGCGCGAGCCATCCTTGCGGTAGCGCCAGCCCTCCCCCTCGTAGTTTCCAGATTCCCGGGCGGTCGCGAGCGCCGCCTCGGGCAGGCCGGCCGCCCGGCTCTCGGCGCTGTAGAACTCGGAAAAGTGCCGGCCGACAATCTCGTGCGCCTTGTAACCCTTGTGGCGCTCCGCGCCCTCGTTCCAGTTGGTCACGTAGCCGTCCGGGTCGAGCATGCAGATGGCATAGTCCTTGACGCCCTGAACGAGCATTGCGAACTGGCGCGTGCTCTCGCTTGCGGCAAGCTCGGCCTGGCGCGCGAAGATCGCGGCGGCAAGGCCGGTGAAGAGCAGCGAGAAGGCGACAGCCGTGATCAGCGGCACCATCAGGGCCGTGGGGATCAGCGCATCATTGTCCACCGACAGCGGACCGGCCTCGACCGCCACCGCGGCCATCGCCGTGAAATGCAGCGACACGACGCCGAGCGCCATCAGCGCGGTGGCGAGCGCCCTTTCGCGCATGCCGTGCTGCGGGCGCATGCAGACGACGAGCGCCAGCGCACCGAAAAGACCGGCGCAGACGATCGAGCCCGCGACATAGGCGGCATCCCAGTGGATGGAGCCGGGCAATTCCACCGCCGACATGCCGATATAGTGCATGGAGGCGATGCCGGCGCCGAGCAGCAGGCCGCCCGCGACCACGGCGCCACGGCCGGCGACATAGGTGGCAAGGGCAAGGCCGCCCGTCGTCATCACGATGGCGACGGCGAGCGAGACCAGCGTCAGCTTCATGTCGTAGCCCACGACCACGCCGGGATCATAGGCGAGCATGGCGATGAAGTGGGTCGCCCAGATGCCGAAACCACTCGACGCGCCGGCCGCGCCGAGCCACAGGGCGCGCGCCATTCCTTCCGCCACCCGCGCCCTCTGCGCCAGCGTCACCGCGACGTAGCAGGACAAGAAGCAGATGAGCGCCGCAAGCAGGACGAGACGAAGATCGTGCTCGACGACGATGCAGGTAAGGACACGGAGCATGAAGGATCACCGGATGGGAGGCAGGAAGGCCCCAAACAACCGGCGAACGTTAAAAAATCAGTGAACCGGCCTGCCGGAAGCGGACGCACCGGTCCGTTGCATTCGATTACGTTTAACAAATGCCAAATATGCAGCCGTGCCGGCCAGGACAGCCTTTCTGCGGCCGGCGCATGGCCGTGGCCTCAGAGCGTCAGCGCCTTGAGATCCGCCGCCGGGTCTTCGAGGCTCGCCCGGTCCGGCGTGCGGCCCATCTCGATAAGCTTCTTGCCGACCACATAGGCCTTGGCGTCGTTGACGGCGTCCACGGCGATCAGCCTGCCCTCACGGAAATACCAGACGGAGACCGCGCCCTCGCGCTGGCCGGGGCGCACGAAGGTATCGTCGAAGCCCATGCAGAAGCCGGCGATCTGGAGCTTGACGTCGTACTGGTCGGACCAGAACCACGGCTTCGGCTCGTAGGGCGCGTCGCCGCCGGCGATGACGGCCGCCGCCGCCTCGGCCTGGTCGACCGCGTTCTGCACGGATTCGAGCCGCACGCGATTGCCCTCGAAGGGCAACACCGCGCAGTCGCCCATGGCGAAGATCGACGGATCGGAGGTGCGGGCATGAGCATCGACCACGATGCCGTTCGCGACCTCCAGCCCAGCCTCGCGGGCAAGCTGGTCGTTGGCTGTCACGCCGATGCCGGCGATCACCAGATCGACCGGCAGCACGAAGCCGTCCGAAAGCTCCGCGCCCGTCACGCGGCCGTTTTCGCCGAGAAGACGCACGAGGCCGGTCTTCTCACGCACATCGACGCCGCGCGCATTGTGGATCGCCTTCAGGATGGTCGCGGTCGCCGGGGAGGCGACGCGGGCGAGGATGCGGTCGGCCATCTCGATGACCGTCACGTCGAGGCCCCTGCCCCGCGCGACGGCCGCCGCTTCGAGGCCGATATAACCGCCGCCGACGACCAGCGCCCGGCGGCCTTCCTGCATTTCGAGGCCGAGGCGGTCGGCATCGCGATAGTCGCGCACCGTGAAGACGCCGTCGAGGTCGCCGCCGATCTCGGCCGGCAGGCGACGCGGCGTCGAGCCGGTGGCAAAGGCGAGGACACCGTAATGCAGCGTGGAACCGTCACTGAGCGTGACCGTCTTTGCGGCCCGGTCGATGGCCGTGACCTCGGTCGACAGACGGATATCGACGGCATTTTCCGGATACCAGTTCTCCGGCCGGAACATCAGGCGGGAAAGGTCGGCCTCGCCGAGCAGGTATTTCTTGGAGAGCGGCGGGCGCTGGTAGGGGTGGCTCGCCTCGGCCGCGACGATGGTGATCGGCCGTTCGTCCTTCAGCGCGCGCAATTTGGCAACGAGGGCGAATGCGGCCTGACCGCCGCCCACAACAACCAGTCTTCCCGTCACGATAGCTCCGTCCCGTCTCTGTTTCGTAAAAGAGGTAGCGCGCTCCGGCGCACGGCGTCAACGCATGGCCGCGCCGCCGGGGCCTTCGTTTGCGTCCCTCAAAGCGCGGCGCGCACGGCCTCGGCGATCTCCGCCACCACGGCATTGCCCGAATGCTCCGGCTTGCGGGCGCGCACGAGGCAGGCTTCCGACTTCAGGATCACGCCGTCGGAGAGGATCTTCAGGTGGTTGGCGACGAGGGTCGAGCCGGTCGAGGTGATGTCCACGATGATATCGGCCGAGCCGGAGGCCGGCGCACCCTCGGTCGCGCCAAGGCTTTCGACGATGCGGTAGAGCTGGATGCCATGGTTGCCGGAGAAGAACTGCTGCGTCAGCCGCCAGTATTTGGTCGCGATGGTGAGGCGTCGGCCGTGGCGGGCGCGGAAGTCCGCGGCGACGTCGCCAAGATCGGCCATGGTGTCGACGTCGAGCCAGATTTCCGGCACGGCGACGACGACATCCGCATGGCCGAAGCCGAGGCGGGCGCAGAACTCGACGCGGGCGTCGGCTTCCGCCAGCCCTTCGCGCACGAGGTCCTCGCCGGTCACGCCGAAATCGACGGTGCCGTTGGCGATCTCGCGGGAGATTTCGGACGCCGAGAGGAAGGCGATCTCGATATCGTCGCGCCCCTCGACACGGCCGCGGTAGGAGCGGTCGTTGCCGACGGCGGTGACGGGGAAGCCGGCGCGGGCGAGGATGGCGGAGCTATCCTCCTTCATGCGCCCCTTGGAGGGAAGGCCGATGGTGATGGTCATGCCGCGGCTCCCTTCACGCTTTCGATACGGTCGAGCCAGAGCGAGAAGCCGACGGCGGGGATGCGTTCCTTCGCGCCGAGCAGCGTCAGCAGCCGGTCGAAGCGGCCGCCGCCGGCCAGCACGAGGTCGCCGCCCGCCGGCGCGATCTCAAAGACGAGGCCAGTATAATAATCGAGCGGGCGGCCGAAGGCGGCGCGGTAGGTGACGCCCGCCGGATCGACACCGATCTCACGCAGCGCCGAAACGCGGCTTTCGAACCGCGCCAGCGCCGCGCCGAGCGAAAGGCCGGCCTTGTCCGCGAAGGCGGCGAGCGCCGCGGGCGCCTCGGCAAGGCTCAGTTCCAGCGCCAGGAACTCCTTGAGCAGGGCGAGCGTGCGGCTGTCGAGACGGGTATTGGCAAGCTCCATCTTCTCGCGCAGGCGGCGTGCAATATCGGCGGGGCTGCGGCTGGCATTGGTGGAATAGCCCGTCGCCTCCATGGTCGCGTCGATATGGGCGACCAGCTTCGCCTCGTCCTCGAGCGTGCCGAGGATGGCGAGACGATCGACCTCCGGGCCGAAGACGCCCGAGGGCGCGGGATCGGAAAGATCGGCCATCAGCTTTTGCAGGCGCGCCTGGTTGCCGAAGGCGTGGACCAGCCGCTTCTGCCAGCCGGCCGGCAGGCCGCAAGCCGCGACCACCGCTTCGAAGACCGACTGGTCGCCGAGCACGATGGAAAGATCGACGCCCGGCAGGCCGTTCGCAAGGACGGTGCGTGCATCGCGGACGGCGCGCGCGTCAGCACGGGCGACATCCGGCTCGCCGAGATCCTCGATGCCGGCCTGGTAGAATTCGTTCGGCCCCTCGCGGCGCTGGCGGAAGACCTCGCCGAGATAGGCGTAGCGCTTCGGCGTGCCGGTCGCCGTCTCGATATGGCGCAGGCAGACGGGGATGGTGAATTCGGGCCGGAGGCACAGGCTCTTGCCGGTCTCGCTCTCCGTCATGAAGATGCGCCGGCGCAGGTCCTCGCCCGCCATGTCGAGGAAGGGTTCGGCCGGCTGGATCACCGGCGTGTCGACGCGCTCCGTGCCG